>Ga0068862_100001931_pt1 | contig 18819 bp, 18 predicted proteins | sample KBSSwiS52_FD_66598 | JGI IMG/M metagenome (GOLD analysis project Ga0068862, IMG submission 66598) | Switchgrass rhizosphere microbial communities from Kellogg Biological Station, Michigan, USA - KBS Switchgrass S5-2 | ecosystem: Host-associated > Plants > Roots > Rhizosphere > Soil ... | reverse complement strand
GTGGGGGAACGCCGCAAGGAAGCAGCACAACGCGGGGCTGTAGTTCAGTTGGTTAGAACGCCGGCCTGTCACGCCGGAGGTCGCGGGTTCGAGCCCCGTCGGCCCCGCCAAATCGAAATAGGGAAATCGGACATGCGCGATAAGATCAAACTGGTATCGACCGCCGGCACCGGCTACTTCTATACCACCGACAAGAACAAGAAGCTCTCCACCGAGAAGCTGCGGCTGAAGAAGTACGACCCCAAGGTGCGCAAGCACGTGGAGTTCGTCGAGGAGAAGCTGCGCTAGGCAGCCTCACCGCCTCCACGGTTCCCAGGAAGCCCCCGTCCGGGGGCTTTCGTGTTTCTGGGCGTATACTCACCCTCATGAGTATGACCAAGCGCCTACAGATCCCTGTCACGGAGCAAGAGTGCTCTCACTTGCAGGCCGCCGCGCGGCGGGAGGGCCTTCCCCTGGCGGAATGGGCCCGCCGGCAGCTTCGGAAGCGGGCGGACGAGGCGCTCGGAGGAGCGGTCCTCGGCCCTCGCCAGGCACTGGAGCTGCTCAAGAGCCTCGAGGCTCCCGTTGGCCCCGTGGAGGCCATGATCGAAGAGTCCGTTGCCGGACGCTACACGTGATCCTGATCGACGCCAACATCTTCATGTATGCGGCCGGGAAGGAGAGCCCGCAGCGGGCGCCTTGCCTGCGCTTCCTCGATCAGATCGTCGCCGGCGGAGGGCCGGCGACCTGCACCGACGCCGAGGTCCTGCAGGAGATCCTGCATCGGTATCGCTCTCTCAAGGTCCCGGAGACCGGCTTCAAGATCTTCGACGCGGTCACCCACCTCGGCATTCCGATCCTGTCCGTCACGGATCGCGCCATGGCGGAAGCGCGCCGGCTTCTCGAAGAGCACCCGGGCCTGTCCACCCGTGACGGCGTTCATCTCGGGGTGATGCTGGAGCACGGAGTCGAGGAGGTGCTCTCGTACGATGGGGACCTCTCGCTGGTCCCCTGGGCCAGGCGGCTGGAGCCATGACCCGCTGGGCACATCGCTCCCGTTCGTGAAAGAATCCCATGGGCTCTCCCCCGCACGGGGGAGAGTGAGGGAGCGCGAGAGAGACCCACCTACCCCACCGCAAGGAGACGCACGATGCCCAAGCACGAGTTGCCCCCATTGCCTTATGCCTTCGATGCGCTGGAGCCCCATATCGACGCGCAGACGATGCAGATCCACCATGACAAGCACCATGCCACCTACGTCGCCAAGCTGAACGAGGCGCTCGACAAGGAGCCCGGCCTCGGCGACAAGAAGCTCGAGGACCTGCTGCGCGGCATCAACGAGGTTCCCGAGTCGATCCGCACCGCCGTGAAGAACCACGGCGGCGGCCATGCCAACCACTCCCTGTTCTGGGAGGTCATGGGACCGGGCGGCGGCGGCGACGCCTCCGGCGACGTGGGAGAGGCCATCACCCGCGACTTCGGCAGCTTCCAGGCGTTCAAGGAGAAGCTGACCAACGCGGCGGCCAACCAGTTCGGCTCCGGCTGGGGCTGGCTCGTGGCGAGCGGCGGCAAGCTCGACGTCATCGCCAGGCCGAACCAGGACAGCCCGCTCATGGAAGGCAAGACGCCGCTCCTCGGCGTGGACGTGTGGGAGCACGCCTACTACCTGAAGTACCAGAACCGGCGGCCGGACTACCTCGCAGCCTGGTGGAACACGGTCAACTGGCAGGCGGTCAACGACCGCTTCCGGAAGGCGAAAGGCTGACCCCAAACTTGGCAGGGGCGGCCTCCGGGCCGCCCTCTTTCCCCTCGTTTTCCCGGTTTTCCCCTGAAAGACTGAGCTTCTGAAGGCCACTCCTAGGTAGGAGGGAGTAGTCGTAAATTTTGGTTATAGAGAAGTTTGCAAGTCCATGCTCACGAAATGCGCACAGAGATGTATCCCTAAACGCTCACTAGCAAGTCTTGTTCAAGTATCCTCCCTTTAGAATAGGTCCCAACAAGAACGCCTTTTGGAGGAGAGACGAAGCCATGGCCAACATCGACCGCAGCACGCACATGTTCAGGAGGGAGGAGCGCCACCTGACGAAGGTCTTCAAGGCGCTGTCGGACGGCACCCGCCAGGAGATCCTGCGGCTGCTGGAGGGACGGCAGCGCACGGTCGGTGAGATCGTCGGCAACTTCAACCTCTCCCAGCCTACCATCTCGCGGCACCTCTCGGTCCTCAAGGAGGCCGACCTCGTGGTCGACCAGCGCCAGGGCCAGAACGTGATCTACCGCCTGAACGACAACGCCCTTTCCACTTCGATGCAGGAGTTCTTCGGCCAGTTCCGGAGCTGCCAGGAAGTCATGCGCTGAGCCGGCCGGGCTCGCCAACCGTGCCCGGAGCGTTGCGAGGGATGGACGCTCCGGGCCCTTCCTGACCTGCTTTGCATTCCGCGCCGCGGTAGAGGTACAATCCGCCCCCCACGGGCGGACGGGTGCCCCCCGCGGCCCTTCTTTTTTCATCAGCATGGCGGTGTAGCTCAGCTGGTTAGAGCGAGCGACTCATAATCGCTAGGTCATGGGTTCAAGTCCCTTCACCGCCACCATTGCGACCGATCTGGAGGCCTTCTTCCGGGATGAAGCCCCCCTCGATCCCGGCGACGGCCTGATCGCCGCCTTCTCGGGCGGTCCCGATTCCACCGCCCTGCTCGTCGGGCTGGCCCGCCTCGGCTACCTGGTCACCGCCGCGCACCTCGATCATGCCATGGACCCCGGCTCCGCGGAACGGGCCGCGGCGGCCGCGCGCCTCGCGGACCGCTTGGGCGTCCCCTTCGTGACCGAGCGCCGGGAGGTCCCGCGCCTCCGCCGCGCCTCGGAGAGCCCCGAGGCTGCCGCCCGCCGGGTGCGCTACGGCTTCCTGGAGGAGGTCCGCCTCCGGACCGGCGCCCGCTGGATCGCCACCGCCCACCACCGGGACGACCAGGCCGAGACCGTGCTCCTCCGCCTGATGTTCGGCAGCGGTCTGGAGGGTCTCGGCGGCATCCGCCCGGTGCACGGCGCCGTGGTCCGCCCCCTGCTCCGGGTGCCCCGCCGGGAGCTGCTGGCCTCCCTGGGCGACCTGGAGACGGTCCGGGACCCCACGAACGAGGATCTCAGCTTGCCGAGGAGCCGCGTCCGGAATCTCCTCCTGCCCCGGCTCGAAGCGGACGACATCCTCCCCAGGATCGCCGCCAGGGCCCGCTCCGCCTCCGCCCGGCTCGAACGGAAAGTTTCCGCGCTCCTGGACGTAGAGGAGACGGAGCAGGGCATCGCGGTCGAGCGGGCCGCCCTGGAGCGGTTGCCGGCCGAGCTCCTCACCGTCGCCCTCGCCTGGCTCCACCGCCGCGCCGGGGCTCCCTACCCCGCCGGCAGTGCCGCCCGGAGCGAGCTTGTGAGGCAGCTCGGCCAGGCCCGCGCGGCGTGCGACGCCGGGGACGGCTGGCGCTGGGAGACCTCCGGCGGGCTCCTCGTTCTGCGCCGCGCGCCCCCGCAGGAGGAGCGGGTGGCGGACTTCTCATATACTCTGGGGATTCCGGGCGCGGTGGAGATCCCGGAGATCGCCGTGCGGGTCGGCCTTTCCCGCCGTCCCGTGGAGCCCTGGATGTTCTCGGGCTCCCCCTGTCGCGCGGCCCTCGCGCTGCCTCTGGCCGAGGGGGACCGCGTGACGGTGCGCAACCGCCGCCCGGGGGACCGCATCCATCCACTGGGGGCGGACGGCAGCCGGAAGCTCAAGGAGCTGTTGATCGACCGCCGGGTGCCGCGGCGGGAGCGGGACCGGTTGCCCCTGATCTGCGTGGGAGAGCGCATCGCCTGGGTGCCGGGCGTGACGATCGACCAGCGCTTCCGGATCGCCGGAGAAACCACTGCCTGGCTTGCGGAGATCATGAGATGAACCATCCCGACACGCTGGAGCCGCTGTTCGACGCCGAGTCGGTCCGTGCCCACGTGCAGGAGCTGGGCCGCAAGATCGCGCAGGAGATGGATGGCGAGGACCCGCTGCTGATCGCCCTGCTGGGCGGCTCGGTCATCTTCCTCGCCGATCTCGTCCGCGCCATCGAGCGGCCGGTGCGCTTCGAGTTCATCCAGGTGGGGTTCGATTCCGGAGGAGAGATTGCGGAGCCCGGCGTGGTCCAGATCCGCTATCCCCTGCCGCTCGACCTGGCGGACCAGAGCGTGCTCGTCTTGAAGGACGTCGTCACCTCGGGCGTCACCGAGCCCTACCTGGAGCAGCAGCTCCGGGACCATGGCGCGCGCGACGTGCGCTTCGCCGCGCTGATCGACATCCCGGACGAGCGCAAGACCGACTTCCAGGTCGGCTATGCCGCGTTCCGCACCGGCCGCCAGGGGCTGCTCGTGGGCTACGGCCTCAAGCATGACGGCCTCTACGGCAACCTCCCCTATGTCGCCCGGATCCGGGGGACTTCGTGACGGCCGGCGCCGGGAATCCCCTGGCCGGTCATGTGGTTGACACAGTGAAGGGATTTTCCGTTCCTTCTGCCTGCATGAGGTAGCGAGCCTTGAACTCCACCGTCAAAACTCTGTTTCTCTGGATGGCGATCTTCGTCGTGGTGATCCTGCTCTGGCAGACGTTCCAGGGCGGGAAGCACAAGACGGACGAGCTGTCCTTCAGCCAGTTCCGGGATCGGGTCCAGAAGGGGCAGGTGGCCGAGGTCACGATCCGGGGTCAGCAGCTGACCGGCAAATATCGCGGCGGCGCCGAGCTCAACCAGGGCCAGGAGTTCAGCACCCAGCTCCCCCCCGAGTACCCCGACCTGGTCAAGGACCTGAGCGCCGCGAATGTCGACATCAAGGCCGAGGAGCCGCGCGAGAACCCGCTCATCGCGATCCTCTTCACCTGGGCACCCATCCTGCTCATCGTGGTGCTCTGGATCCTGTTCATGCGCCAGATGCAGACCGGGGGCAACAAGGCGCTCTCCTTCGGCAAGAGCAAGGCCAAGCTCCTCAACACCTCCGGCAAGAAGGTCACGTTCAAGGACGTGGCCGGCGTCGAGGAGGCCAAGGAGGAGCTGCAGGAGATCGTCGAGTTCTTGAAGGAGCCGCAGAAGTTCCAGAAGCTGGGCGGCCGCATCCCCAAGGGCGTGCTCCTCATGGGCCCGCCGGGCACCGGCAAGACGCTCCTCGCCCGCGCCATCGCCGGCGAGGCCAACGTCCCCTTCTTCTCGATCTCGGGCTCGGACTTCGTCGAGATGTTCGTGGGCGTCGGCGCCTCGCGCGTCCGCGATCTCTTCGAGCAGGGCAAGAAGAACGCCCCGTGCATCATCTTCATCGACGAGATCGACGCCGTCGGCCGCCATCGCGGCGCGGGTCTGGGCGGCGGTCACGACGAGCGCGAGCAGACGCTCAACCAGCTCCTGGTGGAGATGGACGGCTTCGAGTCGAACGAGGGCGTCATCCTGATCGCCGCCACGAACCGCCCCGACGTGCTCGATCCGGCCCTGCTGCGCCCCGGCCGCTTTGACCGCCGCGTGGTCGTGGACCGGCCGGACATCCACGGCCGCACGGGCATCCTCAAGGTGCACACGCGCAACATCCCGCTGTCGGAGAACGTGGACCTGTCGCGCATCGCCCGCGGCACCCCGGGCTTCGCCGGCGCCGACCTGTCGAACCTGGTCAACGAGGCGGCGCTCATCGCCGCCCGGCGCAACAAGAAGAAGGTCGACATGGAGGACTTCGAGTACGCCAAGGACAAGGTCCTGATGGGCGTCGAGAGGAAGACCATGATGCTGACCGACGACGAGCGGCGCATCACCGCCTATCACGAGGCGGGGCACGCGCTGGTCGCGGTCTTCACGCCGGGCGCGGACCCGCTGCACAAGGTCACGATCATCCCGCGCGGCCGGGCGCTCGGCCTGACCATGCAGCTCCCCACCGAGGACAAGTACACGTACAAGAAGCAGTACGTGGAGGCCCAGATCTCGATCCTCATGGGCGGCCGCGTGGCCGAGGAGATCACCCAGGACGACATCACCACCGGCGCGGGCAACGACATCGAGCGCGCCACGGACATGGCCCGCCGCATGGTCTGCGAGTGGGGCATGTCGGACCTCGGCCCGCTCTCCTACGGCGCCAAGGACGAGCCGGTCTTCCTCGGCCGCGAGTTCGCCCAGCGCGCCGACTACAGCCAGGACACGGCGATCCGCATCGACCGCGAGGTTACGAAGATCGTCTCCGCCGCCTACGAGCGCGCCACCGGCATCCTCAGCCAGAACCGCGAGGTGCTCGACCGCATCGCCCGCGACCTGCTCGAGCGCGAGTCGCTGGACGGCGAGGAGGTCTACAACATCGTCCGGGAGCTGACCGGCCACGGCCCGGCCCCCACCCGCGACGTGCCCCCGGGCGAGGGGATGGTCATCGGCGGCCACGACGTGCCCGAGAACGTGATGCAGCCGCGCCCGGCGCCGACGCCGGTGCCCACCGGCGCCCCCGAACCGGCCTAGAGCCTTCCCAAGGACGAAAAGGACCTCAAGGACCTCAAGGACTCCAAGGACTCCAAGGACACGGAGTCCTTTTTGTCCTTTGAGTCCTTTTCGTCCTTTTGGTCCTTTCCCTTCCGGCGAATTGATAGACTAGGGTCGGCCCCACGGCCCGCCGGCATGGAGACCGCTCACCTCACGAACCGCCCCACCTGGACCCTCCGGTTCCCTCATGGCCGTTCCCTCCTTCTCGGAGAACGACCGCGGGTGCTGGGCATCCTGAACCTCACTCCCGATTCCTTCAGCGACGGCGGGCTGTGGAACGATCCACCGCGCGCAGTCGAGCGCGCTCTCTCCATGCTCGAGGAGGGCGCCGACCTGCTCGACCTCGGCGCCGAATCGACCCGGCCGGGCGGCGGGGTCTACGGCGCCGGCGCCGCCGAAGTCCCTGCCGAGGAGGAGATCGCCCGCCTGCTGCCCTTGCTGGAAGCGGTGCGCCGCGCCACGGACGCGCCGCTCTCCGTGGACACGCGCAAGGGCGAGGTGGCCGAGCGCGCGCTCGCGGCCGGCGCCGACCTGATCAACGACGTGAGCGCCCTGGCCGATCCGCGCCTCGCTCGCGCTGTGGCCGAGGCCGGCTGCCCCGTGGTCCTCATGCACAGCCGGGGCGAGCTGCCCACCATGCAGCGGGGCATCCACTTCGAGGACGTCGTCGGAGAGGTGCGCGCCGAGCTCGCCGAGGCTCTCGCCCACGCCCGGTCCGCGGGCATCGACGAGTCGCAGGTCGTGCTCGACCCGGGCATCGGCTTCGGCAAGACGCGGGAGCAGAACCTCGCGCTGATCGCCCGCCTCGGCGAGCTCTCGGCGCTCGGCCGGCCGCTCCTCCTGGGCGCGAGCCGCAAGAGCTTCATGGGGCGTGGCCCCGCGGAGCGGCTCGGCGGCAGCCTGGCGGCCGTGGCGTGGACGTTCGGGTCCGCGGCGATCGTGCGGGTGCACGACGTCGCCGAGACGGTCCAGCTCCTCGACGTGTGGGAGGCGCTCGCCGCATGACCGTCGAGCGCTTCATCAACCTCCTCACCTGGCACGATGCGCTCGACATCTTTTTCGTGGCGGTGGTGATCTACAACCTGCTGCTCCTGATCCGGGGCACGCGGGCGGTGCAGATGCTCCTCGGCATCGTGTTCGTGGGCCTGATCTACTTCATGGCCCAGATCGCCGACCTGCCGACGCTCCAGGTCATCCTGGAGAACCTCCTGATCGTGCTCCCGTTCGCAATCATCGTGCTCTTCCAGCAGGAGATCCGCCGGGCGCTCGCCAACTTCGGGCGCAACCCGCTCTGGGGGCTGACCAAGCAGCAGAAGGTGGTCTCGTCGTTCGGGGACATCGTGCTCGCCGCCACCACGCTCTCGGGCCAGCGCGTCGGCGCGCTGATCGTCATCGAGCGCCTCCAGGGGCTGCGCAACTACGTCGAGAACGGGATCGAGCTGGACGCCACGATCTCCTACGACCTCATCATCAACATCTTCACGCCGGACACGCCGCTCCACGACGGCGCGGTGATCGTCCAGGACGACCGCATCGCCGCCGCCGCCTGCTTCCTGCCGCTCACGGGCAATCCCGAGCTGTCCAAGGAGTTCGGCACCCGCCACCGCGCCGCCCTCGGCATCACCGAGGAGACCGACGCGGTCGCCGTGGTGGTCTCGGAGGAGACCGGCATCATCTCGGTGGCGTTCGACGGCGAGCTGATCCGCGACCTCGACGGCAAGAGCCTGCGCAACATGCTCTATCAATACCTGATCACCGACCTCTATCCGCAGGGGAACCCGTGAGCGACGGCCTGCGCACCTGGGGGCTGCGCCTGCTGGCGCTGGGCATCGCCCTCGGCCTCTGGTTCAACAGCTCGTTCGAGGACCGCGAGGTCCTCAACGAGCGCGTGGTCGAGGCGAGCGTCAGCTACACCTGGCCGAAGGGCTACATGGTCCTCGACCGCGAGCGCAACGTGAACGTGCGGGTGCGCGGCAGCAGCAAGCGCGTGCGCGGGCTCGACCCCGACCAGGTGGATGTCCAGGTGGAGCTCAGCCGGCGGCCGGGGCTTCTCACCATCAACCTCGGGCCCGAGAACGTCCTCATGCCCGAGGGCCTGGAGGTGGTCTCGATCGAGCCCAACGTGATCACCGTCGAGGTGGAGCGCGAGGTCAGCGGGAGCATCCGGGTGGAGCCGGACCTCGAGGGAGAGGCCGCGGCCGGCGCCAAGGTCGGGGAGCCCGAGGTCTTCCCGAGCCAGGTGCTGGTGACCGGCCCGGAGTCGCTGGTCGCCAGCACCGAGGTGCTCCACACCCGGCCCGTGAACGTCGGCGGGCGGAGCGCCACGTTCGAGGTCAGCGTGGCCGTGGTGCCGCCCGACCCCTTGATCCAGATCGCGCGTCCCACCCGGGTGAAGGTGAGGGTTCCGATCCAGCCCCCCAAGAATGACAAGCGCAACGGCGCCCGGCCGGCGCCGGCGGAGGAACCCTGAACGTGAAACCCCCTCGTCTCTTCGGCACGGACGGCATCCGCGGCCACTTCGGCGAATTCCCTCTCGACCGCCCGACCGTGACGGCGCTCGCCGTGGAGCTCGCCGCCACCCTCCAGGAGCGGGCGAACGGCGACGCGCCCGAGGTGGTCCTCGGCGGCGACACCCGCGAGAGCACGCCGGAGATCTGCGGCTGGCTCACCCAGGGGCTCGAAGCGGGCGGCGTGCGGGTGCGCTACGCCGGCGTGATCCCCACGCCCGGCGTGGCCTGGCTGATCAAGCCGCTCGGCGCCGCCGCCGGCGTGGTGGTCTCGGCGAGCCACAACCCCTGGCCGGACAACGGCATCAAGCTCCTCGACCCCAGCGGCTCGAAGTGGAACGACGACGACGAGCACGCCCTGGAGCGCCGTCTGCTCTCCCGCACCCAGGCCGAGCTGCCGTCTCTCCACCTGGACGTCGAGGAGAAGCTCAGGGAGCGCTACCTGGACCACCTCGCCTCCACGGTCGAGGAGCCTCTCGACGGCCTCCGGGTGGTGCTCGACGCGGGCAACGGCGCCGCGTCCTCCTATGCCGGAGAAATCTTCGAGCGCTTGGGCGCCCGGGTAATTCTCCTGCACGCGGAGCCGGACGGCCGCAACGTGAACGAGGGCTGCGGCTCGACCGCGCCCGCGGAGATGGCGGCCCGCGTCGCGGCCGAGGGCGCGCACCTCGGGGCCGCCTTCGACGGCGACGCCGACCGCTGCATCCTGGCCGACGAGCGCGGCGAGGTGCGGGACGGCGACGCCATCCTCTATCTGTGGGCGCTCTCCCTGCGCGACCGGGGCCTGCTCGATCCGCCGAAGATCGTGGCCACGACCATGAGCAACCTGGGCCTGGAGCGCGCGCTCGACCGCGAGGGGATCGGCATCGTGCGCTGCGCCGTGGGGGACCGCTACGTGGTGGAGGCCATGAAGAGGGAGGGCATCCTCCTGGGCGGCGAGCAGTCGGGGCACATCGTCGAGCGCCAGCTCGCGAGCACGGGGGACGGCCTGCTCACGGCGCTCCAGGTCGCTGCGATCGTCCACGAGGCGGGCCGTCCGCTCTCGGAGCTGCTCGCCGGCTTCCGGCGCTACCCGCAGGTGTTGAAGAACGTGCGCGTCGCCCGCAAGCCCGATCTGGCCACCATTCCGAGCGTGGCCGCCGCCGCCCGCTCCGTGGAGGACCGCCTGGGAGCCGACGGCCGTCTCGTCCTGCGCTACAGCGGCACCGAGCCGCTCGCCCGCGTCATGATCGAAGGCCCCGACCAGCCCACCATCGAAGCCATGGCCGCCGAGCTGATCGGCGTGATCCAGGGGGAGCTCGGGAGGTAGCCTCGTGGATCACTCTTCCGGCCCAACGGGTCGGCAGAGCGGAGCCCAGGGCTGAGGCCGCAGGCCGATGCCCTGGGTAAACCATGACAAAGGTTTTGCGGCCTGAAGGGCCGCGAGAGCTTTGCTTGTGAGTCCGGAGCCGCCCGGCTCTCGCGGCCTTGCAGGCCGCATGGAATGTGTGGGTGTTTTCCCAGGGCATCGGCCTGCGGCCTCAGCCCTGGGCTGGGCTCTTCCGGCCCGTTGGGCCGGGCTGCCTACACCGGATGGCCGTAGAGGTATTGGTCGATGTTCGTGGCAAGGTCCGGGATGCCCGTGTCGATGGCCAGGTCGGCCATCCGGAGGAGGGGATCGGGCTCCTGACGGCTTGCGACCGGCTCCAACTCGATCCGGACGGCGGCACCCTCCGGAAGCCGGATGCCCGGCTCGAGGATGACCATGTTGTCCTTGACCTTGCCGCGGTAAACCATGGGCTTCCATGGTACTACCCCGCGGGTAGACGCCGCTACCCAATCGTTGGAACGGTCCACCCCGTGGGTAGACCCCTCTACCCACGATCCCGGGACCCTCTACCCCGCGGGTAGACCCCTCTACCCGCGCTCCCGGGACCCTCTACCCCGTGGGTAGACCCCTCTACCCGTGCTCCCGAGACCTTCCACCTCGCGGGTAGACCCCTCTACCCGTGTGCCCGGGGGTCTCTACCCCGTGGGTAGAGGGGTCTACCCGCGCCTTGGAGCCTCCTGCCCCCGCTTGACAGCGCGGCCGGACGACTTCAGACTCTCCCGCGATGAACGGCCGCGCTCTCCCCCTGCTCCCGATGTGCATGCGTAGCTCGCACGCGGGCACGGGATAGCGCAGGCACAGGCTCAAAGATCCCGAAGACCCGCGACGGCGCGACCGGAGCGGGTCTTTCTGCTTCCGGCCGCCGTCGCACATCCAGAAAGGAACGTGCGATGAGCAGAGAAGAAGCCCTCCAGGGAGACCGCGGCTCCCCGTATACCCCACCCGCTCAATACCTCGACCTTCCCGGCCCCTTCCTCCTCGAATCCGGAGAGTCCCTGCCGCGCGTCCGCGTGGCGTTCCGCACCTGGGGGACCCTCGATCCCGACGGCGCCAACGGAGTCCTCCTCTGCCATGCCCTCACCGGCTCGGCCGACGCCGACGTCTGGTGGAAGGACCTGTTCGGCCGCTCGCTCGACCCCGCGGAGGACTTCATCGTGTGCAGCAACGTGCTCGGGAGCTGTTACGGAACCACCCGGGCTTCCGAGGTCTCCGTCCGCGACATGGTGCGCGTGCAGATGGCGCTCCTCGACGCCCTCGGCGTGCGCCGGCTGCGGCTCGTGATCGGCGGCTCCCTGGGCGGCATGCAGGTGCTGGAGTGGGCGCTCCTCGATCCGCAGCGGGTGGAGGCGATCGTCCCCATCGCCACCTCGGGCCGCCACTCGGCCTGGTGCATCGCGCTCGGCGAGGCGCAGCGGCAGGCGATCCGGCTCGATCCCGTCGGCGGGCTGGCCGCGGCGCGGGCGCTCGCCATGTGCACCTACCGCAGCCGCGCCAGCTTCGAGGCGCGCTTCGGACGCCGGCTGCGGGAGCCGGGCCTGTTCGAGGTCGAGAGCTGGCTGCACCACCACGGCGACCGCCTTCTCGAACGGTTCGACGCCGATTCCTACGTCACCCTCACCCGCGCCATGGACACCCACGACGTGGCCCGCGGACGCGGGGAGTACGAGGAGGTCCTCGAGTCCATCCGCGTGCCGGCGCTGGTCGTGAGCATCGACTCGGACGTGCTCTACCCGCCGGAGGAGCAGGCCGAGCTGGCGTCGCTGATCCCCGGCGCCCGGCTGGCGACGCTCCGCTCGCCGCACGGCCACGACGCGTTCCTGATCGACACCGAGGAGCTGGACAGGCTGGTGGCGCAATTCCGCCGGAGGCAGACCGGCGTGGTCCTCGCCGGCCCCCGCGGCCGGGTCGCCACGGCCTTCCGCCAGCTGCTCGCATCGCGGGACGACTTCCGGCTGGTGGGCGTCCTGGACCGCCACGACGATTGGGACCGGATGCTCGACCTGTGCAGCCGCGAGCGGCCGGTCTTCGTGGACTGCACGGCGAGCCCGGCGATCGCCGGCCGCTACGGAGAGCTGCTGAGCCGCGGGATCGCCGTGGTCACTCCGAACAAGCTCGCGAACGCGGGACGGCTCTCGGACTGGCAGCGGCTCCAGGAGCTCTCCGCGGACGTCCCCTACCGCTACGAGACCACGGTGGGCGCGGCGCTGCCGGTGCTCGGGACGATCTCCGACCTGCGGCGCGCGGGCGACCGGCTGCTCGGCGTCTCGGCCGTGCTGTCGGGGACGCTCTCGTTCGTGCTCCACCGGGTCGAGGCGGGCGTGCCGTTCTCCCAGGCGGTGCGGGAGGCGTACGAGCGCGGCTACACCGAGCCGCACCCGGCCGAGGACCTGAGCGGCGAGGATGTGGCGCGCAAGCTCCTCATCCTGCTGCGCGAGGCGGGCTTCGGCATCGAGAGGGAGGACATCCTCGGCGAGCCGCTGGTGCCCGGATTGCCGGTCGAGCCCGATCCCGAGCGGTTCCTGGATGGCCTGGCTCCGTGGGACGGCATCTGGGCCGGGCGCGCGGCCCGCGCCCGGGAGCGGGGGGAGCGGCTGCTCTACCTCGCCTCGTTCGACGGCACGGCTGCAAGAGTAGGGATTGCGGCGCTCCCCGCGGATCATCCGGTGGCCCGGGGAGGCCCCGGCGAGAGCGTGATCGTCTACAGGACGGAGCGCTACTCTGAGCTGCCGCTCACCATCTCCGGCCCGGGCGCGGGGCCGGAGGTGACGGCCACGGGCGTCATGTCCGACCTGCTACGCGCCGCCGCCCATCGCCGCCAGCATCTCCCGCACCGCCGCATCCAACCCCACCAGCACGGCGCGGGAGACCAGCCAGTGCCCGATGTTGAGCTCCTCCATGCCGGGTAGCGACGCGACCGGACCGACGTTGTCGGCGCGCAGCCCGTGACCGGCATAGAGATGAAGGCCCTGGCCGCGGCCCAGCGTCGCGGCCCGGGCCACCTTGTCGAGCTGGATCGTGGCCTCGGCCTGAACCCGGGCGCGGGTGTAGGCGTCGGTGTTGATTTCGAAACCCGAGACTCCTCGGATGGCCTGGACCTGCTCCAGGTCGGGATCCACGAAGAGCGAGACCTCGATGCCGGCCGCCTTGAGCCGATCGGCGACCTCGGCGATCCGCTCGCCGTGGCGGATCACGTCGAGCCCGCCCTCGGTCGTGACCTCCTCGGGCCGCTCGGGCACCAGCGTCACCTGCTCCGGCCGGACGCGCAGCGCGAGCTCGAGCATCTCCTCGGCCGTTGACATCTCCAGGTTCAGCTTGCCGCGCACGGTCTCGCGCAGCCGCTCCACGTCGCGGTCCTGGATGTGGCGGCGGTCCACCCGCAGGTGGACGGTGATGCCGGAAGCGCCCGCATCCTCGGCGATGCGCGCGGCTTCGACAGGGTCGGGATAGGCGGCGCGCCGGGCCTGGCGCAGGGTGGCGACGTGATCGACGTTGACGGAGAGGCGCGCGGGCACTAGCGCTCGATCTCCAGGTCCACGCGGGTGAGCTCCTCGGGCTGGCGCTGGATCAGGACGGTGCCCTGGATGGGGAAGAGCGTGCGGTGGACGCGCTCGCCGAAGGTGCAGTTGACCTCGTAGTAGCCGTCCGGCGTCACCATGAGAAGCGTCCCCTTGCCGCCCTTGATGCCGAGCAGCTCGTTGTGGATCAACACCTCAGCCGGTAGTTCCATCTCGTCTCCTCAGTCTTGGAAATAGCCTTCTTCCTTGTACTCCCGCAGCTTGCGCTGGAGCGTCCGCAGGCCGATCCCGAGCAGGTCGGCGGCCTTGGCGCGGTGGCCGCCGGTGCGCTGCAGCGTCTCCAGGATGGCCTGGCGCTCGATGTCCGCCATGGTGCGCGTCTCGCCGACGACCGACTGCACCGGGCCGCCCGAGGTGGACACGGTGACCGAGTCCCGCACCTCGACCGGCAGGTCGGCGGGCTGCACGTCCTCGCCCTGGTGGAAGACCACGACCGACTCCATGACGTTGCGGAGCTGGCGGACGTTGCCCGGCCAGGGATAGCGCGCGAGCATCTCCAGCGTCTCGGTCGAGAGCCGCTTCGGCGTCTTGCCGTGCTCCTGGCAGAACAGGTTCAGGAAGTGCTCGGCGAGCGGCTGGATGTCGCTCACCCGCTCGCGCAGCGGCGGGATGCGCAGCGTCACCACCTTGAGGCGGTAGTAGAGGTCCTCGCGGAAGCGCCCGTCGGCGACCTCCTTCTCCAGGTCGCGGTTGGTGGCCGCGATGAGCCGGAAGTCGACCTCGATCAGATCGCTGCCGCCGACGCGCATGACCTGCCGCTCTTCGAGGACGCGGAGGAGCTTGACCTGGAGCTCGGGATAGAGCTCGCTGATCTCGTCGAGGAAGAGCGTGCCGCGGTGGGCGAGCTCGAACTTGCCGATCTTGCGCGAGACGGCGCCGGTGAACGCGCCGCGCTCGTGGCCGAAGAGCTCGCTCTCCAGGATGTCGCTCGGGATGGCGCCGCAGTTGATGGCCAGGAAGCGCTCGTTGCGCCGCGGGCTGGCGCGGTGGACGGCATTGGCCACCAGCTCCTTGCCCGTGCCGCTCTCGCCGATGATGAGCACGCTGGAGCGCGTGGGCGCCACGAGCTTCATCTGCTCGAAAAGCTTGTCCATGGGCGCCGAGCGGCCGATGATGCTCTCGAAGCCGTAGCGCTTGTCGAGCATCTCGCGCAGGTTGACGACCTCCTCCTTGAGCTGCTGCTTCTCGATCAGGTTCGTCACCCGCTGGCGCAGCTCGTAGAGGTCGACCGGCTTGGTGAGGTAGTCGTCGGCGCCGACGCGCATGGCCTCGACCGCGGACTCGATAGAGCCGTAGGCGGTGACCAGGACCACGCCGAGGTCGTACTGGCGCTCGCGCACTTCCTTGAGGAACGCCACGCCGTCCATGCCCGGCATGCGCAGGTCGCAGACCGCGGCGCGCGCGCCGCCGGCCTCTTCCAGGTATTCGAGAGCCTTGCGCGCGTCGTCGAACGTGCGCACCTCGCACCCGGCCTTCTCGATGGCGATCGCCATGGACTCGCGGGAGCCCGTCTCGTCGTCGATCACCAGCACCAGGGGCTTGTCGGCCATGCGGGCGTCATTCTGGCACAAGTGGAGGGAAAGGACACACGGACGGACACGGACTCACACGGACAGGCACGGACAGTCCGGATGTCCGTGTCAGTCGGTGTTCGTCCGTGTAAGTCCGTGTGTCCGTGTTCCGCTAAACTGGCCTCCCAAGCATGACCCTTCCGCTCGAGCCCCGGACCGCGCCCGCCGCCTCTCTCGAAGGGGTGCTGGAGCGCGTCGTCTTCACGAACGAGGAGAGCGCCTGGAGCGTGGTGCGCCTCATCGTGCCGGGCCGGCAGGACCTGGTCACCGCGGTGGGCAACCTCCTCGGCATCCAGCCCGGCGAGAACCTGCGCCTCGCCGGCGAGTGGATCGACGATCCCAAGTACGGCCGGCAGTTCAAGGTCTCCTCCTACCAGACCGTGCCCCCTTCGACGGTCGGGGGGATCGAGAAGTACCTGGGCTCCGGCCTGATCCGCGGCATCGGCAAGGTCATGGCCTCGCGGCTCGTCAAGGCGTTCGGCAAGGAGACGCTCGACGTCATCGAGAACCACCCGGAGCGCCTGCGCGAGGTCGAGGGGATCGGCGCGGGCCGCAGCTCGGCCATCCGCAGCGCCTGGATCGAGCAGCGGGACATCAAGGAGGTCATGGTCTTCCTCCAGTCCTACGGCGTCTCCACCCAGTACGCCATCCGCATCTACAAGACCTACGGCCCGGCCGCCGTGGACCTGGTGCGCGAGAACCCCTACCGGCTCGCCCTCGACATCCACGGCATCGGCTTCAAGAGCGCCGACCGCATCGCCACGGCCCTGGGGATCGACCCGGCGGCTCCCCAGCGCCTCGAGGCGGGCGTGCTCCACCTGCTGTCGGAGGCGGGCGACCGCGGCCACCTCTTCCTCCCCCGCCGCACCCTGGCCCAGGAGGCCGCCGCGCTCCTCGCCGCGCCGGCCCACCTGGTCGACAGGGCGATCGGCAGCCTGGCCGAGAGCGGCCAGGCCGTGGTAGAGCCCGCGACCGCCGCCCCGGACGATCCGGGCGAGGCCGCGGTCTATCCCAAGGCCCTGCACGTGGCGGAGACCGGGATCGCCGCGCGCCTCCGCGACCTCCTCGTCCAGCCCTCCCTGCCGTTCGAGATCGACGTCGAGCGGGCCCTCGACTGGTTCGAGAAGACCGAGAAGCTGGAGCTCGCCCGCCAGCAGCGCCAGGCGGTGCGCTCCGGCCTCACCCGCAAGGTGCTGGTCATCACGGGCGGCCCCGGCACCGGCAAGACCACGCTGGTCCGCGGGCTGGTGAAGATCCTGGAGAAGAAGGGGCAGAGGGTGCTCCTCGCGGCGCCCACGGGCCGCGCGGCCAAGCGGCTGGGCGAGGCCACCGGCGGCCAGGCGAGCACGATCCACCGCCTCCTGGAGTTCGATCCCAAGACGCGGACGTTCGTGCGCAACCGCGAGCACCCCCTGGGCTGCGACCTGCTCATCGTGGACGAGACCTCGATGCTCGACTCGGTGCTCGCCTTCCACCTGCTCCGCGCCGTTCCCGACTCCTCGCGCCTGGTGCTGGTGGGGGACGTGGACCAGCTCCCCTCGGTCGGACCCGGCCGGGTGCTCGCCGACCTGATCCGCTCCGACGCCGTGGAGGTGGTGCGCCTGACCGAGATCTTCCGCCAGGCCGCGCGCAGCCTGATCGTGGTCAACGCCCACCGGGTCAACGAGGGGAAGATGCCGGACACCGAGGCGGTGGACGGCGACTTCTTCTTCCTGGCGCGCCGCGATCCCGAGGAGATCGTCGAGACGATCGTCGAGCTGGTGGGCCGGCGCATCCCGGCCCGCTTCGGCCTCGATCCCGTGGAGCAGATCCAGGTCCTCACGCCGCGCAACCGCGGCCCGCTGGGGACCGAGCGCCTGAACGAGACGCTGCGCGACCTGCTCAATCCGCAGGGGGAGGAGATCGCCCGCGGCGGCCGCAGCTTCCGGGTCGGGGACAAGGTGATGCAGGTGCGGAACAACTACGACCTGGAGGTGTTCAACGGCGACATCGGAAGGGTCACCGGGATCGACGAGCTCGACCAGCTCCTGCGCGTGACGGTCGACGGCCGCGAGGTGGTCTACGAGCCCTCGATGCTGGACGAGCTGACGCTCGCCTACGCCTGCACGATCCACAAGTCCCAGGGGAGCGAGTACCCGTGCGTGATCGTGCCGCTCCACACGCAGCACTACCTGATGCTGCAGAGGAACCTCCTCTACACGGCGCTCACCCGGGCGAAGCGCCTGGCGATCCTGGTGGGCGAGCCGCGCGCCCTGGCGGCGGCGGTGAACAACCGGCGGGTGAAGACCCGCTTCACGCGGTTGGCCGAGCGGCTGGCCGGCTGACTGTCAGAGAGTGTCAGCTGACACTCCCTGACGCTCCGTTGACATTCCGATTTGCCGGACGCGCGTTCGGCGCTTATACTAGGCGACGGTGCTCCGAGTCCTAATTCTCGACGACGAGTCGATGGTGGTCGACATGCTGGCGGCGTGCCTGCGCCGGCCCGGCATCCATCTGACGACCTGCCTGGAGATCGAAGCCGCGCTGGCGCTGCTCAGCTCCTACCGCTTCGACGTGGTCGTGACCGACCTCTCCGTGTCGCAGCTCGGCGGACTGGAGGGGATGCGCCTGATCCGCTTCGTCACCACCAACTTCCCGGACACGGCGGTCTACGTGCTCTCCGGCTACGTGGACGAGAACGTGCGCTCGCTCTGCTCCATGCTGGGCGTCACCGCCGTGCTGGAGAAGCCCGAGGGGCTGAGCCAGCTCCGCACCCTGCTCGCCGAGCGCCGCGAGGCCCTGGGGCCCGCGGCCGAGCCGGGAGGGGTCGGCGGCAGCGCCGCGGACAGCGGCGAGGTGCAGCAGGTGGAGCTCCTGGAGGAGTTCCTGCAGCGCAAGACGATCCGCGCCGTGCTGCAGCCGGTCGTCAAGGTGCGCGACGGCGCCGCGCCGTTCGAGGTCTTCGGCGTCGAGGGCCTGGCCCGCGGGCCGGCCAACTCGGTGCTGGGCAGCCCGTCGTTCCTGCTCTCCTACGCAGCGCGCAAGGAGCTGCTGTTCGAGGCGGACATGATCTGCATCCGGGCCGCCCTGGCCGAGGTCGTCCAGCTCGGCAGCTCCGTGACGACCTTCCTGAACGTCCAGCCGCGCTCCCTGACCAACCCGGAGTTCACGGCGAGCCTCTGCCACGAGGTGCATCAGGTCGGCCTGGAGGAGCGCAGCATCGTGCTGGAGCTGACCGAGCAGCAGACGATCGTCAACCCGCGCGCCTTTGCCGCGACGCTGGGCAAGCTGCGCGAGACCGGCTTCCGGATCGCGCTCGACGACTTCGGCGAAGGGTCC
>Ga0068862_100001930_pt1 | contig 18824 bp, 18 predicted proteins | sample KBSSwiS52_FD_66598 | JGI IMG/M metagenome (GOLD analysis project Ga0068862, IMG submission 66598) | Switchgrass rhizosphere microbial communities from Kellogg Biological Station, Michigan, USA - KBS Switchgrass S5-2 | ecosystem: Host-associated > Plants > Roots > Rhizosphere > Soil ... | reverse complement strand
CGAAGCGCAGGAGAACGTCGCGCTGCAGGTTGCCGAGCAGATGAGCGACTATCTGCTCACCGGCGCCGTCACCAACGCGCTCAATATGCCGTCCATCACGGCCGAGGAGGCGCCGCGCCTGAAGCCGTTCGCGGCGCTTGCCGAAAAGCTCGGCGCTTTCGCGGGGCAGATTGTCGATGAAGGCTTGGATGAGGTCGAAATCGAGTACGAAGGCGACGTCACCAAGCTCAACATGAAGCCGCTTACGGCCGCCGCGCTCGCGGGACTGCTGCGGCCGCTGCTGCAGGACGTGAACGTCGTTTCCGCGCCGGCGCTGCTCAAAGAGCGCGGCTGCGCGCTCACCGAAAGCACCCGCGATGCGTCACCAACCTATGACAGTCTGATCCGCGTCAAGGTGAAGACGGGCGGTGGCTGGCGCACGCTCGCCGGCGCGGTGATCGCGGGCCAGCCGCGCATCGTTGAAGTGAAGGGCATGGCGCTCGAAGCGCCGTTTCACGCTGCGACACTCTACATCAACAACACGGACAAGCCCGGTTTCATTGGCGCTTTGGGCACGCTCCTAGGCGACGCCAAGATCAACATCGCGACCTTCCACCTCGGCCGCGAAGCTGCCGATGCGGAGGCCATTGCCCTGATCGGCGTCGACCAGGCGCCGCCCGAGGCGGTGATGGATGCGATCAAGGCGCTGCCGCACGTCCGCTACGCCAAATTGATCCGGTTCTAGGGAACCGCCGCGCCTATCCAGCGTTGCACTCGCGCCGGACGCTTGAAATGCGTCCGCTCGCGAGGGGATAGCTATGAGATTGAAGCTGTTTGGCTCGACGCTCCTGATAGCGCTGGCCAGCATGATTGCGCCCGCCAGCGCCAAGGTCGACGAAATCCGCCTGGGCTCTGTCACCAACTATCAGCTGGACCACGGCGACGTCGTCGACGGCAAGGAAGGCGACAATATCGAGCTCGAAGTGGTTTCGAGTTCGCCGGATTTCCTGAACTTCATCGGCTCGCCGCGCCCGTACCTTTTCGGCTCAGTCAGCGTCAAAGATAACGGCGTGAATTTCGGCGGCGTTGGCGTGCTGTGGCGATGGGAGTTCGCGGACGGTTGGGCCTTCGAGCCGGGCTTCGGCTACATCATCCACGACGGCGAAATCGACAATCCGTTCGCGGATGGCACGCCGGAAGCGGCTGAATTCAGCCGACAGCACCAGTTGCTTGGCTCGGAGGACCTCTTCCGCGCCTCGTTCGCACTTGAGCGAGAGTTCGGCGAACGTTTTGCCGGACAGTTGTATTGGGAGCACATGAGTCACGGCCAAATCCTCGATCAAGGCCGGAATCAGGGGCTGGATTACGTTGGCGTGCGCCTGCTCTATCGCCTGGACACAGATGCTGCCGATTGAGGCGGCATTACAGCCGCGCTAGGTTCTGTCCGACTCTGGGGAGGAACTGATGCGGGGACAAGCAGCCGGGATTGCGGCTTTTGGCGCGGCGCTAGCGATGGCGCCGGCGGCGTACGCGGGCGTGAACGAAGTGCACGTCGGTGTGATGCAGCACAATATCTGCGTCACCAATTGCAAGAACGCCGACAAGGAAGATGGCCCGAACGTCGAACTCCAAGTCTCATTCGACTCGCCCGGCTTCCTGTCGTGGGCGGCGTCGCCGCAGCCCTATCTGATGGCGTCGGTGAACACCGCGGGCGATACGAGCTTCGGCGGCTTCGGTCTGGAGTGGCGCTGGAATTTCGCGGACAACTGGGCGCTTGAACCTGGTGTCGGGTACGTCGTGCACGATGGCGAAGTCGACAACCCATTCGCCAATGGCACGCAGGAAGCCGCGGACTTCGCCGCTGAGCACGTTCTGCTCGGCTCGGAAGATCTCTTCCGCACCTCGCTGGGCCTGACTTATGATTTTGAAGGCCCTTGGGAAGCACAGGTGTTGTTCGAGCATTTGAGCCACGGCCAAATTATCGGCAGCGGCCGCAATCAGGGCATGGACGAAATCGGCCTTCGCTTCGGCTACCAATTCGGCGGCTAGCCCCAAGCGTCCGTTTCGCTAGTATGCGCCCGCTTCCAGAAAGGGGGACGCGATGGGTTTGCGCGAGCGGTTTCAGCAGCCGGGTCCAAAACGTATTTTGTCGCTCGATGGCGGCGGTGCGCGCGGGCTCCTGAGCCTCGGCATTCTCGCGCAACTTGAGCGCCACCTCGGCGAACGCAGCGGCGATCCCGCCAACTTCCGCCTCGCGCACTACTTCGATCTGATCGGCGGCACCTCGACCGGCGCCATCATCGCCACCACGCTCGCACTCGAATGGAAAGTGCGCGAGGTCGTCGATCTCTACTTCAAGCTGTTGCCCGCAATCTTCGCGCGCCCGCAAGTGCCGAGCTTCCTGCGTGTGTTCGTGCCGGCGTTCAAAAACGGCGCGTTGACGCAGGCGTTGAATGAGTACCTTGGCGATCGGACTCTAAGCTCGGAAGACCTGAAAACCGGTTTGGCCATCCACGCCAAGCGCATCGATACGGGCTCAGCCTGGATTCTCGTCAACAATCCGGAGTGGTGCTACTTCAATTCGAAGGATCACACCGGCATGCCGAATGCGGATTTCTATCTGCGCGATCTGGTGCAAGCCTCCGCAGCGGCGCCGACTTATTTCTCCGATGTCCGCATTCCGGTGTTGCGCAACAAGCGTGGCGCCATTTCTGGGTACGGTCATTTCTTCGACGGCGGCGTCAGCCCCAACAACAATCCCGCACAACAATTGCTGATGACGGTCACCGAGCCGGCGTTTGGCTTCAACTGGCCGTCTGGCGAAGACAATCTCCTGATCTGGTCGATCGGCACCGGCTATGTGCGCAAGCGCTTCGCGAAGTCGAACAGGAAGCGCCGCTCCAGCGCCAAGACCATCGGCGACTTCCGCAGCCTGATGTACTCGAGCAAGGTGATGGCGGCGCTCGAAGGCTACAACCACGACATCTGCCAGCAGCAGATCACCCTGTTGCAGGCGCTCTCGCGGCCACGCTTTCCATGGCACGTAAATTCCGAAGTGCGGATGCAAACCCGGACGCCACTGCTATCGCCGCAGCCCGCGCTCACGTTCCAGCGCTACGATGTGCGCCTTGAAATCGACGAGCCTGAATTCCGTCGCCCAGAGCACATCGAAAGTCTCCTCGGCGGCGCCAACATGAAGAAGGCCGAGGTGGACGCGCTCCGCAAGCTCGACATCAAGGACGTTGATCTGTTGGATATCCTATATCGCGCTGGCGAGGCGCTGGGCGCGGCGCAGCTGATCCACCGGGATTCGCAGGACGATAAGAACCCCGTGCTCGCCCCGGCGATTGCACCCGATTGGCCGCCGCAGGCGTTCGATCCGCCGTCTTGGCGCCGAGACTCACCGCCTCAGGCTGATTCGCCGCCGCAGGCGTGACTTGACGTGAAGGGCCGAAGCGGACACCCAACGCACGGGCTTTGAGGAGGCCGAAGCGCGATGTCCGGAGTGGTGGTCGTCGGCGCCCAATGGGGCGACGAGGGCAAAGGCAAGATCGTCGATTGGCTGTGCAACCGCGCCGACGTCGTGGTGCGCTTTCAGGGCGGTCATAACGCAGGCCACACGCTGGTCGTGGGCAACACCACCTACAAGCTGGCGCTGCTGCCGTCGGGCGTGGTGCAAGGCAAGCTCTCCATCATCGGCAACGGCGTCGTTGTCGACCCGTGGGCGCTGGTCACTGAAATCGAGAAGATTGAGAAGCAGGGCGTGAAGATCAGCACGGACATGCTCGTGCTCTCGGATCAAGCCGCTCTCATCCTACCGTTCCACCGCGATCTCGACGCCGCGCGCGAAGCGCAAGCCGGCGCGGCCTCGATCGGCACCACGCAGCGCGGCATTGGTCCGGCCTACGAGGATAAAGTCGGCCGCCGCGCCATTCGCGTCGCCGACCTCGCCGATCCCGAAGCGATCGCCTGGAAGATCGAACGCCTCACGGCGCACCACAATGCGCTGCGCAAGGGCCTCGACCTGCCTGAGATCAATGTCGCCACACTGAAAAAGGAAATCGCGGAGATCGCGCCGAAGGTGTTGCCATACGCGCAGCCAGCTTGGCGTGTGCTCAATGCAGCGTTCCAAGACTCCAAGCGCGTTCTGTTTGAAGGCGCGCAAGGCATGCTCTTGGACGTCGATCACGGCACCTATCCGTTCGTGACATCGTCCAACGTTGCAGCAGGGCAGGCGTCTGCGGGTTCAGGCGTTGGCCCCGGCAAGATCAGCTACGTGTTGGGCCTGGTGAAAGCCTACACCACGCGCGTCGGCGCCGGGCCGTTCCCGACGGAGCTCAACGACGAGAACGGCAAGAAGCTCGGCGAGATCGGCCACGAGGTCGGCACCAACACCGGCCGCGCGAGGCGCTGTGGATGGTTCGACGCCGTGCTGGTGCGCCAGTCGATCGCGCTCTCCGGCATCGACGGCATCGCGCTCACCAAGCTCGACGTGCTCGACTCCTTCCCGGAAATCAAAATCTGCACCGGCTACAAGCTCGGCGGCAAAACGCTCGACTATCTGCCGGCGGGTCTGAAGGACCAGCAGGCCATCGAGCCGATCTACGAAACGCTCGAAGGCTGGATGGAAACCACGCGCGGCGCGCGCTCTTCCAAGGATCTGCCCGCGAAAGCGATCAAATACGTCCGCCGCATCGAGGAACTGATCGGCTGTCCCGCCGCACTCGTGTCCACCAGTCCCGAGCGCGACGACGTCATTTTGATGCGCGATCCGTTCAAGGCTTGAGGAGGCAGTTGGCAGTGGGCAATGGGCAGTTGAGTGCAAGCACTTGCACGGCCTGGGTTCCTACTGCCTATTGCCTACTGCCTACTGCCTGGAGCCACCATGTCGGCTGACAACGAAAACGAACCGCAAAGCCGGCGTTTCAGCGTCGAGGACGCGCGCCAGCGCGCGCAGCAGGCGCTGCGCAAGTCGGAGTTCATCTTGTCCCGGGCCTGGGGCTTGTTGCGGGAACCGAAGAAAGAGTGGGAGCAAATCCGCGCCGAAGAAACGACGGTGCCGAACATCCTGCTGGGTTACGTCGCGCCGCTCGCCGCCATCCCGCCCGTCTGCGACCTGATCGGTTCCGCACTATTCAACCGCTTGATCCAGATCGATCCCGGCGAAGCGCTGATCCGCGCCGTGATCACCTGGATCGTTTCCATTGGTCTCGTCTTCTTCCTCGGCGTGCTGATCAACGCCGTCGCCGAAAACTTCGATGGCGACCGCAACGATCTCGCCGCGCAGAAGATCGCCGCATACTCGCTGACGCCCGCGTTCATCTCGGGCGTGTTCAGCCTCTGGCCGCCGCTTTGGTGGCTCTCGCTGTTCGCGCTCGCGGCGATGGTGTTCCTGATGTATCGGGGGTTACCGATCCTGATGAAGGCGCCGGTGGAACGCGCCATGGGATATGCCGCGACCGTAACGATCGCCGTGATGGTCGGTGGCATCGTTTTGTTCTCGCTGGCGAGCTGCGTGACGGCAGGCTAAGGCCGTTTTCTCTAGGCGCGTTCACGCATCACCCGTAGCATCGCGCCGAGTCGTCGCACGGGAGAGCGTCATGACCATTGATCCGCAAAATGTTGGCGGCACGAGTGCTGGCTTCGTCGATCGCGTAAAGAACATCCTGCTCACGCCAGCTGCCGAATGGGACCGCATCGATGCGGAACCTGCCGACGTGAACAAGATTTACATGGGTTACGTACTGCCGCTGGCGGCGCTCGCCGCCATCTGCGCCTTCATCGGGCTTTCGATCATCGGCATGTCGGTGTTCGGCACGAGTTATCGCGTGCCGATCGTCACGGGCGCCGTCATGGCGGTGATGCGCGTAATCATGGGTTTGGTCGGCGTCTATTTGCTGGCCTTCATCACCAACGCCCTCGCGCCGAATTTCGGTTCGCAGCAGAACATGGGCAAGGCGCACCAGCTGGCCGCCTATGGTTCGACCGCCGGCTTCCTCGCCGGCGTGTTCGCCATCCTTCCGGCGCTTGCGATCCTCGGACTGGTCGGGCTCTACTCGCTTTATCTTCTGTACGTCGGCCTTCCGAAGATGATGAAGACGCCGGAGGACAAGAAGATGGTCTACCTCATCGTGATCATCGTGGTTGCGATCGTTGTGCAACTGGTCATCGGCGCAATTGTCGGTGCGGTGCAAATGTCGATGGGCGGCGTGCCCGGCATGCCGGCCGTCAACCCGTACTAGACCTCGAACAGCGCGTATGGCCGCCCCGTGGCGGCCAGCGCCACCATCTGCGCGCAATTGTAGACGGGGATGCCCCTCGGCGTTTTGCCCTTGTGCACTCCGCGATGCGCGTGGCCGTGAACGACGGCGCGCACATTGTCGAACTGATCGATGGTGTGCGCGAGCCGTGAGTTTCCCAGAAACGGGAAGATCTCCAGCGGTTCGCCCTCCAGTGTATCGGGCACTGGCGCATAATGCATGACAGCGACCGCGCGTTCGGTGCGCAGCATCCTGAGGCTCGTCTCCAGCTTCATGTTCTCTTCCAGACATTCGTGCACGAACGCCTTCACGGCCTTCTCGCCGAATGACGAGAGCATGCCGCGCCCAAAGCCGCCCATCGCGCCCATGCAGCCGGCGAAACCGACGCCCTCGATCTCGAAGGATTCGCCGTTGTCCAGCACGCGCACACCGGCGTCGGTGAGATAGCCCTTCACCACCTCAGGCTGGCCGCACTCGTGATCGTGGTTGCCGAGCACGCCGACCATCGGGATTCTTATGCCGGCGAGATCGTCGGCCAGCAGCTCGGCTTCGATGGTTTTGCCGTAATTGGTGAGGTCGCCGCAGAGCGCCAGCACGTCAGCGACGCTCGCAATCTCTTGAAACAGTTCCTTGTACGAATCCGTGCGCGACTCCTGCACGTGCAGGTCGCCGATCGCCGCAACGCGCAGGCGCTTCTCAGTGGACGGGGTCATGCCGTTCTTCGAGGCCCTTGCCGGTCATGTCGGCATAGCCCCATTCCGTAATGTCCGTGACGTAGTCGCGCGCGCTGAAGAGGCGGCCGCGACAGACCTTCACCTTGGATTCCGGCATGTCGAGGTGCGATTGCATGCGCGCAATCATTTCGTCCATCAGCCAACGCGGCACGACATGGCGCTCGCTCGGATAGATGTAGCGGAAATTGACGAGGTGCGTGAACAACACCTCCCAGTGCAGCTCCATGTACCGCAGCAGGCGCTTCCAATCGATCGCGTCGTGCTGCTTCAAGATCACGTGCGCGACGTCTGCGCCATCATAGCGATAGCGATCCTGCACGAAAATCTTCGACCAGATCAGCTCGGTCGGTTTGATGATCCGGACCTTGGTGCCGTACACCTCGATCTCCGGCGCGTCCTCGAACCATTCGTCGGTGATAGCGATCTCGCTGGTGCGGCAGCTGAAGATGATGTCGAAGAAGTACTTGTCCTTGAAGATCTTGCCGATCCAGCGCTCGTCCTCGACTTCGATCTGATAGCCGCGCTCTTGGAAGAAGGCGAGGATGCGCGGGTAGTCGCCCGCCTTGCAGAAGATGTCCAAGTCCTTGGTCGGCCGCACAATGCCGGTGTATGTCGTCACCGCGTACGTACCTGACAGCAGAAACGGGATATCGCTTTGCGCGAGCAGTTTCAGGCCTTCGATGTAGAAGGCCTCCGCTTCTGGCGGCGGTTGGAACGTTTGCTCGGCGAGACTGGTCATAGCTTTTGAGAACACTTGGCCGGGAACTTTCGTTCCGTCAGCCTTGCCGTTGCGGTTCGGCGCGGCCTGCGAGCAGCGCGGCGCAGTTTGCGTCGTCCGCCAGGCCCGGATCGACGAAGGGAAGGATGGCGGCGATCGGCGCCACGAGCGAGCCGAGCAGCGCGGCGAGCCCGCCTTGCGCCGCGATCGCTTCTGTTTCCACGCCGACCTGAGGAGCGCGCAACCGTCCTTGAAGCGTGATCGGCGCCGCCACGCGAATAAGTCGCACCTCCTTCGGCTCGCCTTGCAAGCGCAGGTCCAGCGTTTCGTTGCGCAGGCTGATCGTGCCTTCGCCGCGGATCAGCATGGTCTCGGTGTCGATGACGATGCTGCGCGCCTGAGCGATGCCGTTGTTGACGCGGAAGCTGGCGACGCCGCAGCGGATGTCGATCTTGCTTTGGTCCTCCGAGAGCAGGAGACCCAGGCCGCGCGTCACGTTGATGCCGGTCAACTCGGCAAAGGCTTCGCGAATTTCGCCGCGCGGCGAGACCAGCGAGATTTCGCCGCTGGCGTTGGCCGCCGCGTCGCGCACCGATGCGCCGCGGCCAGTCAGCTGCACGCGGCCTAGCAGCGCGCCATTGATAGGCTGCGTCTGAGTGCGGAAGTTGAAAACCGATTCCAGCCGCGCATTGCTGAGGCGCATGTCGAGGTCCACGCGCGGCGTCTCGTCGCGCGCATTCAGCGCCACGGCGCCGCCGAACCGGCCTTGCCGAAGCTCCAGCGTCAACGGATCGAGGCGCAGCAAGCCTTGATCCAGCGATACGTCGACCGCGAGCCCGCGCAGCGGCACGCGCTCGCTGCGCACGTGCGCGGCGCGATAGGAGACCCGCGCATCCATGTTGCGAACGCGGCTGATATCGAGCTGCGCATCCGGCAACAGCCGGCCTTGGGCTTCGAGGTTGGCGGCCATCTGGCGCTGTTCCGGCGAGGCGCTTTCGCCGCGATCCGTGGACGGCGCGCCGCCGAGCACGGCGAGCATGTCGTCGAAGTCGAGGCTGTTGGAGCGGAAATCGCCGTCGAGCATGAGGCGATCGTTGCGTTGCCGTGTCGCCGTGAAGGCGCCGCGCAGATCGCTGTCGCCGACGCGGCCGGCCACGCGCGGCATGCCGTACATTTGGCCGCGCCGTTGCACGACGCCGTTCAGGTCATATGGCGGCGTGTTGGGAAGCGTCAGGCCGGTGAGCGGATAAAGCTCGGCCAGATCGCCGCCGGTCGCTTCGACATTGGCCTGCCAGACGCTGAAGTCGAACGGCTTTTGAATCGAACCGTCGGCTTTGATGTGCGTGCGGCCGGCCCGCACGTCGGCAACAAAGGCATACGGCCGATCGCGCCGCACGTTCAGCAATGGCGCGCCAGTCAGTTCGAGCTGGAACGGCTGGCGATTGATGCTGCCTTCGCCGATCAGCGCGAAGCGGCCGGGATTGCGCGGATCCGCGCTCTCCTGCGTAGAGAAGGTGGCGTCCAGCACGAGGCGGCGTTTGTCGTCTTCGTAACGGACGCGGCCTTCATCCAGCGAAAACTCGCGGATCGCGGGCAGGTTGAACTGTCGTCCACGCGCCGTCCTGGGGCGTGACCAGTTCGAGACGCCCTCGGCATTGCGGTAGAGCGAGAGATCGGCGCCGTTCAGATCGAGGCGCACGAAATCCAAGCGGCCAACGAAAAGCGGGAAGAGGCGCACGGATGCGTTGGCGTCGCGCACAACCGCAAACGCGCCGCGATCGGCGTAGTGACGCGGATTGCCGATGTAGAGATCGCTGACGTGAAATTCGGGGGTGAACGACCACGGGTCGACGTCAAGATCGCCGCGAATGACGATCTGCCGTCCGGTCGCCGCTGACGCAAAGCGCGAGATCGGACCCTTCAATGCATTCCAGTCCGCGAAGGTGATGAAGAGCACAAACGCGACGATCAGCGCGCCGAACACGCCGCCAGCCCAGATGCCGATGCGCTTCCACGGCGCGGACGAAACCTTACCCCACGTCCATGCCGCGCCTTTTTTGACGCGTGCACCAGCGCGTGCGCTCCACGCTCGTGCTGCGTCGAAGCGTCCGCGAGGCGGTTTGTTCGGCTCGAGCGGGGCGCTGTCCATTGGTTCCGCAACGCAGCGGAAGGCGCCCCGTTCCCGCTCTGCGACGAACGACGCAGCCTCATGGTTGCGCTGCGGTGAAATGACGGCAAGGATTAACCGTAGAGGGGGATTTTCATGCTTCAAACACGACGCGCGCTCGTTGGCTTGGTTGCGGCCCTTGCGCTCGGCGCTTGCGCAACGGCGCAAACCACATCCGCGCCGCCAGCGCCTTCGCGCGTCGAACATTTCGTCATCGCATCGCCAGAGCAAGCGGCGCCGATCTTTACCGCTGACGACGAATTCATGCGCGCCGTCACGCCCGCTGATATTTCGATCCGCACGCGATCGCCGAGCACGTCGCACGCGGATCTGGTGACGACCTACGCCAACGCCTTCGTGCCATGGACTGACGCCGAGCGCGCCCGGCTCGAAGCGATGCTGACGCGTCAGTCCGCGCGACTGGAGTCGATCCAGCGTTGGCTGCCGGCGCAAGTCCTGCTCGTGAAGAGCAATGGCGCAGCCGACACCGCACTTCCGCATACGCGCGGCAACGCCATCAATATGGGCCAACAATTGCCCGCCGAGGACGGGGCGCTCGACGGGCTCTTCTTCCACGAACTCTTCCACGTGCTCTCGCGCAACAACGCATCGCGTCACGATGAGATGTACGCGCTGATCGGTTTCGTGCCGTGCGACGTCACGCTGCCTGATGCCGTGCGCGAGACCACGGTCACCAACCCGGACGCGCCGTTGCTGCGGTGGGCCGCGCCGCTCGACGCCAACGGCCGCTATGTCGTGCCGGTGCTGTTCGCCAATCCACCGCGCTGGGATCCCGCGCAGCCGCAGTTCGGCCGCTACTTCAACCTGCGCTTCCTGCAGGCCAGCAACGCAAGCGGGCGCTGTGCGGTGACGATCGAGAACGGCCAGCCGGTTGATATTCCTCAGCAGCAAGCGGTCGCTGCGATGCATGCGGTCGCCGGCGCGAACACAAATTATGTGCTGCACGCCGAAGAACTGCTCGCCGACAATTTCTCGCAGCTGATGACGGGAAAGACCGACGTGCCGAACCCCGAAACGCATGCGCGGCTCGCCGCATTTCTGGGGCTCGCCGCGCAATAAGGGTCAGGGCAGGTAGGTTTTAGGCGTCGACGACCAGGCCGCGATCGGCGGCTTGGCGTTTCATCGCCTTTTGCAGCTTCTCGAACGCGCGCACTTCGATCTGGCGCACGCGTTCGCGGCTGACGCCATACTGGACCGAGAGCTCTTCGAGCGTCGCCGGTTCATCCTTCAAGCGGCGCTCTTGGATGATGTGGCGCTCGCGCTCGTTGAGGTCGCTCATCGCGTCCTGGAGGAGCGTCATACGCTCGTCGAACTCTTCGCGGTCGGCGAGGCGGGTTTCCTGGGTGCCTTCCGCCTGATCGTCGGCCAGCCAGTCCATCCACTCGCTTTCGCCTTCGCCGCCGGCGCCGCCGATTGGCGCGTTGAGCGAAGCGTCACCGCCGCCGCCGAGGCGCCGGTTCATCGAGATAACCTCGTCCTCGGTGACCGCGAGCTTGTGGGCGATCGAGGCTACGTGCTCGGGCTTCAGGTCGCCTTCTTCGAGGGCGGCCATTTCGCCCTTCAAGCGGCGCAGGTTGAAGAAGAGCTTCTTCTGCGCGGCCGTAGTACCCATCTTCACGAGCGACCACGAGCGCAGGATGTATTCCTGGATCGAGGCCCGGATCCACCACATCGCGTAGGTCGCGAGGCGGAAGCCCTTATCCGGGTCGAACTTCTTGACCGCCTGCATGAGGCCGACATTGCCTTCGGAGATCACTTCCCCGATCGGCAGGCCATAGCCGCGGTAACCCATCGCGATCTTCGCGACGAGCCGAAGGTGAGACGTAACGAGTTTGTGGGCGCTCTCGGTGTCACCGTGTTCCTGCCAGCGCTTGGCCAGCATGAATTCTTCTTCCTTGGCGAGCATGGGAAACTTCCGGATCTCCGAGAGATACCGGTTGAGACCTTGCTCTGGTGACAGGGCGAGCGTGAGCGCGGTTGAAGCCATATGTTTTCTAGAACCCCTCCTAGGGCGGGCTGTTGGGATGCCTCTCTAGTACGTGCGAGAGGGCGTCCGGGTTGCCGCCGCAGGCCCCAATATAGGGAGCCGATCAAGGCCTTGCCGCGACGCTTCCAACACTAAACCGTGACGGAGAACATAGCAAGAACAATACAATTGCACAAGCGAAACAAAATCAACCGCTAGAATCAGCGGCGGAACGTTTTGGCATTCGTCAATAGGGATTGTGGTGCGGGCCTATTCGGCCTGTTGCTGCACTGGCTTCAACGTTTCGGCCACGGCCCAAACACACGCGCCCACCACCAGCGCGGCTAGGCTCCAGCGGGAAATGATGTCGAACAGGGTCACATAGACTTGCTCGGAAGCGCCCCAGAGCTGGAGCGAGACCGCGTGGGTCTTGCCATTGCCGGGATCCGACTGCCGCGGCAGCCATTGGAACATCCGCACGTCGTTGAGAGCAAAAAGGGCCAAGGCCGCCACAGCCGCCAGCACGCGCTCAGCGTTCGCGAAAATGTTCATTGAAAATACCGCCCGAGATCGAAAACCGCGCTCCCTTTGTACGTGTGTTCTTTTCGTAGCGGCAGGCGCCTGTTGCATGTTCCCGCGATGAAACTCAGAGGCGGCGCAGTACGTCGAGCAACGCTTCCATGTCGGCGGGTAGCGGGCGTTCGAACCGCAGTCCTTCTCCGGTTACCGGATGCCTGAAGCCGAGCACGGCGGCATGCAGCGCTTGGCGCGGGAAAGCGGCAACGGCCTCCGCAGCTTCTTCGGCGTGTGGGCCTTCGGCTTTGAAAGCGCGCTGCTTGCCGTAGAGCGGATCGCCGACGAGCGGTGCGCCGAGATGGGTGAGGTGCGCGCGGATTTGGTGCGTGCGGCCCGTGTGCAAGCGGCATTCGAGCAAGGCTGCTGCAGGGCGGCCTGCGCTTGCACCAACTTGTTGACCGAAGCTTTCGACTGTCCAGTAATCCGTAATCGCGTTCTTGCCGGCTTCGGTTTCCGGATTGCGTGCGACCACGTATTTGCGCCGATCTTCGCTCGACCGCACGAGGCGATTTTCGATGCGTGCTGCACGGTCTTTCGGCGCGCCGCGTGTGATGGCGTAATAGACGCGCTCCAGATCGTGTTTGGCGAAGAGTTTCGCCAAGCCCTGATGCGCCTTGTCGTGCTTGGCGACGACCACGAGGCCGGTGGTGTCTTTGTCGATGCGGTGCACGATGCCGGGCCGCGCCACGCCGCCAATGCCGCTCAAGCTATCGCCGCAATGCGCGAGCAGGGCGTTGACAAGCGTGCCGCGCATCGAACCAGGCGCGGGGTGCATTGCCATGCCGGAGGCTTTGTCGACGACGATGAGATCGGCGTCTTCGTAGACGATGTTGAGCGGCAGCTTTTCGGGCAAAGGCGCAGCCGGTTCGGGTGGCGGAAGCGTGAGGTCGTAGCGAGCGCCGGCGCGCGGCTTGTCCTTGGCGTGCGTCACCAGCGCGCCGTCAACCGTGAGTTTTCCCGCGCCGATCAGGCCTTGCACGCGCGAGCGCGACAAGTCCGGCCAGAGCTTCGCCAGCCATGCGTCGACGCGATCGCCCGCGGCGTCGGGCGCGACGGCGCTGCGCGTTTCACCGCTTTGGGGCTCGTCATCCTCGGGTTGCGACATTGGGCTCTGCATACCGGCTTGCGCGGCCAAGGCTAGCCATCATAGTGCGGCGCGAGAACGCGACCGCAGTGGGGGTCTCAGAATGAGCAAACGTGGATGGACACGCCGGGGGGCTTTGGGCGTCGCCGCCGCTGCAACGGCCGCATGCGCGCAGAACATCGAAACGCCGGCGTATGAAGGCGTGGCTGCGTTCACTCACGGCGTCGCGTCGGGCGATCCGAAGCATGACCGGGTGGTGATCTGGACGCGCGTTTCGCCGGATCGTCCTGGTCCCGTTCCGGTGCGCTGGATCGTGGCGCGCAATCGCGAGCTGACGGACGTGGTGAAGACGGGCGTCGTCGAAACCGGTGAAGCGCGCGACTACACGGTCAAGGCGGACGTGACGGGTCTGCGCTCGGGTGCGCCGTACTTTTACGGTTTCCGCGCCGCCGAAGCGCAGAGCGCTGTCGGCAAAACCAAGACGCTGCCGCGCGGACGGACGCGTCAAGTGAAATTCGGCGTGGTCTCGTGCGCGTCGTTCTCGCACGGCTTCTTCAATGCCTACGAAGCGCTTGCACAACAGGAAGACTTGGACGCGATCATCCACCTTGGCGACTACATCTACGAGTACGGCGTTTCCGGTTATGGCGGCGACACCGCGCTGCAGCTTGGACGCATTCCCGCGCCTGAAGTCGAGTGCGTGCGGCTTGAAGATTATCGGGCGCGCCATGCGCAGTACAAAACCGAAGCCGAGCTGCAGGCTGCGCACGCGATCGCGCCGTGGATCACGGTGTGGGACGATCACGAGGTCGCCAACGATCTGTTCTCGACCGGCGCCGAGAACCATCAGGCCAACGAAGGCGAGTTCGCCAACCGCAAGCGGGCGGCGCTGCAGGCCTACTACGAGTGGATGCCGATCCGCGAACCGGAGGCGGGGCGTGCGTTCGAGGCGATCAACCGCTCGTTCGCGTTCGGCGATCTGGCGACGTTGATCATGGTCGAAACGCGCCTCTTGGCGCGGACGCAACAGCTCGACTATGCGCGCGAACTGCCGATCAAGATGCAGCGTTGGAATACGGCGAATGCTCCGACGCCGGTCGCGTTGCGTGACAACGAAGCCGATACGGCGACGATGCAGCGTTTGCCGGCGATCTATGAGCAGGTTGGCCAGGAGTTGCGGCCGGTGCTCGATTGGCGGCGCGCGCAAGGCTTGGTGGCGCAGGCGCAGAACCTGCCGGCGGGTTTCTATCTCGCGCCGGACGTGGATGCGATCAACGCGCTGCTTGAAGCGCCGGAGCGCCAGCTCATGGGCGAAGCGCAAGAGCAATGGCTTTCGGGCGAACTGCAACGCTCGAAGCAGGGCGGCGCGACTTGGCAAGTGCTGGGCAATCAGGTGCTGATGGCGAAAGTCGATGCGCCAGATCTCTCTGCAACGCCCGCGCCGCTTGCCGCAGCGCTCGAACGCTTGCGGCCGGGCGTGACGCAATTGCTGAAGCTGAGCAAGTTTCCGTTCCCGCTGAACACGGATGCTTGGGATGGCTATCCCGCGGCGCGCGCGCGTGTGGTGGCTTCGATGCGCGCGGCGGCTGGCAATGCGATCGTGCTGACGGGGGATACGCATACGGCTTGGGCGAATGAGATCTCCGATGCGCAGGGACGTGTTGCGGTTGAGCTTGGGACCACTTCTATCACGTCGCCGAGTGATGCGGATTACTTTGCGCCGTTCGGGATCGATTTCGCGGCGGGCGTGAAGGCGCGCAATGACGACGTGAAGTGGAATGATCCGCTGCATCGCGGATTTCTACTGCTGACGCTGACGCCCGAGCAGGCGACGGCGGAGTTCTTCACGGTGTCGAGCATTCTGGCGAAGCAGTACGAAGTCGTGCGCGGAAGGGCGTTCACGATCGCGCCGGATGAAAGCGCTGGCGTTGGCGCGCTTACCGAAGCGTCCTAAGCCGCGTCGAGTTGTTGCGCATGTTGAACGATTTCGCGCGGCGTGATGCGCGAGACGTCGATGCTGTCGTCGCGCACGGCGTCCATCAGCACGGAGTGCACGAAGAGGTTGGCGGCGTTGAGATCGCGGCGGCCGGAGTGCTGGGCGTAGGAGCGGAGCGCTTCGGCGAGGGAGAGGAATTGCTCTGCGGTCATGGCCGCGCGTATGCGGGTGTTCGGCGACAGCTTCGTGACTCCCGCGTGACACCAATGTGGCCCTACGTTTTTTCATCTCCGAGTTTGTTAACGGGCAGAGCGCGTTTGGCGCCGAAGGCTTCGAGTTCCGGCGAGAGATTGCCGCTCAGCCATTCTTGCGCGAATTCGCCATAGATTGGCGCGTATTTGAAGCCGTGACCGGAGCACGCCGAGAAGAGCAGCACGCGGTCGTTCGGTGCGCTCGGCGTAATGAGGAAATGTTCATCGGGCGTGACGGTGTAGAGGCAGCGCGCCATGCGCACGGGGTTGGGATCGTGTTTCGGCAAGAATAGAGATGCTTGTTGGCTCAGCATGCGCGCATCTTCATCATCAGGCTCGCGCACATCGTCCGGCTCGGTTGATCCGCCGACGGCGTGGAGGCCGAGTTTGTACAAGCCGCGCGGCGTCGGCATGCCGTAGACGCCGACATCGTTGTCGCAACAAATCACTGGAAGCATGCGCGGTTGTTCGGTCTTGAACCACGCCAGGATGCGGCGCTTCACGGCGAGTTTGCCGGCGAATTCCGGAAGCAAAGTACGCGCCCAAGCGCCGGCAGCGACGATGACAGCGTCGAACTGGCGTTCGTTGTCGTTGATCTTCAACGTCGTGCTTTCGATCGGCGCTTGGATTTTGGCGCCATGAAAGAGTTTGGCGCCCCAGCGTTGGACTTGGCGGATCAAGAAGGAGCGGGTGGGGTCGGCGGCGATGACGCCGGCGTCTTCCTGACGCAGCACATCCCATTCGTAGGGCATGGCGATGTAGCCGCGGGTGATGATGTGGATGGCGTCGCCGCGGAGCGTTGCGGTTGGGCCGGTGCTCATGGCGCGGCACGCGGCGACGAAAGGCGAATCCTGGGGCCCTGCCATCAGAGCGCCGGTCCATTCGATCAGCGGTTTGCCGGCCAAGCCTTCCCAGGTGCGCCAGAGCGGCAGCGCGCGTTTGGCCAGGCGTTGGTAGATGTCGCCTTCGCCAGGCGAGAGCCGCATGATGCGCGTGTCGCCGTGCGACGAGCCTTCGGTGTGCATCGGCTCGAACTGCTCGAAGCCCGAGACGTCGTGGCCCGCGAGCGCAAGCCGCGCGCAGATGCTCAAGCCGGCAATGCCCAGTCCGACGACGGCGACACGCAAGAACCACCTCGTTCAGCGCTTGCTTAAGCGGGTGGCCGGTAGGGCTCAAGCCTTCATGGGGCCTGGCCAATTGTGGGTTTCCTCCGCAGCGTCGCGCCGCCAACGGTAGAAGGCGTCGTAGAGCAGCATACTGGCCTCCAGCTGCTCAAGATCGTCGCGGAACATGCGCGAGAGGCCGAGCGACGCCGCGAGCAAACCGGCCGCTTGCGGCGCGAGATCGAGTTTGGCGGTATCGGCGCCGCGCACGATCAGCGCGAGATCGTCAAGCGCTGGTGACTTCAGCTTGAATTCCTCCAGCATGGTGTCGAACGTGCAGAACTCGCCGCGATGGCTCCAGAACGTGTCATCGATGTCGAACGCAGCGCCGTTGTAACGCTGCGCGACTTCACGCACTTCGCTTTGCCGTACGAACAAGAACATGGCGTCCGGATCGATGAAGCGCTTGATGAGCCATGGGCAGGCGATGCGGTCGACCTTGGGTCGTGCGCGCGTGACCCAGACGGTGCGGCCGGCGGCGTCTCGCTCAGGCAGGTGTATCGTATCGACGAGCAGTTGATTGGCGGCGCGCCAGGCTTCGAAGCCGCCTTCGAGAATCTCCGCTTCGACGCCCTCGGCGCGCAGCCACGCCGCTGCGCCTTCGCTACGAGAGCCGCCGCGTTGGCAAACCACGACCGCTTGCTTGCCACGAAGCTCGTTCGTCCATGCGGCGACGTTTGGCGCGTCGCGCTTCTTCGCGGCCGGCAGAATGCGCGGATCGGCGTTGAAATCGTCCGGCTTGCGGACATCCACGATGACGGGCGCGCTCGACGTGCCGACGAGGCGCGCAAGTTGGGTGACATTGATCGATGCAGGTGAAGACATGTGCGTCCATCCCATTTGATGAGGTTGTTGGACGCGATTTTAGGCTGACGCCTCACGGGGCAATCGCGGCGCCCCTTGCGCTTATGACACCAGGAAATCGCCGAGGCGTCAATCGCGCAAAATCTGCGCAGGAACTGCACGGGGCTGGGGTTGCTTTCGCCCGCCTGCGCCGGTCCCTTTGGTGGGCCATGAGTCTGAAGGACAAAATCAAAGCGCAAGTTGCTGCGTTCGATGGCTGGGCGCGGCCTTGGGCCGAGGAGGCGCAATGGCGCGCATGGGCGTATGAGTTTTTGCTGTTTGGGCTGAAACAGGCTTGGGCGTGCTTGTTTGGCGGGCTGATGTTGGCGTTGCTGGTCGGCACGCATTTGCTGTGGCCGGAGCATGCGCCGATCGCGCGGTATGATTTTCTGGTTTTGGCGTCGGTTGCGATCCAGGGGATGTTGATCGCAACGAAACTGGAGCGCTGGGACGAAGCGGTCGTCATCCTGATCTTCCACGTCGTCGGCACCATCATGGAAATCTTCAAGACGGCGCACGGCTCGTGGATCTATCCGGAGCCGAGCGTGCTGCGGATCGGCGGCGTGCCGTTGTTCTCGGGCTTCATGTACGCGTGCGTGGGCTCTTACATCGCGCGGATCACGCGGCTGTTTGAAGTGAAGTGGGTCAACTATCCGCCGATCTGGACGACTTGGGTGCTGGCGCTTGCGGCGTATGTGAACTTCTTCACCCATCACTACACGATCGATATTCGGCTTGGATTGTTTGCGTTCTCGGTGCTGATTTTCTGGCGCACCTGGTTCACATTCACGCCGGATCGGAAGCCGCGCTTCATGCCGATGCTGATCGGCGCGCTTTTGGTTTCACTCTTCATCTGGTTTGCGGAGAACCTCGGGACGTTCGCGGCGGCTTGGGTTTATCCGAGCCAGCGCGATGGTTGGCACGTGGTGCCGATCGAGAAGATGGGCGCTTGGTATCTGCTGTTGCTGCTGAGCTTCGTGCTGGTGACGTTGGTGCACAAGCCGGAAGCGTTTCAGCACACGACTTCCGTTTCCGCCGGCGAGACGCCGACGGTCCAAGAGGGAGGGCGGAGACGCGAGGAAGGCGTCTAAGGTAGTTCAATGTGCGCTGGATTGCTCCAACGCCG
>Ga0068862_100001911_pt1 | contig 18927 bp, 13 predicted proteins | sample KBSSwiS52_FD_66598 | JGI IMG/M metagenome (GOLD analysis project Ga0068862, IMG submission 66598) | Switchgrass rhizosphere microbial communities from Kellogg Biological Station, Michigan, USA - KBS Switchgrass S5-2 | ecosystem: Host-associated > Plants > Roots > Rhizosphere > Soil ... | reverse complement strand
GATCTCGACGGCAGGCAGCTCCCGCCGAAGGGGGCGCCGAACATCATGATGGCGGCGGGCGGAACACAGCTCCGCAAGATCATGGAGGACGACGGCATCTACGCCTGGTCGTTTCACGTCGACTGGAACGATCCGGCGAAGACGCAGGTCGTCGGACCGACGAAGATCGCCGTCGCGCCATATCACTACCTCTGCGACGGTCAGCTCACGAACTGCGTGACCCAACCGGGCGTGGACCGCCGTCTCGACGCACAGGGCGACAAGATCATGGCGCGGCTGGTGTATCGCCGGATCGGCAATCGCGAGTCGATCGTCGCCGTCCACTCCGTCAATACCACGGCCGGCGGTGGTGGCGTACGGTGGTACGAGTTTCGGATCGACAAGCAGCGCAACGTGTCGCTGTACCAGCAGGGCACGTACGCGCCGGAGGGGTTCTACCGCTGGATGGCGAGCCCGGCGATGGACGCGAAGGGCAACATCGGCATCGGCTACTCGTTCGGCGGCACGCCGCATTTCGCCGGGCAGCGGTTCGCGGGCAGGTTCGCGAACGATCCGAAGGGGCAGCTGACGTTAGGGGAGACGGTCCTCGTCGAGGGGGAGGCGGCACAGACGAACACGATGCGCTGGGAGGACTATACGCAGACGGCGGTCGACCCGAGCGATGACTGTACGATCTGGTACGTCGGCGACTACGTGAAGAAGGACGCGACGAACTATTCGACCCGCATCGGGGCGTTCCGGATGCCGGGCTGCGGCTGATTGCTCCCTGAAATTGCGAAATCGGAGTCAGACTCGATTTTCATCGTTCTGTTGCAGGGCGGCATCAGCGACGAAAGAGAAGAGCGATTGGGCGGATCGAGCCGATTAGGCGGATTGACTCCGACGGGCCCGAAAGAACGAAGCCGCAACGAGCTGAATGAAAAGAGGAACACCCTCGGGAGGTTTCGCGTCCTGGGGGTGTTCTCTCTTTTATCTGGGCTCGTTGCGGCGTCGGCCCTTCACGATCCCTGGAGCAATCCGTCAGACCCGCTCGATCCGCCCGATCGTCTTCTCGTTTCGTCTCTGATACCGGCCGGATCGCTGATGCCGGCCGGATCGCTGAATCCGTCCCTGCAACAGAACGATGAAAATCGAGTCTGACCCCACTTGTGACGCGGGGGCGTCCGCGAGGGTAAAGCTGACATAGCGCCACATCTCGAGCGAGGTGGTGATATGACGAGCCGTACCCTCGGGGCCACAGGCCACGCGGGCTCCTGGCGTCAGGCCAGGACCATCGCGTGGTGGACCGCAGCTCTCTCCGGCCTGCACGCCGGACCCGCGGCCGTCGCGGCCGCGCACGCGCAGGTGATCGCCGTCAAGAGCGCCCCCATTGCCGACGGCGGGCAGTTCGCCTTCCTCCCGTCGGCCAACCTCGGCATGGGCGGAGTCTCGATCGCGCTGAGCGATTCGGCGCTCGACCCGTTCACCAACCCGGCCAAGGGCGCCCGGTTCACGGGGACGCGCGTCTTTGGATCCCCAACGTTCTTCGCGGTCTCACGCCAGTCCGGCGGCGGGCTCACGCTCCCCCTCGGGGTGAGCACATCGAACGGGCGGTGGTTCAGCCAGTTCATGCTGGCACTGCAGGACATCGACCGCGGCGGCAACGACCAGCAGAACTTTCCACCGCCAATTCTGGCGGCGGAAGTCGACCCACCCCGGCCGGGCGCCACGTCGTCCGCGCCCGCGATCGACGACAGCAAGGTCTCGCGGCAAAATCGCTACGCCCACGCGACGGTGGGCCGCCGTCTCCCGAATCGCCTCTCCGTTGCCGCGAGTGCGTCGTGGTGGGGACTGAACGCCGTCGACGGCGTCGAGCTCTACTACGCGGGCAACCAGAGCGTCCGCCAGCACGGCGACGCGCTGGACCTGCGCCTCGGCATGCTCAAGGAGCTCGGGCGCGGGCAGTCGCTCGAGGCCGTCGTCGTTCGGAACCGGTTCTCGGTCGACCAGAACGTCGCGTTCACGGACGTGTTCTGGAATCCGAACGAACGCCAGATGACCTTCGTGCCGCGGCTCGAGCCTAACGCCGATCGCACGGAGACGTGGGGACTTCACGTCGCCTACTCCCGGCCGCTCGCCGACTCCACGTGGCGTATCGGCGCGATCGCTACCGGGAACCGCATCCACCAACCGAGTCTGCCGGGCTACGACCTCCCACTGGTCCCGGCCGACGCCGGAACGGCCCAGGCGTACAACCTCGGGGCAGGCATCTCGCGAAACACGGGCCCGATCACCATGGGGTTCGACGCGATCTTCGAGCCGATCACGAGCCGGACGTGGGACGACGCGGAGAAGGAAGTCGAGACACTCGCGGGCTCGGTGCTCGACGCCGGCACGCGCACGCTCGACAGTCGCTTCCGCTTCACGAACGCCATCGCGCGACTGGGGTTTGCGGCCACGTTCCCCTTCTCGACCGATTACTCGCTGCGGCTGGAGGCTGGCGGTCAGTTGCACGCGATCCGCTACCACCTCAACCAGCGCGATGTCATCCGCGATGAGCGCAGCACGAGTACGCAGAACTGGAACGAATGGACGCGGAGCTGGGGCGTCTCCGTTCGCTTCGCCGGCGCCGACCTGCACTACCGCGGCAACCTGACGACCGGCGCGGGCCGTCCGGGGCTCGACGACTTCAATGGCGGCGTCATCGAACCGGTGGCACTCACCTCGAGCAGCAGCTTCCGCAGCTTTGCCGCGTTCGGACGCACGTTCGGCGATGTCCGCGCGACCACGCATCAGATCTCGTTGTCGGTCCCGATTCGGTAGGCGTTTCGAAGCGATCCAGGCGATCCGAAGCACCCGAGGTGGACAATGCGAAGCACATCGCGACATCTGACGTGGATCGTGACGATCGCCATCGCGGCGGTCGCAACGGCGTGCAAGGAGTCGTACTCGATCTCCGATCCGCCGGGTGAGCTGACGCTCGACGCGCAGCTCCGGCAGACGATCGGCGTGTGGGGCACGGCGCCGATTCTCCCGATGGCGCGCCAGGATCCGGCTCTCGTCGACCTCGGCCGCTCGCTCTTCTTCGACAAGATCCTGAGTGGCAACCGCGACGTCGCGTGCGCGACCTGCCACGCCCCGGCCGATCACGCGACCGACGCGCTGTCGCTCCCTGTCGGCACCGGTGGATCGGGCGAAGGGGCGCTGCGTACGCTCGGGCCGGGGCGCCAGTTCGTGCCGCGCAACGCACCCTCGCTGCTCAACCAGGGACTCGGATTCTTCTACATGTTCTGGGATGGCCGAGTCAACGAGGAAGGCGGGTTCGGGCGGTTCAAGACACCGCTCGGTGTCGCGCTGCCGTCGGGACTCAGGAACCTGCTCGCGGCGCAGGCGATGCTGCCGGTGGTCAATCGCACGGAGATGCGCGGGGTCATAGGCGACCGCGATCGGGCCGGGAACCCTAACGAGCTCGCAGCCATCGCCGATGCGACGCCGGCCGAGGTGTGGTCGGCCGCGATGCGTCGTCTGCTGGCGGTACAGGAATACCAGGCGAAGTTCAATGCAGCGTATCCCGGGACGCCCGTGTCGGCGCTCGGCTTCGAGCATGCGGCGAACGCGATCGCCGCGTTCGAGATGGAGGCCTTCACGCGCACGAACTCTCCGTTCGACCGCTTCCTCGCCGGGAACGACCGCGCGATGTCGGCGGACGAGAAGCGTGGTGCGCTGCTGTTCTTCGGCAAGGCCCGCTGCTCGACCTGCCACTCCGGTCCGCTGCTCGGCGGCCAGTCGTTCGCGAATGTCGGTGCGCCACAGATCGGGCCGGGCGTCGGTGCAGCCGCACCGCTCGACATCGGCCGCGGGGAGGAGTTCGCGAACGTTCGAGAGTACAAGTTTGCGTTTCGCGTGCAGCCGCTTCGCAACGTCGAGCTCACGGGCCCGTACATGCACTCGGGCGCATACCCGACGCTCGCCGCGGTCGTGCGCCACTACAACAACGCCGACTCGGCGCAGCGGAACTACGATCCGTCGCATCTCGCGCCGGCCGTGCGCGCTGTCTACCACGGCGATGCGGCGACGGTGAAGGCCGTGCTGGAGACCCTGGACTTCCGCCTCCGTCAGCCGATGGGCCTGACGAAGACCGAGCAGAGCGAGCTGGTGGCGTTCCTCGAGTCGCTGACGGATCCGGCGGCGCGCGATCTCCGGAACATTATCCCGACCCGTGTGCCGAGTGGGTTGAGTGTCCGCGATTGAGACGATGTTCGGTTCCGGCGTGGCATCTCTGGCTCCACGGGGCTGGTCGGCATCAGCGACTAAAGGAAACCGGATTACGGCAAAGGAACGGATTGGACTGATCGCTCCGTCATTCGCACACCTCAGCACCGCCACGAGTTTTCTTGAAAGAGGAACGACCTCGGGAAGTCAAGGTATCCCCGAGGTCGTTCTCCTTTTCGATCACGGCTCGTTGCGAGACGCCAGCGTAGGTGTTCGCAGAACAATCAGCCCAATCCGTTCCTTTGTCGTTATCCGGTTCCCTCTATTCATTGATGCCGGCCCGTTAGGTTGATGCCGGCCCGTTAGGCACTGATTACTCCGCGCAGCCAGGGCTTCGCCGTCCGCCCTGCGCACCAGCAGCGGGTTCCGCCGGCGCCGACGTCCGACGCGGCCAGACGTTATCCGTCGCATCGTGGTCCGGAAAACGGCACCCGGGATCGAGCCGGATCCGCTCGATGGGTCGCGTCCCGAAATCGAGCACCGCGTCGAACGTCTTGCGCCCGCCGAACCACACGTCCACCGGGAACGTGACGATCGCCGTCTGCGCATCCTTCATCACCGCGTTCCGCATCGTGCGGATGGGCTGCGAGCCGTTCGCGAACTTCACCTCCAGCACCACCGGCGACGGCATCTGGCCATCCTGCCTCACGGTGACCGTCGTGCGCCCGCCCGTGGTCGTCACGCTCCGCGCGATCGAGCCATCCACGCTCTCCGTCGTGAACAGCCAGTAGTACCAGAACCAGCCGAGGTCCTGCTTGAGCGCACGGCTCATGAAGAACATGTAGTCCCACGGCGACGGATGCTTGAACAGCCACGTCGTCGCCCACTCGCGGTGCGCGCGCTGCACGGCCGAGTCACCGACGATGCCGCCGAGCATCGAGAGCATGAGCGGCGTCTTGCTGTACGTCGTGAAGCCGTAGAAGCCGGGGCCACCGTAGTTCGCGTTCCACATCATCGGCGGCTCGGCTTCGTTCCCGCTCGTGCGGCCGTACGACTGTCCGAGGCCGTCGAGCACCGGCTGCCGCCCACCAGCGTCCGCATCGGAGAGGATGTTCATGTACTGATTGAAGCCCTCGTCCATCCAGCCGTACCACGTCTCGTTGTTGCTCACCACCATCGGCCACCACTGATGTCCGGTCTCGTGGTCGGCGGCACCCCTGTTGGAGTTGATCACCATCGGGTACTCCATGCCCGCGCTCGGCCCGTCCTGCAGCGTGAGCTGCGGGAACTGGTACGGGAACCACTGCTTCGAGTAGAACTCGAGCGCGTGGCGCGCGATCGGGCCAGCGGTGTCGAAGAGGTTCGCCCGACCAGGCAGGTAGAGGAGATTGATCGGCACGGCTCCCTTGCCCGGAATCGTTGCGCGGGTGACCTCCCAGACGAACTTCTTCGCGGTCGCCCAGGCGAAGTCGTTCACCGAGTCGGCAACGAAGTGCCAGACGAGGCGGTCGCCTTCGCCGCCGGCCGTCGGCGTGCCGCGCTGCGTCGCCTGCCCCGGTCCGACCTCATCCGGCCCGACGATCATCGTGGCCTTGTCGCTCGCGAGCACGCCCTTCAGCCGCTCGCGAGCGTTAGGCGTGAGGACCTCCTCCGGATTCTGCAGCACGCCCGTGCCGCTCACGATCCAGCCGGCCGGGACATCGATGCGCACGTCGAACTTGCCGAAGTTGTTGTAGAACTCGGAGGGACCAAGGTAGAGCTCCGAATCCCAGCCGCGGAGGTCGTCGTACACGGCGACGCGCGGATACCACTGCGTCGGCTGGTAGAGCGTATCGGCCCACCGCTGCGTCATACGATGGCCGACGCCCGGACCGCCCGGGATCTTGTGGTTCCACTCGATCTCGATCGTGGTTCGCGAGTGCGGTGCCAGCTTCGTCGGGAGCTGCACACGCGCGCTGGTCGACTTCCCGTTGATCAGCGTCGGCTGGTTAGGCACCTGCGCGTTCTGCGCGGCGGCCGCGGCCTGAGCCGCACGCGCTCCATCGCCCGACGCACCAGGCGTCGGCGACAGAAGCACGGGAACGGCGTTCACGGTGATGCGCGTGAGCACCATCCCGTCGGTCACCTCCGACGGCACCCACGTCGCCGCCTGCGGCGTGTTGCCGAGGAAGATGTTCGGGTCGAGGCGCAGCGCGATCTGGCCGAGGGAGTCCGGGCTGTTGTTGTGCAGGACGACGGTTTCGCGTCCGATGAGGCGCGACGTGGTCGCATCGAGCCGCGCCGAGATCGTGTAGTCGGTGCGGAGCTGCCAGTAGTTGCGGCCGGGCCGACCGGTCGAATCGCGGGTGCCGGCGGTGTACGCCCGCCGGATGGCATTCGTGATCGGGATGTCGCGCCGCACGGCGCGTTCGGGCAGCCGCGCGGCCGCCTGCCCATTCAGGCCGCAGGCGAAGAGCGTTAGGCTGACCGCCGCGAGAGCGAGAGACGCCAGGCTGCTGTGAGAGCGGACGACGCGTTGGGGCATGATGGGGGTGTTCTGGCGGATGAGCGATAGGGGCCGGTGCGTCCCGGGCCACGCCAGAGGATACCGCATTGACCGGTGGCGCGGGAGCGCCAGGAGTCACGGCGCGCGCCGTACCGCTGGTACGCTTGACCACGCCTGAGCACGGGTCTACACTGGACCCCCTACCTGGCCGGGAGTGACCATGAAGACACGGTCCCCGAGCCGCCGAGCGATCGGCGCGCTTCTGCTCGCGGTGCTCACGAGTGGCACTGGCTCTTTCGCCGCGGCGCAGCAGGTGGCGCTGAGGAGCGGACAGAGTCCTGGCCCGCGGTTCATCGTTCCGACACTCGCCAGCGACAGCGGCAAGCTCGGGTTCCAGGTCGCACGCGCCGTTCGGGATCGGATCGCGTCGGAGTTCGACGCGCGCACGCTCTGGGTGGTTCCGGAGAGCGCCGTCGTGAAGCACCTCGAGCTCTCCGGGTATCCCGCAGACCAGGCGCTTTCGCCATCGGAGACTCGCCAGCTCGCGCAGCAGTTCGGCGCCGACGAGATGCTGAACGGGTCCGTGATCAAGCTTCCGTCCGGCGGCTACCGTGTCGAGGCCGATTGGTCGCTCTCGCCGCGCGAGGACATGGTACAGCCGCTGCCGGCGGTCGAAGCGGCGAAGATCAGCGACGTTGCGAAGCTCGTCGCGCGGGAGTTTCACAACGCACGTCGGCAGGTCGAGTCGGTCCAGAAGTGCAACAGTCTCGCGCGTGCGCGCAACTTCGCCGCGGCCCTCGCCGAAGCGAAGAAGGCGATCGACGAGTACCCGCAGTCGGTGTTGGGCCGCGTGTGCGTCGCCAACATCTACGAGCAGCAGAAGCTCGGACCCGACTCGATGATCCGGGTGGCGCAGGAGATCCTGGCGATCCATCCGTCGAATCGACGTGCCCTGACGTTCGCGGCGGACGCGTACGAGGCGAAGGGGGCCGTGGATGATCTCGTGCGCGTTCTGCGGTTGACCGCGGCGTCCGACTCGACGAACCGGGCGGTCAGGCTCAGGCTCGCGCGAGTGCTCGCGAACGCGGGTCGCATTGGCGAAGCGTTGCCGGTCGTCGACTCCGTTGTCGAGCGCGATCCTTCGAGCGTGGCGGCCGTGGATCTCCAATGGCGTGTGCTGCTGGCGGCGAGGGAGTGGCGGCGTGCCGTGCGCGCGGGCGGGATGCTGGTGGCGCTCGACTCGTCGCTGGCGACGCGGGACTTTTACGTGCGCACCATCGCGGCCGCGACGGCCATCCCCGATTCCTCCGCCGCGGCGGCGCTCGCCGCGCTCGGTGCCAGGCGCTTTCCCGACGACGATGAGCTCGCGATGATCCACGCCCAGTTCCTGCGGCGCGCCGGAGAATTGCGCCAGGCGCTGGCCGTGGTCGACGGGGTCGTCGCACGAAACCCACGCGCGCCCGGCGCGCTCCTGCTGAAGGGTCGGCTCGAGGCCGAGCTCGGGCTGGCCACGAGTGACTCGGTGATCGCCATGTTTCGCGCGGCGCTGGCCAATGGCGAGGATCGCGCGGCCGTCTCCCTGAGTGCGCTTTCGTTAGGCCGGATGGCTGGCCGGGACTCCCTGGCGGCGAACCGGCTCGACCCGCTGCGAGCCGCTATTCGCTACTACAAGTTCGCCGAGACCGCGCACGCGACGGACACGACGTCGTTCCTGCTCGGCTACACGAGCCTGTCGTTCGCGCAGCGAGCGGCGAGCGAGGCGCGGCCGGTCCGGCAGTGCGACCTGGCGAAGGAAGCGCAGGCCGCGCTGATCGACGCGCAGATCAGCCTTCCGAAGGGCGGCGGCTCGTTCCGGTCGCAGGTCCAGCAGATCATGCCGTCGGTCGGCCCAACGGTCGCGTACGTCGACCAGCTTGTGAAGGCGCTGTGTAGGTGACGGCATTCCGAGCGAGCGCAGCGAGGCGAGGAGTCGCCGTCCCGGCCGGGGGCCTCGCGGCCCTCGACCGGGAGGATGGCGATTCCTCGCCTCCGGCCTGCGGCCTCCGCTCGGAATGACAATTTGCTCCGAATGACGAACTGGGGCGTCGACCACCACGTGACATTGCACGTTGAGCAAGACGACGGTTTATTCCCGCCATGCTCATCACCTTCCGCCTGATCCATATCCTCGCCGGCGCATTCTGGGCCGGCACCGCGATCTCCACGGTTCTGTTCCTCGTCCCGAGCATGCGCGCGCTCGGGCCAGCAGGCGCGCCGTTCATGCAGCACCTCACGCAGGTCCGCAAGCTGCCGATGTACTTGCTCGGCGCCGGGATCCTCACCGTGCTCTCCGGCATCGGACTGTACTCACGCGCCTCCGGCGGGTTCTCGAATCAGTGGATGCAGTCCGGACCCGGTATGACGTTCGGCATCGGCGCGGTGTTCGCGCTCTCCGCCGTGATCATCGGCGCGTTCATCACCGCGCCGACCGCGAAGCGGGCTGCCGCGCTCGGCGCAACGCTGGCGAGCGCGGGTCGCCCGCCGGCCCCCGAGCAGCAGGCGGAGATGCAACGGCTGCAGGCGCGACTGGGATGGGCGTCCGTGCTGGCCACCTCGCTGGTCGTGCTCGCGACGGCGGCGATGGCCGTCGCGCGCTATATCCCCTGAATCGCCGGCGCCAACTTCAAGCACGACAGCATTGGCACCTCGACGCCGACGGACTTCGACTTCCTCGACGGCAAGTGGAACATCCGCTTCCAGAGTCGAAAGTCTCCGACGGAGTTCAGGCCCGCGCGCGCCGGTACGTGGTCGGCTCATCGCACGCACGAGGGGCTCGTCATCGAAGACGAGTTCAGCCTCGCCAACACGGACGGTAGCCGGACCCTGACGCTCACGTACCGCGTCTATGACAGGGCGCGAAAGACGTGGGAGATCGCGGGCGTGGACGCGAAGCAGGGCAGCCCCTGGGCGCCGGGCGTCTCGTGGAGCGATGGCAAGGACCGGTTCGTCGTCCAGACGTACGGCACGGGGTCGGACGCGCTCATCACACGCATCCGGTACTACGCCGTCACGCGCGACCACTTTCTCTGGCGCGCCGACGGCTCGACGGACGGCGGCAAGACGTGGATGAGAGATTTCTGGAAGATCGAGGCGAACCGCGCGAAGTAGCCGGTTCTCGTCAGGTCCACGCCTGGACGCGGTCGGCGATCTTCCCCGTCGCGACGAGCTCCCGCAGCTCGTTGCCTAACGTCTCACTCGTGTCCACGACCACCTGCCAGCGACGCATTCGCTCCGCCGCCGGCATGCCGTAGAAGTCGCGACGATCCGGGATCTTCCTGCCGGGCAGCGACGCCACGAACTCTTCCGACGGTGCGATGAGCAGCGCACGACGGAAGTTCGTGGCGCTCGCCCGGCGCCAGCGGAGCGACTTGTCGAACCACCCCGGCACGACGTGTCCGTAGAAGTGCGGGTAGAGGACGAGCCCATCGCCCTGTCCGAAGTCGAGATCGAGATGGTAGTCCAGCACGCCACCGTCCCAGTGCACACCACCCTCGGTGCCGGGAATGCGTACGCCCTCGAGCAGCAGCGGGATGGCGCCTGACGCGAGCAGCACCTCCCGCAGGTTCGCCGGCGTCAGCGATGCATGGCGCGTCGGCAGGTCGGCGAGATGCGCGAACGGCGTGTTCTCGCCGGCCGAGTGAAAGATCCAGCGGCGCATCTGGAGTGAGAGCGCGCGCCGCGTGACGAAGTTCCCGGCGACGGCCAACGCCAACCCTGCCGCCAGCAGCACCCGCCGGCCGCTCGCGGCAAGCCCGCGTCCCTCGGCCGTGATGACGTGCAGTCGCGCCCAGGGGTGGCTCAGAATCTCGTCGACGCCCGTGGGCCCGAGCAGCAGGTCGAGCGCGCGTCCAAGCACGGCGGTGACTTCGGCGGTCGACGGCCTCGGCGAGTATCGCTGCTCGTAGATGTAGGCCTGGTGTCCGCGGCCTAACGCGGCGACGGGGTCGCGCTGCGCGAGGCACGCCATGCGCCAGCTGCCGATGGACGATCCGATGAGATGCATCGGTCGCTGTCGCGGCTGCGCCAGGAACTCGCCGAAGAGGTAGCGGTCGAGGCCAGCGAGGACGAGCCACTTGGCTCCTCCGGACGCGCCGGGAATGACGTCGACGTCCTCCGCCCGGAGCCCGCGGTCACGGATCAGCCGAAGCGCGGCTGGGCCGGCAAGCAGCGTGAGAAGAGACATCCAGAAAAGAAGGTAAGCGGCCGCGCATGTGAAACGGCGCAACGCCCAGACGGCGCGAAACCCGAACGGCGCACGACCCGAAGGGCGCAATGCCCGAAGGGCGCAACGGCGCAGGCCCCGAACGGCGCAAGACCCAAACGACAACGGCGCCGTTTGGGTCTTGCGCGCTTGCGCTCTCCGGGCCTGCGTCCGTCGGGCGCTGCGCCGTTCGGGCATTGCGCCCTTCGGGCCGTGCGCCGTTCTGCCTGCGCCCTTCGGGCCGTGCGCCCTTAGGTCTCTACGATGTTTCCCGTGTGCGCATCCCGAACTATGGAGCCTTCGTCGCTTCCCAGGTGACCCGCGTGACTACCGTGTCCGGCTTCGCCGCTGGCGAAATCGCCGCCACACCAACGAGTTTGCCGTCCTTGATCCGTCCGACCGACCGGAACGTCACCTGCGGGGCGTTTTTCGGGGACCCCGGCTCCCTGTAGGCGCTGGACATCACGATCACGCTGTCGCCATCGAACCTCATCAGCGTGGTGACCGTGTCCTTCACATTGGGGAACACGACCTTCCCGGCAGAGTCGCTGTTGATGATGGTGAAAGTGAGGATGGAATCTGACCCCTCACGCTTGCTCGTGCCTTTCCAGGTGCCACTGACGTCAGCCGCCGAAAGCGCGGCCGGTGCCGGCGGAGGTGCGGGAGCCGCCGTGTCGGTTGCGGGGGTTTCGGCTTTCGAGCATGCCACGACGGCCACTGCGATCAGCAGGACTTTGCGCATTTGACGCCTCGAGGTGTGGACAACGATGTCCGAGTGGACCGCACGAACCCACGCCGGCCCGTGCGCCGCTCGATGATGCAGTCTTCCGGATCACACCGCTAGCCGAACTTCCTCACGCGTTGCGGAGGACCAGTCCCACGGCGTTCGACAATCGCTCCCACTGCGCGGTCTCCGCGCGCAACGCGGCACGGCCCGCCTTGGTGAGCTGATAGAACTTCGCCTCGCGGCCGGTCTCGGTCTGCCCCCATACGGCCTCGATGAGCGCCTGCTGCTCGAGCCGATGGAGCGCCGGGTAGAGCGAGCCCTGGGTGATCTGCAGGACCTCGTCAGATACCTGCTGGATGCGCTTCGCAATGGCCCAGCCGTGTTTCGGCTCGGTCGCGAGCGTCTTCAGAATCAGGAGATCGAGCGTCCCCTGAATGAGGTCGGACGGCTTGCCCACGGCGATGCTCCATACCTAGATCGTCGACAACCATACCAAGACCGTCTACACTCGGCAAGTTTGCCCGCTTGGGGTCAGAGTCCAACGGCATCGATCGAACGCACCGTGTGGTTCCCACGCCGTGACGCGATGGAAGGATTGCGATGCGACCGAACGATGCCGTTGGACTCTGACCCCAAGCGGGCGGTTTTTACGCATATTGGGGGATGGTCTGGGAAGAGCGGTGGCATCCACTCCGGCGCGAGTGGGTCGTGATCTCGTCGCACCGGGACCGGCGCCCGTGGCAGGGCGAAATCGTGAGCGACACCGCCGCGGCGCGCGTCGCCTACGACCCGACCTGCTATCTCTGCCCCGGCAACACTCGCGTGTCGGGACACCGGAATCCGGCGTACACGGGTGTGTTCGCGTTCGACAACGACCATCCGTGCGTCGGCCCGCTGGCGACCGAGCCCGCCCCGTTTCCCGCGAGTGTCTACCAGAACCGGCGAGCGAACGGAGGCTCGCGCGTCGTGTGCTACTCCCCGCGACACGACCTCTCGCTCGCAGAGCTGCCGCAGGCCAGCATCGTGACGCTCCTGGCCGCACTCCAGGACGAGTTCCGCGAGCTGTCGTCGCAACCCGAGGTGCGCCACGTGCTCATGTTCGAGAACAAGGGCGAGGTCGTCGGCGTGAGCAACCCGCATCCGCACTGCCAGATCTACGCGACCAACTTCGTCTTTCGCACGATCGAGCTCGAAGCCGAAGCCTCCGCGACATACCTCGCCGATCACGGACGCGTGCTGTTCGCCGACATCCTCGACGCCGAAGCGGCCGACGGACGCAGGATCATCGCCTCGTCAGGCGACGCGGTTGCGTTCGTGCCGTATTTCGCGCGTTATGCCTACGAGACCTTCGTCGCTCCGCGGGCCACGCACGCCGACATCGCCGAGCTCTCTCCGTCGGAGATCTCCGATCTCGCGGCCGTGCTGCGCGAGACGCTCATTCGTATGGACAATCTCTGGCAGATGCCGTTCCCTTACGTCATGGCGCTACACCAGGCACCTGTCGACGGCGCCGATCACGACGGATTTCATTTCCACATCGAGATCCACACGCCGCTGCGGAAGCCGGGGCTGCTCAAATACCTCGCGGGCCCGGAGATCGGTGGAGGAAACTTTCTGAACGACACGGCGCCGGAAGACAAGGCGGCAGAGCTCAGGGCAACGTCGACGACACACTATCGCTCGCGAATCATCGCATGAGCGATGTGCGTCGCCTCCTGCCCGCCATCGTCGCACTGCACGATCGCATTCGCGCGGCGGTGCTCGACGCATTCGCGTCGCACCAGCGCGACACGCTCGCCGACGTCGCACACGATGAGGAGGGCGACACCATCTACGCCGTCGACCGCGTGAGCGAGGCCGCGCTGGTCGAGGGACTCGATGCGATCGCACGTGAGGAGCCCCTCTGCCTCATCGCCGAGGGCTTGCCGTCCCGAGGCGTGACGCTGCCCAGGGGCACGCGCGACGAGGACTGTCGCTGGCGCATCCTCGTCGATCCGATCGACGGAACGCGTGGGCTCATGTACCAGAAGCGGCCCGCCTGGATCCTCACCGGTGTCGCGCCGAATAACGGCGTCGCCACCCGGCTCCGTGACATCGTGCTCGCGGTGCAAACGGAAATTCCGCTGCTCAAGCAGCACCTCTCGGACCAGCTCTGGGCGGTTCGCGGCGAGGGTGTTCATGCCCAGCGCATCGACCGCCTGACGGGATCGTCCGTTCCACTGAAGCTCCGGCCGTCGCCGGCGACGACGTTCGCGCACGGCTTCGCATCGGTGAGCCGCTTCTTTCCCGGCGCGCGAGACGTGCTTGCCGCCATCGACGACGAGATCGTCGCCGAGGTGTTGGGGCCGGCGGCGGCAGGCAAGGCTCTGTGCTTCGAGGATCAGTACCTCTCTACCGGCGGTCAGCTCTACGAGATCATGGCGGGGCACGACCGGTTCATCGCCGACATTCGCCCGCTGCTGACGTCCGTGCTGCAGTCGCGCGGGCTCCCGCGCCCACTGTGCTGTCACCCCTACGATCTGTGCACCGCTCTGGTGGCCGAGGAGCTCGGCGTTAGGCTGACGGACGCGTCGGGAGCGGTGCTCGATGCGCCGTTCGATCTCGACGCCGACGTCTCCTGGGTCGCGTACGCGAACGATCGCCTGCGCGCCCGTGTCGAGCCGGCGCTACTCGGCGCACTGTCGCGTCGCGGGCTGGTGCCGACGATCGACCCACTCGACCGGGGCTGATTCGTGCGCGCGCGAACGCTGGCGGAGGTGCGCGAGGCCGGCGACGGGGCGTGGTTCGCACCTGCCCTCGATGCGCTGCGCTCACCCGCCAACGTGGCGGATGGATCGCGGGCCTCTTTCATTGACGCCGGCGAGCCCGTCGCCATCGCGCGAGCGCCTGGCCGCCTCGATGTCATGGGCGGCATCGCCGACTATAGCGGCTCGCTGGTGCTCGAGATGCCGCTCGCGTGTGCGACGTTCGCCATCGCGCAGGCGCAGCCCGTACCGCGTCTCGACGTGCGCTCGCAGCGTGGACATCGCGTGGATGCGTTCAGCATGTCCTTGAGCGAACTGATGGGCGGTGTCTGTTGGACCCCTGACGCACTCGCGACCTCGTTCGATGAGCGGCCGAGCGATCGGTGGGCATCGTATGTCGTCGGGCCAGTCTACCGATGCCTAACGTTGGCCGGTGTGCGCGAGCCGGCGCACGGACTCCGGCTCCTCCTCGTCTCCGACGTGCCCGAAGGCAAGGGCGTGAGCTCCTCGGCGGCACTCGAGGTCGCGACGATGGCCGCGACGGCGGCGGCATTCGGCGTCCGGATGGACGCGGTCGAGCTCGCGACGGCGTGCCAGTGGGCGGAGAACCACATCGCGCTAGCGCCCTGCGGCATCATGGACCAGATGACGTCTGCGCTCGGCCAGCGGGACCGGCTGCTGCGATTGCGCTGTCAGCCGGCGATCGTGGAAGGACACGTCGCGGTTCCACCTGGTTACCGCTTCTATGGTATAGACAGCGGCATCCGCCACGCCGTGACCGGCGCGGATTACGGAACGGTCCGGACCGCGGCGTTCATGGGATATCGCATCATTGCCGAGCTTGCTGGGCTCGCGGCGTCTGTGACGGCGACCGGGCGCGTGCACATCCACGACGAGCAGTGGGGCGGCTACCTCGCGAACCTCACGCCGCGCGATTTCACTGCCCGGTTCGCCGACCACCTTCCCGACCGGATGCTCGGCGCCGAGTTCCTCGAGCGGTTTGACGGGATCACCGACTCCGTCACGCAGGTCGAACCCGAGCGATGGTATCCAGTGCGCGCGGCGACGGCGCATCCGGTGCACGAGCACGACCGCACGGTGCGGTTTTCCGCGATGCTGGAGGCGGGGCTCGACGGAAGCGACGCTGCCCTGCAGCTTGGCGCATTGATGCTTTCATCCCACGCGAGCTACAGCGCGTGTGGACTTGGCAGTGTCGGTACCGATCGGCTCGTCGAGATGGTGTTGGAGATGGGTCCGTCGCGCGGATTGTACGGCGCGAAGATCACTGGCGGCGGCAGCGGCGGGACGGTCGCGATTCTCGGAGCCGACGCCGCGCGTGGTGCGGTCCATCACATCGCGCGCGAATACGAGCGCGAGACGGGTCGGTCGGCGGTCGTGTTCGATGCGTCGGGCCCGGGAGCGGAGGAGCTCGGCATTCTGTCATTCCGAGCGAAGTGAGGAATCGCACTCGTCCCGACCGAGGGCTTGACCCTCTACCGGGATGACGGCGATTCCTCGCCTCCGCGCTGCGCGCTCCGCTCGGAATGACAAATGCTTGCCTTGCCAGGCGCCTCATCATATGTTAGGCAGAGAGGCACCACCTTCCCCGCGAAGGAGCCCAATCCTGCGATGATACAACACCACCTGTTCACTTCGAAGATCCGTAAGGCGCCGATTTTCCTCGGCTTCCTGGGCGTAGTGTGCCTCGGAGCGTCGGAATCGGTCGTCAAGACGGCCGGAGGCCGAGCACCCTAGAATCGCGGGATTCGTTGTCGTGATCCGGCCTTTCGGGTGCAGCCAACCTGAAAGGCCTTTTTGCTGCCCCTCCATGTCAGCGGATCACGATCATGAATCAGGAAATCATTGCTCGATACATCGGCCAGCCGGCGAGTCTGCCGGGTGACGTCCGCGCGGCGCTCGAGCACGCGTGGGACGGGCAACCGATACAGCTGTACGCGCTCGCGGACCTCGACGCCTCGCTCAAGCTCGGTGAGTCGTGGCTGGCGTTAGGCGCGACTCACATTGCGCTGGCGCGCCGGCGTCACGGCGGCGACTGGGACATCGAGAGCGTCGAGCGCTCACGTGTCCGTTCGCTCCGTGACGTCCCGGGCCTGAGTGCGAACACCCTCCTCATGCTCGGCGACGAGGGGAACGCGCCGCTGATCGTCGTGCGCTACACGCAGCGGCAGCGCGCGGCGATGGAGAACCTCCGCTTCGTGCTCGACGAGGCGCTCATCGGACGATCGGTGACGCTCGACGACGCCGACCGCGTGTACGCGGACGCGGTCGCGCGCCCCGTGCGCGACGCGCAGGCGCTCGTCGCGGGACGCGAGTCGACGGTGATGCTTCGCCTCCTCGGCTACCTGAAGCCGTATCGTCGCCAGGTGACGATCGGTCTCTCGGCGGCCGCGGTGGTGACGCTCGCGAGTCTCCTGCCGCCGTATCTGGCGGGCTACCTCATCGACCGCGTCGTGCGCCCGACGCAGGAGGGCACGCTCACGGTCGACGCGGCGCGACGCATGGCGTGGATCGCGGTGACCGCGATGGCGCTCCTGCACGTCGTGAGGCAGGCGGCGGCGCACCTGCGGCTCAGGCTCATGTCCACGCTCGGCGAGCTGGTGTCGCGCGATCTCAGAGCGGAGCTGTACGCGCACATCCAGCGGTCGAGCCTCGCGTTCTTCTCACGCAAGAAGACGGGAAGCCTGATCTCGCGGGTCACGGCGGACACGGACAGGCTGTGGGAGTTCATCGCGTTCGGTGTCGTGGACGTCTCGCTCTCGATCGTGATGCTCATCGGCCTGGGCGTGGTGCTGCTCACGCTCGATTGGCGACTCGGTCTGGTCATGACACTTCCCGTGCCGGTGTTCTGCTGGCTGATCTACCGGCACGGCGAATCAATGAACGGAATCTTCATCCGGACGTGGAGGAAGTGGTCGCGTGTGACCGACATCCTGTCCGATACGATCCCGGGCATCCGTGTCGTCAAGGCGTTCAATCAGGAGTCGCGTGAGATCGATCGGTTCAACGTGCGCAACGCAGACGTGACGGACGAGATCAACCGCATTCATCAGATGTGGACGACGTTCTGGCCACTTCTGATGCTGGCGGTGCACGCGACGACGGTCGTCGTGTGGATCCTGGCGGTGCCACGGTTGTTAGGCAGCGGCGCGCCGCTGTCGGCGGGCGTGTTCGTGTCGTTCCTGTTGTACACCACCATGTTCGTGGCGCCGATCGAAGTGATCGGGCAGATGGTGCGCACGATCAACCGGGCGACGTCGTCCGCGCACCGTGTGTTCGAAGTGCTCGACAGCGAGCCGGAGGTGAAGGACGTGCCGCAGGCGGTGCGTCTCTCGCCGGTGCAGGGGCGCGTGACGTTCGACAACGTGACGTTCGCGTACGACGGCGTGCGGCAGATCCTGCGGGGTATCTCGTTCGACGTGCAGCCGGGCGAGCTGGTGGGACTCGTGGGACCGTCAGGAGGCGGCAAGTCGACGGTGGTGAGCCTGATCGCGCGGTTTTACGACGTGAGCGGCGGTGCGGTCCGTGTGGATGGCGTGAACGTGCGCGACCTCGACACCGGCCACTACCGCGAGCAGCTCGGCATGGTGCTCCAGGACCCGTATCTGTTTCACGGGACGGTGCTGGACAACATCCGGTATGGCTTGCCGAGCGCGTCGTTAGGTGCGGTGGTGGAGGCGGCGAAGGCGGCGAACGCGCACGACTTCATCTGCAAGCTCGGCCAGGGATACGACACCGTGGTCGGCGAGCGGGGACACACGTTGTCGGGCGGCGAGCGTCAGCGGGTCTCGATCGCGCGAGCGATCCTGCACGATCCGCGGATTCTCATTCTCGACGAGGCGACGAGCAGCGTGGATACGGAGACCGAGCACCAGATCCAGGAGGCGCTCGACCGGTTGATCGCGGGTCGGACCGTGTTCGCGATCGCGCATCGCCTGTCGACGCTGCGCAAGGCATCGCGACTGTTCGTGATCTCGCAGGGCAAGCTGGCGGAGTCGGGCACGCACCGGGAGCTGTTAGGCAAGCCTGACGGGATCTATCGGCGGCTGTACGAGATGCAGTTGCAGTTGCAATAGAGATTCATCGGAAACTTTCTTGGCGAGATCATGCCCCACGGCTGTTGTGAACGACGATGACGCGGATTCGAACGACGAAACGACCGGATTGCTCCGTGATTGGTCGAGAAGCGTCGCTCGAGGAACCGTCAATGATGATGAGAACGACGTACCGACGCTTCGGGATCCCGAGGCTGCTCAGTGCAATGGTTGTCGACTCGTTGGGCGGTGTCTTTCGGACCGTTCACGGAGCAGACCCGGTCGTTTCGCCGTTCCAATCCACGTCATCGTAGTTCACACCGGCCCCGGCGCGCTGATCCGAGCACTACGAGGTTCATATGACGATAACAGAGGATCATGAATTGGCGGTTGGTCCGCCGCAAATCGTGCTGCGAGTCGCGACAGACGGACGGTTGCACCTCCATGTCGACGGAGGCTGTGTGCCCGTCAGGCTGCGGCAATGCTTT
>Ga0068862_100001910_pt1 | contig 18936 bp, 15 predicted proteins | sample KBSSwiS52_FD_66598 | JGI IMG/M metagenome (GOLD analysis project Ga0068862, IMG submission 66598) | Switchgrass rhizosphere microbial communities from Kellogg Biological Station, Michigan, USA - KBS Switchgrass S5-2 | ecosystem: Host-associated > Plants > Roots > Rhizosphere > Soil ... | reverse complement strand
GCGCCGGCGATACCGATATTCACGATTACACCTTGTGATAAATCGCGCTGCCCTGCGCCTTGAACTCTTCGGATTTATGTTTCATTTCCGCCTCGATATCGATCATCCGAATCTCTTCGGCGTCATCGACATTTTCGCCAAGCGATTTCGCATAGTCGCGCACGTCCTGCGTAATTTTCATCGAGCAGAATTTCGGCCCGCACATCGAACAGAAATGTGCGACTTTGGCGGATTCTTTCGGTAGCGTTTCGTCGTGATAGGAACAGGCAGTGTCGGGATCGAGGCCGAGATTGAATTGATCTTCCCAACGAAATTCAAAGCGCGCTTTCGATAATGCGTTGTCGCGGATTTGCACACCGGGATGCCCCTTCGCCAAATCCGCTGCATGCGCGGCGATTTTGTACGCGATGATGCCGTCTTTCACATCGTCTTTATTAGGCAGACCCAAATGTTCTTTCGGCGTGACGTAACAGAGCATCGCGGTGCCGTACCAGCCGATCATCGCCGCACCGATCGCCGAAGTGATGTGATCGTAGCCCGGTGCGATATCGGTGGTGAGTGGGCCGAGCGTGTAGAATGGCGCTTCATCGCAATGCTTGAGCTGCTCGTCCATGTTGGCTTTGATCATGTGCATCGGCACATGACCGGGACCCTCAATCATCACTTGTATGTCGTGCTTCCACGCGATTTTTGTCAGTTCGCCGAGCGTGCGCAGTTCGCCGAATTGCGCTTCGTCATTCGCATCGGCAATCGAACCTGGGCGCAAACCGTCGCCGAGCGAAAACGACACGTCGTACGCTTTCATGATTTCGCAGATGTCTTCGAAATGCGTGTAGAGAAAATTTTCCTGGTGATGCGACAAACACCATTTCGCCATGATCGAACCGCCACGCGAAACAATGCCGGTCATGCGTTTCGCGGTGAGCGGCACGTAGCGCAGCAATACGCCGGCGTGAATCGTGAAGTAATCGACGCCTTGTTCGGCCTGCTCGATCAGCGTGTCGCGGAAAATTTCCCACGTTAAATTTTCGGCCACGCCATCGACTTTTTCGAGCGCCTGATAAATCGGCACGGTACCGACCGGCACCGGCGAATTGCGAATGATCCATTCGCGGGTTTCGTGAATGTTTTTGCCGGTCGACAAATCCATCATCGTGTCGGCGCCCCAACGGATGCCCCACGTGAGTTTCGCGACTTCTTCTTCGATCGACGAACCCAGCGCGGAATTACCGATATTGCCGTTGATTTTGACGAGGAAATTGCGGCCGATAATCATCGGCTCCAATTCGGTGTGATTGATATTGGCCGGAATAATCGCGCGACCGCGGGCGATTTCATCGCGCACAAATTCCGGTGTGATTTCATGCGGAATCGACGCGCCGAGTGAGTTGCCCGGGTGCTGCTGATTCAATAACGCGCTTTCAAAAATTTGCGCGCGTGCCAGATTTTCGCGAATCGCGATGTATTCCATCTCCGGCGTGATGATGCCTTTGCGCGCGTAATGCATCTGCGACACGTTCATGCCGGCCTTGGCGCGGCGCGGTTTGCGTTTCAGATCGAAGCGCAGATGTTCGAGCGATGCATCGTGCAGCCGCGATTGCGTAAAGCGCGAGGTTTCGCTGGCGAGCATTTCGGTATCGCCGCGCTCGATCACCCATTGCTCGCGCACCGAGGGCAGACCTTTGCGGATATCAATTTGTACATTCGGATCGGTGTAAACACCCGAACAATCGTAGACGCGCAGTGCCGGATTCTGTTCGAGCGAAGCCACGCCATCACGACTCATCAGCGGCGTTGGTGTCAGCTGGATTTCGCGCATCGGCACGCGAATGTCGGGGCGGCTGCCGGTCAGATAGATTTTGTTGGAAGCGGGCAGCGGCTGTACCGAGGCGGCATCGACTTGAGCGCTCTCGCGCAGCAGCGTTTGTGGTTGGCTGGGTGGAGTCATGGCATTCCCTCATGGCATTACGAGTGAGGAGAGTGCCGCGTGACACCGCATACGGTGCGAAAAAAAGCGCGATGCGGTGCGAGACAGGATGGGCGCTAATAAAAACAACGGTTGCAGACCCAACTTGTTCCCTACGCCGGCACTACCCGGATCAGGTTCAACGGGATTCGCTTTCGCGATCTCAGCCTTTCGTTACCGTTTCACGGCAACTGGGGCACCCCGACAAGATGGGTGGGAGTCTACGGATTGTCGGCAGCCTTGGCAACGCGCCGACCGCGCCGTTAGCGCAGCATCTGCAACAGCGCGAACATCACCAACCACGCGATGGCGCTGCGCGCGATCAACGCATCCAGCTCCAGCAGCTCAGCGCCGGCGCGCTGCTCGAACAGCGGGCTATCGATGTGCGCGGTCGCGCTGTCCAGCGCTTGGCCAGCATAGACCGTGAGCAGATCGGCCACTGGCGGAAAACCCGCGAGGTGCTCACGCCAGGTGCGGAAACAGCCGGTGAAATTGCCGGTCACCGCGAACGCCAAGCCGAGCAAACGCACTGGCAGCCATTCAATCCAGATCAGCCAGCGACGAATCATTTGACGATCTTCTTCGCTGCTGTGCTGAGTTAGCGTCAATTGCAGCAGCCGATAAAACAGCGCCGCCCACGGGCCGAGAAAATAAAACCAGAACACCACGGCGAACCAGCGCTCGAACGCGAGATACAACACACCGCGCCGCACCAGCGCGTGCAATTCGGCTGGCGTGGTAATGCGCGCTTTGGGATCGAAATCAAAGATCGGCACCGCCTCCTGATACGCCGCTTCGTAATCGCCGCGTTGCCAGGCGGCCAGATACGCACCGAGGCGTGCCCGGTAATCGCCGCGACCGATGGCGTATAAGAGCACCGCCAACTCAAGCGCGAATAACGGCACACCGGCCCAGCGCGGCGCGAACAACCATTCGAGCGCTGCAATCAGCAGGCACGGCAAACCGCAAATCAACAGCACGCGCGTAGTTGACGGCAAGGCCGCCAGCGCTTCACCGGCGCGCAATCGCCACGCGATCAGCCATTCGTCACGCTGCAAACCCAACGGCCACTCGACATTGCGGACCACGGCCCAGACGATCACGATGACAAGAAATTCCATACTGGCTATCCGCTGATTAAATGAGTGACGAGCACTCGTTAATTTATCGATTGGCGATAGCGCGCCCAATCGAATGCAGGCCCGGGATCGGTTTTGCGGCCCGGTGCGATATCGCTATGCCCGACAATCGAATGGCTATTCAACGCGGGAAAATGATCGAGCAATGTGTTGGTCACCGTCGCCAGTGCGCGATATTGGGCATCGGTATACGGCAACCAATCGGTGCCTTCGAGTTCGATGCCGATGCTGAAATCATTACAATTTTCACGCTCACCAAAGCACGACGCGCCGGCATGCCAGGCACGATCGAGCAATGACACGAATTGCACCAGCGTACCATCGCGCTCGATCAGCAAATGCGCCGACACTTGCAATGTCGCGAGATCGGCAAAGCTCGGATCGGCTGTGCAATCGAGACAATTGGTAAACAGCGCTTCGATATGGCCGGTGCCAAACTGCCCGGCCGGTAAGCTGATGTTATGTATCACCAACAAGTCGATGGCGCAGCCGGCCGGGCGTTGATTGAAATTTGGCGAGCGGCAATGCCGCGCCGGCTGCAGCCAGCCGGCGCTATCGATGCGGTACATCCGCACATCCGCGCCAGAAAAATAATGATTTGCCGAAATTCATATGCACACTGCGCAGCCGCAAGCCCGTGCCGATCATACACACGGGTTCGCGACAGCGACAACGTTCACTGCGGACAATGTTCACTGAGGACAATGTTCGTCGAGACAGGGCTCGTTGAACGAAGACTTAGTGGCTGGGGCGCGCTTTCATATCACGCAGGTTGCCGATCACCGACTCCAACGCACGATCGAACAAACGACCCTCATCGAGCAGCGAAAGCTCGCCACGCTGATAGGCCTTCAACAGCCCATCGCGATGGCTCTCGGTAACTTTGACACCAGAGCGATTCACAAAAATATATTTGCCGGTGGCGCGAATGATGGCAGCGAGACGGCAGCGCAACACTTTGCCGCCGCTCTGTTGAAACTCAACCCAATTGCCGACCTGCAAGCCATCGATGCGCTCCATTGCGCGCTGCTCGCGCGAGCGCAGCAGTTCGATATCAGCCTGCGTGATTTCCTCAGCAACGACATCAACTTCAGGCTCAGCAACGCGCGGCGTTGCCACTGCGCCGCTCGCCTCATCGGCGTGCTCGCCAAAATGCGCGGCCAGCTCGCGATCCAGATCTTCGATAGCTCCCAGCTCAATCGGCATCTCGGCATCGAAATGATCGGTTGTCGATATCGCCTCGCCACTCTCTTCCGCGGTAATCGATGCGACTGGGTTTGCGATCGGTGGTTCGATTGCTGCAGCCGGCGCGGGCTGGCGCGAGCTCAATACTTCATCCAGCGTTTGCGATTCGGCGGCCCGCGCCACCATTTCCGCAGTCGCTTTCATCGCCGTCGCATTGATGGCAGCTTCTGCGCTCGGCTTCACCTCATTGAGTGCGACCAGCTCGACCGCTTCTTCTTTTTTCAACCGCAGCAGATGAATCTGTTCGAGCTCGGCAAAAATCTGGTTGAGTTCGAATGGATTGAAGCCGATTTTGTTGAGGCCCGAACGCAGATTTTTCAGCAGCGTCGGCAGCATGCGCAGCAAGCTCGCGCGATCGGCGACGTTATCGACCGGGCTGACGCTTTCCAGCAATTCATCGACAGTTTGCAAGGCACGCTGCCAGCTGTCGCTGTCCTGCCCTTCTTTCAGGCAGATCAGGAACATCACATTGCTCCAGCCATCCTGCAGCAATTTGGCGACGACGCCGGGTAAACGTTTGCCCGCGACTTTTTGATTCAACGTTTCCTGCACGGTTTTGCGCGCCAGCTCGGATTTGGCACGACCGTCTTCGGCATCGACCGTGCGCTGCTCGATCAACGAGGCACGGCGTCGATCCATTTCGACGAAGGCAATGAAATCTTCCAGCGCGGTTTGAAACACCGAAATATCGTCGACAAACTCATCGACGATGCGCATCACCAGCATTTCGATTTTGGCGTAGAACGGATCGCGCTCAAGCTGGATATTCGGATCGGCCGGCGCCCAGCCCAGACTCGCATTCGCAATTTCATTCAGCAATTTGCGCGCGGGATGGCCGCCCTTGCCGAAGAATGTTTTGTCGAGCATGGCCACTTTCAGCAGCGGAATCTGCAATCGCGCAATTAGCCCTTTGATCGGCGCAGCGAGGTTGCGGTCTTCGAGCACGAACTGAAACAGCATCGACACCAGATTGATCGCGTCGTCATCGACCTGCCCGATGCTCACGGCCTGATTCGGCAAGCGCTGTTGCAGCACGCGATTCAACGCCTGCAATACATCGAGCTGCTGCGGCGATACGCCGCGCAATACCGCCGCCTGTTGCCGTGCCAGCCAGCTGATTTGCTGCTGCTGAATATCTGCCAATAACTGCATTAAGGCTTCGCGCGGCAATGCCGGCGCCAGACCCGGAGCTACCAGACCCGCTCGCGTATCGAGTGCGTGACCCATATCTGGACGAACCTGCCCCAACAACTGTTGCAATGTACTGAACACATGCTCGGCCTCACTTTCTTCATGGCCGGCAAAACCGCTGCCCGACAATGGCGATTTGGATGCGCTCGCACCGCCGCGTTTCAACCGCGGCAGCACACCCTCTTCGACCAACAGGCTATTACCCGCGTCGTACAATTTATCTAACGATTTCACTACGTGGCGATCGTAGAGTTTGAACAGAACCAGCTTGGCTTTGATATCGAGATCGAGCGCTTGCGTGGCCTGCAAAAAACTCTGGCACAGGCGCGCGGGCCCAAAGGGATTGGTTTTAACAGTGACAGGATGCGGCAACATTGCATCGATACGCGCCGTCAGCAGCGCCAATGGCTCCGCGAATTCTTTTTCGGCCTTGGCGATCATGCCGTCGACCGCCACCATTTCTTCCAGCTCATCGTGATCGACCAGCGAAAGACTCGATGCCGATAAATCGTCGAGCGCGCCGGAACCCACGCCAGTATCCGTGACGATTCCCAGCGCCAAACAGCGGAAGCTTTCGGTCAAATCGCGCGCCACCGCCTGCTCGATGCCACGGCGCTTGATACGCACCTCGCGCATCGATTCGAAATACATATTTTGTTCGGCATTATTAATGGCGCGATCGGCCAGCTCGAACAGCGCGTCATCCGCCTGATCGAACAATGCCTGCACAAATTGCTGCAGCAATGGACGGCAGCGCTCTTGCAAACGCATTAATGGCGCCGCCATGTTTTCCATCGCACCACCGCCCTTACCTTTGCCCGAGCCACCCGAGCCCGGTTTGATTGGGACTACTTTAGAGCGCGGACCTGACATGATACCCACCGGATTGAATAACCCAACCCGCATCGACTACGGGGCTGTTGCTAATGAATATAACAGCGCATCCAGGATATGCCGGAGCGTATTGCTGGATCTTGAACCGCATCACATGCAAGCACGCGCAATCGCTCACGGCGCTAACCGGACGTTATGAATACGGCAAATTTCAGAATTTCTGGAATAAGAAAGCAGCCGCAAACGACCGATGCTAAACTTCGGCCACGTTTCATAACGCGATTGTTTTAACCTCAATGACCAAACCCGAACTCACCGATCAATTGCGCGCCGATATCGAACGCACCGTTCGCTGGGCGCTCGAAGAAGACATCGGCAGCGGCGACATCACGGCTGAATTGATTCCCGCGGATAAAACCGCCAGCGCAACCATCATTACGCGCGAAGCCGCCATTGTGTGCGGCCGCCCCTGGGTCGACGAAGTATTCCACCAGCTCGGCCCCAACATAAAGCTCGAATGGCACGTCGACGACGGCGATCAAATTCAACCTAATCAGCTTCTGGTCACTTTGCACGGCAATGCCCGAGCACTACTCACCGGTGAGCGCAGCGCACTAAATTTTCTGCAGACTCTTTCCGGTACCGCGACCACCGCGCACGAATATGCGCAGTTAGTAAAAGGCACGGATATCAAAATTCTCGATACCCGCAAAACCATTCCCGGTTTACGCACCGCGCAGAAATACGCAGTACGATTTGGCGGCTGCCACAATCACCGCATCGGCCTGTACGACGCATTCCTGATCAAAGAAAATCACATCGCCGCCTGCGGTGGAATATCTAACGCGGTGAATAAGGCGCGTGAACTGCACCCGGGAAAACCAGTTGAAGTGGAAGTCGAAAGCTTCGATGAATTACAGCAAGCTCTGAATGCAAAAGCCGACATCATCATGCTCGACAATTTTTCGATCGATGATGCGAAGGAGGCGGTGCGGTTGGTCAATCAAGCGGCAAAGGTAGAAATTTCTGGGAATATTTCTGCGAGTACAATTGATACATTAATTGGTGTAAGGCCGAATTTTGTTTCTAGTGGGGCGTTAACGAAGCATGTTAGGGCGGTGGATTTGTCGATGAGAATATCTCGTTAATACGGATCAAATGGCAAATACTTCACTGGATACCCGGTTTTCGCATCGATCAAAGCCGTCCAAAAACCAAATCGATGGTGCACGGGTAGCCATCGCAGTTCGGCCTCTGCGATTCCAGAATCGTTAATTGCACTCTGCAAATGACCAATCTCTTCAGTATGCCGCTCAGCCAACAGGGAAATCGGAAGCGCTTTATTTTTTACTAAACCCAACACTGTTTTGTACGCGACATAGTATTTAGGCATCAGCTGTGCATCTTTACCAGCAACTGCCGAAAAAAGGAGATCGTTTCGCTCTTTGCTATCTGTTGGGAATTGAATTCCGACCAATTTTGGCCCATACCAGGAACGGGTTTTAAATTCCTTGCCTTTGCCCTCGCGCAAATCATTGCCATCCAGCTCCTGCGCCGTAACCACCTCCAAACGGTCTTTCGTAAAGACAACAAATACCGGGCGAGATTGCGCAACAACCGATATTCCGTAGCCAAGTGCTGCCAACTGCAATACGCCAACGACGAGATAGTCTTTCACCAGCTCACGACGAGGTTTCTTGGTGTTGTATATCACCAGCGAAATGAGTGGCCCCAAAGCCAGATCACAACCGATTACCAAAATAAATAGCTGAAAACCACCCACCATTTGCGCCAAAGCGCCTGGGTACCAAACCCAAAAAATCAACGCCGCGGCCAAACCAGCAACTAACAATGTAGCGGCCAGATGAACCATCGCCGCAAACAGCCGTGTGCGCCAAGCCATATTCAATTTCACTACCTACCGCCCACCCCCAAAAAAAAAAGGCGCCGAAGCGCCTTTTTTATTTTTCGTCTACCGATTAACGGCACTCAGCTGGAGCATATTTCGCCGGCATGGTTCCAACACCTCTGTTACCCAGACCACGTGTCGCCGCTGTCGTGTTGGCAGCGCTGGCGCACGCCCAGTCAATAGCACCCGTAGTAGCCGCAAGCGCCACACCTTGAACGTTTGGTGAGAACACAATTGTTTGACTCGCTGCATCGGCCGGCAGACCAGAAGTTGCGGCGGCCGCACTCGTAACAGTAATTTCACCAGTCTGTGCGATCACAATCCCTGATACAAATTTACTCGTCTTCTCAACAGCAGCACGTGCATTGTATTCAGTAGCTGCTGACCCCACACCAGTCAGGCCATCGCTTTGGAATGCCTCACTAACCAAATCCTTCGGCGACGTAGCCGCGATTATAAGCTCGGTGACCTTACTACGAACCGTGTAATCTTGGTAAGCAGGCAGCGCAACCGCAGCCAAAATACCGATGATCGCGATAACAATCATCAATTCAATCAACGTAAAACCCTGTTGGATCTTTTTCATGAAATTTCTCCGGTGTCATTAAAAGAATTAGGTAGCCATTGCCGAACCACGGGTTCGCGCTACTGGTTTTGAGTTAAGCACAGGGTATTCCAATGTCAAAGTAAGCTTTTGAAACAGTGAGATAAGCACACTATGGATCGACGCGCGGCAACAACACACATGAATCTGCAACCCCTCCGTTCGCTAAAGGGCAGATTTCTACAATTCTTGTCACTTAGCCTGAGCAACTCAGCAACCGGTTACATTATTGTGCCGATTAGCAGCTGCTATACTTTTGCGCGGCATTATTAACACTTCAAATAGTTGATGCGGGCGAGACCAATGAACACTACAGCTTCCTCTATCGCTCTCAGCGGGCTAGCACGGCGCCTTGTTAAAGACGGTATATTGAACGAGCAAGCAGCCCACGACGCATTACAAATTTCAGCCCGCGAGAAAAAGCCGTTCGTTTCCTACTTAGTCGATAACCACCTGGCCAAAAGCGGTGCCATTGCCGAAGCCGCTTCCGACGAATTTGGTACGCCGCTGTTCGATCTCTCCGCTTTTAATATGGTGATGAGCCCCAAAAGTCTCGTCGATAACAAGCTGATTCAGAAGCATCACACCATTCCATTATTTCGTCGCGGCAATCGGTTGTTCATCGCGGTTTCCGATCCCACAAACCTGCGCGCACTCGATGAGATCAAGTTTCACACCGGCATCAACACGGATGCTGTGCTTGTAGAAGAGAGCGCGCTGACGGCGGCGATCCAAAAATATCTCGATGCCAACGATGACTCAATGGGGTCGCTCGGCGAACTCGACGAGGCGGGTCTCGATAATCTCGATATCGAGGCCGTCGATGAAAATACGCGGGATGACGATGCCGCCAACGGCGCCGATGAAGCGCCCATTGTTAAATTCATCAATAAAATTCTGGTCGATGCAATTCGCGGCGGCGCATCCGACATTCACTTTGAACCCTACGAAAAAAGCTACCGCATTCGCTATCGCACCGATGGCATTCTGTACGACGTGGCCAAGCCACCGGTTAATTTGGCCGGGCGGCTTGCTGCGCGATTGAAAGTTATGTCGCAGATGGATATTTCTGAGCGGCGCGTGCCGCAGGACGGTCGCATCAAGATGAAGCTGTCGAAAAATCGCGCTATCGATTTTCGGGTGAACAGCTTGCCGACGATTTGGGGTGAGAAGGTTGTGCTGCGGATTCTCGATCCCTCCAGTGCGAAACTCGGCATCGATGCGCTCGGTTATGAACTTGCGCAGAAAGAGATGTATTTGCGTGCATTGCAGCAACCGCAGGGGATGATTCTTGTCACCGGCCCCACCGGTAGCGGTAAAACAGTTTCGTTATATACCGGACTCAATATTCTCAACACCTCAGAAATCAATATTTCAACGGCCGAAGATCCGGTTGAAATCAACCTTGAAGGCATCAATCAGGTCAACGTAAATCCGAAAGTTGGGTTGAATTTCGCCGATGCATTGCGCTCGTTCCTGCGGCAGGACCCGGATGTGATCATGGTCGGCGAGATTCGGGACCTGGAGACTGCCGAGATCGCGATCAAAGCCGCGCAAACGGGCCACATGGTGATGTCTACACTGCACACTAACAGCGCCGCCGAAACCATTACCCGCATGCTGAATATGGGCGTGGCGCCATTCAACATCGCCACCACCGTAAACCTGATTATCGCGCAGCGGTTGGCGCGCAAATTGTGCGCGCACTGCGCAGTGCGGGCGGAAATACCTCACGAAACACTGCTGCACGAGGGCTTCAGGGAGGAACAATTGCAGACCGCGACTATACTGAAGCCGGTCGGCTGCCCTAAATGCCAGAACGGCTACAAGGGGCGGGTGGGTATTTATGAAGTGGTTCGCATTACACCAAAAATCTCGCGAATCATTATGGAAGAAGGCAATTCGATAATGATCGATGATGCGGCGCGCGCCGAGGGCTTCAATGATTTGCGCGCCTCGGCGTTGATCAAATGCGCTGCCGGCATCACCAGTCTTGAAGAAGTGAATCGCGTCACGAAGGATTAACGTAGATGGCAACGGTTACTGCAGCAAAAACCCAAATGTACATTTGGCAAGGCACCGATCGACAGGGGCGACCCGCGCAAGGCGAGGCCGTTGGCTCCAGTCACGCCCTGGTCAAAGCGCAGTTGCGCAAACAGGGTATCGTCGCAAAAACCGTCAAGCGCAAATCGCAGCCATTTTTTCAGACCAAGAAAAAAATCAAAGCTGCGGACATTGCGATTTTTGCGCGCCAGCTTGCCACCATGATGAAAGCGGGTGTGCCATTGGTGCAAAGCTTCGATATCGTGGCTGAGGGGCTCGAAAACCCCAGCATGCGCGATCTGGTTCTCGAAATTAAAAATGAAGTGGCCAGCGGCACATCATTAGCGGCATCGATTGGCAAGCATCCGAAATATTTCGATGATCTATTCACCAGTTTGGTGGCCGCCGGCGAGCAGGCCGGTACATTGGAGACCATGCTTGATCGCGTCGCGACATACAAAGAAAAGACTGAGGCGCTGAAAGCAAAAATAAAAAAAGCGATGACCTATCCAGCGGCCGTTGTTTCAGTCGCCGTCATAGTCACTGGTATTTTATTAGTAAAAGTCGTTCCCACTTTCGCCACAACTTTTAAAGGCTTTGGCGCGAACCTTCCTGCGTTCACGCTAATGGTTCTACATTTATCAGAAATTGTTCAAGCGTGGTGGTACATCATTATTTTTGCGATATTTGGCGCCATCTTCGCCTTCACTCGCGCGCGTCGGCAGTCGCATAAATTTGCCGAAACAACCGATCGCCTGCTGCTACGTGTACCCGTCATTGGCGACATCGTTTATAACTCAGTGATCGCCCGCTTCGCGCGCACGCTTTCAACCACTTTCGCCGCCGGTGTTCCATTGGTTGATGCACTCGATTCTGTAGCAGGTGCGGCTGGCAGTATTCCCTACCACGATGCCATCAAACGCATTCGCGATGATGTTACTGCCGGCCAGCAACTGAATGTTTCGATTAAAGCAACCAACATGTTTCCGAGCATGCTGAATCAAATGGTCTCTATCGGTGAGGAATCTGGCGCGCTCGACGAAATGCTGGAAAAAGTGGCTGTGCACTACGAAGCCGTGGTCGACAACATGGTCGATAGCCTGACGGCTTTGCTTGAACCGCTGATTATGGCGGTGCTCGGCGTACTTGTCGGGGGCTTAATGATTGCGATGTACCTGCCGATCTTTATGCTCGGCTCAGTTATGTAAGGCTTCATCCTGAATTATTTCGATTCGATTTATCTTCTACTCTCCCAATATCCGGCGCTGCTCAGCGCCGGTTGTTTTTTATTGGGATTGATTGTCGGCAGCTTTTTGAATGTCGTCATCTATCGCCTGCCAAAAATGATGGAGCGGGAATGGCGCACCGAGTGCGAGTTGCTGCTGAGCGGTAATTCAGAAGCGACGCCTGCCGAACACAAGCGATTCAATCTCGCTTACCCGCAATCGCACTGCCCGTACTGCGACGCGCGAATTCAGCCGTGGCAAAACACTCCGATTATTAGTTACGTGTTGCTGAAAGGCCGCTGTGGTAATTGTCGAGCGTCGATATCCATTCGCTACCCGATCATCGAGCTGATTGCAGGCTTACTGGCCTTGCTGGCCGCGATGCAAGTAGGCGCGTCGTGGGCATTATTTCCGGTATTAATCCTTGTTTGGGCACTGCTGACATTAACGATGATCGACATCGATCATCAATTATTGCCCGATCAGATTACCTTACCGCTGCTGTGGCTGGGGCTCGCATTAAACGCATTCGGGTTGTTCGTACCGCTAACGGATGCGGTATGGGGCGCGATTGCTGGTTACTTGAGCCTGTGGAGCGTGTTCCATATTTTTCGTTTGATCACCGGCAAGGAAGGCATGGGCTTTGGTGATTTCAAACTGCTGGCTGCACTCGGTGCGTGGATGGGTTGGCAAATGTTGCCGATTATTATTCTGCTGTCGTCGTTGGTCGGTGCTGTCGTCGGGTCGTTGCTGTTGATCGCGCAGCGCAAGGGCCGCAGCACACCGATACCATTCGGTCCATATCTCGCTGGTGCCGGATTGATCGCGTTTTTCTGGGGTAAAACGCTCATCGAGAATTATTTGCAATTCGCCGGCATTCACTGATCCGGTAAACTAAGCCCGATTTCTTTCAAAGGGCAATCTCATGTTCGTCGTCGGTGTCACTGGCGGTATCGGTAGCGGTAAAACCGCAGTAACGGATGAGTTTGCGAAGCTTGACATCGACATTGTCGATGCCGATCGGGCAGCGCGCGTTGTCGTCGAACCCAATACTCCCGCACTCGCGAATATTCATGCTCATTTTGGTGACCGAATTTTATTGCTGGATGGCTCGCTCGATCGCGCGGCGCTGCGCCGTATCATTTTTCAGAACGCCGACGAAAAGCGCTGGCTTGAGCAATTGCTGCACCCACTAATTGCTCTTGAAATTCAACGACAGCTCGCAGCAGCGCATAGCTCTTACGTTATCTTTGTGTCGCCGCTGTTGATCGAATCGCAACAAAAAGCATTATGTGATCGCATTCTCGTTGTCGATGTACCCGAAGAAATTCAGCTACAGCGCACCATGACGCGCGACAACAACGATATCGATCAGGTACGGCGCATTATCGCCAGCCAAGCGAGCCGGCAGCACCGTCTGCAATATGCTGATGACGTGGTGAAAAATACTGGTTCGCTGGAACAATTGCGTGAACGCATTGCAGAATTGCATCAGCGTTATCTTGAATTCGCTGCGCACAAACAAGCAGCAGGAGCACAGTGATGAGCGATAAAAAACCTTTGTTGGTGAAATGTCCGCGTTGCGGCGCTGAAGTGGTGTGGGGCGAACAAAGTCCGCACCGACCTTTTTGTTCGGAGCGCTGTCGCAATCAGGATTTTATTGGCTGGGCGAAAGAGGAGCATCGCATCGGAGGCGATACAAGTTACGATGATTTATTGTCGGATGATTTGTCGAAGCAGTGATTGCTATACGTTTTATTCTCCCTTCTCCTTGCGGGGGAGGGACCGGGGGTGAGGGCCAATCAGACGTTAATCTGCGGAGAGAGGGGACTGGATCCGCGCTTTCTGTTGGATCGCAACAATGATCGCGCGATTCGCTGCCGGAAACTCCAATCCGCTTAATTCGTCGATTGCCGCCCAGCGCAACGGTTGTCCTTCCCGCCCGTGTGGCTCGCCGAAAAATTCACTGATCCACCACACATCGAGTAAAACCGATTTATCGTTGTAATCGTGAGAGATAGTTAGCAATGGCTCGAAGTTGGTAATTTCAATCGCGAGCTCTTCATGCAATTCTCGCCGCAATGCATCTTCGACAGTTTCGCCAGCCTCGACTTTGCCGCCCGGAAATTCCCACAAACCACCTTGATGCAGATGTTCAGCGCGACGCGATATTAGAATTTTATCCATGCCATCGCTGATCACGCCGACCGCGACATGAACACGTTTACGCTCTGATTCAAGTGCGATATTCGGCATTGATCGTCACATAGTCGTGCGAAAAATCGGTTGTCCATACCGTGGTTTGTGCGATACCACGCCCCAACTCGATAGCAATAACGATTTCCTCGGCAACCATCGCGGCTCCGCCTTGCTGTTCGGTGTAACTCGATGCGCGACCGCCACGCTCGGCGATCAACACGTTATTGATATGCACACTGATCAGATTCACATCGAGTTGCTCGACACCGGCGCGACCGATCGCCGCCAGGATGCGCCCCCAATTGGGATCGCTCGCGAATAACGCAGTTTTTACCAACGGCGATTCGGCTACCGCATACGCGACTTGCAAACACTCATGCTCGGTGGCGCCGCCGCTGACATCGACCGTCACGAATTTAGTAGCGCCTTCACCATCGCGAATAATTGCCTGCGCGAGCTCAACGAATACCTGCTCTACCGCCGCATATAATTTTTCAAACAAAGGATGTTGCACGCCATCAATCAGCGTATTTTTTGCTGCTCCCGTCGCAACGAGAACACACGAATCATTAGTCGACGTGTCGCCATCGATGGTGATGCGGTTGAACGAGCGATTGACCGCACGCTCAATCATTAGCTGCAAGGTATCCGTCGTAACCGCAGCATCGGTAGCGACGTAGCCCAGCATCGTTGCCATGTTTGGCTTGATCATACCGGCGCCTTTGCTAATACCGGTGATCGTGACGCGCTGGCCATCGAGTTCAATTTGCACCGACGACGCTTTTGGGCGCGTATCGGTGGTCATAATGCCTTGCGCGGCTTTGAGCCAATTGTCTTCGTGCAAATCCATCAATGCATTGGGTAATGCTGCAGTGATTTTTTCGGTAGGTAATGGCTCGCCGATGACGCCCGTCGAAAATGGCAAAATCATTTCGGCGGCGACATTGGTCAATTGCGCGAGCTGCACGCACGTGCGCCGGGCATTTGCCAATCCTGCTTCGCCGGTTCCGGCATTCGCGTTGCCCGTATTGATCAACAAATAGCGCGGCGATTGCTGCGTCAAATATTTTTTGGCCAGTTGTACCGGTGCTGCGCAAAACGCGTTTTTGGTAAACACCGCTGCAACACTGCTATTCGCCGCGAGTTCCATTACCACTAGATCAAGGCGACCAATTTTTTTTATGCCCGCGCTGGCGATGCCGAGCTTGAAACCGGCCACGGGGTGCAATTCAGGTAACTGTCCGCTTCCAACTGCCATATCTGTTAACCCAACTTACCGTGACAATGCTTATATTTTTTGCCGGAGCCGCAATGACATAATTCATTGCGACCGACTTTCGGCTCCTCGCGCACAAACGGAGCAATCGGCGCGGCGGGGGGGACGACATGCTCCTCCTCATCGCCCTCGGCCATCGCGGAAATTTGCGCATGTTGAAATTGTATTTTCTTACGCGCTTCTTCTTCGCGACGCTGTTGCTCGAGTCGCTCCAATTCATCCTGCCGCTGAACTTCCACGTGTGATAAGAACCGCACCACATCGCGCTTTAGGCTATCGAGCATCTGCTGAAATAATTCGAAGGCTTCGCGCTTATATTCCTGCTTCGGATTTTTTTGCGCGTAAGCGCGCAGATGAATGCCGTAACGCAAATGATCCATCGTTGCTAAATGCTCTTTCCATAACGAATCGAGCACCTGCAGCATGATATATTTTTCAAGACGGAAGATTTCCGCACCGATCGAATCGCGCTTGCGCTGATACGCGGTGGTTGCTTCCGCAATAATTTTTTCGCGTAGCGGTTCTTCGTGTAACGATTTGTCGGTATCGAGCCACTGCTGAATCGGCAACGGCAACGCAAATTCGGCTTCGAGGCGTTTTTCTAATCCAGCGATATCCCACTGCTCTTCAAGACTTTGCGGCGGAATATATTCGTCGATAACGACATTGATGACATCGACGCGAATCGCATCGATCGTTTCTGAAATATTGTCGACTTCGAGCAGTTCATTGCGCTGCTGATAGACAATCTGGCGCTGATCATTTGCGACATCGTCGTATTCAAGCAATTGTTTGCGCATATCGAAGTTACGCGCTTCAACCTTGCGCTGCGCTTTTTCGATCGCGTTGGTGACCATGCGATGCTCAATCGCTTCGCCCTTTTCCATGCCGAGCGCTTGCATGATGCTTTTTACGCGGTCGGACGCAAAAATTCGCATCAGACTATCTTCGAGCGATAGATAAAAGCGCGACATTCCTGGATCGCCCTGCCGACCAGCGCGGCCGCGCAATTGATTATCGATACGGCGCGATTCGTGACGTTCGGTACCGATGATATGCAAACCACCGGCGGCAATAACTTGCTCATGACGCTTGCGCCAAGCGGCGCGAGCCTCCTCGATTTGCGCTGGACTCAGATCCTGATTTTGCGCGATCTCTGCTTCGACATTACCGCCGAGGACAATATCGGTGCCGCGACCCGCCATATTGGTGGCAACGGTAACCACACCAGGACGTCCTGCTTGCGCGATAATTTCAGCTTCCTGACGATGGTATTTCGCGTTCAATACCTTGTGCGGAATACCCGCTTTTTTGAAACGCTCCGACAATTCTTCGGAAGTTTCAATCGATGCCGTTCCCACCAGCACCGGCGCGCCTTTTTCGGTGATCACTTTGACGTCGTCGACAATGGCTTCGTATTTCTCGTCTTTCGTTAAATAGACGAGATCGTTCAAATCCTGTCGCTGCATGGGCTTGTTAGTTGGAATAACGACTACATCGAGCGCATAGATTTGATGAAACTCATATGCCTCGGTATCGGCAGTGCCAGTCATACCGGCGAGCTTCTCAAACTGTCGGAAATAATTTTGGAATGTGGTCGACGCGAGTGTTTGCGTTTCCGCCTGAATGCGCACGCCTTCTTTCGCTTCGATCGCCTGATGCAGACCTTCGGATAAACGCCGTCCCGGCATCGTGCGGCCGGTGTGCTCGTCGATCAAAATAATCTGATCGTCCTGCACGATATATTCGACGTCACGATGAAACAGCGAATGCGCACGCACTGCGGAATTTACGTGATGCAGCAAACTCAAATTACCTGCGGAGTACAGGCTATCGCCCTCTTCCAGCAAGCCGTTCTGCACCATCCACTCTTCGATCAGCTGATGGCCATCTTCAGTGATTTCCACTTGTCGCATTTTTTCGTCGACAGAGTAGTGGCCCGGTTGGTTTTCACTGCTGTGACGTAATTTCGGCATCAGATTATTAATGCGCCGATACAGCTCGGAGCTATCTTCAGCTTGTCCCGAAATAATGAGCGGTGTGCGCGCTTCGTCGATCAGAATCGAATCGACCTCATCGACGATCGCGAAATTCAAACCGCGTTGAAAACGGTCTTCTTTAGCGAAGGCCATATTGTCGCGCAGGTAGTCGAAACCGAATTCGTTGTTGGTGCCGTAGGTAATATCGGAAGCATAAGCAGCGCGTTTTTCCTGCGGATCTTGCCCGGAAAGAATGATGCCGACGCTGAGACCGAGAAAGCGATAAATCGGCGCCATCCATTCGGCATCGCGCTGTGCTAAATAGTCGTTAACAGTGACCACAAATACGCCTTTGCCGCTGAGCGCATTCAGGTACACCGGCAACGTCGCCATCAGCGTTTTGCCTTCACCGGTACGCATCTCGGCGATGCGGCCCTCATGCAGCGTGATGCCGCCGATCATCTGCACATCAAAATGGCGCATGCCCATGACGCGCTTGCCAACTTCGCGCACAGTGGCGAACGCCTCGGGTAATAAATCGTCGAGCGTTTGCCCTTGCTGCACACGCTGCTTGAACTCGGCAGTTTTCGCCGTTAGCGCTTCGTCACTGAGCGCGGCCATTTGCTGCTCAAACTCATTGATGCGAGCAACCTGTTTGCCCATGCGCTTCAATTCGCGATCGTTTTTACTACCAAATACTTTTTTTAATACGAGTCCTAGCATGGTGTCCTACTGAAGCAATGCTGCGATTTTAGAGGGGCTACCCCAAAGCTGGGGAGGGATCATACCGAGGCGATGCGAAAGATGAAATCTTTTGCGGTGCGAGAGGATCAGCGGCTGGCTTGTTGAATATAGATGAAGGGATCGACTGGGCGACCGTGTTTGTAGACTTCGAAATGCAGATGAGTGCCGGTGGCGCGACCGCTGCTGCCCATTAACGCAATCACCTGGCCTTTCTTAACGACGTCGCCCTGCTTAACGAAAATCAGTTTGCTGTGGGCGTAGCGCGTAAAACAGTCGTCGCCATGATTGACTTCGATGAGTCGACCGTAACCTTGTTTTTCACCGGCAAATGTCACGACACCATCGCCGGCCGATAAAATTGCAGAGCCGCTTTTTCCAGAGAAATCGATGCCATCATGCATCGAGCGACGGCCGCTAATAGGGTCAAAGCGCATTCCGAAATATGAAGATACTTCCGCCCGATACGCCGGTTGCGCACCGAATATGGCCTGATCACCCACCTTACGATTGATCAGCATTTCTTCGAGTGTGTTGAGTTGCTGTTCGCGCTCATCGACCTGGCGGCTCAGACGATCGATCGC
>Ga0068862_100001900_pt1 | contig 18964 bp, 21 predicted proteins | sample KBSSwiS52_FD_66598 | JGI IMG/M metagenome (GOLD analysis project Ga0068862, IMG submission 66598) | Switchgrass rhizosphere microbial communities from Kellogg Biological Station, Michigan, USA - KBS Switchgrass S5-2 | ecosystem: Host-associated > Plants > Roots > Rhizosphere > Soil ... | reverse complement strand
ATCGCCCTGTTTCAGCCCGCCGAGCGTGGTGACTTCGGCGGTGTGGGGGATGATGTTGACCGCGAAGTGGCAGGTGCCGTCAGGCTGGTCGGTCACCTCGTTGACGGTCAGCGAGACGCCGTCGACCGTGATAGAGCCCTTGGCAGCGAGGTAGGGCGCGAGTTCGGCGGAGACCGCAAAGCCGATCCGGCGCGAGTCGCCCTCGGGACAAATGCCGAGCACTTCGCCGACGCCATCGACGTGGCCGGTGACGATATGGCCACCCAGTTCGTCGCCCAGCTTCAGCGCCGGTTCGAGGTTGAGCGTCGTCCCGAGCGCCCAGCGGCCCGGCACGGTGCGCGCGACCGATTCGCCCGAGATATCGACGGCGAACCAGGCATCGCCTGCGGTGCCGCCCTTTTCCACCACCGTCAGACACACGCCCGAGCAGGCGATCGAGGCGCCCATGGCGATCCCGGCAGGGTCGAACGGGCAGGCGATGACGGCGCGCAGGTCTCCGCTCTGGCGGGCTTCGCGGATGGTGCCGAGGGCGGTGATGATGCCGGTGAACATGCGATTCCTCTAGCTGCGCGCGACGTAGACTTCCAGCGTGTCGGTGCCGAGCTGGCGGCGCTCGGCGAGGCGCCATTGCCCGTGGGCTTCGGCCAGCAAAGTCAGGCCGATGTCGCCGATGGCCGGGCGCCCCCCGCCGATCACGATGGGAGCGCGGTAGATCAGCAGGCGATCGACGAGACCTGCGGCCAGGAATGCCGAAGCCGCGCCCGCCCCGCCCTCGACGAAGAGGTGCTGGACCCCGGGCATCGTGCCGATGGCTTCCGGAGAGGGCAGGGCGCGCCAGCCTTCCGGAACCGCTCCGCGCGTGAGTACCCAGCGCTCGGGGCTGCGCGCGGCAAGGCCCGGAAGCCGCACGTCGAGGCGGGGCGTATCGGCGCGCAAAGTGCCGCCGCCGACAACGATGGCATCCGCCCGCGCCCGCATCGCGTGGGTATGGGCGCGGGCTTGCGGGCCCGTGATCCACTGACTTTCGCCGCTCGCCAGCGCGATACAGCCGTCCAGCGATAGCGCGAGCTTCAGCGTCACCTCCGGCCGACCGAGGCGGCTGCGGATCAGATAGCCGGAAAGGCTTTGCTCGCATTCGGGCGAGGCGATGACTTCGCAGGCGATCCCGGCATCGCGGATGCGCGCGATCCCAGCGCCGGCAGTGCGCGGATCGGGATCCTCGCAGCCGACGACCACGCGAACCAGGCCCGATCCAACGACCAGCTCGGCGCAGGCAGGGCCTCGCTCGGAGCGGTGCGCGCAGGGCTCGAGCGTGACATAGAGAGTCGCTCCCCGCACAGCATCGCCCGCAGCCGCCAGCGCGACCGCTTCGGCATGGGGGCGCCCGCCCGGTTGGGTCCAGCCGCGAGCAATGACGCGGCCGTTGCGCACCACCAAGGCTCCCACGCCCGGATTTGGCCGGCTTAATGGACGGGCGCGAGCGGCCAGGCTGGCCGCGGCGGCCAGCCAGCGGGTGTCGTCACTCACTTTTCGAAGCGGGCGAAGTGTTTGCCGCGGCTTTTTCCGCCAGTTTGGCGTTCGCATCGGCCCGGCGCTTGCGGATGGCCTCCAGCTCGGCCCGCTCCGCCGCCGCGTTCTGCGCATCGGCATCACGGGCGATTTTGTCCACGTCCATCCCGGCGAAGCGGCCGAGCGACTTGTAGAGATTGCGCACCTCGGCATCGCTGCGGGCCTGGGCCAGCGCCAGCTTTTCCTTGGCCTGCTGATTCTCGATGTTCGACGCCTCGATCTCGGCGTCGGTGCGGTGGGTGGGCAGCACCGAGATATAGGTGACCTTGGGCGGCAGGTGCGGCGCGCTGCCCTCCTGCGTCGTCATCAGGTAGAACACGCTGAAGGTGCATGCGGCCGACACGGCGGCGATCCGCCACCGATTGTGCCCGGCCTGGCGCCAGACCTTTCGAAAGTCGGCGATCATGCCGGCAGGGCTGACGTCTCGCCACATTCCGGATCGTTTGAACAGGGACATGGGCGATAGATAGGGGATTACGGCTGCGGGCGCCAGAAGGGGCGCGGCAAGGTTCTAGCCGAACAGGCGATACAGCCCGCGACCTTCTCGCCTCAGCCAGTCATTGGCTTGCGTCACGTCTCCCTCGAACAATCCGGCGAGGCAGGCATGGAACGCTGGCGAGTGATCGAAGTGGAGCAGATGCGCCACCTCGTGAGCGACGACGGACCGGCGCACCATGTCCGGCGCCATTATCAGCCGCCAGTTGATCCGGATCGACCCGTTCGCCGCGCAGCTCCCCCAGCGGCGGCGGGCGTTGGAGAGGGCGATTCGGGGCGGCTCGCGCCCGGCGAGGCGGCAGTAATGCGCGAGGTCTTCGGCGAGCAGCGCCAGCGCTTCGGCTTGCAACCAGCGGCGGATGCGCGGCTCCAGCGAGGCTTCAGCTCCGCCGGCCAGCAACGTCTCGCCTGAGATGGTGGGCTTGCGCCGACTGCCGGGCTCATGCCGCAGTTGTAAACGGGCGCCGCGAAAGCTGAGACTCGCGCCTGGACGGACCTGTGCAGCGGCAGGAACAGCCGCAAGCTGGCTCGCCAGCCATTCGCGACGGGCTTCCGCGAAGGCCAGTGCATCGGCGGTACGGCCCCAGCGCGGTATCGAGATGCGTACTTCCGAGCCATCGGATGCGAGCCGCATCGTCATGCGCCGCGCGCGGTCCAGCCTCCGCACGACGATCGGAAGCGCGCGACCGCCCAGATCCAGCGTCGGCGCTTTGGACGGATCGCGCCGGAGCCAGTCGAGCATCTATTTCACATCCGAAGGCGCGATGTCCCAGGGATCGTCCTCGGCCTCGATCTCCCAGCCTTCCATGCCCTCCGGCCAGACGATGTGCTGCTCCAGCGGACCCGCCGCAGTCTCGCTCACCACCCTGCCGGCGACGGATATCCCTGCCTGGTGCACCGCCCCCCGATCACCGCTCACCAAGTAGTGCCAGGCGGGCAGCGGCTCTCCAGCCGCGCGCAGGCGATAGGCGCATGTGTGGGGAAGCCACTCCAGCGAGGCGGCGTTGCGCGGTGTGAGGCGCAGGCAATCGGGAACGAACCTGCGGCGGTTAGCATAGTCAGAACAGCGCGCGGTCTTGAGATCGAGCAGCTTGCAGGCGACGTTGGTGTGATAGATGTCGCCGGTGTCGGCATCCTCCACCTTGTGCAGGCAGCACTGGCCGCAGCCGTCGCACAGTGCTTCCCACTCGCGCCGATCGAGCGCCTCCAGCGGCTTTTCCCAGAACCGACCGGGTGGGATTACTTCACCCACTTTTCCAGTTCCTTCGCCACCCTTGGCCCGCCCTTGTCGACCGAGAGCATCGCAAGCGGCTTGCCGTCGGGGTCCATGATGTAGGCGATCCGGCTGTGATCCATCAGGTATCCACCCGAGGTTTCCTTGCCCCTGGCATAATAGACCGCAAAGGCCTTTGCCGCCACTTCCACTTGATCGGGGGTGCCGGTGAGGCCCATCAGTTGCGGCGAAAAGGCGGCGGTCCACTGGCCGACGACCTGCGGCGTATCGCGCTGCGGATCGATGGTGATGAAGATCGGCTGGACTTTGGCCGCGCGCTCCGGACTGGCCTTCTCGAACAGGGTGAAGCCCTTCATCAGCGCCTGTACGTCGAGCGGACAGGCATCCGGGCAGAAGGTATAACCGAAATAGACGATCCGGTACTTGCCCTTGAAGTCGGCCCAGGTGACGGTCTTGCCGTCCTTGTTCACCAGCGTGAACGGTCCCCCGATGGCGGCGCCCTCCAGCGGCGGCCGGTCGGACGGCGCCGACGATTCGCTGCCGCAAGCGATCAGGGCGAATGGGAGGACGAGAGCGGCGAACAGGCGGGCGCGAAGGGTCATGGCGCGGCGGTTCATGCTCTGCTAAACGCCCGGTGGCAAGGCGGCCCGACAGCAGGACTCGGGTGGAAGATCGGAAAAATGCTCAAGATTCAGGACATGTCGCAGAACAATCAAAACGGGATGCGGCGTATCGTGCGGGTGATGGTCATGGCCGGGGTAACGGCCGGTCTGGGATTGGCGATGCCGGCCCAGGCGCAGTTCTCGGGCAGTTACAAGTTCCTCGATGCGGTTCGCAAGAAAGAGGGCGACAAAGTGGAGAGCGCGCTTTCCGAGCCGGGCACCACGATCGTCAACACACGCGACGTGACGAGCGGCGAAACCGCGCTGCACATCGTCACCGCGCGGCGCGACATCACCTGGCTCGGCTACCTGATCTCGCACGGCGCCAATGTGAACCTGCGTGACGGACAAGGCCGGACGGCGCTGCAGGTGGCGACCAACCTGGGCTGGCGTGATGGCGTGGAGGTGCTGCTCGCCAGCAAGGCCAACACCGAAGTGGCCAACGATGCTGGCGAGACGCCGCTGATCTCGGCGGTGCACCGGCGCGACCTGGAGCTGGTGAAAATGCTTCTGGCCGCGAGCGCCGATCCCGATCGTCCCGACAACTCCGGGCGCTCGGCGCGCGACTACGCCACGCTCGACGGTGCCAGCAGTGCCATCCTGTCCGCGATCAAGAGCGACACCAAGCCCGACGCGGGCAAGGCCAACAAGCCGACTTACGGCCCCACGCTGTGATGGCAGATCCGATGCCCGACGACACGCTCGACGACATCAGGCTTCGCCTGGCGCCGCACATTGCCAATGCGGCGGTGTTCGACGGGTGGAGCATCCAGTCGGCGCGCGAAGCGGCGGCGGTCGCCGGCGTGGATCCCGATGTGGCCGCCTTTGCTTTCAAGGGCGGCGCGATGGACATGGTGGCGGCGTGGATCGCCTGGATCGATCGGGAAATGGCGCGCGCGCTTCCCTTCGCCGATCTGGCGCGGCTACCTATCCGCGAGCGTATCCGCAAGCTGATACAATTCCGTCTCGATGCCACGTTGGGCCGCGAGGAGGCCTTGTCGCGGGCGCTCTCGATCATGGCGATGCCGGGCAACCTGCGGCGGGGGCTGCGGCTCGGCTGGTGCAGTGCCGATGCGATGTGGCGGCTCGCGGGCGACACCGCAGCAGACTACAACCACTATACGAAGCGTGCGACGCTGGCCGGCATATACGCTGCCACATTGGCTGTGTTCGCCGGCGACGACAGCGAGGGCAAGGCCGAGTCGCGCGCCTTCCTTGACCGCCGGATCGAAGGCATCATGCGCTTGGAGAAGGCCAAGGCGCAGCTGCTCCGCCCGTCGGACAACCGCTTCAGCATGGCGCGCCTGCTGGGAAGACTGCGCTACCCTGCGGCCTAGGAGCCGGCCGCACGCCCTTTCAGCCGATTGATCCCGCGCAATGACTGTGTCTCCAGTTATTGCGAACCAGTTGCAAAACCTCATGCAATCTGGCAGCGCGCTTGCAATGACTCTCGATCTACTCCCGCCTGGGCAGGCCGCCCGGATCGTCGCCATCGACTGGCCGGCGCTGGTCGAGGAGGAGGCTCGCCGGTTGCGCGCGCTGGGGCTGGATCACGGCGCCAAAGTCAGCGTCAGCCATCGCGGCGTGTTCGGCGGACGCGATCCGATCGCGTTGTCGATCGGGCGGATGACGGTCGCCGTGCGCCGCGCCCACGCGGCGGCGATGAAGGTCGAGATCCTGTGAGCCGCCCTCGCAAGATCGCGCTCGTTGGCAATCCCAACGCGGGCAAGAGCGCGCTGTTCAACGCGCTGACAGGTGCGCGCCAGAAGATCGCCAATTATCCCGGCGTCACCGTGGAACGCAAATCGGGCCGCATGGTCCTCCCCTCGGGCGAGCCGGTCGAGATGACCGATCTGCCGGGGTCCTACTCGCTCGATCCCACCAGCCCGGACGAGGAAGTCACCGCCAAGGTCATCCGGGGCGAGTTTCCGGGCGAGGCGGCGCCCGATGCGCTCATCGTCGTACTCGACGCCTCGAACCTCGAGCAGCATCTCGTCTTCGCGCAGGAGATCATTGCGCTCGGCAAGCCGACGGTGGTGGCGCTCAACATGGTCGATCTGGCCGAGCGCGACGGGCTGGTGCTCGATCCCGCACTGCTGGAGCAGGAACTGGGGATCAAGGTGATCCCGACCGTGGCGGTGCGCCGGCGCGGCCTGACCGAACTGGCCGAGGCCGTAGCAGGGGCCGAACTGCGCCACCCCGGCCCCGGCCTCACCGCCCTGACGATGACCGAACGCCGGGTGGCGGCGCATGCCATGGCCGAGGGAGCGATCCTCTCCGAATCCAAGCGGCACCGGCTCCATGCTCGGCTCGACCGCCTGCTGCTGCATCCCTGGATCGGCCCGCTGATCCTGTTCGCGTTCCTGTTCGTGGTGTTCCAGGCCGTGTTCGCCTGGGCCGCCCCGTTCGCCGATGCGCTGGAAGCGGGCGTGGGCCTTCTCACCAACGCTGTCACCGACGTGATCCCGCCCAGCCTCGCGCGTGACTTGCTGACCGACGGTATCCTGGCCGGTGTCGGAGCGGTGGTGGTGTTCCTGCCGCAGATCGTGATCCTGTTCGCATTCATCCTGGCGATGGAAGCGTCGGGCTACATGGCTCGCGCCGCTTTCCTTATGGACCGCACGATGGCGGCGGTCGGCCTTTCCGGACGCAGCTTCATCCCGCTGCTCTCCAGCTTCGCCTGCGCAATCCCCGGCATCATGGCGACGCGCAGCATCACCGATCCCAAGGATCGGCTCACGACGATCCTGATCGCCCCGCTGATGACCTGCTCGGCGCGGCTGCCGGTATATGCCGTCATCATAGCCGCGTTCATTCCCCGGCGCTCGGTGGGCCTGGGGATCGGGCTGCAAGGGCTGGTGCTGTTCGTGCTGTACGTCGCGGGTATCGTCGGCGCGATGGTGGTGGCGCTGATCCTGCGCAGATCGGTGACGAAGGGCGCAGCGAGCGGCTTCATCATGGAATTGCCCAAGTACCAGCTACCCAACGCGAAGGATCTCGCCATCGGCTTGTGGCAGCGCGCATGGATCTTCCTGCGCCGCGCGGGTACGATCATCTTCACGGTTACGGTGGTCCTGTGGCTGCTGCTGAACTTTCCCCGCGCGCACGAGGGGCAGAATCAGGTCGATGCCTCGATCGCCGGCAGGCTTGCGGGCGGGCTGGCGGTGGTCGTGGAGCCCATAGGCTTCAACCGCGACATGGCGCTTGCGCTGATCCCGGCGATGGCCGCTCGCGAGGTCGCGGTCAGTTCACTGGCGACGACCTATGCGGTGGCCGCCAGCGATGACGAGAACGCCCAGGCGATGGCGCTGGGCGATCAGCTCAAGGCGCACTGGACGCTGCCGATGGCGCTGGCTTTCCTCGCCTGGTTCGTGTTCGCGCCGCAGTGCATGTCCACCATCGCTGTTACCCGGCGCGAGACGAACGGCTGGAAGTGGCCGGCATTCATGCTCGCCTATCTGTTCGGCCTGGCCTACGCCTTTGCCGGGGTCACGTACTGGAGCGCGGTGGCGCTGGGGCTGTAGCGGCGCACGTCGAACGAGCTGCGCTGTTTACAACCCCAGCTTCGGACTCGCGTCGCCGAGCGTCGATGCGCTAACCCATCCGCCAATCTCGATACGAAAGCGATTCCCATGGCAGGTAGCGTCAACAAGGTCATCCTGATCGGCAACCTGGGTGCCGACCCAGAGGTGAAGTCGTTCCAGAACGGCGGACGAATCGCCAATCTGCGCATCGCCACGTCCGAGAACTGGAAGGACCGCGCCACCGGGGAGCGCAAGGAGCGCACCGAGTGGCACACCGTGGTGCTCCAGTCCGACGGGCTGGTCGGCGTGGCCGAGCGTTTCCTGAGGAAGGGCAGCAAGGTCTACATCGAAGGTCAGCTTCGCACCCGCAAGTGGCAGGACCAGTCGGGCAACGACCGCTACACCACCGAGGTTTCGGTGGGCGGTATTGGCGGTGTGCTGACCATGCTGGACGGTGCCCAGGGCGGAGGTAGCGGCGGCGGCTCCCGCGGGGGTGGCGATTGGGCCGGCGGCGCCGGCGGTAGCGGTGGTCGCTCCGCTGGCGGTGACGACTGGGGCAGCGGCGGCAGCAGCGCGCGCGGCGGTTCCTCGGGCGGTTGGGATCGCGGCGGCGCATCGAAGGGTGGTTTCGCCGACGATCTGGACGACGATATTCCGTTCTGAGGACCGGCGTCAGATCCTGCGAAATCCAGGATTCAGGATGAGGAACGGGCCGACGCACGCGCGGGGCACGGGTCCTGTGGACGGGCGGACGATCCTGATCGTGTCCGGGGTGAGGGCACCGCCGCCACCCCGAAAGCGGTCGCCGTCGTGCAGGGCATGCGCGGTTTCGCCATCGCGCACGTAGACACCGCGCCTGTCGCGCCCGATCGTGGTGCCGGGCGCGAAAACCGGTGTCATCATCCGGCCGTCGCGCGCCTCGAAGCGGACGCAAATGTCGTCGATGCGCAAGTTGCCCTCGATAGCCGCTGTCAACTGGATCTCACCCCCCGCGACCGGCTCTCGCACTGCGATGTAGGGCAGCGGTCCCGCCGCGGACTGGGCGTCCCGAGGGAGGCTGGTGCAGGCGGTGAGAGTGGAAAGCACCATGGCGGACAGGATCACTGCGACGCCGCCGTTTCGGTGCATGCGGTATTAACCCCTTAGAGATTGAGTCCTTTCAACGCGGCGAACGGCCCCAGGTTCTCGCCGCTCGAGATAATTCCGTCGCGCCGCGTCGCCTCTGCTGCCGGCCCGGTGGCGAAGGGGTCGATCGCCAGGGCAAGGCTTTGCGAAACCGCTTCGCCCAGGTCGAACTGGGTCCCGGTATATTCGATTTCGTCGCAATCCTCGGCACTCAGCTCGATCTCTTCGTCAGGCCGCGTGTGCTGCGCCTCCGGCACGAAACGGAACGCGATCTCCTCGTGGATGGAAACTGCCAGGTCCTCGGCCGAAACGGCGCAGGGCTGGACGATGTCCGCGACCAGCGTGCCGGCGGCGTCCACAGTGCGATCATCACGTGAGAGGAGCAGGTCGGCCTCCAGCCGATCAATTCGAACCAGTCCGAAACGCGCGGCGAGGGCGGCGCGCTCGTCGGCGCTGGCCACCAGATGCGCAGCCTTGCCCTCGCACTGGCGCACGTCGAACAGGCGCGAGAACTCGGTGGTCGTCATCGCGGGATCCTTGCGGCCAGCAGATCGTCGCCGCCGGTCGCGTCGAGCTGCGACGCCAGCAGCAGCACCGCGTCGGCCAGGGCGACCTTGTCGGCGCCATCCTGCAGCGTGACATTGCGTTCGAGAACGGGCACGAGCGCGGCGCGCGGTTCGGGAGCTGCCAGCGCCTCGCGCAGCGCTCCCATCCGGCCGCCCAGCACGCTGACCAGCTTGCCGATGCGCTTGCCGACGACGAGGTCGCCCACGCCCGATTGGCGTAGCTGCCCGTCCATGTCTTCCACGAACAACTCTGTGAGGCGCGCGGAGAGGATCTTCAGCCGCTCCTCCCGTTCCATCCGCAGGATTACCAGCGAGAGCACGAGCGTCACCGCGTCGAAGCGGCCGCCGACGGTGTCGGCGACGCCGTGCTGTGCGTACCAGGACTTTTCGCGCGCGATCTCCACCGTGCGATGCCATAGCGGACGGACGGGCTGGCGATCGTCGACGGACTTGCCGAGCAGGCGGGCGATGAGGGACACGCGAGGCAGACCTTTCCTGGCCGATGAAATGTTCAGCGCCGATTCAAGCGGCCGGGCGCAACGGCCATTGCGCAAGCGGATGCAGGGCCGTAAGGCTTCGAGCCGACCGATGGGCCGATCTTTCCGGCCGATATATGGGCACGGGGTCCGCTGGCAATGGCCGGCGCGCCGCGCCCGCGCAACTGGAGTGGGTAAATGCGCAAGTTCGGGCCGAAGGCCTGCCTGGTTGTCGCTTCTCTGAGCCTCGCAACGCTCGCCGGCTGCACCTCGATCAAGGATCACCGCGGGTACATCGTCGACCAGACGCTGGTCGACGCCATCCAGCCCGGGATCGACAACCGGGCCTCTGTGGAAAAGACGCTCGGCCGCCCCAGCTTCGTCAGCCAGTTCGGCACGAAGGACTGGTACTACGTCTCGCAGAACGTGAAGACGCCTCCGTTCCTGCGTCCGCGTACCAGCGACCAGATCGTGATGCGCGTTCGCTTCGATCCCGCGGGCAACGTCGCCGGCATCGACAAGCGCGGCATGGAGCAGGTCGCGCGTATCAGTCCTGAGGGTGACAAGACGCCCACTCTGGGCCGCCATCGCGGTCTGCTGCAGGATCTGTTCGGCAACGTCGGCACGGTCGGCGCGGCAGGCGACGTGCCTTCGAGCGGGCCGAACGGAAGCTGACGCCGGAGCAGCATTGAACCCCGCGCCGGGGCGCATATATCCTGCGCCATGGACAATAGCGGGGCGAGCCACGGCCTGATCCAGTGGCACGGAACTACCATCATCGGCGTGAAGAAGGCGGGCAAGACCGTCATCGCCGGCGACGGGCAGGTCTCCATGGGAAACACCGTCATGAAGCCGAACGCGCGCAAGGTGCGCCGGATCGGCAAGGGTGAAAAGGTGATTGTCGGGTTCGCCGGCGCCACTGCCGACGCCTTCACCCTGTTCGAGCGGCTGGAGAAGAAGCTGGAGCAGTACTCCGGTCAGCTCACCCGTGCGGCGGTCGAACTCGCCAAGGACTGGCGCACCGACAAGTATTTGCGGAACCTTGAGGCGCTGATGATCGTCGCGGACGAGGATGCGCTGCTGGTGCTGACGGGCAACGGCGACGTGCTGGAGCCCGAAGCGGGCATCGCCGCGATCGGCTCCGGCGGAAACTACGCGCTCGCCGCCGCCAAGGCGCTCGACCAGTACGAGACCGACGCCGAAACGATCGCGCGCAAGGCCATGCAGGTCGCCGCCGATATCTGCGTCTTCACCAACGATCGCGTGACGGTGGAAACCGTCTAGCTCCGTAACAAGAACCCAACTCCCGTTCGTGTCGAACCAAGTCGAGACACGCGGGCGCAACGTGTGGCTGCATCGCGCGACACGAACGGAACCCAGCTCATGAATTCATCTCTCACCCCGAAGGCCATCGTCGCCGCGCTCGATTCGCATATCGTCGGCCAGACCGAGGCAAAGAAGGCGGTCGCCGTCGCTCTGCGTAACAGGTGGCGCCGTCAGCGGTTGTCGGCCGACTTGCGTGACGAGGTAACCCCCAAGAACATTCTGATGATCGGCCCCACCGGCTGCGGCAAGACCGAGATCAGCCGCCGGCTGGCGAAGCTCGCCGATGCGCCATTCGTGAAGGTCGAGGCAACCAAGTTCACCGAAGTCGGCTATGTCGGCCGCGACGTCGAGCAGATCGCCCGCGACCTGGTGGAAGAGGCGATCCGGCTGGAGAAGGACCGCCGCCGCGAATCGGTGCGCGAGGCTGCGAGCAAGGCGGCGATGGAGCGCTTGCTCAACGCGCTGGTGGGCGAGGGCGCCTCCGAGGCGACTCGCGCCGCCTTCCAGCAGCGCATCGTCGAGAACGCGATGAACGACACCGAGGTCGAGATCGAGGTGGAGGACGCGCCCGCCGCGCCGATGGAGATCCCGGGCATGGGCGGATCGGTCGGCATGATCAACCTGGGCGACATCATGGGCAAGGCGTTCGGGCAGAACAACCTGAAGCGCCGCAAGATGAAGGTGCCCGCTGCCTGGGACAAGCTGGTCGACGAGGAGTCCGAAAAGCGCCTCGACCAGGACGACGTCAACCGCAGTGCGCTCGCCAACGCCGAAACCAACGGCATCGTCTTTCTCGACGAGATCGACAAGATTGCCGTCTCCGACGTGCGTGGTGGCTCGGTAAGCCGCGAAGGCGTGCAACGCGATCTGTTGCCGCTGATCGAGGGCACCACCGTTGCCACCAAGTATGGCCCGATGAAGACCGACCACGTGCTGTTCATCGCCAGCGGCGCGTTCCATGTGGCCAAGCCCAGCGACATGCTGCCCGAGCTTCAAGGCCGCCTGCCTATCCGTGTCGAGCTGAAGGCGCTGACCGAAGCGGACTTCGTGCGCATCCTGTCGGAAACGCGCGCGAACCTGGTAGCGCAGTACAAGGCCTTGCTGGCGACCGAGAAGGTCACGGTCGAGATCATGCCCGATGCGATCGCCGAAGTGGCGAAGATCGCCGCGCAAGTGAACGAGAGTGTCGAGAACATCGGCGCGAGGCGACTCCAGACGATAATGGAGAAGCTGCTGGAGGAACTGAGCTTCGAAGCCGAGGATCGCGAGGGCGAGACGGTAACCATCGACGCCGCCTATGTTCGCGAACGCCTGGGTGAGTTGGCGGGTGACACCGATTTGTCGAAATATATCCTGTAGCTCGCTGCCCCTCCCGCATGCGGGAGGGGGATGCTCCATTCGTCGCTCACTTGTAGTCGCCTCGTCGAAATACGCATTTCTGACAGCCGCGTTGCGATCTGTTCAGTTTCATGCCGCTAAAGATGAATGCAACGGCGGATCAGAGGCCGCCCTGCAAGGAGTAGCGACATGAACATTCTCTTCAAGGCTTCGGCCCTCGCGGCCGCCACCGCCAGCCTCGCGACCGCTCTTCCGGCCGGCGCGGCTGTTGCCTTCACCTCGAACCCGCATGCGGCCGTCAGCACCGGCGCGCCCGACACGGCGAACGACTATCGCGACTGGCATCGTGACCGCCGCTACGGCCGGGACGACTACCGCCGCGGTTATCGCAACGATTATCGCGGGAACGATCGCGGTTATAACCGCACCTGGCGCGGCAACGATGGCCGCTATTACTGCCGCAAGGGTGACGGCACGACCGGCCTGCTGATCGGTGGCGCGGCGGGCGCGCTGCTCGGCCGTGGCATCGATGGCGGACGCGACCACACGCTCGGCACGATCCTCGGCGCGGCCGGCGGCGCCTTGCTGGGCCGCGAGGTCGACCGCGGCAACTCGCGCTGCCGCTAAGCCACTGACCACTTTTCCCGCGCGGACGGCGACGCGCGGGAGAACAGTCCGGCCCTGCGGAAGCGCGAGCCGGACTGGGAGGGCGCTCCCCACCTGCTGGGAGCGCCCTCCATTCCCATGTCCGCGCTACCAATCGCGCGTGGGCCATCCCGGAATGGCACGGTTTGCGAATTAACCATATCCTTCAACCCATCCGGTCAAGAGATCGGGCAGGCAGTGCATTCTTATGTTGTGCCGGCCCAGTGCCTCCCCGCTTCGAGGCCGGCGGGAAGGACCGACGATGAGGAATTCCGCGCGTTTCGCTCTGGCTGGTGCCGCCGTGCTGTGGCTGGCCGCTTGCGGGCAGGGCAAGGACGAGCCGGGTGCGCAGGAAAGCGACCCCGCAATGGCGGGCGCGCTGCGTGACCAAATCATGGTCGATCCGGGCATGTCCGGCAACAACGGCACGGCCGTCGCCCCCAGCGGAGGACAGATCGAAATTCCGCCGCAGCAGCGCACGCCCGAAGCGATCCAGGCCGCGAAGGATGAGGCGATGGTGCAGGCGGGCGGCACGCTGAAGTCCGCTCCTCAGCCAAAGACGGGGGGTGCCGACTCGCTTGTGGCGGGAGCCGCGACCGCCGCCCAAGTCGCGCAAGACGCCAAGGCGGCGAGCACGGATTGCACGCAGAAGGCACAGTATTCCGCCGGCTGGGCGGCCAAGCTGCCCAAGGATCTGCCGGTCTATCCGCGGGGTGCGGTGCAGGAGGCCGCCGGCACCGACGCGGATGGCTGCCACTTGCGGGTGGTGAACTACCTTAGCCCGGTGACACCCGGCGACGTCATCGATTTCTACTATACGAAGGCGACGAACGCCGGGTACGGCGCCGAACACAGGCTCGACGGCACCGATCATGTGCTGGGCGGCAGCAAGGGCGGCCTTTCGTATCTTGTCTACGCCCGCAAGCTGGAAAGCGGGCTCACGGAAGTGGACCTGATCGCGACGGGCGGCTGATCGCCGGGCAGCTTCCTAGCGCAGACCGGTCGTGATCGCTCCACGCGGCTGGTCCAGTTCGCCGGACGCGACCGGGTAGGCGCAGAAATCCGGGGCATAGGTTCCGCCGGGATGGTGATTGCCGGACAGGCCGGTGCCGCCGGCCGGTCCCGCGTCATCCGCGCCGACGGTCGCACGGTTCCAGGTGACGATGCCGGTCCGCCCGCCCGCCCAAAACTGCTCGTAAAGCTCTGGCGATCCGCCGATCAGCCCGCTGACCAGACCGAAACGCGTAGCGTTCGCCTCCCGCAGTGCCTCCTCGGCAGTTTCGACACGGATTACCTGCAAGATAGGCCCGAACAATTCGACATCCGGCCGGTCGGCGAGCGCGGTCACATCGACAATGCCGGGCGTGAGGAAGGGGAGGCCGGCGCGGGGCTGCTCCGGCACCCGGATCGCGGTGCCTCCGTGTGCGGCGAGGTAGCGAAAGCTGTCGATGAGGCCCGTGGTCGCTTCGGCGTCGATCAGCGGGCCCATGAATGGCGCGGGGTCGTCGAACGGAGCGCCGACGATCAGGCGATCGGTAAGCTTCGTCACTTCTTTCAGCAATGCGTCGTGAAGCGACGCGCGGACGATCAGCCGCCGCGCCGTCGTGCAGTGTTGCCCGGCGCCCGCGAACGCCGATTGAACGACCAGCGCGGCGGCCTCCGCCAGCTTGGGCGTGTCCCAGACGACGAGGGGGTTGTTCCCGCCCATCTGCAGCACGACCAGTTTGTCCGGCCGTGCGGCGAGGCGGCGGTTGATGCCGATGCCGACGGCCGCCGACCCCGTGAAGAGAACGCCGTCCACGCCTTCGTCCAGTGTGAGCGTTTGCCCCTCGTCCGGCCCTCCGACGCAGAGCTGCACCACCGAGGCGGGGATGCCGGCGCGGTGAAAGCAGCGCACCAGTGCCTCCGCGGTGGCGGGGGTCTTCTCGCTGGGCTTGAGGATGACCGCGTTGCCCGCCAGCAGCGCCGGCACCAGATGCCCTGCCGGGATCTGCGCCGGCATCGCGAAAGGGGTAATCGCCGCGAGCACGCCATGCGGCTTGTGACGCAGCGTGATACGGCCCTGGAGGGCGCTGTCGAGCTGTCGCTTCGGCGCGCGTTCGGCATGGGCGCGAACCGCCAGCTCGACCCGGGCGACGACGCTTTCCACCTCGGCCCTCGCATCCCGCAACGGCTTGCCGGTTTCGCGCGCGATGATGGTGGCGAGCCGCTCGGCCTCCTTGCGCACTTCGTTGGCGAAGCGGCGAAGCAGCTCGACGCGATTGACAAGAGGAAGCGCAGCCCACTGCGGGAAAGCACGGCGCGCGCGGTGGACAAGCTCGCTCACCTCGCCGACGGGGCCACGCCAGACCTCGATGCCGGTCGCCGGTTCGGTCGACACGATCTCGCGCAAGGGCGCCACGCGAGGCAATCCGCGCTCGCTGCCGATCATGGAGGAGGAGGGGGCCGTGAATCCGTCCATGGCGAGATCGAAAACCCGTTCCGTGCAGCGATGCGTGAGCCGCGGCTATGCCATGGTGAGTCCTACCGGGAAGCTAACGCAAGTCACCGTTAACCGCGTGAGGGCCCGGCTTTGCTCGGATAGGCCTTAAACTGGGCGCAGAGAGGTTCCCAGCCGGCGGATGTCCGCGACCTTGTCATGGAGCGGGGTCCAATCGTCGTCCCGGTCGATTGCGGTCCAGATTCTCTCGACTTCCTCGATCACCAGGCCCGGCGGCGAGGCCTCGCTCCAGATCGGATCGTCGGAGGATCGAGCGGGACGGTAGGCGGCCAGCAAGTCGCCGAACTCGCCCTCCGGGCGGCCGCGTCCGGCGTGATGGTCGAAGAAGAACCGGTCGGGCGCCATGCCGCCCGCGTGCATGTGCTGCTCCGCCGCCGCCAGCAGGGCGCTGTCGGCTTGCTCTCCGCGTGGCGCGAGGCCGAGTCGCCAGAGGAACCGGCGCACCATCGCCGCTTGATAGAGGCCATCGAACCGCTCCAGCGCGGCGACCAGCGGCGGGGTATCGGCCAGCAGGCGCAGCGCGACCGCGAGTTGGCCGCAGTTCCACAGGATTGCCTGAGGCTGGCGACCGAATGCATAGAGGCCGGCATGGTCGAAGTAGGCGGCGGTGAACCCCGGCTGCCATGCCGGCAGCCAGCGCCACGGCCCGTAGTCGAAGCTCTCGCCCGAAATGTTCATGTTGTCGGTGTTGAGCACGCCGTGGACGAAGCCCGCGATCATATACGATGCGGCCATTTCCGCCATGCGCTCCACCACCTGGTGGATCAGGATTGCGGCCGGTTCGTCGCGGCCCGGCGCGTCCTCGGGCGGCTGACCACCGGGGAAGTTCTCCAGGCAATAGGCCACGAGCGCGGCCATATGGTCGCGCTCCTCCAGGGCGAGCAGGCGCTGGAAGGACCCGAAGCGGATGTGCCCGTGCGACAACCGTACCAGCACCGCCGAGCGAGTGGGGGAGGGCTCGTCGTTACGGACCAGCGATTCGCCGGTCTCGATCACCGAGAAGGTCTTGCTGGTGTTCACGCCCAGCGCCTCCAGCATCTCGGTCGCCAGGATCTCGCGCACGGCGCCCTTCAACGTCAGTCGTCCGTCGCCGAATCGGCTGTAGGGCGTCTGGCCGGACCCCTTAGTGCCAAGGTCGAGCAGGCGCGCGTATCCGTCGCGCATCTGCGCGAACAGGAAGCCGCGCCCGTCACCGATGTTGGGATTGTACGAGCCGAACTGGTGGCCGTGATAGCGCAGCGCCAGCGGGCTGGGCAGGTTATCGGCCAGCGGACGGAAGCGGCCGAAATGGTCGACCCACTCGGCGTCGCTCAGTTCGCCCAGTCCCACTGCGGAGGCCCAGCGCTGGTTGCGGAAGCGCAGTACGTGCTGCGGGAAGTCCGCCGCCGCCACCGGATCGGCGATCCATTCGGCGATTTCGGCGATGCGGGGATCGGGGCGGTAGCCACTCGCTTGCGGTTCGACGTTCATCGCGCGATAGTGGGAGCCGGGCGCCCGCCGATCAACCCGGGCGATGGGTTTCACGATAAGGGCGCCGACCGCGCATGACGCAATTCGAGGATCGGTTCTGGACGAGCCGGGACGGGTTGAAGCTGCACTATCGCGCCTATCCGGGAGGTGACGCGGCCCGTCCGCCCGTGATCTGCCTCCACGGCCTGACCCGCAACGCCCGCGATTTCGCCGATCTCGCCGATTGTCTCTCTCCGGAATGGCGGGTGCTTTGCCCGGAGCTGCGCGGGCGCGGCGACAGCGAGTACGCGCGCGAATCGGTAAGCTACAATCCTGTCCAGTATGTCGAGGACCTGCTGGCGCTGCTGGAGCAGGAGGGTATTGCCCGCTTCGTGGCGGTCGGCACCTCGCTCGGCGGGCTGATGACGATGCTGCTGGCGTTGCAGCAGCCGGAGCGCCTGGCCGGTGTGGTGCTGAACGATGTCGGCCCCTACCTGGAGCCGGCAGGGCTGGAGCGAATCAAAAGCTACGTCGGGCAGGGCCGCAGCTTCCCCACCTGGGTCCATGCGGCGCGGGCGCTGGAGGAAACGCAGGCCATCGCCCACCCCGGTATGGATCTGCCGTTCTGGATCGGTTTCGCGAAGCGGGTGATGACGCTCACCAGCAACGGGCGGATCGCCTTCGACTACGACATGAAGATCGCCGAGCCTTTCGCGACTCTCGACCCGTCGAACCAGCCGGACCTGTGGCCTGCCGTCGACGCGCTGGCAAGCCGGCCGGTGGTTGTCGTACGCGGGGCGCTCTCCGATCTGCTGTCGGAGGAAACGTTGACCGGCATGATCAAGCGCCTCCCCGGGGCGGAGGCAGTGACGGTCCCCGGCATCGGCCACGCCCCGCTGCTGTCCGAGCCGCCGGTCGCCGCCGCCATCCAACGGCTGCTCGCGCGCGTCAGCTGACAGGACCATGGCGCTGCGCGTACTGCATCTTCATTCGACTTTCGATCGGGGCGGCAAGGAATTGCGCGCGGCGCGGCTGATGAGCGCCTTCGGAAGCGGTGCGGCGCACACTGTGGTGTCGGCCGTGCCGGGCGCGCTCGGGGCTGCGGCTGCGGTGGCAAAGGGGATCGTGGTCGATTACCCCCAGGATTTTCCGCCGCTCGCCGGAAAGCCGACACCGATGCGATTGCAGCGGCTCGCGGCGGGGATGAAGGGTTTCGATCTCGTCCTCACCTACAACTGGGGCGCGATGGACGCGGTGATGGCGCATACCGTCTTTCTCGACGCGATGGGCCTGCCGCCGCTCGTTCACCACGAAGACGGCTTCAACGAGGACGAGACAGCGCGGTTGAAAACAGGCCGTAACTGGTACCGGCGCATCGCCCTCGGCCGGGCGCAGGCGCTGGTCGTGCCCTCGCGCAAGCTGGAGGCCGTGGCGCTGGGGCCGTGGCAGCAGCCGCGCGGCCGCGTGCACCTGATCGCCAACGGGATCGATCTCGCCCCGTTCGCGAGGAAGCCCAAGGCCGATGCCCTTCCGCGCATCGTCAAGCGGCCGGGAGAGCGGTGGGTCGGGACGCTGGCAGGGCTGCGGGCGGTCAAGAACCTGCCGCGTCTCGTCCGCGCCTTCGCGGGCCTGCCTCCCGAATGGCAGCTCGTGATTCTGGGGGAGGGACCGGAGCGCGACAGGATCAAGGACGAGGCCCTGCGCCAGGGCATCGCCGATCGGGTGCATCTGCCTGGCTTTGCCGACCCGGCCCGGGCGGTGGGCCTGTTCGACATCTTCGCCCTGTCGTCCGACAGCGAGCAGTTCCCGATCTCGGTGGTCGAAGCGATGGCGGCCGGCCTTCCGGTCGCTTCTCCCGATGTGGGCGACGTGAAGGCGATGGTCTCCGCACCGAACCGCGACCTGATCTGCGCGGCGGGCGATGACGCAGCGCTGGCCGCGGTGCTGGAGCGCCTTGCCGCAGATACGGCCCTGCGCACCGCCATCGGGGCCGCGAACCGCGAGTATGCCCGCGCCCACTATGACGAGCAGGCAATGATCGCGGCTTACGGCGCG
>Ga0068862_100001899_pt1 | contig 18971 bp, 14 predicted proteins | sample KBSSwiS52_FD_66598 | JGI IMG/M metagenome (GOLD analysis project Ga0068862, IMG submission 66598) | Switchgrass rhizosphere microbial communities from Kellogg Biological Station, Michigan, USA - KBS Switchgrass S5-2 | ecosystem: Host-associated > Plants > Roots > Rhizosphere > Soil ... | reverse complement strand
ATGCCGGTTTGAAGATCGACAACAACATCCGCCAGGACACGAGCCTCGAGAAGCTGGCCAAGCTGCGCCCGACGTTTGATCTGCAGGGCGGGACCATGACGGCGGGCAACAGTACGCCGCTGACCGATGGGGCCAGTGCCGTGTTGTTGGCCAGTGAATCCTGGGCGACCGAGCGCAACCTGCCGGTGTTGGCGTACCTGACTTTCGGCAAGGCCTGGGCGGTTGATTTCGCCAGCGGCGATGAAGGGTTGTTGATGGCGCCGGCGCATGCGGTGCCGGCCATGTTGAAGGATGCCGGGCTCACGCTGCAGGACTTCGATTACTACGAGATCCACGAGGCGTTTGCCGGGCAGGTGTTGAGCACACTGAAGGCGTGGGAGTCGCCGGAGTATTGCCGGGAAGTGCTGGGGCTGTCGGCCCCGTTGGGAAGCATCGATCGCAGCAAGCTCAACGTGAAGGGCGGCAGTATTGCCATCGGCCACCCCTTCGCGGCCACCGGCACCCGTATTGTCAGCTCGTTGGCCAAGATCCTGGCCGGCGACCCCAACGCCAGGCGCGGTCTGATCTCTGCCTGCACTGCGGGAGGCATGGGCGTCACCGCGATCGTCGAGCGTTGACGGCTGTGATTTCGGTCTAACAATCGCGTCGCGCGACTAACGTCGCTGCCTCCTGCCGCGTCATGATGTGGTATGGAGGGGGACATTCCCGAAGAAACTGTGATCCGTCGCTCAGACCTGAGCCTGGTCTTGAGCGCGCTCCCGCTTTTTGCCGGTCTCGAGCCCCTCGTCATCAAGCAGATCGCCGAAGCGGCGGAATGGTTGTCGCTGCCCGGCGGCTCCACGTTGTTTGCAGCCGGCGAGCCCTCCGATGCCTTGTATGTTGTCCTCAGCGGTTGTCTGGGGGCCTTCTCCCCTGATACGCGGGATCGACGCCGGTTCATTGGGCGCGTGCTTCCAGGTGATACGGCGGGGGAGATGGGACTCATCTCGGGCCGACCCCGTTCGGCGCACGTTGTTGCACTGCGGGATACCGAGCTGGCGCGAATCTCCAGCGACTCTTTTAATGCCGTTTTCGGCAGGCACCCTGAGGCAATGCTCCGGATCGCACGCCTGACCGTCGATCGACTCGAGCAATCTCAAAGTCGCGCAAGGGGCCCGCGCCACAGCGCCCGCACCTTCACGCTGCTGCCACAGAGCGTGGAAGTAGATGTGGGTGGTTTTGCCAGCGACTTCGTCAAGGCGTTGAGTCGCTTTGGGCGAGTCGAGCTGGTCTGGAGCGTGCGCGCCGAATCGCACACCAGCCATTGGTTTCACAAGATCGAAGCCGTCAACGACTTTGTGGTGTACGTAGGTGACCCCACACACGGTCGTTGGAGCAGCTTGTGTGTTCGCCAGGCCGACGCGCTCCTGTTGTTGGCGCGCGCTGACAGCATGCCCGGACGTTGGGAAGCTCTCATAGGCGCCCGCGAATCGAGCATGGCGCCGCAGCGGGCCGAGCTGGTCCTTCTGCATGACGACAAAATTCGCCGTGGCGCCGCCGGCCGTTGGTTGGCGGTTCAGCCGGGCATCCCACACCATCACATCACCGGCTCCGCGGATGTTCACCGCGTTGCCCGGATGCTCACCGGCCGTGGAGTCGGGTTGGTTCTGTCCGGCGGCGGGGCCCGCGGGTTCGCGCACATCGGGATAGTGAAGGCATTGCGGGAAGCGCGTGTGCCCATCGATCTCGTCGGCGGTACCAGCATGGGCGGGATCCTGGCCGCCGGCGTCGCGCAGTGTTGGAGCGTGGAGGAGTTGAAAGAGCGCTTCCACGCCGCGTTTGTGCGGGCCAAACCGCTCCGTGACTACACACTGCCGTTTGTTTCACTCGTGTCGGGTCGCAAGGTCAGTCGAGCGCTGCGCAAGGATTGTGGTGACATCGACATCGAGGATCTGCCGCTGACATTCTTCTGCGTCTCATCCAACCTTACCACGGGCCATTCCATGGTCCACCGGCAGGGATTGTTGTGGTTATGGCTGCGGGCATCCGTCGCAATACCCGGAGTTCTGCCGCCGATTGTCCACAAGGGCGAAGTGCTGGTGGACGGCGGCACGATGAACAACCTTCCGGTCGATGCCATGCGCGAGTTGGGCCGCGGCCCTGTCATCGGTGTGGACGTCGGTGCGGACCGAGCCTTCACAACCCAAAATGAGGAAGTGGACGTGCCGTTACCCTGGCAGCTCATGAGCTGGCTGCGGGTGCGACGCAACCGACCCAACATCTTCCAGATTTTGTGGCGCGCCGGCATGGTGAACAGCAGTGCCATGACAGCGGCGCATCGCGAGAAGACCGACCTGCTGCTGCAGCCGCCGTTGGCCCAGATCGACATGCTCAACTGGGCCGCCTTCGAGCAGGCGATTACGGCAGGTTATGAATACGCAGTGCGCCGGCTGGAGGCGTTGCCCGCCGACTCACTTCTGCGGCAGGGAGCTGCGGAGCTGGAGGAGCCCACGGCCGGCACGAGCTGGCTGTCGCTGACGAGTCAGGCTCTCGAGCTACTGGGTCAAAAAGCCTACTAACGCCCGCTGTTCCCCCGTCATTCGTTCCCGCGGCGTGATGATGGCCCCCTCGATCGTGTGACGGCACTCCCGCCTCTCATCGTCCTGATATTCCAATACAACGTCGGCCAGCAACTGTTGGACGCGCTCGAGGTTGCCGCGGAACAACTTGGCGACTTCGATGGCTGAGACGTGATGCGCAGGGTCATCGAGCCAGCAGTCATAATCGGTCGCCACGCCGATCGTGCAGTAGCCGAGCTGCGCCTCCACGGCCAGGAACACTTCCGGAACACTGGTCATACCGACCAGGTCGGCGCCGTTGTTGCGCAGGAAATGGCTCTCCGCCCGCGTGCCGAACCGCGGCCCTTCGATCACCGCGTGAGTCTTGTCTTCATGGAGGGTGAGCTCCAACCCCCGGGCCGCGTTGGCCACCAGGGCCGAGGTATAGCGGCAAGTCGGGTTGGCCATGGACACGTGGCCCACCACGCCGCGGCCGAAAAAGGTCGAGGCCCGCAGGCCCTTGGTGAAATCCAGGTACTGCGTGGGCAGGGCCAGATCGCCGGGCCGGATGGCCTCCCGCAGGCTCCCGACCGCCGAGACGCCCAGGATGGTCCGCACCCCCAGGCTCTTGAGTGCCCAGATGTTGCCCCGATAGTTGACCTCACTCGGCAACAGACCATGGTGTAGGCCGTGGCGGGCGAGGAAGGCGACATTGCGTCCCTGCAGCATTCCCAGCACGATCGGTGCCGAGGGCGGTCCGAACGGGGTGGTCACTTCGCGAACGCCGGTGACCTGCAATTCGTCCATTTGATACAGGCCGGTGCCGCCGATGATGCCGATCATTGCTTCGGGCTCCTTTCAGGCACAAGATGCCGCCCTTTTCCTATAACACGCTCAAATTTCAGGCAAATACCCCATGCTGGCCAAGGTCAATCCCTCTGAATCAGTACGTCTGGTGCGCAACCCCGGCTGTAAGGTAGCCGCACCATGAGCAGGCCAGGCATCGATCGGGTTTTCGAGCGTCGCTTGTCCGCCCTCGTCAACGGCGGTCAGCCGCAGATCCTGCAGGGCGGACGTAAAGGTGTCGAGAAGGAATCATTACGCGTACGCCCCGACGGGGTGCTGGCAACGACCCCGCATCCGCGCGATCTGGGCTCGGCGCTGACGAATGTACATATCACGACGGATTTTTCCGAATCGTTGATTGAGCTGGTGACGCCGGCTTTTACCCGCAGCTGGGAGCTGCTGCAGTACCTGCTCGACCTGCACCAGTTCGTATACCGCCATCTGGGCGATGAGCTGTTGTGGGCCACCAGCATGCCGTGCGCCATCAAGCGCGATGAGGACATTCCCATTGCGCAATTCGGCAATTCCCATGTCGGGACCATGAAAACCGTGTACCGCCGCGGGTTGTCCCTACGGTATGGCCGGATGATGCAGGCCATCTCGGGCGTGCATTTCAACTACTCGTTTCCCCTGCCGTTCTGGGAGGCTTACGCGGATATACGCGAGTCGCGCGAGCGGGGGCAGGATTTCATTTCCGCGAGTTACTTCGACCTGTTGCGCAACTACCGGCGTTACGGTTGGATCGTGCTGTATCTGTTTGGTGTCTCGCCGGTCGTCTGCAAGTCCTTCCTGAAGGGACGCGAGGCAGGGTTGACGGATTTCACTGCCAACACGGCTTACGAGCCGTATGCCACCAGCCTGCGCATGAGCGATGTTGGATATCGGAACCGCAATCAGGCCGGGCTGAGTGTCTCGGTCAACGGCCTCGACGAGTATATTCGCGACCTTTCGCGCGCCATCTCGACCGTGCATCCGCCTTACGAGAAGCTGGGCGTCAAGGATGCCCGCGGGCAGTACCAACAGGTCAATGCCAACATCCTGCAGATCGAGAACGAGTACTACAGTTTCATCCGGCCGAAGCGGGTGGCTCGCTCGGGCGAGCGGCCGACCAAGGCGCTGCAGCGGGCGGGTGTCGAGTATGTTGAGGTGCGCGCGCTGGATGTGAGCGCGTTTGATCCTGTGGGCGTGAACCAGAACAAGGTTCGGTTCCTCGAGGCCTTCCTGGCGCTGTGCCTGATGAAGGAGAGCCCGCCAATCAGCGATGCCGAGCAGGAGCTATTGGATCAAAATCACATCAAGGTGGCGAGGCGCGGCCGCGAGCCGGGACTCACGTTGTCGCGGGACGGGCGCGATGTGCCGATGCAGGCCTGGGCCCAGGAGTTGCTCGATCAGATGACGGGCATCTGCGAAGTCCTGGATCTGGGTGATCCGGCGCGTCCGTATTCTCAGGCCCTGGCTGTGCAGGCGGCGAAGGTGGCCAACGTGGCTCTCACGCCGTCGGCGCGGCTGATGGAAGAGCTGACGACGACGGATGAGTCGTTCTTCGACCTGGCATTGCGGATGTCGAAGGCCCATAAAGACTATTTCCTCGATCTGTATCCGCCCAACGAGGAGCGCCTGGCGGAGTTTGCCTCGCAGGCAGCCGAGTCGTTGGCGAAGCAGGCGTCGATCGAGGCCAGTGACAAGGGTACTTACGAAGAGTACGTACAACGGTATTTTGCGAAGTGATGGCTACTTTGAATGCACTTTCGGTTCGGGGTCTCACGAAGACCTACAAGAACGGTGTCCAGGCGCTGAAGGGCGTCGATCTCGATGTGGAGCAGGGCGACTTCTTCGCGCTGCTGGGGCCCAACGGCGCGGGTAAGACGACGCTCATCGGTATCGTCACCTCGCTCGTCAACAAGAGCGCGGGCACGGCCGCCGTGTTCGGTCACGACATCGACCGGGAGCTGGAGGCTGCGAAGTCCTGCATCGGCGTCGTGCCGCAGGAAATCAACTTCAACATGTTCGAGACCCCGCTGACGATTGTCATCAATCAGGCCGGGTTTTACGGGATTCCTCGGGTCGTGGCGCGCGAGCGGGCCGAGAAATACCTGAAGCAGCTGCAGCTGTGGGAAAAGCGGAACAACATGTCGCGCGGCCTGTCCGGCGGCATGAAGCGGCGCCTCATGATTGCGCGGGCGCTGATGCATGAGCCGCGGCTGTTGATTCTGGACGAGCCCACGGCGGGTGTGGATATCGAGATCCGTCGCTCCATGTGGGATTTCCTGCGCGAGATCAACGAGCGGGGGACGACGATCATTCTGACGACTCATTACCTCGAGGAAGCCGAGACGCTGTGCCGGAACATCGCGATCATCGACGGTGGGCGGATTGTCGAGCGGGATCGGATGAGCAACCTGTTGCGGCGTCTGAATACGGAGGTGTTCGTTCTGAACCTGCGGGATCGCCTCGAACAGGCGCCGCAGCTGCGCAGTGCGCTCGCGGCGGTGCTGGCGGATGACCATACGCTCGAGGTTGAGATCACGAAGGAGCAGAGCCTCAATGAGGTATTTGCCGAGCTTTCGGCGGCCCGCATCGAGGTGCTGAGCATGCGTAACAAGGTGAATCGCCTGGAGGAGATCTTCATGCGGCTGGTGGAACGAGGCGCCGCGCCTGCCGCGGCGGCACAGTGATGGACGTCGCGGTGGACACAGTAGCGCCTGCGCAGATCAACATGTCGGCCCTGCGCTGGGTCGGATTCAAGACGATTGTGATCCGGGAGTATGGGCGCATCATCCGGATCTGGGGACAGACGATTGTGCCGTCTGCTGTGACGACGACCTTGTATTTCGTCATCTTCGGCTCGCTCATCGGCAAGCGCGTTGGAGCCATGGGCGGCTATGACTACATGCAGTACATTGCCCCCGGGCTGATCATGATGCAGGTGATCACCAACTCGTACGGCAACGTCGTGTCGTCCTTCTTCGGCGCCAAGTTCGGCAAGCACATTGAAGAGTTGCTGGTGTCGCCGCTTCCGAACTGGCTGATTGTGGCGGGTTATTGCACCGGTGGCTTGGTTCGCGGCGCGCTCGTTGGCAGCGCGGTGACGGCGGTGGCGCTGTTGTTTACGCACCTGCATGTGCACCACATTCTGATCATCTTCGGCGCGGTGTTCCTGACTTCGCTGACGTTTTCGCTGGGCGGATTCCTGAACGCGCTGTTTGCGAAGAACTTCGACCAGGTGAACTTCATTCCGGCGTTTGTGTTGACGCCGCTGACTTACTTCGGCGGCGTGTTCTATTCGGTCAGCTTGCTGCCTTCCTGGGCGGTTTCGCTCTCGTACGCGAATCCAATCCTCTACATGGTGAATGCGTTCCGGTACGGGTTCCTCGGGACTTCGGACGTGAACGTGGGAATGGCTTTCGGACTCATGACGGCGGCCGTGGTGGTCATGTTTATTACTGCCGTGATGCTCATGAATCGCGGCGCGGGGACTCGCGATTGAAGGTTGCGCTGGTAACCGCGCGTCCTGCGCGCGGGTTGGATGAGGATGAGCCGCTGCTGAACCTGGCGTTTCAGAAGGCCGGGAGTGAGGTGGGGATCGCCGAGTGGGACGATCCCAAGGTTGATTGGGGCTCGTTCGATGTGGCTCTGCTGCGCTCGGCCTGGGATTACTGCGAGCGCATCGGTGAGTTTCTCGCCTGGGTGGAGCGGGCTTCGCAGGTCACTCATGTCCTGAATCCATTGCCGCTCGTTCGCTGGAATACCGACAAGCACTACCTGGCTCACCTGGCGGCTTCCGGAGCAGCGGTGGTGCCCAGTACTTTCATCGAGCCCGGTGATAATCCTGCCGCCGCGCTCGGCCGGTTCCTCGAGTCGCATCCGCAGGCTGAGTTGGTGGTGAAACCGGCCATCGGAGCCGGCTCCCGCGACACCCAGCGCCACCTGCGTTCGGAGTTCGACGCCGCGGTTACACATGCCCGACGGCTGCTGGATGCGGGCCGCAGTGTGTTGGTGCAACCCTACTTGGGCCGCGTGGACAAGGACGGCGAAACGGCCCTGATGTTTTTCGAGGGGCAGTTCAGCCATGCTATCCGAAAAGGCCCGCTGTTGCCGCGGGGCGGGGCGGCGACCACCGGCCTGTTTGCTGCTGAGACGATCACGCCTCGTGAGCCGGGCAAGGATGAGTTGCGGTTGGCTGAGAAAGTGGTGAGCGTTGTGCCGTTCGGCACGCCGCTATACGCGCGCGTTGACTTGATTCGCGACGACAGCGGGGCGCCGTGCGTGCTAGAGCTGGAGATGGCAGAGCCGTCGCTTTTCTTCCTACACGCCGCAGGCTCCGCAGAACGATTCGCTGCAGCCGTGCAGCGCTGGTTCGCCGCGCACGGCCGGCGGGCTGGTTAGGTTCCGGCCGCCGCTGCCTCTACTGCGCCAGCCAGGCCGCTTCGCCCCTGCGCAAGCGAGCCGTCGCTTTCTCCTAGTGCACAAACTTCGCGATCGTAAACACCAACCCTGCCGTCGTTAACACGGTTCCGATCATCCATTTGATGAACGCGGTCTCGCGCACTGCCATGTCGGCCCTCAACGAGCCGTACTGCGCCGCCATTTCGGCGCGCACTGAGCCAAACCCGGAGGCCATCTCAGACTTTAGCGAGCCCCACTGCGCCGTCATTTCGGCCCTTAGTGCCCCCATTTCGCTTCTCAATGAGCCCGCCTCGGCTGCCATTTCGCTCCGCACTGAGCCCAACCCGGCCGCCATTTCGCTCCGCACCGAGCCCAACCCGGCCGCCACCTCGGCCCTTAGGTCAGCCACGTCCCTTTTGACGTCCAAAACATCCGCCTTGGTGGCCAGATGCGGAATGGTTGCCAGAATGCTGCCCACCTGCGTCTTCAACTCGGAAACATCGCTCTCGACATTCCCCAATCGCCTCAGAACATCTTCCACATCGCCTCCGCCGCTTCCGGAATCTTTGTATGCAACGAGGCTTTTCATTCAAACATCCATCGGCGCTTCATGATCAGCCATGATCCAACCTCCGTTGAAACTGACGGATCTTCTACGCCTGCACCAACAACCGTGTCAACGTTCAAATGGCTGTTTTATTGGGGTTTTCTCTCGACAGAGCGTTCACTGACACGTGCGATCACGACGTGCAAATTACCGTATGTGTACACGTCCAATGACGACTGCTACTTCTGCGCCCACTTACCGCTGGAGTCTTGGTAGTACCAGCCGGACTGGGCGCCGCGCTCGACCCAACGGCGGGCGAAGGTGCGGCGGATGTCGGGTTCCCACTCGGGGTGTTTGTTGGCTTTGGCCAATTCGGCGTACAGCGTTTCGCGGTCGCGATTGTCTTCTGTGACGAGGCGGGTTACGACGGCGCGCTCGGCGAGCGGGATGGCGTTTTGGTCGCGAACGGCCACCCGGCCGTCAGTGGTCAGTCCGATCACGCCTGACTGGAAATACTTTTGCAGCTGGCCGAAGCGCTGTTGCATGGAAGCCGTGACGGCGCGGATTTCCGGGCCGGAGACGTCCAGGTTGGGGCTGCCCTGCGCCTGGGCTGCCGGTATCAGGAGATTTAGCAACGCGCCGGCCGCCGCCAACAGCACCGGTTGCTCCGTCGGCGCGGGAGCCGCCGTCCGCGTTGGTTGGTGGATCATTGTGTCTGCAAGCATGGGTTGCCCAGGCGCCGGCGCCACTCGGGAGTTAGGGGGGGTCTTCGGGGGTGGGTTGTTCTCGTCGTTCTTCTGCTGCTGACTGGTCACCGTGTCGATGATGCGGTCGGCAGCCTGCTCCGCCGCGGCGGCGGGGAAGTAGACGTTCACTGTGACACACGCTGCCAACAGGCAGCTCAGCGCCAGCAATTTGATCGGTAGAAGCCTTCGCATCTCGGTCTCCTCAACGGACGGTGATGTTCTGTGAATGCATGCTGGCCGAAATCTGTGACACGAGTTGTGTCCAATCGACCCTGCCTGCGTTGCCAATGATATCGATACGCGGCAGTCCGCGTCCCTTTACGAGGTAGTACCCGCTCTTCGCGGGCTCCAGCCCATTCATGAGGCACACCTCATCCCGCAGCTGACAACTTATTCCAATGCGGTCGTAGTGGAACGTCTTGAAAAACTGAAGAACCCCTGACTGCAGTGCGGCTGTGACACCGCCGCCTCCACCACCGACGCTGGAAATGCTGGTGACAGCTCTCTGGCTGATTCGATGCTCGGATTTGTCGCCGGGTGTCGTTTGGAGTCGGGCGTCGAAGGCGACCGGGGACCAATTGAACAGCTCCAGGCCTTTGATGTCGGCGTCCAGACGCCCCGAGATCGAGCCGATGGAGAAGGTGTGGGTCAGGAGATCGAGGTCGAGGTGACGGGCTGACACGTCGGCATCCAGCCGCGGCCAGGGACCGAGGGGGTCGCTGAGCTTCAGGCGACTGCCGACGATGGTGCCGTCGAAGACGTTAGCGCTGAGGTCGCCCTGCACGGTGAGAACGTGGTTTCTGTAGGAGACACCGGGGACCCGGCCGGCGAGTTGACCGTTGAGCGTGGGCCAACCGAAGGCCTTGGACAGCAGGGGCATGCTGATGGGTTCGAGGTGCGCGTCGAAATCCAGTTCGGAATCGGGGCCGAAGTTGCGGATGTCCAGCTTGTGAGCGACGAGGGCGCCGTCGAAGATCGGGAAGCGGGTAGTGTCAGTGAGGGCGAAGCGGGCGCCTTGCGCGATGAATTTCATCTGCACCGGACCGCCGATGAGGCCGTAAAGGCTGCTGGCGCTCCAGGAGAGTTGGGATTGCTGCGGGCTGGACGATGAAACCACCGTCGGTGTTGCGTTTGGCACCGACGCCAATGAAGCCGAGGCCGCGCCGCGGGGTGGTGCGCCTGCGTCCGTGGCCGACGTTTGTGCCACCGCCGTTGATGTTGGCGGTGCTGCGTCGGACGGCACGGTTGGCCCGGACTTGCCGTTCGACGCCGACGTTTTTGGCTGCGCCGTGGAGGCGGCGTACCCCATTGGTGTCCCCACCGTGGATGTTGGGGCGGATGCCGCGGCTGGCACCTGCGCCCTTGTCTGAACCGATGACCAATGGATCTCGCCGTTGGCGTTGGCCAACGATAAGCGGGCGGTGGCGTCGGCCATGCTGACGTTGGTAATGTGCGCGTTGACGGAGGTCAGGTCGTTGTTGGCGATGTCGATGTCGCCTATGGCGCGGCCGCCCACGTTCAAGGCGCCGAAGTCTGTGGTAGCCAATGTCAGCTGCAGGAAGCTGCGATACGCAGCGGCAAACTCCAGGCGTTGGATGTCGAAATGCGCCTGCTCAATGCCGCTGGAGCTGACCTGGGCAAACCCCTGCGCATCAATCAGATCCGTCCCGTGGAGTTGGATCCGCTGCAGATTCACGCGTGCCCCATCCGGCTCAACATGAGCCATCAGGTTCAACGGGATCTTGCCGAAATCCAGCAAAACCGCCCCGGCCAGCGCCTGGCCTCCCGAGCTCTCCAGCTTGATATCGGACGTCAGCTTGCCCTCATCCTGCACGGCGCTGCCGGTAAAGGCGGCAGTGAGATTCTGTGCGACGGTCGTCCCGGCCTGATTGGAGAAGTTGAGGTCGGCCGTGTTGGCTTGCAGCTGTGCCCGAATCCGGCCACCCAACTGCCCACTGGCGGCAAGGTCAAAATTCAGGTGACCCGTGAGCGTGTCGCCCTGGGGCAGTTGGAACCAGGGCTGCGCGAGCTTGCCCGCCTCCACCAGATTCAACCCTGCGCCTTCGGCGTTCAAGGTCCACGTTCCCCACTGGAGTTTCCCGGAGAAGCGGGTCGTCGCCCCGGCGATCTTCAACTCCGAGCCGCTGATGGAAACTGCTCCGTTTGAGGTGTCGTAGGAGCCGGCGGCGTTCATGGATATCTGCCCGGTCGGCCCCCCGCGCGCCGTAACGCTGCCGTGATAACAGGCGAACAGCGGGTCTTTGATTAGGAGGTCGATGCAGTTGATGTCCACATCACTGTAGGTGTTGTTGGGCTCGACCAGATGCAACTGACCGGCCTGGACACGGACCTTCGGCTGAGTGCTCACATCGACAATGATCGTGGCACTTTTCGCCTGAACGCCGGCTGTTGAGAGTTGTCCCACCTCCAGGGTGACGCGGTCGATGGCATCGCAGTCGTAAGCGACGCAGCAGCTGAGCCATGCCAGGAGGTACGGCAAGCGGCGATGGCGCGGGCCATCGCTCTCTCTTTTGGGTCGCTCCCGTGGGCTCATACGTTGTCGTACCATGGTTGCCACGAGAAATCAGTGCGCCGACTTGGTTTATGTGAGGTGGAGTGAACGAAATCACACCCAAGTCCCTGTCGCAATGAAACTTTCACACTTCCGTCATCGACTTGACGCGCTGGGGATCGAAGCTAGGGTCAAGAAGCCATGTGCAGTCGCATCGCCGTGGCTCGGAAGGCACCTATGAAGGCCAGTGTTAATGCGTTGATCGCGCGCTTTGACGCGGTCGAATACGGAATTTGCCGGCAACTGAACCGCGGGGCGTTGCTGCCGTTCCCGTGCCGGATATTCCAAATTGCCAGTCGCCTGGGCGACGGCGTCATCTGGTACGTCCTGATTTTCACGCTTCCTTTGCTATACGGACAGGCGGCTGTGAAGCCCTCGGTCATCATGGCCGGTACGGGCATCCTGGGTGTGATTCTGTACAAGCTGCTCAAGAGGGTGTTCGTCCGCGAGCGGCCGTTTATCACCCATTCTTCGATCGCCCTGGCCGGTGCGCCGCTCGATCGGTACAGCTTCCCGTCAGGCCACACGCTCCACGCTGTGTCGTTCGCATGGCAGGCGTCGGCCCACTTCCCGGAGTTGTCCTGGGTGCTGGTGCCGCTGGCCGCACTGATCGCCGGATCGCGTGTGGTGCTCGGGCTTCACTACCCCACGGATGTTCTGGTGGGTGCAGTGATCGGTGCGTCATTGGCCGAGTTGGGTCTCTCGCTCGGCTAGCGCTGTGCGGGTACTTTTCGTATCCGACGTATATTTTCCCCGAGTTAACGGCGTATCTACTTCGATCCGCACGTTCCGCCAGGACCTGGCGACGTGCGGGGTCGAAACGCTTTTGGTCGTCCCGAGTTATGTCCAGTCGGGCGCCCCTCCTGACGAGCCCGGCATCATGCGGGTCGCTTCCTCTGGTATCCCCAAGGACCCGGAAGATCGCCGCATGCGATGGAGTGCGCTGAATCGCTTATTGGGCACGATTCCCAGGGATCAGGTGGATGTGGTCCACATCCAGACGCCGTTCGTTGCCCACTATGCTGCTGCGCGGTTTGCTCGTAACAACGGGCTGCCGTGTGTTGCCACATACCACACCTTCTTCGAGGAATACCTGCACCACTACGTGCCGGTATTGCCGCATGGTATCGGGCGGTACGTGGCCCGCAGATTTACGCGCTCCCAATGCGCGGACGTGCAGGCGTTGATTGCGCCATCTGATCCGATGCGCGACAAGCTGCTCGAATACGGCATCTCAACGCCGATCCACGTGCTGCCGACGGGGTTGCCCGCTGACCGGTTCAATCCAGGGATTCCGCAGCGGTTTCGGAGCGAGCAGGGGATTCCGGCGGACAGGCCGTTGGTCACCTATGTTGGTCGCGTGGCTCACGAGAAGAATATTGAATTCCTGGTCCATGTGTTCAGCCACGTTCGCAAGGTCGTCCCTCGAGCGATGCTCGTCATTGCGGGCGAAGGTCCGGCCCGTGAGCCTCTACGACAAATGGTCGCTCGGCTCAGCCTCGAGAAAGACGTCCACTTCGCCGGCTATCTCGACCGCAACACCGGATTACTCGATTGCTACGCCGCGGCGAACGTCTTCATTTTCGCGTCGCGTACAGAGACTCAAGGCCTCGTGCTCCTCGAGGCGATGGCACAAGGGGCCCCTGTCGTATCCACTGCGGAGCTGGGCGTCCGCTCGGTACTGAAGCCCGGTTGTGGCGCGCTAGTCGTCGAGGAGAAGTTGCAGCAGTTCGCCGATGCCGTTGTGCGTGTGCTTCAGGACGAATCGCTTCGAACCGATCTCGCAGAGCGCGGTCGAAGCTATGCACGCACATGGTCGTCCGCCATTATGGCCCGCAGGCTGGCTGACCTGTATGAATCCTTGCGGGTATCTCCCGGAACCGAACGCGCGATTGCGTGACGCGGTGCTCGTCGCGCCTGTGCGACAACGCTGGCAGTAAGCTCGTTCTGCGCTACACTTTCTCTGACACACACGTACGTGTTAATCGGGTGTTGGAGCAGGCATGGGGGCCAAGCGCGCGCTAATCGTCGACGACTCCAAGTCTGCTCGGCTGTTTCTCTCTCGGATACTCGAGAAGTACGAGATTGACGTCGATAACGCGGAGAACGCCGAAGCGGCCATAGAGTATCTGGCCAGCCATCGCCCCGACGTGATCTTCATGGATCACCTCATGCCGGGCATGGATGGTTTCCAGGCTGTTCAGGCCATCAAGAACAATCCGCTGACGGCGACGATTCCGATCATGATGTACACCTCCCAGGAAGGAGAGCTGTACCTGGGGCAGGCCCGCGCGCTCGGCGCAGTGGGCGTGTTGCCGAAGCAGATCAAGCCGACGGACGTCTCGAAGGTCTTATACCAACTGCACCTGCTGGCGGATCGGCGCAGCGAATTCCAGGGCAGTTTCCGGCCGCTCAATATGCCGTCGGCCGGCGCCCCGGCTCCGGTTGATCAAAGTGCGGCCAATGACTCCGGCGTGCTGCCCAAAGTGCTCACTGAGTCGGCACTGAGGGAGCAGTTTGCAGAACTCCGCCGGGCGCTCGTCGCCGGTGTCGATACCCAGACGGAGCGGATCACTGCGGAAGTGCGTGCGCTGCTGCTGGAGGCACTTCCGCCTACTCCTCCGGTTGCGATTGAGCAGGCGCAGCCACCGACGCCGCCACGGCAGCCGGTGCAATTTCCATGGATTGTCGCCTGCATCGCGCTGGGTATCGCGCTCGCTACCACCGCGTTGTGGTGGCAGCAGTCTTCACAGCTCAAAGCCCTCGGCGGCGAGATTGATGGGTTGCGTCGGCAGATTGCTGCGCAGGCCGATACGGCGAGTTCGCCTCCCCCTTCAAGCATGGCTGATGCGAATCTCAGCAAGAAAATGGGGGCCCTGGACGGGGAAACTTCTGCGGGCGAGGGGTTGAAGCCCGGCCCGGCCGTTCCCACGAACGGGAACGGCGGCCAATCACCTCCGCGGGCACTCCCGACGGAGGCTAAGCCGTTGGTGATATCGGTGCCGTACGGCGCCGATCCGCTGGGGGGCCCACGCCTAGATTTGATGCGGCAACTGTTCGACCGGCTGGTGAAGGAGAATCACAGCGGGGTGGTGGACATCAAATCGTTCGCGGGTCGTTTCTGCCTCATGGGCAATGTTAACGATGGGTATTCGCTTGCTCCGGACGAGACTCCATTCTCCAAATGCGACGTCGTCGGCAATCCGTCGGACGAGGCGCTATCCGCCGCTCAACGCATTCCGCTGCAGTTCGCGAACATTGCGGGCGGCGTCCGTAATGCCTCGCATGGCGCGGTCCAGGTGCAGCCCTCCACAGGCGACCCGACCAACGTCATTGCACCTTATCCGGCGGTGTCGGTCGGACTCACGGCGGGCGAATGGAATCGCGCCGGCAGCGCCAACAACAGAGTTGAGATACGCGTTCATTAGTTTGATTGGCGCGGCACTGGCCGTGCGGAGCCCGGGCTTCGTTTCCGCCAGCCTGAGGCGGCCCCCTCAAAAGCGTGGTTTTGAGTGGCTGCCGTTGTGGTTCACGGGTGCGGCCGCGGGGAGCCCGGGTCCTTTGACGTCAGCCTGGGGCGGTCCCCCAAAAAGCGTGGTTTTTGGTGGCTGCGTCTGCAAAAATTTCGCCCGTGCCGTTTCGACCTGACGAAGACTTTCTGCCACCTCGCTGGCTGCGCAACCGGCACGTTCAATCGATGCTGGCCAGCACGGGCGCGCGGCGTGGGTCCATTGCGCGTCGTACCGCACCCATGGTTGCTGCGGAAAGAGAGATGGTTCTCGACTGTGGCGATGGGGTGAGGCTGCAGTGTTTCGTTTCCAGTCCTCCCAACAGCACCGGCCGTCCTGCCGTCATCCTGCACGGATGGGAAGGCAGCGCGCAGTCCCTCTACATCCTGTCACTGTCACAACAGCTCTTTGAGCGCGGTTTTGAGGTTCTGCGCCTCAATATGCGCGATCACGGTGAGACCCATCACTTGAATCGGGACCTGTTTCACTCGTGCCGATTGTCGGATGTAGTGGGGGCATTGCGGGCAATTCAGCATTTATATCCGGGGCAGGCGTTGCGGCTCGCGGGGTTTTCGCTGGGTGGAAATTTCGTGCTGCGCGCCGCGGCCCAGGCCAGCGAGGTCGGGTTGGATATTGCCAAAGTGGTGGCCGTCTCTCCGGTGCTCGATCCCGAGGAGACGCTGGTGGCGCTGGAGGAGTCATTTCCGGGCTATCAGCTCTATTTTGTGCGCAAGTGGATGCGCTCTTTGCTGAAGAAACAGGCCGTGTGGCCGAAGATCTACGACTTCCGCGAGCTGGGGAAGATGTCGAATCTGCGGCGGATGACGGCGGACCTGGTAAAGCGCTTCACCGAGTTTCCGACGCTGGAGGACTACCTGAATGGCTACGCCATAACCGGGTCCCACCTCGCACGTTTGGTCGTGCCCTCGCGCATCATCACTTCGTTGGACGATCCGATTATTCCGGCGCAGAGCCTGCAGCGGCTTGCGAACCCGGAGGCGCTTCAACTCACTGTGACACGCCACGGCGGTCATTGCGGGTTTCTGGAACGGCTATCGGGACCCAGTTGGGTTGAGGGGAAGATTGTTGAGGAGTTTGAGAGTGGGGCGGCTTCGGCGCCGCCCAGGGAAAAACTGCCTCAGGCCGGAACCGCGACTTCCATGTCGAATTCGAACGTGTAGGTCTCGGCTGACCCGCGGCATTCCGCTGAAGCTCGCGCCTCCGCGGCGGCGATAACTTCTCTTGCCGCGTGGGCCTCTGGGGACGCGCTTGCGTGCCTTGCCCCGTGTGCCTCTCTTGCTGCGTGAGCGTGTACGGATGCGCCTGGCTCCGCGAATGTGCGCGTCGCCGAGTCAGTGCGCACCGGTGCGCTCGCTCGTGCGCCAATATCCGCCCCGACCACTGCTTCCTCATTTGCCTGCGTCACGTGCGCGATTACTTCGGCGCGTGAGATTCCTGGGCTTTGTGACACGGCGTTTGCTGTGGTCATTGACGCGATGTGGGCTGCGCGCGTGGCTGCGTGTGCGCGCATGGCTTCGCCCAACTTGCGCACGTTGCGGGTTACGACGAAGTCAGCACCGCGCGTGGCCAAGTGCAACGCAGTGTCGAGATCGGCCACGTGGGAGATGGCCCAGCGCCAGGGGCCTTTCCACAAATGTTTGCCCGGGGGCAGCAATTCGAGGTCGCAGAACACGTATTCCGGCTTGAATGCTTCGACCTTGATCTGGGTGTGGCCGTCGTAGTTGCTCAGGATCCAGCCAACCGGGTAGTCGGCGCGCGTGCGTGCCGTGTGGATGGTGGCCAGATCCTTCGAAACCAACACACAACGTGACCGGAAGGGCTTCATCGCGCGGACAACCTGCGAGATCACCTGGTCGTGCCCGAAGCGGGCGATGCTGGCGCGGCCCAACACCACGAAGACGGTGATTTCCGGACGGCCTTCGAGGAGGCGCAGCGCTGTCGTCAAGGTCGGGATCAGCGTGCCGAGGAATTTGTCGCCGAAGATGTTGGTTTGGCTGACGTCGAGCGCCTGCATCTGGGCGCCTGACAAATCGGTGTCGTCGGTATCGGCACCGGTTACACGAGCGAGCTGCTGCTCGTTGCAAACCATCGGCACGCCGTCCGCTGACAGGTGCACGTCGAGTTCGATGAATCGAACGCCCAACGCAATGGCCGAGCGCAACGCAGGGAGGGTGTTCTCAGGGAATTCCGCTGAGTTGCCCCGATAGCCCACCAGATGTAACAACCGCATCGCTTTCACTGGAAACACACGCGCAGACGAAAGTCGATTGAGTGTAGATGGGTTCGGCCAAATAGGCTCTATGTCGCCGTGCGGCGCCAGTGTTGGTTTGGTCAGTGTTGCACGCGGGGTACGCTGTTTGCGTGTACAGCGCGTGTGCCGGACCTTGGGTTGTTGGTGCGAGCTGAGGTTGACGGCCGCGGTCATGAGCTCGGCGCGGGGTCGCGGCCGGCGCGGCGTGGCGTGGCGTGGCGTGCGGCGATGGCCGTGGCCGGCCGGGGGTTGTCCCGGCCGGCACGGCTTTGTGTGGGGCGGTAGCTTTGTTTGGGGGCGTCGGCCAGCGCGCGCGTACGGGGCGGCTTGCGCCGCGACGTGTTAGCCGCGCTTCTCCTCGAATTGCACGACAGGTTGGCCGCTCGTCACGGTGACTGCGCCGTCGATGACTGCGCCTTTGGCGATAGCGATGCTCTTGGCGATGATGTCGGCGTGGATGACAGCGGTGGCGCCGACCTCCAATTTGTTCTCCACGACCAACTTGCCGAAGATGCGCCCGGCGATGACCGCGGCCACGGCGTGAATTTCACCTTCCCACTGGGACTTGGCAGCCATGCTCAGGGCTCCGCCAACCTTGCCATCCCCTCGGATGGCCCCGCAGACCACCAGCGGCCCACCGGTTTCGACGTCGCCAGTCAGGTGACACCCCTCCGCCACAAACGTCGGGGAGCTTCCGAGCTGATCAATCAGACGTCGCTTCGGCATATCGCTCATCATTGCTCCGGGGTACGCGGTAAGACCCTGCTCGGTCAGGGCATCGTTACAATATCCAGTAGCCGCGAGGGGAAGGTGCTGACGATGATCACAGTCCGGGCAGGAAGTGCTGCGATTGGTTTGTGTTTGGTGCTGCTGACTTCGGGCTGTAGCCGCGAGCAGCAGGATTGGCGCTCCGCCGAGGCCGCCGACACCATCGACAGCTACGGGCAATTTATACAGCGCCACCCTGAGAGCGAGCTCGTGACGCAGGCGCGCACGCGCGTTGCTCAGCTTGGCGAAGACCGGGATTGGCAGCGGGCTGGCAGCGCTGACACTGTGGATGCCTACCGGGAGTTCATTTCGCAGCATCCCAGTGGGAAGTGGGCGCAGGAGGCGAACATCCGCATCCAGAATTTCTCGTTGGGCGAGCAGGCGGGAACGGATGCCGCCACCCAAGCCACCGGAGCCGCGGGCGGTGCGACTCGCGCCGCACCCAGCGCAACCTCGACGGCGAACGCGTCCGCAGGGGCCGGATTGGCCGTCGGCGGCGCTCGTGCCGTTCCGGCGCTGCCTGTCGCTTCGCGAGCCAGCGCATCCGGAGTCTCCACGGCTGGTGCTGCAGCGGCCTCAGCAGCCAAGCCTAGCCCGAGCGTGACCTCCACCGTCAGCGCAGGCGCCGCCGCAGCTCATGCACCAGCGCCGCCCCAAGCGACGGCTGCCAAAGGTGGCTTTGGCATCCAGCTCGGCGCCTTCAGCAGCGAAGCCAGCGCTTCCGCCCAATGGGGCACCCTGAGCGCCAAGTACGCCTCGCAACTGCAGGGCCTCACGCAGCACGTCGT
>Ga0068862_100001898_pt1 | contig 18971 bp, 15 predicted proteins | sample KBSSwiS52_FD_66598 | JGI IMG/M metagenome (GOLD analysis project Ga0068862, IMG submission 66598) | Switchgrass rhizosphere microbial communities from Kellogg Biological Station, Michigan, USA - KBS Switchgrass S5-2 | ecosystem: Host-associated > Plants > Roots > Rhizosphere > Soil ... | reverse complement strand
CCCTCAATGTTGCGGCTCTTGAAAATGCTTCACGATGCCGGCATCACTATTGTGCCGGGGACAGATGCGCTGTCCGGGTATACGCTGCTGCACGAGCTGGAGTTGTACGTGCGCGCGGGGATTCCACCGGCACAGGTTTTGCGGATGGCGACCCTGACATCTGCCCAGGTTGTGGGTGTCGACCGGGAACGCGGCACGATCGCTCCCGGCAAGTTGGCGGATATGGTTCTGATCGACGGCGACCCGACAGCTCACATCGAGGACATTCACAAGGCCGCGATTGTGATCAAAGACGGTCACGTGTTTCATCCGGCCCAAATCGAGAAGGCGCTGGGGATAGCGCCAGGAGGAGCTTCATGAATGCAGCCAGGCAACCCAGGATTCCAGGTCCGGACCATCCCATCACCGTAACGCCCAACAAGCAGCGGGTGTTGGTGCGCGCCGGCGGCGCGTTGATTGCAGATACGCGCGAAGCGTTGACTTTGCAGGAAGCCTCCTATCCACCGGTCCAATACATCCCGCGCAAGGATGTGGACATGAACCTCCTGCAAAGAACCAGCCACACCACCCATTGTCCCTACAAGGGCGACGCCTCCTACTACAGCATCCCCAACGCAGGCGAAGGCGCAACCAACGCGGTATGGACCTACGAGAATCCATATCCATCCGTGGCGCAGATCAAGGACTACGTGGCGTTCTATCCCAGCCGTGTGGATGGCATCGAGGAGCGGCCGGCGGTCTGAGCCGGCCAATCCAACTCGGCGACCTTCGGGATCATGAACACATAGCCCACGAATCCGATCACGCCGACCGCGGCTGCCAGAGCAAACGCCAGTGTGAAATGACCGGTCCACTGGATGACGTAACCGGTCAACGCCGGCGCGAGAATGCCGGCCAGGTTGCCGATCATGTTCTGGATGCCCACCCAACGGCCGGCCGCCGCAGGGCCGGCGATGATCTGAGAGACGGCGAACACGCCGGGTGATTGGATGCCACATACGGCCTGGTAGAGGAAGATCGAGGCGAGTGCGACGGGCCGCGGTCCCCACGCCATCGCCAACATACAGGCGATGTAACCTACGTGGGCGGCGCCCAGCACCCACTTGTATCCCAGGTTGACCGAGCCGCCCCGCCGGATATACCGATCGAGCGCCCACCCGCCGAAAATCGCGCACGCCGCGTTGACGAAATAGGCGGCACTGGTAAACCGGGTCATTTCCCAATCGGAAAATCCACGCTCGCGCACCAGGTACGACGGCAGCCAGGACAGCATGAAGTAGAAAGTGTAGTTGCTGGAGAAATGACCGAGCCCTGTCCCCCACAAGGAGCGTTGCTTCAGGATCATTCCCGTGGTTGCAATCTCCGTCGCGTGGTCTTCCTCGGCTCGGTGTTGGACGCGCACCCGCGACCAGGGCAGCAGCCACAGGAGCGACACCGCGCCGAATACAACAAACGCGGCGCGCCAGCCATACCGCGTCATCAGAAAGCCGCCCACGAAGGTTCCTACCACCGGCCCCATGAGATAAGCGAACGCAATGATGCCGTTGGCGGTCGCGAGGCTCTGAGTCGGAACCGTCGATGCGAGAATCTTGGATGCACAGGGGAACCCGACACTCTCTCCAACCCCGAGCAACAGTCTCAGAATCAGGAGCAGCGTGAACCCTGAAACGACACCCACCAACAGGGTTGCCAACGCCCAGATGGCCAGTCCACCCGCCAGGACGCGGTGTGCACCGAAGCGCTCCGCCAGCCAGCCGACGGGAACCTGCATGAAGGCGTAGGTCCAGAAAAAGGCCGAGCCCAACATGCCGAGCTGAATATCGGTGAGGTGCAGGTCCTCCTGAACGTGGTGAAGGGCCGTTGGCAGCGCGCCGCGATCCACGTAGTTGAGGAACAGCACCGCGGCCAGCAGCAGGACCACCGGACTACGGGCCACATTCTTTGCTTGTGTAACCGGGATCAGGTCGCGGGCCTCGGTGAATTCATGTAAGGATACTCCATGCCAAGCCCATCCCTGCGCCGGCGCCAGATTGCCATTGTCTGCCTGCTTTTTGCCGGCTATGCGAGTCTTTATTTTTGCCGTGCCGACCTGTCCGTGGCCACCCCACTGCTGGTGGAGGAACTGAGCGCCCGGGGGCTCACTCAGCAGGAGGCCCTGTGGTGGATCGGTACATTCACCTCCATCGGAACCTTCGGATATGCCCTGGGCAAGCTGTTTCTGGGGGGCCTGGGCGACTACTGGGGCGGACGTATCAACTTTCTGATCGGCCTCGCCGGCGCCACGGTCTTTACGGTGTTGTTCGCCCTGACCGGCCTGATCCCCATTTTCACGCTGGCCTGGTTTGCCAACCGCCTGACCCAATCCCTGTCCTGGGCGGGATTGATCAAGGTTTCGTCGAAATGGTTCAACTTCTCCTCCTACGGCGGCGTGCTCGGCATTCTGAGTGTGAGCTTCCTGGTGGGCGATGCCGCCGCCCGGCAGATGATGGGCTCGCTCATCCATCACGGTTACGGCTGGCGCACCCTGTTCTACGTTGCCGCCGCGGTCTCAGCGGGCTGCCTCCTGATCAATTTCCTCTTCCTGCGCGAGTCGCGCACGGATCTCGGCTTTGAGGAGGCGCACCCGAATCCCTTGAATCTGTACGCACAATCGCAAGCGCCCCCCGCCAGTGTTTCCGAGCTGCTGCGGCCCCTGTTTCGCAGCCCCGCCTTCCAACTCGTATGCCTGCTCTCATTCGCCCTCACCATTGTGCGCGAGACCTTCAACAATTGGACCCCTGAATACCTGCATGCCCACCTGGGATTCAGTGCCGGCGATGCAGGCAGCATGAGCGCGGTTTTCCCCGGTGTTGGGGCCATATCCGTGCTGGTCACCGGGTGGCTCAGCGATCGGCTGGGCGTGAATGGTCGCGCCCTCGTGATGTTTATCGGCTTGGGACTGGCAACGGCGGCGCTCGTTGCGCTCATGTCCATACCGGCGGGCACCGGCACGATGCTCGCTCCTTTGTTGGCGATCGGCGCAGTTGCTTTCTGCCTCCTCGGTCCTTACTCCTATCTGGGCGGCGCCTTTGCACTCGACTTTGGCGGCAAACAAGGCAGCGCTGTTGCCTCAGGCATCATCGACGGAATCGGCTACATCGGCGGCATCCTGGCCGGGACGAGTGTCACGCAGATCTCAGGTGCCTATGGATGGCAAGGCGTGTTTGTTGCACTCGCCGTCGTCACCGCGCTGGCGGCGCTGGCATCGGGTGTGTTGTACGCTCTGCGATACCGGGCAGCCACCATCCAACAAACAGCACAATGATGAGTCTGGCAGACGAAGTCTTCAGCTTGTTCGACCGGCGCGGATCGGGCGTCTACTTCGGCGAGCGGATCACGATGACCGAGCACGCCCTGCAGGCTGCGTACTTCGCCCGTGAGGAAGCGGCGCCGGTCGAGCTGGTTGTCGCGGCTCTGCTGCACGACATTGGTCACCTGGTCGAAAAAGTTCCGGACGACCTCGGTGATTGGACCTCGGATGCCCGCCACGAGGAGATCGGCGCGCGCTGGTTGGAGCGGCGGTTCGGTGCGGAAGTTGCAGGCCCCGTGCGGCTTCATGTTCCCGCCAAGCGTTATTTGTGTGCGACGGATCGCAACTATGTCGCCATGTTGAGTCAGGCATCTATCATTACGTTACAACTTCAGGGCGGCCCGATGACGCCTCAGGAAGTTTTACAATTTGAAACAGAACCGTACTACCGGGAAGCGGTGCGGCTGCGGCGTTGGGACGACCAGGGAAAGGTTGTAGGGTTGAAGACACCCGGTCTGGCCGAGTATCGTGAGCTCATCGAACAGCTCGCGCTGCGAGCTTAAAGGTATGGATGAAGCCACACTACCTTGCTGCAACCTTTCTGCTGCTCGGCACTGCAGCCACTGCCGAGATTGACGCCCCCGCGCGTCCCCAACTGCATTTCTCCGGCGGGCGAACCGCTCAACAACGTCTCAGCCCCACCGGGCAGAAACTCGACGCCGCCCTCGCGCAGTTGACGCAGACTGTCAGCACGGCGAGATCGACGCCTACTGTCGCGGAGCTGCACCTCCTGAATCCGGCGGCGAAGTTCATACAACGGGCTTCTGATCCAACACCGCTCGTATCCGTCGACGCGATCACACGCGGCGACCCACAGCAACTCAAACAGGAGTTGGAGCAACTGGGGCTGCAGAAGGCGGCGGTCTATTCGAATGACGTGGGCGGATGGTTGCCGGTGGACAAGATAGATGCAGCAACCGCGCTCGGCGAGCTGCATGCGATTCGTGCAGCGATGTCCAGAACGCGCTCAGGCGCCGTGACCTCGCAGGGCGACTTCGCCCAGCACAGCAGTGCGCTACGCAGCACGTACTCCACTTTGTTGGGCACCGGCATCACGGTCGGTGCAATTTCGGACAGCTACAACTGCTATCCCGTCTACGCGCAGAATAATGTGCCGGCTTCCGGTCCTACCGGATATGCCTCGAATGGCTTCAATACAACCGCGCCCCAGGACGTCAGTTCAGGTGACCTGACGACTGTGAACGTTGTGGAGGAAGCACCGTGCATGGACTACGTAAATTACGGAGCGCCGTTTCAACTACCCTTCGGCGATGAAGGGCGAGCGATGCTTCAGATCGTGCACGACGTGGCACCCAGTGCCGGTCTCGCGTTTTACACGGCGGAGTTCAGCGAGGCCGATTTCGCGAAGGGTATCGGACTCCTCCAACAGGCGGGGGCTAAAGTCATCGTTGATGAAGTCGGATACTTCGACGAGCCGTTCTTCCAGGATGGCGAGATCTCGCAGGCGATTGATGCCGTAGCGGCCAAGGGCGTCGCCTACTTTTCCGCCGCCGGCAATGATGGATCCAACGCTTATGACAATACCGTCCCCAGCTTCACCACATTGTCGAGCTCGGGCGCTACAGCAGGTGAATACCTGCTGAATTTCGATAACTACGGTGCCACCAACACTACCTCTTTGTCGGTCGACATACCGGCCCTGCAGCAAGGATACGTGGTTGCCGTGGTGCTCCAGTGGGATCAGCCCTACGTGACCGGTGCACCTGGAAGCCCAGGCGCGAGCAGCCACTTGGATCTGTGCGTTTCGAGCAGTTCCGGCACCGACACAATCATCGGCGGCGGCAGCAAGTCAGCTAGCTGTACAGGGGCCAATGCGACGGGGGTGGACCCCGTGCAGATCATGATTATCGGCAACCCGTCCAATGCAGCCTCAGCGACAGCGCCGGAGACCGTGAATATCAGTGTTGGCTTGGCCGACGGAACCGCGGCCCCAGGCCGCATCAAGCTGGCAGTCGAGGGCGGCGGGTTGAACGTGGTCATCCACAGCAACTACGCGAAAAACGCGACGATTCAGGGACATCCGGGTGCGGCGGGGGCCGCGGCAGTCGGCGCTGCCGCTTTCTACAACACGCCGGCCTGCGGTGTGACCACGGCCGTGCTGGAGAACTATTCCTCCCAGGGTGGCGCACCGATTCTGTTCGACACGACCGGCACCCGGCTGCCGTCGCCGACCACGCGCCAGAAGCCCAACTTTGTGGCTCCCGATGGGGGCAATGACACATTCCTGGGATTCAAAGACACCGGGGATAAGAGCTCGGTGGCTCAATGTGCCAACAACGCCAGCTATCCCAACTTCTTCGGAACGTCCGCTGCAGCTCCGCACGCCGCGGCCATTGCGGCCTTGATGCTACAGGCGGACTCGACGCTGACCCCCGCTCAGATCTACGGTGCGCTGCAGTCGACTGCATTACCCATGGCCAACACCTCTCCCGATGTGAACACGGGATTCGGGTTCATCCAGGCAGATACGGCCTATTCTTCGCTGGGCCTGGGCACACCGCCGGTGACTGTCGCCACCACCCCAACGGCCACCAGCAAAGGCGGCGGCGGTGGTGCAATCGATGGGATCGTGTTGTGGGTACTCGGCGGCTTGGGACTCGCCCGGCTGCTACAGCAACGACGTGCCCTTGGGAGAGCGCACGACCGCCGTTCCGGCGATCTTGTCGTGCCAGCCCTGCCGGTCGTGGTCGATGGCAATCCAGATAAAGCCCAGGAACACCACCGCGAGAGATAAGAAGCAACTGAGCGCGCGGACGATCGCCGTCGGCCAGTCAATCGGACGGCCATCGACCCGCACCACCTGCAGGCCGCAAATGATGCCGCCAATGGTGGATCCCTTCAGTTTCCACATGACGGCGCCATAGGCCGCCAACAGAACGAGAAATACGTCGTGGTCGTGTAGCTGTTGGGTCACGATACCGATCAGGATGATGTCGAGCAGCAGCGCACCCATGCGGATGCCGAAGCCGGCACGCGGCAACGCTGATGCGTTGATCGGCGGCTGCCCGCTAGTCGTATGAGGCGGAGCTCCGCCACCCGGGGCGCTCGTGCCCATGCTGCCTGTGTTCAGGTTGTCTCCTCCACCGCCGGCACCCGGCGCCTGGTGCTCATCAGCTGTGAAATCACCCAATCCGGATCCCCCGGGGGCGTCCGACCCAACACCGCTGCCGGTGCCAATGCCTGTCCCGGCGCCAGAACTGAAGTCGGCGCCGCGCCGTGCCGCATCGGTGTCAGCCTGCGCCACGCCAGCGCCACGAGACGCCGTGATGTCGGCGGCCTCGCCGAAGTGCGGCTCTGCGCGACCATCGCGGCCCACTGTGAAATCGGGACCTCGCGGTGGCTCAGCGTGAGGCGCCGCTGTGGGCCCTCCACTCACCCCGGGCATACCACCCACGGCCGCCGCCCCACCGCCCGGCCCAGGCCCGCCCGAACGGGCCATCCGCTGCGCCCTCACGGCAACCAACAGGGTGTAAGCCACCACTCCGAGCCCCAGGAGGTCCGTCAACTTGTAAATGACAAACCCCATCACCGGCAGCGTGTACACCACCAGCAGGATCAACCCACCCACGAGCACCCCAACAATCGTGTGCCTCACTGGATCATTCGCCAGCGAAGGTGTGCAACGTCTCCCGATGGCCGCCAGAACCACGACCTTGCCGAAAATCGTCGCGCAAACGAGCCCGATGACGAGAAACGGTATCGCGGCAATCCCGACCACCGTAATCGCCAACAGCACAATCAACACCGGAATACCCAAGGTCAGGACCAGCGCTGCCAGAATCGACGGCCCCGGCTCCCTCTCCAGGGTCTGGATACACTTGTCCACCGGCCCGCGAAACACGACGGCCATAAAAACATAAAGCGCCAGTAGTCCCAGCGCGATTCCCCATGCCCATCCTAGACCTGAAGAGAACGCCAGCGGCCTGCCATACAACAGGCAGCGTTCAATCCACGGGCGCACCCAATCGAAGTTGCCCCAGTCGACCCCCAACACATTCTCGACCTGACCGTCGACAACCGCGGCCGGATCCTTCTCCAACTCACCGCCTATGATGACGATGTTCCCGTGCACCTTTGCCTCGGGCCCGAGCTCGACGTTGCCCATCACGGCAACCACATCGCCGCTGACTTCACCGTCAACGTAGACACTGCCCATCACGGCGACCGCTTGTTCGCCAACGGTGCCCCCGGTTATCCGAGTCTTGCCGAGGACAGAAACCACATTCTCGTCGACCTCACCAGCGCTGATGGCCGAGCCAAAGACGGCTACGAGACTGTTTGCATGTTGCCCAGCATCCAACTCAGCGTTGTGACCGACAGACACGGCATCTTCGTGGTTGCCGTGTTTATGGGAGTGCTTCCTGTGATGATGCTCCGCCCAGTCCTCCTCATCATCCTGATCGCTGTCGGCGGCCGACCCTGAATCAAACGTGGTCGTCTTACCTTCATCCGATGTGGAGGGCGCAGTTGTGTCCTGCGCGTGAGCGGCCGTCAGCAGCAGACAGCACACCAATAAGGTTGCCCAAGACGACAAAGCTTTAAGGGGATACGTATTCATCTTTGTACATACAGTGTGCGATAGGCAAACGTGCCCAATGCAAAGAGCACGGCATACAGCGCAAATCCAACCGCGGCTCCGGCGTAGAGCCAGGTAGCCGGTATCGCGTGAAACACCGTCTCACCCAGCGAAACAGTTGTTGAAAAGGCTTCGCCCGTTCGGTGCAAGGCAGTCACGCCGGCGACATCGGACGAACGCACAAATTCGGCCACCGACATGAAGCCGGCCAATGCGAGTTTGATGAACCCGAGCGAGGCGACGAGAAACGCTGCGCGTGCGGGCATGGGCCAGTGGGAGAACCCCCTGCGCCACCAGGGCTGCGCGGAGATTTGCGCGAATACGCGCCCCTGCAGGGAAGCCGGCGCCCGCCGCGGTGGTTGCGAACGAGCGAGGTTGTCAATGAGCTTCTCCAGGTCGCTCATAGCGCCCCCGCCTTCTTCAACACCTTCGCCATGGCCGCTCGGCCACGTGCAATGTCGGTTTTGATCTTGGGCAGCGACACCCGCAGTTGCTCCGCGATCTGGTCGTACGACATTTCCTCAAAGTGATACAACACCAGCGGCACGCGCTGATGCTCCGGCAACGAACGCAGCGCCCGCTCAACGAGCTCGTGGCGCTGCGCCGCCTCGATGTCAGCCACAATCGTATCCGCCCCCGGATGGCCGGCCCCCGGAAAGTCGCTCTCCGGCTCCTCCTCATCCTCACGCCGCAGCTCCGAGAAAAACCGCCAGCGCCGGCGATACCGCGAGAGGTGATTGAGAGTCAGGTTGGTGGTCACCGTCTTGAGCCACCCCCCAGCCGTAGGGCTCGTCGCCAGTGACGCAAAATTCTCATACGCCTTCAGGAAAACCTCCTGGGCAATATCTTCCGCCTGCGCATCGTTGCCGGTTAAGCGCGCGGCAGTCGAATAGACCATGTCCTGGTAGGCATGCATAAAAGTCGCGAATTCGGCCTGGTTTTCCAATTGAGGCGTTTCAGCGTTTGTACCCAGAACACCGCTCGCGGGAAAAAGTCGCAGGGTTGCACCGAAGCAAGGGCTATTTCTTCTCGAGTTGTGCCCCCTGCACAATCTGACCCGTCATTCCCTGCGGTTGGGCCGTTATAAAGGGTCCCTTCTGCGACGCGGGTGTCGCACTGCTACGTAACTTCCGCCACAAGTCGTAAATCGTCAGTCCGCCGGTCAGGATCGCAAGGGTCTCAAAGTACGCTCCCGATCCAAACGCCTTCATCAGACTCCCCGCCAGTATCGGCCCGATCGCCGCCGCCGTGCCGTTCAGGGACAACAGAGCGCTGCTCGCCGCCACCATCTGTCCCGGCTCGAGCTTGTCGTTCACATGGGAAACCGCCAACGAGTACAGCGTCAACACAAAAGCACTGAACAGCCCCGCCATGACCAGGAACAGAAAGTGCGGCATGTGCGGAAACACGACGATGCTGCCCGCCGAAAACGTGGCAATCGTGCAGACGATGGCGATCACCGTCCGACGATCCATGCGATCTGACAGTCGACCCATCGGGTACTGCGTAAGCGTTCCCGACAGAATGCTCACCGCCATGAAGGTGGCAATGCCCAACGTGTCGAGGCCGCTGAGGCGCGCATACACCGGCCCCATACCGAAGATCGTCGACGTGACCATTCCGGACACGGTGACCGCTACGACGCCCAAGGGTGAGTTCTTATATAGGTCCCTGTACCGCACCTTGACCGGTACATGGGTCTGGGGCGAATGATGCGAGGACACGACGATGGGAATCATCGCCAGCGAGATCAGGATGGAGACCAGCATGAACGGCGTAGCTGTGCTGGGATCCGCCAGCAGCAGCAGGTACTGCGCCGATCCGAGGCCCACATAAAGAACCAGCATGTACATCGCGAGCAGTGTTCCACGATTGGAACGAGTTGCTCCGGCGTTGAGCCAGCTCTCCGCGACCACGTAAATACCCGCAAAGCACACGCCCGAGGCCAGCCGCATGAGCGCCCAGAGGGCGGCATTTACGAAGGAACCTTGCACCAGGATGGTTGCCGAAGCTACTGCGGCCAGAGCCGCAAATACCCGGATATGCCCTACTTTGCGCACCAGTCGGGGTGCGCCAAAGGTACCCAGGAGGTACCCTACGTAGTAACAGGACATGATGGCCCCGGTGACCGGTGCCGGGATGCCCTCGAGTGTGGCACGGAGGCCGAGAAGCGTGCCCTGCAGGCCGGCGCCCAGCATCAGGACGCCCATGCCCAGCAATAAGGGCCACGTGGTGGAGATCATGGTGGCTGAGATTAAGTTGCGCGAATTTGGTCGGCGCGCATCATATCCCGCCGATCGTCAGTAACGGTTTGAGTCGGCACACTTTTGGCTTACTATATTTGATATATCAGTGTGCCCGGCAGGTACGTCCTATGATATCGATTGAAGAAACGGATTTAGGTACACCGCATCGTGAGAGCGAGAAGCTCGTAACGCTGACGATTGATGGCACCGAGGTCACCGTACCTGCGGGCACGTCCGTTATGCGCGCGGCCGCTCTTGCAGGCACCAAGGTGCCGAAGCTGTGTGCCACGGAGCAACTCGAAGCCTTCGGCTCTTGCCGCCTCTGCCTCGTACAGATCGAAGGCATGAAGGGACTTCCTGCGTCGTGCACCACCCTCGTCGGCGAGGGCATGAAGGTCACCACCCAGAACCAGAAAATCGCCGAAATTCGTCGCGGCGTGATGGAGCTGTACATCTCCGATCACCCGCTCGACTGCCTCACCTGCCCTGCCAACGGTCACTGCGAGTTGCAGGAGATGGCCGGCGCTGTAGGTCTGCGCGAGGTGCGCTACGGCTACGAGGGTGAGAACCACCTGAGCCTGGGTAAAGACACCAGCAATCCTTACTTCACGTTCGATGCCAGCAAGTGCATCGTCTGCTCTCGTTGCGTGCGCGCTTGCGAAGAGCAACAGGGCACGTTCGCGCTCACTATCCAGGGTCGCGGTTTCGAGTCCAAAGTCTCTCCGAGTCAGAACGAATCGTTCATGGACTCGGAGTGCGTGTCGTGCGGCGCCTGCGTGCAGGCCTGCCCCACCGCAACGCTGTCAGAAAAGAGTTTGATTGAGAAAGGCCAGGCCGAGCACAGCATCGTGACGACCTGCGCCTACTGTGGCGTCGGCTGTTCGTTCCGCGCCGAGATGAAGGGCGAGGAAGTCGTCCGCATGGTTCCCAACAAGGACGGCCATGCCAACCATGGCCACTCCTGCGTAAAGGGCCGGTTCGCGATCGGTTATGCCACCCACAAGGACCGCATCCTGAAGCCCATGATCCGGGCGAATATCAGCGATCCGTGGCGCGAGGTTTCCTGGGAGGAAGCCATCAACCACGCCTCCAGCGAGTTCAAGCGCATCCAGGCGAAGTACGGCCGCGACTCCATCGGCGGCATTACGTCCTCCCGTTGCAGCAACGAGGAGACCTACCTCGTTCAGAAGTTGATTCGGGCCGGTTTCGGCAACAACAACGTCGATACCTGCGCGCGTGTCTGCCACTCCCCGACGGGCTACGGTCTGAAGCAGACCCTGGGTGAGTCGGCGGGTACGCAGGACTTTGACTCGGTCATGAAGTCCGATGTGATTTTCGTCATCGGCGCCAACCCGACTGACGGACATCCGGTGTTCGCTTCACAGATGAAGCGCCGCCTGCGCCAGGGTGCGAAGTTGATTGTGGCGGATCCTCGCCGCATCGACCTGGTGAAGAGCCCTCACATCGAGGCGTCGTATCACCTGAAGCTGTTCCCAGGAACCAACGTCGCGCTGATCAACAGCCTGGCGCACGTCATTGTCACCGAAGGCCTGGTCAAAGAAGACTTCGTTCGCGCCCGCTGCGAAGTGGATTCGTTCGAGAAGTGGCGCGACTTCGTTGCCCTGGAGCGGAATTCTCCCGAGGCCATGGAACCCGTCACCGGTGTGCCTGCCGCGGAAATCCGCGCCGCCGCCCGCCTGTATGCGACCGGCGGTAACGGCGCCATCTATTACGGACTGGGTGTCACCGAGCACAGCCAGGGCTCGACGATGGTTATGGGTATCGCGAACCTCGCCATGGCGACCGGCAACGTTGGCCGCGAAGGTGTGGGCGTCAACCCGCTGCGCGGTCAGAACAACGTGCAGGGCTCGTGCGATATGGGCTCCTTCCCTCACGAGTTCCCGGGCTACCGGCACGTGTCGGATAACACGGTTCGCCACCTGTTTGAAACGACCTGGGGCGTAACCCTGCAGAACGAGCCGGGCCTGCGCATTCCGAACATGTTTGAAGCGGCCCTGGACGGTGAGTTCAAGGGTCTGTATCTCGAAGGCGAAGACATCGCGCAGTCGGATCCGAACACACAGCATGTCACTGCTGCGCTGTCGGCGATGGAGTGCATCGTGGTTCAGGATCTCTTCCTGAACGAGACCGCGAAATTCGCGCACGTCTTCCTGCCGGGATCCTCCTTCCTGGAAAAGGACGGAACGTTCACCAACGCCGAGCGCCGCATTTCGCGGGTTCGCAAGGTCATGGAGCCGAAGTCGGGATATGCGGACTGGGAGATCACCCAGTTGCTGTCCAACGCCATGGGCTATCCCATGAACTACAAGCACCCGTCCGAGATCATGGACGAGATCGCGAAACTGACACCGACGTTCACGGGCGTCAGCTTCAAGAAGATCGACGAGATGGGCAGCATTCAGTGGCCGTGCAACGACGCCCACCCGAATGGCACGCCGACCATGCACGTTGACGAGTTCGTCCGTGGTAAGGGCCGGTTCCTGGTGACGGAATACGTTCCGACCCGCGAGAAGGTCAATGCGAAGTTCCCGCTGATCCTGACCACAGGTCGCATCCTGAGTCAGTACAACGTGGGCGCGCAGACTCGCCGTACCGAAAACAACCAGTGGCACGACGAAGACCGTATCGAGATGCATCCGCACGATGCCGAAGAGCGTGGAATCAAGACTGACGACTGGGTCGGTGTACGCAGCCGCGCAGGCGAAACCGTGTTGCGTGCGAAGGTGAGTGATCGGGTACAGCCGGGTGTTGTGTACACGACGTTCCACTTCCCGGAGTCGGGCGCGAACGTTATCACCACAGACAACTCCGACTGGGCGACCAACTGCCCTGAGTACAAGGTCACGGCGGTACAGGCTACACGAGTCAGTCAGCCGTCCGAGTGGCAGAAGCGCTTCCGGACCTTCACGGAGACGCAGGAGAGCCTGTTGAAAGCGGCGGAGACGGTGTCGGTTAAATGAGCAGCGACGGACCCGAACAGATTGTTCGGATGGCGAATGACATTGGCAATTTCTTCCGCGCCGAGCCTGACAGAAAGGTGGCGTTGGATGGAATATCCAACCACATCAACAAATTCTGGACGCGACGCATGCGTCAGCGGCTGCTCGACTATGTGGCCCACGGCGGCAATGAGCTCGATGAGCTGCCGCTCGCGGCCGTGAAGCTGGTGGTAGTGGCCGCGGCCCCCGTGGGCCAGCCCGCCACGCCGGCGGTCGTCGCGAAGTAAAACCTCGGCGCCTCGAATGCCCACAGGCGCCGCCCTGGCAGCCGGCTTCACCATGGCCGGACCGGCCGGACCCTCCCTTAGCCCCAGGTGACCGCGGCCCTCACCCGATCCTGGACCCAAACCTGCGGCGTCACCCGCACGGCGCCCTTCACGGATCGATAGCCATCCAAACAGCCTTGGGCTCCGTGAAATTCTCCAGCGCGGCCTCCCCATGCTCGCGCCCAAACCCGGACTCTCCCGACCCTCCCCACGGCAACCGCACGTCGGTATAACCGTAGGTGTTGATCCAGACCGTACCGGCCTTCAGACCGGCCGCCATGCGATGCACGCGGCTGATGTCAGCACTCCAGACACCTGCAGCAAGACTGTAGGCAGTGCCGTTGGCCATGCGCAGCGCATCCTGCTCGTCATCAAACGGAATGACACTCAACACCGGCCCGAAAATCTCTTCCTGGGACACGCGCATCTCGTGTTCGACATTGGCGAAGATGGTCGGCTGCACGTAGTAGCCCTTTTGCCCGAGCCGGGCCCCTCCGATAACAGGTGATGCCCCTTCTCCCTTGCCGATGTCAATGTACTCGAGAACCGTCTTCAATTGGTTAGCCGACACAACAGGCCCCATGGTGGTATCCGGCGCGTCCGGACTACCGACCTTGATGGTCTTCGCGCGAGCGACCAGTCGATCGACCACCTCGTCATACGCCGAACGTTCAACCAGCACGCGCGAGCCTGCGGAACAAACCTGACCGGCATTAAAGAAAATGCCCGAAGCGGCATTACGCGCCGCCCGATCCAGATTGCCGTCGGCGAAAATGATGTTCGCTGACTTGCCACCCAACTCGAGCGTAACCCGCTTGAAGTTGCTGGCCGCGCCCTGCAGAATCCCACGCCCCACGCCGGGCGATCCGGTGAAGGTCACCTTGTTGATGTCGGGATGCTGGACCATCGCATCACCCACCACACTGCCCTTACCCGTGACGACGTTGAACACGCCCGGAGGCACGCCGGCCTCCAGAAGAAGCTCAGCAATGCGAAGCATGCTCAGCGGAGTGATCTCGGCAGGCTTGACGACCATCGTGCATCCGCAAGCCAGAGCCGGCGCAATCTTCCACATTCCGATCATCATCGGAAAATTCCACGGAATGATTGCCCCAACAACTCCCACCGGCTCTCTCAGGGTGTAGGTCACGGCGTCCGGTCGAGCCGGGACGACCAGGCCGGTGATCTTGTCGCACCAACCCGCGTAGTAGCGGATGGTGTCGATAACTGCAGGCATATCCTGCCGCCGGACAGCAGCCAGCGGCTTGCCGGCATCGCGGCTCTCGATCTGGATCAGTTCCTCGGCGTGTTGCTCAATCACATCCGCCGCGCGCTGCAGAATGCGGCCGCGATCAGCAGCGCGCATACCAGCCCAGCCCTTCTGTGCGGCTCGGGCCGCTTTGACCGCAACATCTACATCAGCCTTGCCTCCTAGGGCCACCGCCGCTATCGGCTCTTCTGTGGCGGGATCAATGTCGTGTGAATACTCACCGCCGAGGGGTTTGACATGCTTTCCATTGATAAACAGTTCAAAGTGCTGCATTTAATCTCCGTACGTGCGCCACAGCGCTCCGCCCCAGGGCGGAGAAGTTATATCCCCCCTCCAACATCGACACGATCCGATCGTCCGAATACTTCGACGCAACAGCCATCAGCTCCCGCGTCATGAACTCGTAGTCCGCTTCCACCAGAGCGAGCCCGCCCAATGTGTCTTCACGATGCGCGTCAAAGCCCGCCGAGATAAACACCATCTGCGGTTTGAATTTCTCCAGCGCAGGCATCCAGTCATCTTCCAACGCCTTGCGAGCCGCCCGCCCATCGCTGCCTGCAGACAGCGGCACATTGATCATGTTGGGTGCGGGGTCCTGCGTGCCGGTCCCCGGGTAAAACGGGTGTTGGAAGAAGCTGACCATCAGCACTTTGTCCTGCCATTCCGGCTTGCTGAACATGTCCTCGGTGCCATTGCCGTGGTGGACATCGAAATCGACGATGGCGACGCGCTCGAGGCCCTTCTTCTCAATCGCGTAGGCGGCGGCCACACCGATGTTGTTGAAAAGGCAGAAGCCCATTGGCCGCCCCGTCGTTGCGTGATGTCCGCAGGGACGCACGGCGCAGAATGCATTCCTCGAGCGCCCCGCGATGACTTCATCAACCGCCATCAACCCCGCGCCTGCAGCGCGTCGGGCGGCAGCGAGCGTGTGAGGATTCATGGAGGTGTCAGGATCCAACTGCACGTACCCCTCCGTCGGGGCGTGCTCAAAAATCAGATCAACGTAGGCGGGCCGATGCACACGCTTCAGAGCCTCAGGCTCCGCCAGTGGCGCCTCCAACACACGAAGTTGATCGAGGAGCCCCGATGACTTCATGTGCTCATTGACCGCTATCAAGCGGTCCGGACACTCCGGGTGACCGGCACCCATTTCGTGCTTCAGGCAATCGGCATGGGTGATGTATGCAGTGCTCATGATTTTATTGGCCCAGCGGGGTTTTAGGAGCTACGCCGTGATCGGCGCAGAACTGTGCAGCCGAGATCTTCTGACCGTCCGCATACCGGACCTTTGAGACTTCGATCTGGCCGCCCTGTGACATGACAAACAGGCTCTGGCCTTCCACAGCAGTTACCGTGCCCACTTTGCCGTGCACAGCGGAGAATTTGCGCACGGGATGCTTGCGGGCATCGAACAAATGGAGCTTCTTTCCCTGAAAGAGAGTCCACGCGCCGGGTGCGGGATTACAGCCTCGAATCAGGTTGTAGACCTGATCGACGGGGTTGTGCCAGTTGATGCGGGCTTCCTCTGCACGACACCAACCTTCATAACTCGCCTCGGATTCATCCTGCACGCGCTCGGTCGCGGCGCCGCTCACGACCAGGTCCGCCGCTTCCAACAATGCCGCGACGCCCATGGGAAACAGTCGATCGAAATACACCGTCCCCAACGTGTCGTCAGGACCGATCGGCGTCTCTCGTTGCAGGATGACCGGGCCTTCATCGAGCCCGTCGGTCGGCCGGAAAATCGTCAGTCCGGTAGCAGTGTCACCGCGAATGATCGGCCAGTTGATGGAGCTCGGACCGCGATATCGCGGCAGCAACGACGGGTGATACTGAATCGTGCCGCAGCGCGGAATGCTCACGAAATCCTGCGGCGCAAATTGCAGCACGTACGCCATTACTCCAAGCTCGACGTCGAGTTTGCGGAGAGTGTCGCGCGCTTCGGCGCTCTGGAGCGACTTCGGTTGAAAGACCGGGATGCCGGCCTGCATTGCTGCAGTGCGCAATGCATCCGGGCGGGCCCCCTCTTTCTCAGGGGCGCAGAACACTCCGGCAACTGTATCGCCCCGCGCCCTGAAGGCCTCCATCGAAGCTTTGCCAAAGTCCTGCTGGCCAATGATGGCGATGCGAATCGGTTGCCGAGCCATATCGTTGCGATTTCCCATAGGCGGCAGTGGCCGCGCGGAGCCCAGGTTCTTTGCCGCCGCCAAAAAAGCGTGATTTTTGGCGGCTGCGCAACAAGGGTGTGCCACCTGCGGCGCATCCCGCGCTGCAAGGTCACCTTGCTGCGCTGATTATATGTACTCGCGCTGATATCTCATATATGTTGTGCTGAAGGGTGCAATTAAATTGGGGGAATCACTATGGCTGGCCGCAACTTCCTGTTCGTTCCCGGACCGACCAACGTCCCTGATCGGGTACTGCGCGCAATGGCGGTTCCGATGGAGGATCACCGGTCGCCTATTTTTCCGGAGCTGACCCGGACGGTCCTGGCCGGGCTCAAGCCCGTCTTCAAGACCACGACCGGTACGCCCATCCTGTTTCCTTCGTCAGGCACCGGCTGCTGGGAAGCCGCCCTGACGAACTGCCTGAACGCGGGAGACAAGGTGCTCACGTCGCGGTTCGGCCAGTTCAGCCACCTGTGGGTGGACATGTGCCAACGCCTGGGCTTTGAGGTCGAAGTCCTCGAAACGCCCTGGGGCGAAGGCGCGCCTGTTGAAAGATACCTAGCATCCCTCACCGCCGACAAACAGCACAAAATCAAAGCGGTCCTGGTGTGTCAAAACGAGACAGCGACCGGCGTAACCAGCGACGTGGCCGCGATCCGCAAGGCCCTGGACAGCGCCAAACACCCCGCCCTGCTGTTCGTGGACTCGGTGAGTGCCCTCGCCAGCATTGATTTCCGGATGGATGAGTGGGGCGTCGATGTGTGCGTCAGCGGCTCACAGAAGGGACTGATGCTGCCGGCCGGCATGGGCGTTACCTGCGTCAGTCAGAAGGCTCTGGAAGCGTCCAAGACCGCCAAGGCTTTCCGCTGCTATTTCGACTACGCGGATATGGTCAATGCAAACGCGCAGGGCTATTTCCCGTACACGCCGTCAGTACCGATGATGTACGGCCTGAAGGAAGCGCTCGCCGTCATTGCGGAAGAAGGTTTGGAGAACATCTTCGCGCGACACACGTACTTGGCCCGCGGCGTGCGTGCTGCCGTATTCGAGGGATGGGGACTCAAGCTCTGCGCCACTGAGCCGAAGTGGTACTCCGATACCGTCTCCGCCATCATGGTTCCGGACGGTATTAACGGCGCAGAGGTGATTTCGCGCGCCTTCAAGCGTTACAACCTGGCACTCGGTGCCGGATTGTCAAAAGTCGCTGGTAAACTGTTCCGCATCGGCCACCTGGGCGATCTGAACGAGCTGATGTTGCTCGGCGCAATCGCCGGAGCCGAAATGGCAATGCTCGACGTAGGTGTGAAAATCGAGCCGGGCAGCGGCGTGGCCGCGGCCCAGAAGTTTTGGCGGAACAATGCGCCTGCGGGCACACAAGCAGCAGGCGCGAAGGCAAGTAAGGCAGCATGACGCAGCGAGTTGTTTTCCTCGACCGCGATTCACTCAAGGCGAAGGTCCGCAAGCCTTCTTGCGCGACCGAGTATGTCGAATACGCGAAGACCTCCGTCGAGGAGATCGTGCCGCGTTTGAAGGACGCGACGGTCGCGATCATCAACAAGGTGCCGATGCGTGCGGACACGCTGAAGCAGTTGCCGAACTTGAAGATGATCGCGGTTGCGGCTACCGGGTACGACTGCGTGGACGTGCCTTACTGCAAGGAGCATGGAATTGCGGTTGCCAACATTCGCAACTACGCGGTCCACACGGTGCCGGAGCATTCCTTTGCGCTGATCCTGGCGCTGCGCCGGAACATCCTCGCCTACCGGCAGGATGTTGAGAACGGGGTGTGGCAGAAGTCCGATCAGTTCTGCTTCTTTACGCACGATATCGGCGATTTGCATGGGTCGACGCTCGGCATCATTGGCGAAGGCGCCATTGGGCAGGGCACTGCGGCTATCGGGCGTGCCTTCGGGATGCGCGTGTTGTTCGCGGATCATCCGCCGCCAAAGGCGGAAGGCGTGACTTTCACGCCGTTCGACCAGGTGCTGGCGGAGTCAGACGTGATCTCCCTGCATGCCCCTTTGACACCGGCGACGCGGAACATCATCGACCTCA
>Ga0068862_100001894_pt1 | contig 18978 bp, 21 predicted proteins | sample KBSSwiS52_FD_66598 | JGI IMG/M metagenome (GOLD analysis project Ga0068862, IMG submission 66598) | Switchgrass rhizosphere microbial communities from Kellogg Biological Station, Michigan, USA - KBS Switchgrass S5-2 | ecosystem: Host-associated > Plants > Roots > Rhizosphere > Soil ... | reverse complement strand
CCTGCGCGGGCTGGAAACCGGGCTCGATGGCTTCAACAGCGTGCCCGCGCTCGCTGGCGCCGCCCGTGACGTCATCACCGCCGCGCTCGCCAAGCCGACGCCCGATCGCCTGCTGGTCGCCGCACAGGCCATGCGCGAGGGGCTGAGCGTCGAGGAGATCCACGCGATCACCCACTACGACCGCTGGTTCCTGCGCCACATCGAGGAGATCGTCGCGGAAGAGGCGAATATCACCCGCGATGGCCTGCCGATCGATGCTGCCGGCTTGCGACGGCTCAAGGCGATGGGCTTCTCGGACAAGCGGCTCGCTACGCTTGCGGTCCGTTCGGTCGGCGTCGCCGGTGGCCTTGCCGAGACGCAGGCGAAGCGCTCGGGCCTGCTTCACGACGCGCTGCGTGCCATGGCCGGTGCCACCAGCGAGGACGAGGTGCGTGCGCTGCGGCATAAGCTGGGCGTCTTCCCGGTGTTCAAGCGCATCGATAGCTGCGCCGCCGAGTTCGAGGCGATCACGCCCTATATGTACTCGACCTATGAGGCTCCCTTCTTCGGCGAACCCGAAGACGAGGCAATGCCGTCGGAACGCCGCAAGATCGTGATCCTGGGGGGCGGGCCGAACCGGATCGGGCAGGGGATCGAGTTCGACTACTGCTGCGTCCACGCCTGCTTCGCCCTGGCGGAGGCCGGCTACGAGACGATCATGGTCAACTGCAACCCCGAGACCGTATCGACCGACTACGACACCTCGGACCGCCTCTACTTCGAGCCGCTGACCGGCGAGGACGTGCTGGAGATCCTGCGCGTCGAGCAGCAGAAGGGCGAGCTGGTCGGCGTGATCGTGCAGTTCGGAGGGCAGACCCCGCTCAAGCTGGCGCAAGCGCTGGAAGATGCCGGGATCCCGATCCTGGGCACCTCGCCCGATGCCATCGACCTCGCCGAGGACCGCGAGCGCTTCGCGGCGTTGGTAACCAAGCTGAAGCTGAAGCAGCCGCTCAACGGCATCGCCCGCAGCCGCGACGAGGCGCTCGCGGTGGCCCATCGTATCGGCTATCCGGTGCTCATGCGCCCCAGCTACGTGCTGGGCGGACGCGCGATGGAGATCGTCGATTCCGACCAGCAGCTCGACGACTACATCGCCACCGCCGTGCAGGTCTCGGGCGACAGCCCGGTCCTGATCGACCAGTATCTTCGCGATGCGATCGAGTGCGACGTCGATGCTCTGTGCGACGGCGACGAGGTGGTGGTCGCGGGTGTCATGCAGCACATCGAGGAAGCGGGCATCCATTCGGGCGACAGCGCCTGCACGCTGCCGCCTTACAGCCTTTCGGCCGAGATCGTCGCCGAGATGGAGCGTCAGGCCGATCTGCTCGCCAAGAGCCTGGGCGTGCGCGGCCTGATGAACGTCCAGTTCGCGGTCAAGGATGGCGATGTCTACCTGATCGAGGTCAATCCGCGCGCCAGTCGCACGGTGCCCTTCGTGGCGAAGGCGATCGGCCAGCCGGTCGCCAAGATCGCGGCACGGGTGATGGCGGGCGAGAAGCTGAACACCTTCCCGCCGTTCAAGCGCGACTTGCCCTACATGGCGGTGAAGGAGGCGGTGTTCCCGTTCAACCGCTTCCCCGGCGTCGATCCGGTGTTGAGCCCGGAGATGAAGTCCACCGGCGAAGTCATGGGAATAGACACCAATTTCGCCATCGCCTTTATGAAGGCTCAGCTCGGTGCCGGAATGAGGCTGCCAGAGAGCGGAACCGTGTTCGTCTCGGTCAAGAGTAGCGACAAACCTGCCATTCTACCCGCGATCCGCACGTTGGTGGACCAGGGCTTCCGTATCATCGCCACTTCGGGAACGCAGAAATATCTCGCCGAGGCGGGGCTCCCGGTCGAGGTCGTGAACAAGGTGGCCGAGGGACGTCCGCATATCGTCGACAAGATCATCGACGGGGAGATCGCGCTGATCTTCAACACGACCGAAGGATGGCAGAGCCTGAAGGATTCCGAATCGATCCGCCGGTCCGCGCTGACCGAAAAGGTGCCCTACTTCACCACCGCCGCGGCGAGCCTCGCGGCAGCCGAAGCGGTCGCGGCGATGCGCGGCAACCAGCTTGAAGTGCGCTCGTTACAAGATTACTATAGCTGAAACCGATCTTGCTTTCCCCACATTATCAATGATCGGCCTGCTCCACGCGGGGAGCGGGGCAATCGAATAGTCGCCGTGGGACGGGGCAACAGGAAGGACGTAAGCGAAGCAATGGCCAGTATCGAGAAGTTGCCGATGCTCGCGGAAGGCTATGAGAAGCTGACCGCCGATCTCAAGGCGCTGCGCGAGGAACGTCCGCGTATCGTCGATGCGATCGAAGAAGCACGTGCGCACGGCGACCTGTCGGAAAACGCGGAGTATCACGCGGCCAAGGAGCGTCAGGGTCAGGTCGAGGCGACGATCGCCGATCTGGAGGACAAGATCACCCGGGCGCAGATCATCGATCCGGCGTCGCTGTCGGGCGACAAGATCATCTTCGGCGCGACCGTCACCCTGCTGGATGACGACGACAAGCCCGTGAAATACCAGATTGTCGGCCCTTACGAGGCGGACGCGAAGGTCGGCCGTATCAGCTACAACTCGCCGCTGGGCAAGGCGCTGATCGGGCGCAAGGTCGAAGACGAGGTCGAGGTTACCGTTCCGGCGGGTGACAAGTTCTTCGTCGTCGAGAAAATCGAGTTCATTTGAGCAGCCGGGCGTCCTGATTTTCGAGCAGGACGCCCGCGCTTATTATGCAGTGGGCAGATCGGGCTCCAGCAACTTGTGGAGATGGACGACGACGTACTTCATCTCCGCATCGTCGACTGTCCGCTGCGCGCTTGCCCGCCACGCATCTGCTGCCGAGTTGTAGTCGGGAAAGATCCCGACGATATCCAAGTTGTTGAGGTCCGCAAATTCGAGGGTGCGCGGGTCTTTGACCCGGCCGCCCATCACCAAGTGTAACTTTTGCATGGGAAGGCGCCGTTAGTAGAACTGGGAGGAGAGGCCCACTACCTCCCGGTCCGGCGATTGGCAAGCTTCAGGCAATCGCAAAGCTTCAGGCAAACCCTCAAATGTCAGGCGCGTACGAGCGAGCGCAACTGCTTCGCTTTGTCTACGACCCGGTCAGCAAACGTGCGCTTGGGATAGCCGATCAGCCGGCTCGATTGCTTCAGCGCCGCGTCGCCAAGCCGCGCCACTCCGCTGGCGGCATGGTCGCCTAGCCGCTCGGCGCGAACGCCCAGTCGCTCTGCGCGGACGATCGCGTCATGGCCCAGGGCGGTGGCCTTGGTCAGCGCCAGGGCGCCCAAGCGTTCCGCGTTGTTTGCCGCCAGCTCGCTCAGGCGTTCGGCCTGCTTCGCGACCACTTTGCCCCGCTGCCGGGCGATGACGCCGCCATCCTCGGCCTTGTCGAGCGCAGTTTTGCCCCACAGCGCAGCTGCGCTGGCTCCTGCTTCGGCGAGACGCATGGCGTGGCGCGAAGCCTTGCGTGAGACTCTGCGTGGCAGTAGCGCACTGAGTGCCACGCCAACCGCCAGGGCACCCGCCGTCGTCAGCAACGGATGTTCCTTGACGAAGGTCGCTACGCGCGCTGCGGGGGAAGCGGGCTCGGGGCGCTGGGGTAGCGGAACGACATTGGCGCCGGTCACGGTGAGCGCGTTTTCGCTATTGGTCTTGGAGTGGGAATGCTTGGCCATGATGCACCTTTTCGGCAGCTTAGCGGCCGGTCCCGAAGACCTTCTCCAGTCCGGCCAGCACAGGGTTTCGAATAAACCAAAACACCAGCGCCACGATGGTTCCGCCGATTACGCCGGGATACTCCTGCGCCACGTCGGTCGCCTCGTCGATCACGACGCGGGCCTGTTCGCTGACCTCGTCGGCCACGCGCCCGGCGATGCCGCGTGCGTTCAGGTCCAGCTTCACCTGGGCAAGCCGCGCGTCGAACGCGAGCTTCGCCTCGTCGCGCCTGGCCTTGTCGGCCAGCACCTGGGTCTTGAGCGAGGGCATCAGTCGTCCTTTCCCTCGCCCACGATCGCGAGCAAGGCGCCAACCCGCGATTTTGCCCGCAGTAGCAGGAAAAAGGCGATGCCGAGCAGGGCCAGCGTGACCAGCGCGGTCGAGCCCCAGGCCGTGATCAGCGGAGCCAGCGCAATGACGAGACCCATCACAAGGGCCATAACGGCAAAGAACACGACCACCGCTGCAGCGATGAGCAGCAGCACGATCGTCTTGGCCGCGCTCACACCGTAAGCGGCGCGCGATTTCTGAAACGCGAACTCGGCTTCAGCGTAAGCCCGCGCTTCCTCTGCGAGCTTGTGGAGATCCTCTTGGAGTGACCGATCCCTGGCTTCGCTCAGCAAGGGTGCGAGCGCCTGCTCATCGTCTTGCATGATTTTCAGCTGGTGCAGTGGCTCACTTGCTCTTGAGCACGCGGCCAATCAGGAAACCGGCGGCCGCCGCGATACCCAGCGCCATTCCTGGACTGGTACGTACGAATTCGGCCGCATCGTCGCCGATCTCCTCCAGCGACTTTTCGTCAAGCTTGGCGGCTACATCCTGTACCGACTTGGCGGCGGTACGGGCATAATCGCCGTATTGCGCCCCAATCTTGTCGTCGAGCACGCCGGCATTGTCGGTGATCAACTGACCGAGGGTGGCCAGCGCCGCACTCGCCTTCGCCTTGCCGTCGTTGGCATAGGCATAGGCCTTGTCCTTGTACTCGTCGGAGCGGACCTTGGCGTCTCCGGCCAGATCATCCTTCTTCTGGACGAGCTTGTCGCAATATTCGTTGGCCCGCGACTGCGCCTCTTTGCCCAGCGCCTGCGCACCGGCCATCGCTTCTTCCATGGCCTTGGCGAAGTGGTTCTTGGCGGCGGCGGTGGCGCCGTTGGCTTCGGTGGTTTCGACCATGAACATCCTCCTGAAACGGATCGGCCCGCTTTGTATCGCAGGCCGGCTTGTGGGCATAGAGTAACACTTCTCGCGCGTCATTGCTGCAACGCAACTTGCCAGCGAAAGTTCCCCTGCTAAGAGCGCCGGGAGACCCTCTACGTCCCCCGCGCGAAGGGGCGCGCGCAGCAAACGGAGTGCAAGCCGCATGACCGCCATCATCGACATCCATGGCCGTGAAATCCTCGACAGCCGCGGCAACCCTACCGTCGAGGTGGACGTGCTGCTCGATGACGGCAGCTTCGGCCGGGCGGCGGTGCCGTCCGGCGCCTCGACCGGTGCGCACGAGGCTGTGGAGCTGCGCGATGGCGACAAGGGTCGGTATCTGGGCAAGGGCGTGTTGAAGGCCGTCGATGCGGTGAACACCGAAATCGCCGAGGCGCTGATCGGCCTCGATGCCGAGGATCAGCGTGAACTGGACTTGGCGATGATCGCGCTGGACGGCACCGAGAACAAGGGACGGCTCGGCGCCAACGCCATCCTCGGCACTTCGCTGGCTGCCGCCAAGGCCGCGGCGAACGCGCGCGGGTTGCCGCTCTATGCCTATGTCGGCGGCGTATCGGCCCATGTCCTGCCGGTGCCGATGATGAACATCATCAACGGTGGCGAACATGCCGACAACCCGATCGACTTTCAGGAATTCATGGTCATGCCGGTCGGCGCCGACAGCATCGCGGAAGCCGCGCGCTGGGGGGCGGAGATCTTCCACACCCTGAAGAAGGGCCTGCACGAGAAGGGCCTCGCTACCGCAGTGGGTGACGAGGGCGGCTTCGCGCCGAATATCGCCTCCACGCGGGCGGCGCTCGATTTCATCAGCACTTCGATCGAGAAGGCCGGGTTCAAGCTGGGCAGCGACATCAAGCTCGCGCTCGACTGCGCCTCGACCGAGTTCTTCCGGAACGGCAAGTACGAGATCAGCGGCGAGGGCCTCTCGCTCTCGCCCGTCGAGTTCGCCGATTATCTCGCCGATCTGTGCGAGGCCTATCCGATCATCTCGATCGAGGACGGCATGAGCGAGGACGACTTCGAGGGCTGGAAAGCGCTGACCGACAAGATCGGCCACAAGGTCCAGCTGGTGGGCGACGATCTGTTCGTCACCAATCCCAAGCGTCTGACAATGGGCATCGAAAAGGGCCTGGCCAACTCGCTGCTGGTGAAGGTCAACCAGATCGGATCGCTGACCGAGACGCTGGAGGCGGTCTCGATCGCTCAGCGGGCGGGCTATACCGCCGTCATGTCGCACCGTTCGGGCGAGACCGAGGACGCGACCATCGCCGACCTCGCGGTCGCCACCAACTGCGGTCAGATCAAGACGGGCTCGCTCGCCCGCTCGGACCGGCTCGCCAAGTACAACCAGTTGATCCGCATCGAGGAAGAGCTGGGCCGCGCCGCTCACTATGCGGGCGCGAAGGCGTTCGGCAAGCTAGCATGATCTCCGTCGTCCCGGGCTAGACCCGGGACCGGTTCCGCCGGGGCGTGGGCTCGCTCGAAGCCCTTGCCGGCGGCTCTCATCGCGCGAGCCAGCCGGGTCGAATTCGGAGAGCCTTAAGCGCGGTCCTTCGTCGCTATCTCTTCCGCGACGGCGACAAGCCGGCGAGCTTGGTCGAGGTGAAGCAGTTCGGCCATCTTGCCGTCTACCCGAATCGCGCCCTTTCCGGCGTTCTCGGGCAGCGAGAAAGCGCCGATCACCGCGTGGGCCCAAGCCACCTCGGCCTCGGAGGGTGAGAACACCGCGTTGCAGGGATCGATCTGCGCCGGGTGGATCAGGCTCTTCCCGTCGAAGCCGAACATCAGGCCCTGCCGCGCTTCCGCCTCGAACACGGCAAGGTCGCGGAACTCGTTGCACACGCCGTCGAGTACGGCGATCCCCTGATTGCGTGCCGCCGCGACCGCCATCGAGAGGAAAGGGAGGAACGGCGTGCGGCAGGGTGTGAGCTGCGCACGCATCTCCTTGGCGAGATCGTTGGTGCCGATGATCCACAGTGACATGCGCGAGGTCGCGGCGCTTGCCGCCAGCGCGGTGAGGTTGCCCACCGCCGCGCAGGTCTCGATCATCGCCCAAAGCTGGAGGGAGGGCGGGGCGGCGCCCAGCGCTTCCTGACAGGCGGCGATGTCGGCCGGACTGTTCACCTTCGGCACCACGACGGCGTCGGCGTGCGATCCGGCAATGGCGGCAAGATCGGCAGCGCCCCACGGCGTATCGAGACCGTTCGCGCGGATCGCCACCTCGCGATGCCCGAAGCCGCCTTCGTGCAGCGCGGCCACGGCCGCATCGCGGGCTTCATCCTTCATCTCGGGCGCAACCGCGTCCTCCAGGTCGAGCACGACCACGTCGCACGGCAGGGTCCTTGCCTTGGCGATGGCCTTGGCGTTGGAGGCGGGCAGGTAGAGCGCGCTGCGGCGCGGGCGCTGGCTGGGTTCCATGCGGCTCCTGCTAGCCCGATCGGGCGCGGATGAGAACTCCGATAGTCTGGACTCCGTCGCGGCACGGGTTCAGACTGGCGCGATGCTCAACATCTTCAAGGCCTTGGCAGCCGCCGCTCTGATCGCCACTCCCGGCATGGCGCTCGCCAATCTTCCGGTGGGTGCCAAGGCGCCGCCGTTCGCAACGCGCGGCGCCTTGGGCGGAAAGGACATCGCGGTCGACCTACGCACTGCGTTGCGCAAGGGGCCGGTGGTACTCTATTTCTATCCCAAGGCCTTCACCCAGGGGTGCACGCTGGAGGCTCACGCCTTTGCCGAGGCGACGCCGGAATTCGCGAAGTACGGCGCCACCGTCATCGGCATGTCCGCGGACGACCTGCCAACGCTGCGCAAATTCTCGACCGAGGAGTGCCGCGATACCTTTGCCGTCGCCACCGCCACTCCGGCCATCATCAAGGCCTACGATGTGGCGCTGAAGCGGCCCGGCGCGCCGGCCGGCCTGACCGACCGCACCAGCTACGTCATCGCGCCTACCGGTCGGATTGTCCTGGTCCATTCCGACCTCGACTACCGCGATCACGTCAAATTGACGCTCGAGGCGGTGAAGGGGTTGAAGGTGGCGAAGGTCGGGCACTGACGGGGCACACCGCACCGCGCTTCGCCTTTACAAACGCCGCTCCTCCGCTAAGCGGGGCGACCCCATCTTACCGGAGTGAAGTACCATGCGTGCCGAAGGGCAGGCTCATGTAGAGCGGATCGAGAAGGCGATGGCGCTCGTGCGCAAGTTCCTGGATTGGGACCGTGCCGTCCGTCGGCTGGACGAGTTGAACGCCCGCGTGGAGGACCCGAACCTCTGGAGCAACCCCAAGGAAGCCGAGGCGGTCATGAAGGAGCGCCGCCGGCTGGAGGGCTCCATCGGCGCGGTGAACCAGATCACGCGCGAGATGGCCGACGCGGTCGAGTTCGTCGAACTGGGCGAGGCCGAGGGTGACGACGACACCATCGCCGAGGGGCTGGCCACGCTTGCGGAACTGGCCGAGCGCTCCGACCGCGACAAGGTGCAGGCGCTGCTGGCGGGCGAGGCCGATAGCAACGACACTTACCTCGAAATTCACGCCGGCGCGGGCGGCACCGAGAGCCAGGACTGGGCCGAGATGCTTCAGCGGATGTACAGCCGCTGGGCCGAGCGCAAGGGCTACAAGGTCGAGCTGGTCGACTACCACGCAGGCGAGGCCGCTGGGATCAAGAGCGCGACGCTGCTGATCAAGGGCGAGAACGCCTATGGCTATGCCAAGACCGAGAGCGGCGTGCATCGCCTGGTCCGGATCAGCCCCTACGATAGCTCCGCAAGGCGCCACACCAGCTTTTCCAGCGTGTGGGTCTACCCGGTGATCGACGACAGCTTCGAGATCGACATCAACCCGGCCGACCTGAAGATCGACACTTACCGCGCGTCCGGCGCGGGCGGGCAGCACGTCAATACCACCGACTCCGCGGTGCGCATCACCCACCAGCCTTCCGGCATCGTCGTAGCCAGCCAGATCGACCGCTCTCAGCACAAGAACCGCGAGATCGCCATGGGCATGCTCAAGGCGCGGCTGTTCGAGGCCGAGATGCAGAAGCGCGAGGAAGCCGCCAGCGCCGAGCACGCCAGCAAGAGCGACATCGGCTGGGGTCACCAGATCCGCTCCTATGTGCTGCAGCCGTATCAGCAGGTGAAGGACCTGCGTACGGGCCTGGTGTCGACGGCACCGGGTGACGTGCTGGACGGTGCGCTCGACCCGTTCATGGCCGCGGCGCTCTCGGCCAAGGTCACGGGCGAGAAGGTCGAAGTCGAGGACATCGACTAAGGCCGGTTCCGTGACGATCGCGGCTTTTGCCAAGGCGGCGGCGAGCGGCTAAGGGGCCGGCATGGTCGCGCGTCGTTTCGCTCTGGTGATATCGGTGATCGCGCTCGCCTTGACGGCGGGTTGCGAGAAGAAGGTCGAGGATGACCGCCCCGCGACGTCCCGCGCGTTCCCTCGTGCCGACCGGCCGGTGTCGAAGCTGGGCGAGACCGGCTTCTCGTCGGAGGCCAAGCGCGACAGTTTCCAGGAAGCAAAGACGGTCATGGACCTCGCCGGCATCGGCAAGGGCATGTCCATCGCCGATATCGGCGCGGGCGAGGGTTATTATACCGTTCGCCTCGCAACGCGCGTCGGCAAGGATGGGCGCGTTTTGGCACAGGACATCGATGCCAACGCAGTGCGTGACTTGGGCTTGCGCGTGGAACGCGAGCGGCTCGACAACGTCTCGATCAAGCTGGGCGCCGAGGACGATCCCCGGCTGCCGAGTGCGAGTTTCGACCGGGTGATGCTGGTGCACATGTACCACGAGGTGGGCGAGCCGTACGCGTTCCTATGGCGGCTGCGGCCGTCGCTGCGACGCGGCGGGCGAGTGGTGGTGGTCGACGTCGATCGACCCACCGACAAGCACGGGATTCCGCCCGCGCTGCTTTTCTGCGAATTCGAAGCGGTGGGCTTTCGCTTGACGAGTTTTGTGCGTAAGCCCGAAGTGCAAGGCTATTTTGCGCAGTTCGAAGCGGCCGGACCGGCACCGGCTCCCGCCGCGATACGGCCCTGCCGAATGACTGGCGGCGCGCCGGTCGCCAGTGAATGAGCAGGCGCGCTCGACAGAGGAAGACGAAAGAGCAATGAGTTTCAAAGGTCTTAGGCCGATCACCTATGGTGGCCGCGAAGTCTGGCCGCTGGTCGAAGGTGGCAAGGGTGTCTCGGCGACCAACCACGCGAGCTCGGGAGCTTGGGCGGCGGCAGGGGGAATCGGCACGGTCAGCGCGGTTAATGCCGACAGCTACGATGCCGAGGGCAAGATCGTCCCGCAGATCTACAACGCGCTCACCCGCAAGGAGCGCCACGAAGAATTGATCCGCTTCGCCATCGACGGTGCCGTCGAGCAGGTCCGCCGCGCCTACGACATCTCCGGGGGCAAAGGGGCCATCAACATCAACGTGCTGTGGGAGATGGGCGGCGCCCAGGCGGTGCTCGAAGGCGTGCTGGAAAAGACGCGCGGCATGGTCACCGGGGTGACCTGTGGCGCGGGGATGCCTTACAAGCTGTCCGAGATCGCGGCCCGCTTCAACGTGAATTACCTTCCCATCGTGAGTTCCGCCCGCGCTTTCCGGGCGCTGTGGAAGCGGGCCTATCACAAGGTTTCCGACCTGATGGGGGCGGTCGTGTACGAGGACCCGTGGCTCGCGGGCGGTCATAACGGCCTTTCCAATGCCGAGGACCCGCTTAAGCCCGAGGATCCGTATCCCCGCGTCAAGGCTCTGCGCGACACCATGCGCGGCGAGGGAATCTCGGACGAGGTGCCGATCGTGATGGCGGGCGGCGTCTGGTACCTGCGCGACTGGGAAGACTGGATCGACAACCCGGAACTGGGCACGATCGCCTTCCAGTACGGCACCCGCCCGCTGCTGACGCACGAAAGCCCGATTCCCGAAAGCTGGAAGGAAGCGCTGCGGAACCTGGAGCCGGGTGACGTGCTGCTCCACCGCTTCTCGCCCACCGGCTTCTATTCCTCGGCCGTGCGCAACCCGTTCCTGCGCAACCTCGAAGCGCGCTCCGAACGTCAGATCCCGTACTCGAAGGTCGAAGCTGGCGAGCACACCGTGCGGCTGGACGTGGGCGTGAAGGGCAAGAACTTCTGGGTGACGCCGCGCGATCTGGAGCGTGCGCGCACCTGGGCGCTGGAAGGTTATACCGACGGCCTGCGCACGCCGGACGACACGATCGTCTTTGTCGATCCGATCGAGCGCGACCTGATCCGAAAGGACCAGGCCGACTGCATGGGCTGCCTGTCGCACTGCGGGTTCTCGTCGTGGAAGGACCACGACGACTATACGACCGGGCGCCTGGCCGATCCGCGTAGTTTCTGCATTCAGAAGACGCTTCAGGATATCGCCCATGGCGGTCCGGTGGACGACAACCTGATGTTCGCCGGCCACGCGGCCTACAAGTTCAAGCAGGACCCGTTCTATTCCAACGGCTTCACCCCCACGGTGAAGGAACTGGTCGACCGTATCCTGACGGGCGACTGAACCGGCGGCCGGCAGCTCAGGGCTCGCCGTGGCTCGAACAGTCGAGCCCGGCGGCCTCGCTTTCCTCGCTGACCCGCATCGGGAACGCGACGGAGGCCATCAGCGCCAGGATCGTGGCGCCCAGTGCCGACCAGATGATCACGGCCGCCACGCCGATCGCCTGCGCGGCGAGCTGGGCCACCGTGTTCATGCCGTCGCTGTAGCCGACCCCGCCCAGCGAGGATGAGAGAAACGGTGCGAGGAGCAGTGCGCCCGTCGCGCCGGGCACGGCGAAGTGAGCAAATACGTCGAGGCGGTCGTCGATCCCAAGTGTGCGCACGAGTCGCGAGACCGGTGCGACGAGCAGCGCGCCCACGGCTCCGATGACGATGGCGCCGCCCGTCGAGACATACAGCGCCGCCGGAGCGATTGCGGCAAGCCCGGCGACCAGGCCGGAGGTCAGGGCGCCAACGCCCGCCGGACGCCGCCGGAGCCGTTCGTAGCCGAGGCGGGCAAGGACGCCCGCGCAGGCGGCCGCGTGAGTGGCCAGCAGCGCGCTCGCGGCATCGTCGTTGGCGGCGAAGGCCGAGCCGCCGCACAGGCCGAACCAGCCGATCCACAGAAGCAGGGCACCCAGCAGGGTGATCAGCGGAACGCCCGTCCACCCCTCACGCTCGGGGAAGTCGCTGCCGCGCCCCATGATGGCGGCGGTGACCAGTGCGCTCGTGCCCGCGGTCAGTTCGATTGCCAGCCCTCCCGCGAAGTCGAGCGTGCCGACGGACGAAGAGAGCCATCCGCCGCCCCACAGCCAGTGCGTCACCGGCGCGAGGACCACGAGACTCCATAGCGTCGTGAACAGGACCAGCCAGCCGAACCGCGCCCGTCCCGACGCGGCTCCGGGCACAAGAACGGCGGCGAGCATCGCGCAGGCGATCTGATAAACCGCAAAGGCGCTTTCGGGCACCGCCAGTCCCTCGCGTACGTTGCCCAGCTGAAGCAGCATCCAGGCGTTGCCGCCTCCGATCAGGCCGACTCCAGCCTCTCCGAAGGCAACGGTGTATCCGGCGACGATCCAGGCCATCGAAACCCCCGCCGCGACGGCGACGGTCTGTACGAGCGCCGCTATGAGCGAACCCGCGCGCGCGCGGCCTGCCTGGAACAGGGCGGCGCCGGGGAGGGCGGCGAACAGCAGCAGCGCCGTTGCCGCGAGCAACCAGGCGGTATCCCCGGTGTCGCTGGCCTCGATCGTGCCGTCCTGAGCGATTGCAAGGCCGGGAAAGGCCGCAAGCAGCGCGACGGCAAGTACGATGCGACGTCCTGACATATTCGAAGCAATCCTCTGGGGCGCGTTTGCCGCCCCGTTCCCCTAGACAGACTTTTTCGACAAACCGTTAGCGCACAAGCGCGTAAGGCAGTCGCGCGGCTTCGTGGTCGGCCGATACGGAGCTTAGGGGACGGAACCTTGCGAAAGGGTGGAGGAGCCTTGATGGCGCCCGCCCGCAGCGTCTATGGCCTGTCTATGGTGATGCTGCGCCTTTTGTCGGTCCTGTTCCTGTTGGCGGCCCTTGGCTCCACTCCGGCGCGGGCCGAGGATGACGGTGTGCCCTATTGGGCATCGATCGATGCCGATGTCGCGAACATGCGGGTGGGGCCGGACGACAGCTACAAGATCAATTGGATCTATCGGCGGCCGCACCTCCCTGTGAAGGTGGTGCGCCGCGAGGGGCCGTGGCGCCTCATTCAGGACCCCGCCGGCGATCGCGGGTGGATGCGCGACCTGCTGCTCTCGCGGCAGCGGACAGCCATCGTGACCGGCAAGGGATTGGCCGAAATGCACCGCCAACCCGGCCCGACCGGTTCCCTGCTGTGGAAACTGGAACCCGGAGTCGTCGGGCTGCTCGGCGAGTGCGAATCGGGCTGGTGCCGGTTCGAGGTCGGCGGGCACAAGGGCTTTGCGCCTGCCGAAAGGCTGTGGGGAACGGGCACTCCCTGATCGCCGCGGCGCCGGGTTGCCCGTCTCCTATTTTACCGGCCCGACCTTAGACCAGTTCCACCGCGACGGCGGTCGCCTCGCCGCCGCCGATGCAAAGGCTGGCGATCCCCCGCTTAAGCCCCTTGTGCTTCAGGGCGTGAAGCAGGGTCACGATGATGCGGCTCCCCGAAGCTCCGATCGGATGACCCAACGCCGTGGCCCCGCCATGGATGTTGAGTTTTTCGTGCGGGATGCCGAGGTCCTGCATCGCGACCATGGCAACGCATGCGAACGCCTCGTTCACCTCGAACAGATCGACGTCGGAAATCTGCCAGCCGACCTTGTCCAGCAGCTTGGAGATCGCGCCCACCGGCGCGGTCGAGAACTTGGCGGGTTCCTGCGCATGTGCGGCGGTTCCCAGGATCCTCGCAACGGGGACGAGTCCCTTGGCGGTCGCCACGCTCTCTCGCGTGAGCACAAGCGCAGCGGCGCCGTCCGAGATCGAACTGGAAGTGGCGGCGGTGATCGTGCCGTCCTTGGCGAACGCCGCCTTGAGCTGGGGAATCTTGTCGGGCAGCGCCTTGCCCGGCGCTTCGTCCATCGCCACGACGACATCGCCCTTGCGCGTGCTGACGGCAACGGGAACCACCTCGTCGGCGAACGATCCGTCCGCGATCGCCGCTTGGGCGCGATGCAGAGACTCGATCGCGAACGCGTCCTGCGCCTCGCGGGTTAGCTGGTACTCGTCGGCCGTGCACTGCGCGAAGGAGCCCATCGCGCGACCTGCCTCGTAAGCATCCTCCAGCCCGTCGAGGAACATGTGATCGTAGGCGGTATCGTGCCCTGCGCGCGCGCCGCCACGGTGCTTCTTCAGCAGGTAGGGGGCGTTGGTCATGCTCTCCATGCCGCCGGCGACCGCCAGATCGATGGATCCCGCCGCGAGCGCTTCCGCGCTCATGATCACGGTCTGCATACCGGATCCGCAGACTTTGTTGACAGTCGTGGCCTGCACGGACGCAGGCAGGCCGGCCTTGAGCGCGGCCTGGCGGGCCGGGGCCTGGCCCAATCCGGCAGGCAGCACGCAGCCCATGTAGATGCGTTCCACATCCTCACCGGCGATGCCCGCGCGCTCAACCGCCGCCTTGACTGCGGTTGCGCCAAGTTGCGTCGCATCGACCCCGGTCAGCGCGCCCTGAAAGCCGCCGATAGGTGTACGCGCGGAAGACAGGATGACGATGGGATCTCCGGGCGAGAGCTGACTCATGGGTATGGCGTCCTTTCCGTAACAAGGTTGCACTCAACGGGCCGTTTAGCCTATTGCTGCGACGCGGCAACTATGTCCCGCCGCGACCGGGAAGCGGTGGCCCAGGCATCTGTGCGATGGCGGGCGGCTAACTTTCCGCAGAGGCGATATGGGAACCATTCGCGGGTGCGAGAAGAGCCCGCAAATCCGGCCGTCCGGGCTTGCGCCACGCACGTGGCAGGACTAGGGCGCGGTGCAACCGTTTACGTAGCGAGTCAGAGCTTTGGTCGACCTCTCGCAATACCTGCCGATCCTCATTTTCCTGGCGATCGCGCTCGCGCTATCCTCGGTGTTCGTGTTCCTGCCGATGGGCGTGGCGCGGCTCACCGGCGCTCACAAGCCCAACGCCGACAAGCTGGCCGAGTATGAATGCGGCTTCCCCGCGTTCGAAGATCCGCGCAGCCAGTTCGACGTGCGGTTCTACCTGGTCGCCATCCTCTTCATCGTCTTCGACCTGGAGGCGGCGTTCCTGTTCCCCTGGGCAGTTTCGCTGAACGTCACGGGCTGGCCTGGCTGGATCACGATGATGGTCTTCCTGGGCGAACTGGCCATTGGCCTCGCCTATGCATGGAAGAAGGGAGCTCTGGACTGGGAATGACCGACGTCATGCAATTCCGTCAGGACGGTCATCTGCCCGAAGGAGCACCGACCGCACCCGACCAGTCGTTCTTCGACGGGCTGAACCAGGAAGTTTCCGACAAGGGCTTCCTCGTCACCTCGACAGAGGAGCTGTTTCAATGGGCCCGCACCGGGTCGTTGTGGTGGATGACCTTCGGCCTCGCCTGCTGCGCGGTCGAGATGATCCACGTCAACATGCCCCGCTACGACATGGAGCGCTTCGGCGTCGCGCCGCGCGCGTCTCCGCGCCAGTCGGACGTGATGATCGTCGCGGGCACGCTGTGTAACAAGATGGCGCCCGCTCTGCGCCGGGTGTACGACCAGATGTCGGAACCCAAGTACGTGATTTCGATGGGATCGTGCGCCAACGGCGGTGGTTACTACCACTACAGCTACAGCGTGGTTCGCGGTTGTGACCGGATCGTGCCCGTCGATATCTATGTCCCCGGCTGCCCGCCCACCGCCGAGGCGCTGCTCTATGGCGTCATGCAGTTGCAGCGCAAGATTCGCCGCGTCGGCACGCTGGAGCGCTGAGCATGGCTGTCCTGCACTCAGCCCCGCGGATCGCTTCGAACGAGGGCGTCCAAGCCGCACTCTCGGCAGCGCTTGGCACCATGCTGGTCGCGGCGAAGGAAGAGTTCGGCGAGATCGTGCTCACCGTCGCGCGTGAGCGTGTAGAGGACGCGCTGCGTCTGCTGCGCGACGCGCACGAGTACCAGCAGCTGATGGAGATCGCGGGCGTCGACTATCCGTCGCGGGCCGAGCGGTTCGAAGTCGTCTACATGCTGCTGTCCGTGACGAAGAACCACCGCATCCTCGTGAAGACGACCGCATCGGAAAGCACCCCGGTGCCGACCGTGACCACGCTGTGGCCCGTCGCGGGCTGGCTGGAGCGCGAGGTGTTCGACATGTACGGCGTGGTATTCGCCGGTAACCCGGACTTGCGCCGTATCCTGACCGACTACGGTTTCGAGGGGCACCCCTTCCGCAAGGACTTCCCGCTGACCGGCTATGTCGAACTGCGCTACTCCGAGGAGAACAAGCGCGTCGTCTACGAGCCGGTGAAGCTCGCGCAGGATTTGCGCAGCTTCGACTTCATGAGCCCGTGGGAAGGTGCGGACTACGTGCTGCCGGGCGACGAGAAGGCGGCCGAGAAGCCCGCCGCCCCGCCCGTCGCCGAAGCGAAGACGACGGATAGCCCCAAGCAGACCGGCGCCGGCGCACCGGCTGATGCAAAGGCTGCCGACAAGGTTGCTCCCTCGGCGACGACCACCGGCACGGTCTCGGGGCAGGGGCAGGGGCAGGGGCAGAGCGCACCCAATCCCCGGCCGATCGACAAGGCGGAACCCGGCGCGCCCGATCCTACCGCCAAGCGTCCGGATCGACCCGCGGACGGTGGCGCTTCGGCCAATGGGGGCTCCGGCCCCGCTCCGGAAGGGAGCTGATCCATGAGTGGAATGACTCTCGAGAAGTCGCTCACCACCACCGGTGAATCGGTCGACAACTACACCATCAACTTCGGCCCCCAGCACCCGGCAGCGCACGGCGTGCTGCGCATGGTGATGGAGTTGGACGGCGAGGTGATCGAACGCGTCGATCCGCACGTCGGGCTGCTCCATCGCGGCACCGAGAAGCTGATCGAGCACAAGACCTATCTCCAGGCGCTGCCCTACTTCGACCGGCTCGATTACTGCTCGCCGCTGTGCATGGAGCACAGCTATGTGCTGGCGATCGAGAAGCTGCTGAACCTCGAAGTGCCGATCCGCGCCCAGTACCTGCGCGTGCTGTTCGCCGAGTTGACGCGCATCTGCAACCACATGCTGAACCTCGGTTCGCACGTCATGGACGTCGGCGCGATGACGCCGAACCTGTGGCTGTTCGAGATCCGCGAGGACTGCCTCAACTTTTTCGAGCGGGCGTCGGGCGCGCGGATGCACGCGGCCTGGTATCGCCCGGGCGGCGTCCACCAGGATGTGCCGCTAAAGCTTTTGACCGACATCGCCGACTGGCTCGATACCCGACTGCCGAGCCTGTTCGAGGACGCGATGAGCCTCGTCGTCGACAACCGCATCTTCAAGCAGCGCAACGTCGACATCGCGCATGTGAACAAGGCGGATGCGCTGGCCTGGGGCTTCTCGGGCCCGATGATCCGCGGCGCCGGTATCCCCTGGGATATCCGCAAGAGCCAGCCATACGACGTCTACGATCGCATGGATTTCGAGATTCCTGTCGGCACCAATTCGGACTGCTACGACCGCTTCATGGTCCGCGTCGAGGAAGTGCGCCAGTCGGCGAAAATCATGAAGCAGTGCCTGCGCGAGATGCCGGATGGGCCAGTGGCCTCGGCCGACCGCAAGGTAGTGCCCCCCAAGCGGGCGGACATGAAAACGTCGATGGAAGCGCTGATCCATCACTTCAAGCTCTACACCGAGGGCTTTCACGTTCCGGCGGGCGAGGTCTACGTCGCGACGGAAAGCCCCAAGGGGGAATTTGGCGTCTACCTGGTCTCCGACGGCTCCAACAAGCCGTACCGCTGCAAGATCCGGCCGACCGCCTTCTCGCACCTTCAGGCCATGGACATGATGTGCAAGGGGCACATGCTGCCGGACGCGACCGCCATTCTCGGGGCGATCGATGTCGTTTTCGGCGAATGCGACCGGTAGGAATTCGAGTGCGGGCGGCAGGGGGTGGGACCTCTGGCGCCTGAGTGTGCGTAGCGGGAAAGCGGGAGTACGTGAGATGAAGACTCAGGTGTTCGTGATGACGCGGATGTGGGCGATGCTGACCGGGCTGGCGCTGGCCATCTGGTATTTCTGCGCGGTGTATCTCGGCTTCAGGCCGACTGAGCTGCTGCCGATGCTGGTCACCTCGATCGGCGGGTTCGAGCTGTTCCTGTTCGGGCAGGATCAGTGGTTGAAGCGGAAGGGCAAGCATGGCTGATCGCCTGGCCATCGCCGAGGAAATGATCGCGCGCTACAACGCGCAGGATGCCGACGGCTATGTGGCATTGATGACGGAAGACGCGGCCGAGGCAAGCTATCGCGGCGCGGTACTTCGCGATGGCCGCGAGGGCGTGCGTGCGGGGCTGAACGCGATGTTCGCCGAGTTTCCAAAGAACCGCGCCGACATCCTCAAGGGATATACGCTCGGCGAGTACGCGGTGCTGCACGAGAAGGTCTCGCGCTCGCCCGACGCCGAGCCGTTCGAGGTGATGTCGATCTACAGTTTCGAGGGCGACAAGTGCTCTCGCGTGGAGTTTGTTCGCTAATGGCTGACCGTTCCGTTGAACCGGACTCGCCCGAGTTGCGGGCGCGCTGGGGCAACTTCGCCTGGACGCAGAAGTGGGCCGACAAGGCCAGGGCGGCGATCGCGCGCTATCCCGATGGGCGTCAGCGCTCCGCCGTGATGGCGCTGCTCGACTACGCCCAGCGCCAGGTGGGCGAAGAGACGAACACGCAAGGGTGGCTGCCGATCCCGGTGATCGAGTTCGTCGCCCGCGAGCTCGACATGCCGGTAGTGCGGGTGCTCGAGGTCGCGACGTTCTATTTCATGTACAACCTCGTGCCCGTCGGCCGCTTCCACGTGCAGGTCTGCGGCACCACGCCGTGCATGCTGCGCGG
>Ga0068862_100001890_pt1 | contig 18988 bp, 12 predicted proteins | sample KBSSwiS52_FD_66598 | JGI IMG/M metagenome (GOLD analysis project Ga0068862, IMG submission 66598) | Switchgrass rhizosphere microbial communities from Kellogg Biological Station, Michigan, USA - KBS Switchgrass S5-2 | ecosystem: Host-associated > Plants > Roots > Rhizosphere > Soil ... | reverse complement strand
CTCGATTGGCGATCCGGACGTGCGGCTGAACGAGGATCCGGTGCGGATGCTGCGGGCGATTGCCATCGCCGCCCGGCTCGACTTCACGATCGAGCCGGCGCTCTTGACGGCGATCCGCACGCACCGCCGCGAAATCTCCAAGAGCTCGATGGCGCGGCTGCTCGAGGAGTACTACAAGATCCTGCGCGCCGGTTCGTCGGAGAAGGCGTTCCGCGGCCTGGCGGACGTCGGGCTGCTCGAGCCGATTTCGACCGAACTGCACGTCGGCGCGAACGACCCGCTCTGGCGATCGCTGGCCGCGCTCGACGCCTATCGCCGACGGTTCGACTCGACGCCGGAGACGCTGACCAACGCGATCCTGCTGGGCAGTCTGCTGATCCCGCTGGGCATCTCTCTCCACCCGCCGCGTCCACCGGTCGTGCGGCCGGTGACGGAGGCGGGACGAAGCGGGGACGGAGACAGCTCCGTGCCGACTCCGTCCCCGCATCGCCCGCCGCGCCATCCGCCCAATCCCCGGCTCGGCGATCTCCCGCTGGCTCGCCGGGACATCGAGCGCCTGCGGCAGATCATCTCGCTGCAGCGGCGGTTGAAGGACGTCGCGGCGAGCCCGCGCGCCCAGCGCGCGCTGGCGCACCGCCACATCTTCCGCGACGCGCTGACCTGGATGGAGATTCACGGCGGCTCGCCCGAGATTGTCGAGCATTGGAAAGGTGTGCTGGCCGACTCGAGTCCCGCCGACGCGCCACCGGCCGAACCTGCTGGAGAAACCGCCCCGCCGTCAGGCCGCAGACGCCGCCGCCGGCGCCGCGGACGGCGCTTCCGGCCACCGCAGGGGCACTAGAGACTTACGCCGCGATTTCGTCGATGGTCTTGGACGGCTTGGCGAGGCCCAGCGCGATCAGGGTCTTGATGATGGGCCACGCGGGATCGATCTCGGTCAGGCGGCCGCGGAGGCTGAACTTGGGACTCCGGGGATATCCATGGTGATTGTTGTGGAGACCCTCGCCGCCGGTGATCAACGCGATGAGACGGATGTTGGTGGCGGTGTTGTCGAAGTTCTTGTAGCCGACGTGGTGGCACAAACCGTTGATCGACGAGGTGAGCGCGAACACGTAAATCACGGCGTGCAGGCCCGCCGCCAGTAGACCCCAACCAACGCCAAGAACGAAGCAAAGGGCGGTCGTCCCGATCGCCAGGCCGAGGAGGCCGCGGTTGAAGACGTTCTTGTCCCACCAGCCTTCGTGGATGTCGCGCGCGTAGCGCTCGACGACATCGGTCTTCTTGATCTCGCGCATGTAGTAGTAGACGTTCCCGAGCTGGACCTTCCAGAAGCCGACGATCAGGGGACTGTGCGGATCGCCTTCTTCGTCGGTGAACGCGTGGTGCTTGCGATGGACCGCCACCCACTCTTTCGTCTGCTGTCCCGTCGTCAGCCAGAGCGAGAACTTGAACAGCCATTCGAGCGCCGGATGCAGGATGAGCGCCTTGTGCGTGGCGCAGCGGTGGAGGTAAATGGTCGTTCCGAACACCGCCACCTGGGTCACTATGGCCGAGACGACGAGGCTCAGAACGAGCGATGCAAGCACTCCACTATCCTCCGCTTCCTGAATGGACCCTGGGATGAGCTAACTGGTGTAAACAATCATGATAGCACACTAACCGCGCGTGCGCTCGAACTCCCGCATGAAGCCCACGAGCGCGTCGACGCCCTCTTCGGGAAACGCGTTGTAGATCGACGCGCGCATCCCTCCCACCGATCGATGGCCCTTCAGGCCGTCGAGGCCGGCAGACGTCGACTCCTTGATGAATTGCTTCTCCAGCTCTTCGGTCGCCAGGCGAAATGTCACGTTCATGAGCGATCGGCATCCCTTATCGGCCGTGCCGCGATAGAAGCCAGTCCGATCGACCTCCGAGTAGAGCTTCGCCGCCTTGCGCTCGTTGGTCTTCGCAATCGCGCTGAGTCCGCCGTTCGCGACCAGCCATTTCATCACCAGGCCGAGCGCATAGACCGCAAACGCCGGCGGCGTGTTGTACATCGAGCCGTTCTCCGCATGCACCGCGTAATTGAGCATCGTCGGCAGCGACTTGCTGGAGCGCTGGAGCAGGTCGTCGCGCACGATGACCACGGTGACGCCGGCCGGTCCCATGTTCTTCTGCGCGCCGGAGTAGATCAACGCGTGACGGGAGATATCGATCGGACGGCTGAACATGTCGGAGGAGGTGTCGCTGACGAGCGGAACGTCGCCGACTTCCGGCAACTCCTTGTATTCGGTCCCCTCGATCGTGTTGTTCGAGGTCATGTGGACGTACGCCGCGCCCGGGGTGAGCTTCAACTCGTCCTGACGCGGCACGCGCGAGTAGTTCTCGCCTTTCGTGGTCGCGGCCACGTTGACCGTGCCGACGCGCTTCGCTTCCTTGATCGCCTTCTCCGCCCACGATCCGGAGTCGATGTAATCCGCCGTCGCGCCCGACGCTAAAAGATTCATCGGCACCATCGAGAACTGGAGGCTGGCGCCGCCCTGCAGGAACAGCACCTTGTAATTCGACGGAATCGCCGCCAGCGCGCGGATGTCGGCCTCCGCCTGCGCGAGGATCGCCTCGAAGGCCGCCGAGCGGTGGCTGATCTCGAGGATCGACATGCCGACGCCGGGCAGCGACACGAGATCGCGCTGAATCTCTTCGAGAACGGACACCGGCAGGACAGCGGGTCCCGCGGAGAAGTTGTGGACGCGATGCACGGCAGTCATGGGCGCTCCGAACGGCGAACACGAAGCCACGACGACACGAAGAACGCGCGAAGAAGATCAACATCTTGACCTGATGATCTTCCTTCGTGTCTTCGTGTTTTCGTGTTCACGGTAGCTATCAGATGTTCACGAGATGCAGATCGAGGATGTCGTCGTTCCCATCCTGAATCTGCTTCAGCAGCGCCGGGGGCGGAGCGCCGTCGAGATTGATGCGCGCCACCGCCGCCTCGGCGCCTTCGAAAATGATGTTCTCGGTCTCCTGGACGTTGATCTGTCCGCTGCGCAGGCGATCGAAGACGTGGGCCAGCACACCGGGACGATCGCGGTGGCGGACGACGAGCAGGTGCGTGGCCGGCGTTTTCTTGGCCAGATTGACGACGTTGGGCACCTTGCCGGTGTCCTGGTAGCTGCTGATGATGCGCACCGTCTCGGCGGCAATCGCTTCCTGCGCCTGGTCGGTCGAGGCGCCGACGTGATGCGTGCCGTAGACGTTCTTCAACGCGACGATCGCATCCTTGAACTCGCCGGTTGCGGTCGTCGGCTCCGCTGAGAACACGTCGAGGCCGACCCGGATGTCGCGCTCTCGAACCGCCCGCGCGAGCGCGTCGTAGTCCACGACCTCGCCACGCGCGGTGTTGATGAAGTAGGAGCCCGGCTTCAACCGATCGAGCACCGAAGCGCTCACGAGTCCCTTCGTCTCCGCGTTGAGCGCAAGGTGGACGCTCAACACGTCGCAGCGGGCCGCCAGGTCCGCAGGCGAGCTCGCCAGCTGCATCGGCACCGCCTGATTGGCGACGTCGTCTTTACCCGTGGCGAACCGGCGGCTCCAGACGACGATCGGCATGCCGAACGCATGGGCGCGACGGGCCATCTCCTGACCGATGCTGCCGTATCCGAGCAGGCCGATCGTGCGGCCAAACAGCCCGCGCGCCTTTGAATACTCCTTCTTGTTCCAGGTGCCGGCGCGGAGATCCGCGACCTCGTCTGGCACCCGACGATCGACCGCGAGCAGCAGGGCGAACGCCAGTTCGGCGACGGCAATCGCGTTCTTGCCAGGACAGTTCGACACGTAGATGCCGCGCCTGGACGCCGTCGCGACGTCGATCGTGTTGTAGCCCGCGCCCGCACGGACGATCAGCGACAGCGAGCCGCTTTCGAGCATGGGGCCGGTGACCGCAGTGCCTCGGACGACAAGCACGTCGGCGGCGGTATCGCGGATCGCTGCCGCGAGTGACTCTTCCTTGAGCTCGGGCTTGTACACGACCTCGCATCCGGCCGCCGTCAGGCCGTCGATGCCACTTTTCTCGAAGCTGTCAGCTACCAGAACACGCACGCGTGATTCCTCTGTGTCCTCTGTTCGTTTCCTCTGTGTCCTTTGTAACCTTTGTGTCCCTTGTGTGGACGGTTTGCTCACAGAACGTGTATCAGCAAACCGTCCCGCAGCTTGGGCTCGAACCACGTCGACTTGGGCGGCATGATCTCGCCGGCGTCCGAGACGTCCATCAGGTCGGAGACGCTCACGGGATGGAGCGAAAACGCCACTGCCGCTTTCCCCGAATCGACAAGGCGTTGGAGCTCGGCGGGCCCCCGCACGCCGCCCACGAAATCGATGCGCTTGTCGGTGCGGACATCCGCGATCTTCAGGACCGGCGCCAGCAGACTCTCCTGCAGCACGCTGACATCGAGCGACGCGATGGGATTCGAGGCGTCCGGCGGGATACGCGGGCGCACGGTGTGCCAGCCGCCCTGGAAATACATGGCGATGTCGCCGCGCCTGGCCGGAATCGCAGGACCGACCTCCAGTTCGAATCGATCGCGGATCGCCTCGAGAAACTCGACCGGCGTCAGGCCGCCGAGATCCTTGACCGTCCGGTTGTAAGGCAGGATTCGGACCTGGTCGTGCGGAAACGCCACGGCCAGCATCGTCTTCGCCTCGTCGCTCGCCGGCAACTCCGTTCTGGTGCGGGCCGCGCTCGCCGCGCGATGGTGGCCATCGGCGATGTACAGAGCGGGGATGGCGCGAAACGCGGACACGAGGCGATCGCGATCGGCGCCACTCACCCGCCACAGCGTGTGTTGCACACCGTCCGGCGCGGTGAAATCGAACAGCGGCGCCGCCGACGTCGCCGCCGCGGCAATGCGATCGACGTCGGCGTGTGCGCGGTAGGTGAGAAAAACCGGACCCGTCTGGGCGCCGAGCGCGACCATGTGACGCGTGCGGTCGTCTTCCTTGTCGCGCCGCGTCCGCTCGTGCTTCTTGATGACGTCGCGATCGTACTCTTCGAGAGAAAAGCAGGCCGCGAGACCTGTCTGCGTGTGGCGATCCATCCGCAGGCGATAGAAGTACACGCTGGGCTCGTCCTCCAGCACCAGCGAGTTGTCGCGGAGCGCCGTGAAGTTGTCCTTCGCGCGTTGATAGATGCCTGCAGCGTATGGATCCGCGCCGTTGGGCAGCTCGAGCTCCGGTCGCGACACGCGGAGGAACGACTGCGGGTTTCCGTCGGCTAGCGCGCGCGCCTCGTCGGTGCTGACGACATCGTAGGGAACGGCGGCAATGCGCGCCGCGTCAGCCGGCTTCGGACGCAACGCACGGAAGGGCTGGAGCGTCGCCATCCGTCCAAAGTAACACGTTGGGGGCTAGAGCACTGACTACCGAGCGGCGCGCGTCACCGCTGGGACGGAGAAGGCGGCGAACGCGCGATCGCGGACCTCGTTGAACTCCACCATTCGGGCCGCCGGCACGGGATCCGCCGGCGGCATCGCGCGGTGTGCCGTCAGCGGATTGATGAAGGCGCCGTTTTTCTTCAAACGATAGTCGAGGTGAGGACCGGTCGCGAGGCCGGTCGACCCGACGCGACCGATGAGCTCGCCCTGATGCACACGCGCACCGGGATGCACGGTGATAACCGACAGGTGCAGATACTCCGACTCGAAGCCGTTGGCGTGCCGCAGATGGACCATCCGGCCGGACCCGCCGCTCGATCCCGCGGACACGACGACGCCATCAGACACGGCGACGACGGGCGCACCGGCCGGCGCGCGGTAGTCGACGCCGAGGTGCGCGCGATACGCGCGCAGAATCGGGTGGAAACGGCTGCGCGAAAACGCGGACGTCACGACCGGCTGAAACTTGAGGGGTGATGCCAGGAAGAAGCGGCGCATCGAGACCCCGCGCTCATCGTAATACGCCGGCTTTCCGTCGGCGTCGGCGAATCGCACCGCACGAACCCTTCGGCCGGCGTTGATGAATTCGGCGGCGGCGATCGGGCCGTAGCCGGCGAACGCGTCGTCGTCGCGAAACTGCTTCTCCACTGTCAGCTCGAACCGATCCCCCGGCTGCAGCTCGGTGTTGAAATCGATGTCGCCGCCGAAGATGTCGGCCAGCGCCAGCGTGAGGTCGATGGTTTCGCCAGCCGCATCGACGGCCGCCACGAGCGATGGGGCTTGCCGATCGATCGTGCCGCGCACGGTCTCCACGCGCCGGGTCTTGGGGATCGGCAGCACGGTCGCCAACCAGTCGCCGGCTGGTTCGCGGCTGAGGCGGAGGAATCGATCGGCGTCGATTTCGTACTCGAACCCGCGCATCACGCCGTCGGCCGCCCGCTCGAGGCGATATGGCTGCGCTGTCCGCACCTTCCGCAGGTCGAACACCGCCGCCACGCGCGCGGCCATCTCGGCGACTTCGGTTGCGGTCAGGCCTTGTTCGCGCAGCAGCGAGGCGAACGTCGCGCCTGACGCCACGCGGGCGGTCACGACCGTCTTGTCGGCGGCCAGGACGATGTCGCGGCCAGCGGCGTGGACCGCGGCAACCGATTCCACGCGTCGACAGGCGGACGCCAGTACGGATACGATCAGAAGCGCAACAAGAATTCGCAAAGGTACGTCACCGCGGAGCGAAGAGCCCCAAAGCAGGCCAGTTATACCGTAAAACCCGGAGGATGGTTGTTTGATGAAGTTCCACCGTACTTTTGCTTTGACGGTGATGATGGCGGTCCTGGTCGGGTTGCCGCTCGCCGCGGACTGGCCGGTCACCGAGAAGCTCGATCTCGACGCGGTGTATCGCATCAAGGACGAAGGGCTGCAGCGCTCGAAGGTGATGGAGATTGAGAGCTACCTGACCGACGTCTACGGTCCCCGCCTCACCGGGTCCCCCAACATGAAGGAAGCGGCCGACTGGGCGACCAGGACGATGAAGGAGTGGGGCCTGGCGAACGTCCACCTCGAAAGCTGGCCGTTCGGCCGCGGCTGGCAGAATCAGTCGTTCACGGCGATGGCGGTGACGCCGCGTGCTTACCCGGTCATCGGTTATCCCAAAGCGTGGACGCCGGGCACCAACGGCCCGGTCACCGGCGAAGCAATCATCGCCTTCATCAACGAAGAGAAAGACTTCGCGACGTTCAAGGGCAGGCTGCGCGGCAAGTTCGTCCTTGCGACACCGATGCGCGAGGTCGCCGCACACTTCGAGGCGCCGGGTCATCGCTACTCGGACTCCGAGCTGGCCGAGCTCTCCAGGCAGCCCGAAGGGACCGGTCGTGGCGGACGCGGTGGACGCGGCAGCCCGGCCGCCCAGGAGTTTCAGAAGAAGAAGACGCAGTTCTGGATCGACGAAGGCGTGGCCGCGCTACTCGACATCAGCCGCGGCGACGGCGGCACACTCTTCGTACAAGGCGGCGGTTCGCGCGATCCCAAGGATCCGCCCTCGCCGCCTCAGGTCGTCATCGCCGTCGAGCAGTACGGGCGAATCGTCCGCACGCTGCAGAAGAACATCCCCGTGACGCTGTCGATGAACATCGACAACAAGTTCTACGACACCGATCTCAACTCGTTCAACATCGTCGCCGAGCTGCCGGGGACCGACAAGGCGGACGAAGTCGTGATGATCGGCGCGCACTTCGATTCGTGGCACACCGGAACCGGCGCGACCGACAACGCCGCCGGCTCGGCGATCATGATGGAAGCGATGCGGATTCTGAAGACGACCGGCGTCAAGCTGCGCCGGACGGTTCGCATCGGCCTGTGGGGCGGCGAGGAGCAGGGGCTGCTCGGCTCGAAGGAATACGTCAAGGCGCACTACGGCGATCCGGCCACGATGCAGCTCAAGCCCGACCACGGGAAGTTCGCCGGCTACTTCAACGTCGACAACGGCACGGGATTGATTCGCGGCGTGTACCTGCAGGGGAACGAAGCGGTCGCGCCCATCTTCTCGGCCTGGATGGAACCGCTCAAGAACCTGGGGATGAACACGCTGACGATCCGCAACACCGGCGGCACCGATCACCTGTCCTACGATGCGGTGGGTCTGCCGGGTTTCCAGTTCATTCAGGACGACGTCGAATACAACTCACGAACGCACCATTCGAACATGGATGTCTACGAGCGCATCCAGGCGACCGACATGATGCGGAACGCGGTCATCGTCGCGTCGTTCGTGTACAACACGGCGAACCGAGACGAGAAGCTGCCGAGGAAGCCGCTCCCGAAAGCGACGGCGCCGGCGGGTCGCAGCACGTCGCAGCCGTAAAAGGCGAACCGCAGAGATCGCCAAGAACGCAGAGCAGACATTTCTCTGCGTTCTCGGCGCGCTCTGCGGTTAGATCCGTCCGTGTTTCTGAGACCACGCGCGCAGCTGATCTTTTCGCTCGCGCGCTTCAGGGACTTCATCGAGCTTGTCGACGAACCACGGCAGCTTGTACGTCCAGTTGTGATCCGCGATCGTCGCCGGTTCGTTGATGCGGTCGCGCCAGCCGAACGCGTCCTGAATCGGGACCAGCAGCAGATCTGAATTCGACGCAAACAGCGCCTCGAGCAGAGCGTCGCGAACGGACGGGTTGTATGCCGCCGTGCGGAGGTCCACGCCGTGCGACGTCTCAGCGATCGTCGGCAGGCGGATCACTTTTTCGCGTTCGTCCGCGGACGCCTGGTCCCACCAGTCGATTTGCGGCTCGGTGTCGTGGGTGCCACTGGACGCGACCGACACGCGCGGGTACTGCGCGGGATCCCGGAACGGCTGCCCCTCCGTGTGCCAGCAGCGCTCCCAGCGCAGGACACGGAACCCGGGCACGCCGGATCGCGCCAGCGATTCCCGGACGAAGTCGGGCACCGTGCCGAGATCTTCCGCGATGATCTCGGCGCCGGCGCCGCGAAACACCTCGAGCAGCCGTTCGCCGAGGGCCAGTTGCGACGGTTCGTCCGCGGGCGTGAAGCGCGCCGCACCCGTCGACCGCGATCGGCCGTACGTGCGATAGAAGCCCACGAGGTGATCGATGCGGTAGCCGTCGAACAGGTCGGCGCTGCGGCGGGCGCGCTCGCGAAGCCAGCGGAAATCCTCCGCCGCCAGGACCTCCCAGTTGTAGAGCGGCATCCCCCAATCCTGCCCGGTGGCGCTGAAGGCGTCCGGCGGCGCGCCGACCGCCATGTCGAGATCGAACTGGTGCTGACGTGCCCACACATCGGCGCTGTCGCCGTCGACCATGAACGGCAGATCGCCGAACAGCGCAACGGCGTGCGCGTCCTGTCGCGCGAGCCGCCACTGCGATGTCGCGATCCACTGCAAGTACTGGTGATAGAGGACGTCGTCCGACAACTCGCGCCGCGCCTGATCGATCGCGGCCGGTTCGCGTCGCTGCAGCTCCGCCGGCCACTCCGTCCACGGCCGCTCCTGTTCGCGGGCGTGGATGGCGCGGAACAGGCTGTAGTCCTCGAGCCACCAGGCCTGCTCGCTGGTGAACGTCAGCAACTCCCGCCCGCGCGCGGTTTCGGCCCGCCATTCACGATCGAGAAAACGTTCGAAGGCGCGCCGGAGCGTCGAGCGCTTCAGGCGCCGGACCGACGCATAGTCGATTCGCGGTGCCGCCCGCACCGCGTCCAGCAGGCGCCGCTCCTCCAGCGGCAGCGCCGCTTCGCCGCCGAGCGCGGCGAATTCGGGGACGGCCGGCACGTGGATGAACATCGGGTCGATCGCCATCGCGCTGATGGCCGAGTACGGTGACTGCTGATTGGGCGCGATTTCGTTGATCGGCAGCAGTTGCAGCGCGCGCAGACCCGCTCCGGCAAGCCAGCCGGTGACCGGCGCGACATCGGCGATGTCGCCGATGCCCCAGCTCGCCGACGTGTGGCAGGAAAACAGCGGAATGAGCAATCCCGCTCGCCGGTTCGCCGTATCGTCGCGCGGACGCGTGGTCACGGATTGACGACGCTGCAATCAAAGTGCCGCAAGAGCCGGCCGATCCCATCCGCGAGCACCGCCGGCGGCGTGAGCAGGCTGACGACCACGAACGATTCGCGCGGAAAGTCGTAGAAGTATCCCGGCTGCGCGAGGACGCCCTCGTGCTCGAGCAGGTGCAAGACGAGATCTTCTTCGGATTGGAGCGTCGGCACCTGCACCACCGCGCTCCATCCGGCATCGCTGCGCAGCAGCCGGCAGGCGCCCGCGGCGGTGACGGTTTGCCGAAGGTATCGATAGTTTGCGGACGTGCGTGCCGCAATCTGCGCGCGGATGGCCGCGCCGGCGTCCACCAGGCAGGCCGCCGCGGCCTGCACCGGCGTCGACACCGACAGATAGGTGTCGCAGACGAGCTCGAGCCGATCGATCGCCGCTGCAGCGAGCGCATCGGGACCAGACACCGCGATCCATCCAAGCTTGACCTGCGGGAGTCCGGCCGACTTCGAGAGTCCACCGAGCGAGAACGTCAGGACGTCGCCGCGGGTCGCCGCTCTGCCGGCTGCCGCCAGAGCGCCGGGCTCCAGCTCGTAGTCGGCAAACACCTCGTCGGCGATGATGGCGATGTCGCGCGTTCGACACAGCGACGCAATCCGATCGAGCTCCTCGCGGGCGACGAACGATCCGGTCGGGTTGTTCGGCGACACGAGCAGCAGCGCGCGCGTCCGCGCGCTGATCGCGCGCTCGACGCTGGGCAGGTCGATCGACCAGGCGCCGTGATACTCCAGATGGTAGGGAATCGCGGTCACGAGATCGAGGCGCGTCAGGTGCTCGAACAACGGATAGCTCGGCCGGGGAACGAGCACTTCGTCGCCCGCGCCGGTGAGCAGCTTGAACAGCAGTGAGTACGCCTCGCTCGTGCTCGCGGTCAGCACGACGCGGTCCGGGTCGACGTGCACGCCCTGCCGCGCGTAGTCGCGCGCCACCGCCTCCCTCGCGTCGAGTCGACCGAGCGGCCGGGGGTCGTAGCGGAGCGCTCGAGGATCGGCCAGTGGTTCGAGCAGATCGGCCGGATACTCGAATCCCGCGCGCGTGGGATTGGTGACGGTGAGGTCGAGCAACGGTCGGCCCTGCGCCCGCGCCGCCGCCAGCATCGCCGTCAGGCGGTTCGTCGCAAGCTCGGCCGGCACGCGATCCGAGAACATCGGGTCCGCCAGCAGCTAGGGAATGATCTCGATGCGGTCGATGACGTCGCCCTCGAGAATCTGATCGACGACGTCGATGCCGTTCAGCACCTGGGCAAAGACCGTGTAGTCGTGATCGAGGCGCGGGTTGTCGACGAGATCGATGAAGATCTGCGCGTCGCCGGTGTCGTGGCCGCGCGTGGAGATGCCGACGGCGCCGCGCACGTGCGGCCATGCGCCGACCTCGTCACGCATGAAGGCGGCGTCGCCGATGTATTCGTTCGCGCCCGGGCTGCCGCCCTGGATCACGAAGTTCGGGACGACACGGTGGAAGGTGAGGCCGTTGTAATAGCCTGACTCCGCGAGGCGCGCGAACCGGAGCACCGTCGCCGGCGCCTGCGCCGTGAACAGCGCGAGCTCGAACGCGCCGACGCCGCGGATCGTGATGCGGGCGCGGGGAGAGGCGAGCCGCCTGAGATCCTCGGCATTCAGATCGTTGTGCGGCGCATGGCCGCGCGCTCGAGCGTCGCGCGGGTCGGCGCCGAGCGAGGCCAGCGTTTTGGCGATGGCGTCGCGGGCGTCGTGCGAGTTGTCCTTGCCATCGCCGACGAGCCGCTGCCACGCGGCTTTCAGCGCCGGCGCCGCGGCGTCGGCCGACGCCGTGCCCTCCAGCGCGAGCGCCGAGACACGCAGCAGCTGGTTGCCCGGCCGCGTGAGCTGGGCGATGTAGATGGAGTCCGCCCCGTGACCGGCGACCTTGCGCAGGCCCTCGACCGCCGTCTCCCGGACGTTGTCGTCGTCGTCGCCGGCCAATGCGGCGAGCGTTTCGCGATCGGCCAGCGCCGCCGCCGCGCGCGCCGCGTACATGCGAAGCTGCCAGATCCGCGACCCCTTGAACTGTGCGAGCGCGGCGGTGCCGCGCTCGGGCGCCGCCGTGGCCAGGGCGACGAGGGCGTGCGCGGCGCGGTGCCAGCCGCGCGGCGATCCGGCGTGCGAGAGATCGTTGACCTCGTGCACGAGCAGCGCGATCGCGTCCGGCGAGGAGGCGCATCGGCTCAACAGGTCGAGCGCGTACAGCGCGACGTGCGTGTCGGCGTCGCCGGCGGCCACCATCGCAAAGGGACACACACCAGCAGTGTCGGCATGCCGGATCCCCTGGCCGCGCAGCGCCTCGAGGCGCACGATCGGCGAGGCATCGCCGAGGCCGCGCGCCAGCAGTTCGTCCTCGGCGGACGAGGGGGGCCGCGCCGGCGTGACCGCCGCCCGCATGGCCAGCCGCCGCACCTGCGCGTCCTGGTCGCCAGCCACGGTGAGCAGCGTCTCTTCGCCGATGCCGCCCGTTGTCGCGAGCGCTTCCAGAGCGAGACGGCGGACGCGCGCGCCGGTGACCGCCTCGGAAGCGCCCGGGGACGCCATTCGCCGCAGCAGCGCAATCGCCTCGCCGCCCGCTGGGCGCAACTTTCTGTTTATCCGAACGAGCGCTTCGAACCCTTTCGCCACGCCAAGGCGATCGCCGATCGTGTCGCCGCGCGCGGCCAGTTCGAGCAGCGTCCGTTCGGCACCCTCGACCTGGGTCGCCGTCGAATACGGCAGACGGCCGATCGTCTCGCAGATCGCCGCGCGCACATCGGCCTCGGCTTCGACTTTCAGACGCGCCGCGAGCGCCGCCGCCGCCGCGTCGACGACTGCGGCGGACGCGGGCGGCTCGCCTTTCGATCCCTGCGCGGCCTGACCAATCGCGGTGGCCGCCTCGGCGCGAATCTCCGGCAGGGCATGCCTCAGAAACGGTGTGATCTCGCCGGCCAGCGCCGGCCGCTGCAAACGTCCGAGCGCGCGAATGCCGAGCCGCATCGTCTGTGGATCGCCGCTGTGCGCGCCCGAGCGAATGATGGCGAGGTCGTTGGCGGTCGGGGCGCGGCGATCTTCGGCCTGCAGGACCGCGAGGCGTGTGACCTGCGCGTGCGCCTGAGCGGCGCCAAGCATCGGGATCAGCCACGAAAACGCGAAAACACGAAATCCAAATGGAATCTTGTTTCGTGCTTTCGTGCTTTCGTGGCGACTCATGGCAGGGCCCTCAGGTGCCGTGTCGCCTCGGAGTACTCGAGCATCTGCGCGGTGAGGTCGAGGGGGTACGAGATGCGGACATCCGTGATCTCGCCCTCGGCGCTGGTCACCGCCTCGAGCTTCGGCATCACGAATGCCGTGTAGGACGGCAACTGCAAACGGTCGACGCGGGCGACGATCTCGTCGCGCAGCGCCGCGTCGAAGTGCACGCCGTAGGCCTCGAACAGCGCGCGCGCCGCCTCGTAATCGCCCTCTCCCTTGATCCGCTGCACTTCGGCGAGCAGACGGCCGACACCGTCGCGAAACGCCTTCGCGTCGGTCATCGTGTAGTAGCTCTTGCCGCCGCGCGTGCGCCGCTCGATGGCGTCGGTGTGCGCCATCAGCCAGTGGACGATCATCTGGCGATTGCGCATGTGGTCCTCTTCGATGTGCGTGCCCTGCCGCACCCGGCGCAGCTGCACCAGCGCGTTCCGTGCGTAGCCCTCGAACTCGGCGAGGACGATCTCGTCGTGTTCCTCCTCCGGGACGAGACCCATCTCGACGAGCTGTCGATCGGGAAGAAAATACAGCGCGACCAGGTCGGCGCGCGATTCCTCGATCGCCGAGAACTGCTCCTTCAGCGCCGCCTGCGGGTTGCCCTTCAGCCGCTCGTCGACCTTGCCCGAGCCGTGGCCGATCACCTCGTGCATGTTCGTGGTCAGCTCGCCGGCGAACGCGCTCCATTTCGTCGCGCGCGCCGCTTCTTCCGGCGTCCAGGAGAACTCGCTCCGGAATTCGGGCAGGGTCGACTTGTCGTAGGCCTCGTTGACGTTCGACAGCGACACCGACTTGCTGCCGTAACGCTCGCGGATCGTCTGATCGTTCGGCAGGTTGATCCCCACCGGCGTGATCGGCCCCGAATCACCCGTTTCGATGACGATGTCGATGGCGTTGGCGGTGACGCCGTGGGCGCCCTCCTTGCGGTATTTCGGATCCCACGGCATGCGATCTTCGAACCACTGCGCATGATCGGCGATCGTCCGGATCTGCATCGTCTTGTCGCCGTTGACGTAGAAGACGAGCGCTTCCCACGCGCCCTTGATGCTGCGCGCGTCGAGATACACCTCGACGAAGCCGTTGATCGTGTCGACCGGCGCCGCCTTGTCCTGCACCCAGGCCACGTCGTACGCCTCGCGATCCGCTTCCTCGCCGGTCCGGTAGAAGGCGACGAGCGCACGCAGCGCCCGCGCGGTGGCCTCCGGCGCACAGCCGGCTGCCGCCTCGAGATGGCGGACGATCTCGGCGATCTGCGATCCGTAGCGGCCGTCGATCCGGTAGACCTCCTCGAGCAGCCGGCCGTCCTGCTTGACGAGCCGCGAATTCAGCGGATAGCGCTCCTCCAGGCCTTCGAGATCCGCCATCGTGACGCCGACGTGCAGGTTGTTGGCGCTGGCGGAGAGGATGTCCTGACCGGGCGGCGGGCTCTTGGCGGTGACCGTGGGCTCGAACTCCGGATCGAAGAACATCGGACGCAGCCGTTCGAGCAGGTCGTCGAGCGATTCGCCGTCGCGGAGCGCCACGACCGCGCCGGCGCGCACCGCGGCGTGTGCCGCCGCCGCGAAGCGTTCCGGACCGCACGTCAGCAGGAACTTACGCGCGGTCAGGTTGTTGTAGGCGCCGGTGTTGATCCAGAACAGCTTCGTGTAGTGCTCAATCTCCTCGAAGGTGGCGGGGTCGACGCTGGACCGGTGGGCAACGATGGCCTCGAGCAGATCGCGCATCTCGAGGTGAAAACGATGGCGCTGGTCGTAAAAGATGTCGCGGCCGGCAATCGCGGCGCAGTACAGGTGCCAGACCAGCGTTTTCTCGCGCAGGGACAGGGCGCGGAACCCGTCGGCGTACAGCTGGACCACGGCCGCTTCGCCGACGCGCTCGAGCAGGTATTGGCGGTCCGGCGGGGCCGAGGCGGCCGCGGGGGCCGGGGTATCGTCGTCCATCCTGTCCTAGGGTATAGCAGCGGCAGACCCACCCGGATCTGGCGGTGACATTCGTAGACAATTTATCGGTCGGATTCAGTGCGCGACCTTGTGTCCGACCCCCTGAAATTCGTTTGAACCTGAAACCCGTAAGGGATATCGTGTGTCGGATAAAATCCCTCTCCTTCCGGTCGGACCTCCGGCCCGACGAGGTGATCCAGCAATGGAAGACAAGATGATGTCGGAAGAAGTCCCGCAGTCGGCTTCACGGCGCAATTTCATCAAGGGTGTGGTCGCAGCAGGCGCGGTCGCGTCGTCGTCTGCGTACCTGTTCCGCGGCTCGACCGTACACGGCCAGCCGGCCGCCGGCGCCGTCGAGCGGTTGATCACGCTGAACGTGAACGGTCAGGACCGTCGCGTCGACGTGATGCCACAGGACACGCTCGCGATGACGCTCCGCTACAAGCTGGGGCTCACCGGTACGAAGATCGGCTGCGACCGCGCCGAGTGCGGGGCCTGCACGGTCCTCATCGACGACGTGCCGCACTATTCGTGCTCGTACCTGGCGCATCGCGCGCGCGGCAAGAAGATCGTCACGATCGAAGGGCTGGCGGATCCGGCCACCGGGAAGCTGAGCGCGGTGCAGCAGGGCGTGATCGACGAACAGGGCTTCCAGTGCGCGTTCTGCATGCCTGGCTTCGTGATGGCCGCCACCGGCTACCTGAAGACGAATCCGAATCCTTCGCGGCAGGAACTGGCGCACGGCGTGTCGGGCAACCTGTGCCGCTGCCAGGACTACGACAAGATTCTGACCGCGCTGATGCGCGGCGCAGAGCACATGAGGAATGCGTGATATGGCTGACAACAAACTGATCGGCCAGAACTACACGACGCCCGATCTCGTGGCGAAGGTCACGGGCAAGGCGAAGTACGCGGAGGACTACCGCGTCGAAGGCATGCTCTTCGCCAAGCTGCTCGTCAGCCCGATGCCGCACGCGCGCGTCAAGCGGCTGGACACGAGCGCCGCGCTCGCGTTGCCCGGTGTGAAGGCGATCCTCACGGCGGACGACATGCCCGGCGCCGCCGTCGGCGCGACGCTCGGCGAAAACGTGCAGGCCACCGCCCAGGCGGAACGCGGCCTGACCAATGAACCGCTCTATCAGGGCGAGCCGGTGCTCGCGGTCGCGGCGGTCGACGAAGCCACGGCCGCCGAAGCGATCGAAAAGATCGACATCGAGTTCGAGCTGCTGCCCTTCGTCGTCGATCCCATCGAGAGCCTGCGGCCGGGCAGCCCGAATGCGCGGGCGCAAGGCAACGTCTGGATGCGTCCGACGGCGCCGCCAGCCGCGCCTGCGGGACGAGCGGCGGGAGCAGCCGCCGGCGCCTCGACCGCGACGGCAGCCGGCGCGGCAACCGCGGGCGCATCGCCAGCCGGAGCATCGACCGGCGCCGCGCCGGGAACACCGGCCGCGCGCGGCGGTGACGCGGGCAGAGCCAATACCGCAGGCGGGGCACCGGCGGCCGGAGCGGCCGCAGGCGCAGCCGCGCCGCCGGCTGGAGCACCCGCAGCCGGACGTGGCCGCGGCGGCGCACCGGCGGGACCGCCGCCCCCGCAGATCGCCGTGTGGAAATGGACCGACGAGGACTTCGCCGCCGCGAAAGACGGCGAGATGCCGCTCGGCAAGTTTACCGACGAGTGGATGGTCGGCAACGTCGAGGAAGCGCTGAAGAAATCGGACCTCGTCCTCGACGAAACCTTCTCGACGCAATCGACCGGCCACCAGCCGCTCGAAACCCGGACGGCGATGGCGTACTGGCAGAACGGGAAACTGTTCCTGCACGGATCGACGCAGAGCACCGTGCAGACGGTGGCGTCGGTCGCGCGCTGGACCGGCGTCACGGCGGACAAGGTCCACATCATCAGCGAGTACACCGGCGGCGGCTTCGGCAGCAAGATTCCGGGCGCCATCTCGATGGCGATTCCGGCGCTGCTCTCGAGGAAGGCCAACGCGCCGGTGATGATGCGGATCACGCGCGAGGACGAGCATTTCATCGGCCGCGCGCGCCCCGGCATTCTCGCGCGCTGCAAAGTCGGGTTCAGAAAAGACGGCCGCATCACGGCGATCGACATGTACACCGTGATGGACAACGGTCCCTACGACGGCCAGGGCGACGGGCGGTCGGCCGGCACGACGGTGTCGCTGGCCTATCAACCGGAAACCATGCGCTGGCGCGGTCTCACCGTGCTGACGAATACACCGCCGAAGGTGTCGCAGCGCGCGCCGGGCGGCGCTCAGGGTGTGGCCATCATGGAGCCGATCCTCTCCAAGGCGGCCAAGAAACTCGGCGTCGATCAGGTCGAGATGCGCAAGATCAACGCGCCGGCCGGCAAGGCGCCGTTCGGTCCCACGCTGCCCAACGGCAAACAGAACTACGTGACGAGCGCGTTCGTGAAGGAAGCGCTCGACAAGGGCCGTGAGATGTTCGGCTGGGACGCGAAGAAGGCGTCGGTCAGCGGCAAGAAGCAAGGCAACAAAGCCCGTGGCATCGGCGTGGCGGTCAGCCCGTACGCCGGCGGCTCGATCGGGTTCGACGGCCTCTTCATCATCAAGCCCGACGGCCGCCTCCAGTTCCAGTCGGGGATCGGCAACCTCGGCACGCACTCCGCCTTCGACGTGCATCGGCAGGCGGCCCAGATGCTCGACGTGCCGTGGGAGCAGTGCGACGTCGTCTTCGGCAACACGACGAAGAACCTGCCGTGGACGTGCGTGTCAGCCGGCAGCCAGACTGCGCATGCCATGACGCGCGCGGCGCATGCCGCCGCGACCGATGCGATCAAGAAGCTGCAGGAAATTGCGGCCAAGACCAAGGGCGGCAATCCCGAGGCGTACAAAGTCGCTGGCGGCAAAGTCTCCGGACCCGGCGGCAGCATGACGTTCGCGCAGGCCGCGCAGAAGGCGGTCGAGCTCGGCGGCAAGTTCGACGGCCACGAGGTACCGGAAGAGGTCAACGCTTTCACGAAGACGTCGGCCAAGGCGCTCGCCGGTCAGGGTCTGGTGGCGGTCGCGAAGGACACCTATCCGCGCGACGGCCAGTCGCAGTCGTACGTGGTCGGCTTCGCCGAAGTCGAAGTCGACACCGAAACCGGCGTGGTGACGGTGATCGATTACGCCGCGATCGGCGATGTCGGGACCATCATGAACCCGCGCGGCTTGAAGGGTCAGCTGTTCGGTGGCTCGATGCTCGGCCTCGGCCACGCGCAGACGCAGCGGTGGGCCTACGATCAGCAGTACGGCGTCGCGCTGGCGCGGCGCTTCTACCAGAACAAGCCGCCGACCATACTCGACGCGCCACACAATTTCACGGGCGACGCCGTGAACCTGCCGGACCCCGAAACGCCTACTGGAATCCGCGGCGTTGGCGAGCCGCCGGTTGGTGCGGCGTATGGTGCGATCATGTGCGCGATTGCGGATGCGATCGGCGACGAGATCTTCCGGAGGTCGCCGGTATCGGCCGACATCATCTTGACGGCACTCGAGAATGGCGGGAAACGGACGCACGACGTATTGACGGCTCACATTTAGAGAAATGCGGATTGCTGATTGTTGATTGCTGATTTATTGAAAATTGGCAATCACCCAATAAATCAGCAATCCGCAATTAGCAATCAGCAATTGAGAGGGCTCCGACTATGGCCGTAATCCGAGACATCATTCCGGCGTTTGAGCTGTACCAGCCGGCATCGATCGACGATGCCCTGCGGCTGCTGGACAAGTTCGGGGCAGACGCGCTGGTGCTGGCCGGCGGCCTCGACAGCATGGACTGGCTGAAGGATCGCCTCAAGCGGCCGAAGGCCGTCGTCGATCTCGCCCAGATCAA
>Ga0068862_100001884_pt1 | contig 19019 bp, 12 predicted proteins | sample KBSSwiS52_FD_66598 | JGI IMG/M metagenome (GOLD analysis project Ga0068862, IMG submission 66598) | Switchgrass rhizosphere microbial communities from Kellogg Biological Station, Michigan, USA - KBS Switchgrass S5-2 | ecosystem: Host-associated > Plants > Roots > Rhizosphere > Soil ... | reverse complement strand
GCCAAGTGTTGGTGCTGGCCGAGTTTTCATCCCAAGAACGCATACTTTGGAACCAAACCAGCGGATTCCAAGATTTCTTTGATGAGATTGCACCTTTTTCTCTTGATTTGCGGGTCTTCCAAGCCTGTGGCCCAAGTTCGATTCTTGGGGAGCGCACATCGTTTTGACTTTTTTTGTGTCGTAATAGATGTGTTGCCCCAGCGGAACTTTTCGGCCATATTGATCCATCTAAAAATATACATTACTCAATTTCATTAATGGATTTCATTCACATATTCAGAAAAAGAAAAGAGAAAAGATTCTCTAAGAGCGATTCCAAGATGGAACAGGTGGTTTGGGGCGGCCTTGAGCGATGCTGGACAAGGATCCAACGACAATTCCTCCTCCTCCACCTCCTCCAGCTCCTGGAGATTTGGGGGATGTGGCTCTCAACGGTGGAGGGGTTACAACATTGGCGCCACGCCCAGTTGTTGTTGTTGTGGCTTTTCTTGGAGATCGGGCGGGTGTTTTATTGTTTGTATTCGGGTTGTAAAACTTTTGTTCCCAAAAAGGATGTTCTTTTTGCCAAATGGTCTCTAAAACATCCGAGTCGGGTATATAATTGTGAGTTTGTTTCATGCGCAATCTTTTTTTCATGCCTTGGACATTGATATCTTCTTTGATTGCGTTTTTGATCTCGAGGGGAGGGGATGCCATCCGAGGAGAATGCTGCGGAGAAGGTGAATGCGGGAAAGTTGGAATAATGGGCGATGATTTGGACGATGATGTTTTTTCCGTTTCTACAAATGAAGCAGAAGCAGAAGCAGAAGCTGAAGCGGAAAAGGAAGAAGCAGATGTGGATGCCGATGATGCTTGTTTTTCCAATTTTTCCAATTGTCTTTTGCGCCGTTGTTGTCGGTTATTGTATTGACGATTTTCTCGCTGGAGAGTAAAACGCATGACCTCTTCTGTGAGTTGATTAAACGTGGATAAAGTTTGAAAGAGCATTTCTTGCCAGCTTGAAATAAAGAGACGTCGATGAAAACCGGGAGAAGGGTGGCTTCTTAAATCCAAAAGGTCTTTTGGAAGTTCTTTGAGATTGAGCGGTGTGTGTTTTTTAAGTTGATCTCGGTCTTTTTCATCAAGAGCCATCGGATAACGAACAATAAAATCAATGTGTTGTTTACAGGTTTCGTACATTTGCTTGCAATTCACATCAACAATTTTGAGGATATCATTAATCACTTCTTCTCGAGCCTGACGATGTAGGGGCGCATTTACAGTCGCGGTCGCTGTTGATGCCGTTGTTGCTGGTTTGGTCTTCTTGGCTCTTGAAGTTTTCTTCTTTGGTTTTCTTTTCGGATGAGAAGGAACGTATGCGGTTTTCGGTTTTTTCTTTTCTCGTTTCTTGTGGGGTGAGGAAACAGGCAAATCGTTTTCCCCAATGACGGGATTGGACCCAATGACGGGATTGGACCCAATGACGGAATTGGATTCTTCTTCATCATCCTCATTATCATCAGAATCTTCATCCTCATCATCGTCGCTTGGACTTTCTTCTTCCGCTTGCGCCAAGGTTTCTTCTTCGAGTTTGGAATATTTTTCTTCGCTCCCGCTCCAGGAATATACCATGCCATAAACGGGCGCTTGTTGTTGTTCCGCTCGGTTGTTGCTCAATGCTGCAGAGGGAGATAGTTTTTGTAATTGTGGCGCTAAATGTGAATAGACGGGATTGAAGGAATATGGAGACGAAAGAAGCAAACAGGGTCCATTTTCGTTAAACGCCGAAATAGACGACGCCGCTCCAATGGATGGGTTTGACCCAATGGCAGCGGCGGGGTTTGACCCAGCCCACGCCTTTTTGTTGATCAACAAGGGTGGAGACGCCAAAGGAATCTGAATGGTCGGTGTTTGAATGGAGGGCGTGACCAACGTCGGTGCCAACATGCTCAAGGAAGAAGGAAGGGGTGGTTGTGCTGCTGCTGATGATGGTTGTCCTCCCGCCATCATGGAAGAAGAAGGAAGTGGAAAGGAAGATGAAAAAGAGGGTAACGGCAAGAGGGATGCCGATGACGATGACGCCGTCGATAAGAATGATGGAAGTGGGCCTCCTCTCATTGTCATTAGGGGGGGTTTTGTTGTTGACTCCATCAAATTGGGAAGTTCGACGTGAAGCGATCCCAAAGACATTTCACCACGAAACATTGAAGAGGGTAATGGAAAGTCATCTTTTGGTAATAACTCCAACCCTAATAGCGGAGTATGCGGGGTTGGTGGTGGTGGTGGGCCCAAGTGTTGTTCTTTTTTTATTTGGACAGGATTGATTTCACCTAACCCAAAGAAAGTGAGAGAACGGACAAGAAAAAACAAAAATCACCTGTGATATCGATTGCACTTTCCTTTTTTGCGACAGCCATCAATCACCTACCCTTCCCCCCAGTGAAAAAATGAAGAGGAAAATTTTTTCGGTGGTTTTATAAGGGGCCGTGATGTGAAACGACCACTAAATCAGATTGCTACTGCTCCCTTTTGATCAATATAACCGGAAATCGGATCCCTACTCTGAGAGTTGAAAATCTAATTTAGTGGTCATCTCTCATCTTGGCCCCTGAGAAGCAACACCTCCCTATTGGACACAGCGTCACAAGACATTGAGAAAGACCTCAATGGAAAAAACCAAGGGTTCGAAAAAATATGTGAGGCGGTCTGGGATGCGGTTCAAGCTGTACCAGACTCTCATGCAACATACCACTTGGTTCGCGCCGCTCTTCTGTTACAATACACTCCCAGAAAGTTTTCCGACAGTGGCGGGTTCCAAAATACACAACAAAAATGTCTTGGATCTCCAGTTTGTCAAAACGAGAGAAGATGTGTGGGATTATGATGCCCAGCAGTTTTTGCAGAATCATCCCAAGTTATGGTGGCCAAGAAAAGATCAGCCGCTTCAAATCGGGATTTCGAAACTTGAAATTTGGTTGCGCTATCATGTGTGTTCTGAAGTGCCTCTTCACAATTACATGGTTTGCCTACGCGGTAATCCAGGCACAGGGAAAACCTTTTACATCAAATATTTGTGTGCCAAATATGGATTGGAGTACGACATGATCCAAATTGATGATGACCGCGACTTTCAAAGAATGATTGCCGAATCCTGTCATCACCCAACAACCTCTGCTTTTTCTCCTTTGTCTACAAAACTCTCACACCCATCATCGCTCTCATCATCATCATCATCATCATCATCGACCTTGTCTTCTTTGGCTACGACATTATTAATGTCTGGAAAAAGCAAAACATCATCATCATCATCAGAAGAAAGTGGGTTGAATCGCAATCTCAAAATTTGGGTGGTTTCTTTTTTGGGTGAAGCGACATCGTTGCATATTGACAAACTTAAAAAAATGTTTTATGCTCTCACCCAGTTGATCGGTCAACCTTTGTATCGCAAACATGTCGTCATCAATCTCGCGAGCAACATGGCTTGGAATCAACCCTTGTACGCGTTTGCTCGCTCCTTTAGCTTGCCGGTGTTTTTGTTTCCTAAATTAGATTTCCAACCATCTGGAATTGGCCATTATTTGGTCGATGCTCAAGACAAATTCACAATTCAATTACCGGGCTCTCAATTGCTTCGAGAAGATATTTCGAGTCTCGTGCATGGATTTGAGTTTAAATCTCAAAATAACATTGGAGCGTTGATCCAACGATTAACATGGCAATCTTGGACGAGAGATCAAGTTTTTACTACACCCAAAGATCGTCAATATGCCAGTCGGCTCAAGTTTTTAGAAACTTTACGTTTATTTCAATCGAATGAACAGCTTTTACTTCAACGTAAAAATAAAGAACCCGAATTACTGAGTAATTCGTTTGTTGGTCTTGATGCCGAAAACAATAACCTGTCTACCCTCCAGTTGTTTCTCGAAACATTGATGTCTCCGCCGAAACATTTTCCATCTTGGAACGGAAACATTTTGTTACGTATGTTGATTCATTATTTTTCGGAATGCTCTGGCTGGAGCCTACGTGAAATCGCGTCAATTGCTCTTTCACTTTCTACCGCACTCGGTAATAATAAACCTTTTCTAATGGAATTAATTTTGAATCAACTTTCAACCGGCGATATGCATGAATATGAGACTCATCAGCAGCAGCATTTGTTGAAAACTGCACTTATCTGGCAACTTCGACGATGTTTAGGGAATCATTCCTCCCTACAATCAGCATTAACCGTGATGTGGAAATCGGGATGGTTATGGAAAAAACTCTTAAAATCGTGGTCTCATCATAACAATCCGACGCGTTTCAAAACATTTGCTAGTCGCTTATGGTATCACCGCACACATCCCCGAAAACCAGAAGAAACTGCTGAAACCACCCTTCATTTCCTATATGATCAATTGTCTGTTACTGATGAGTTGGATCCTTTTAAACACAACGATATTATTGCTCCCACACAAGTATAAAAAAACCACCTTCACCAAATTTTTTTCGGGTTTGGTTTTTTTTTTGCACGCTCCAATTTTTTTTCAAAACGGGGGTGTATGTGTAAATGGGACAAAAATTTTTTCAAAGAGAGAGAGAAACGAATTGACATGTCGATGTCTTCTTCGGTGTCTTCTGCCTCCTCTGTTTCGTTCTCAACAACATCATTATCATCATCTCCTTCAAATACCAAAGATGAGTCGACTCCAACGAGTTCTACCACGCCGTCGTCCACAACCGAAATCTTGTCCAAACATTCAGACATTACGTATGGATTTATTCAACCCGAAGATATGATATGTGCTCCGGCTGGGCAAAAACATGTTTGGTCGCGAAATCAAAATCAATATCCTAAAATTCAATACAAAGAACTTCCAGATGGACATGGGTTTTACAAATTGTACAAAGAAGATGCCACTCTCGGAACGATTTTGAGTTTGGGATTTGAATTGTGCAGCCGAGCGCAACTTGAAAAACGCAAGCCTCAACTTATGAAAGATATGGAACAATCTTTGGACCACGTGAGTTATAGCACTCCTCATCCAATGACGGATTCAAGCGATGGCACGGTCGTGCAGCTTTGTGTAATGATGAAACCTCAACATAAGCTGACGAATCGTCAAGTCCTGGATGTACTTTGTGAGTGTGCGAAATTTATCTTTTTGTCTTTTGGTGAAACATTTGCTCGAGCGTAGTTACCCCGCTCCCCTGTATCAGATCATTTTCCTTTCTCTCTCTAGATGTCGTCAGACAAGAAAAAAGAATCATCGGCTGAGAAAAAGAAAGAAAAAGTCGTAACAAGTGACAACAAGAAGAAAGACGCGTTGTCCAGCGACAAGAAGAAGGAAGTTGTTGTCTCTGCTCCTGAAAAGAAAAAAGAAACCAAAGAAACCAAGGAAACAGGTGACAACAAGAAAAAAGAGTCCAAGGACACCAAGGAAACAGGTGACAACAAGAAAAAAGACTCCAAGGAAACCAAGGAGACAAGCGACAACAAGAAAAAGGAAGGGGTTGTGAGCGAAAAGAAAAAGGAAGCCGAACAAAAGAAAAAGGAAGTATCACCAAAAAAGGAAACATCGCCAGCCCCGCCTGCCGACAAGAAAAAAACCGAAGAAAAAAATGAATTGAGTGAAACCATTGTTAAAGAATATGATGATGATGACAATGAGGATGATGAAGACACTTCCAGCAAAAAGAAAAAGAAAAAAAGCGCTGCCGCCGCACAATCCAAGAAGAAAAAATCCAATGGCACCAGCAGCAGCGGCAAAAAGAAAAAGAAGAAAAACAATGATGATGACGATGGCGACGATGAAGAAGAAAACGATGAAGAAAGCGACAAAAGCGGTGGTGATGACAGCGATAAAGATAGCGATTCAGATTCCAAAAAGGCAAAGAAGAAAAAGAAATCAGCATCATCGAAAAAAGCAAACAAAAAGAAAAAGACGGCCTCCTCTTCTTCGGAGAAGAAAACTAAAAAATCCGAGAAAAAAGCACCATCCAAGGAGGAGGACAACACCATGAAGCTTTTGAAAAGTGGTGCGTTGATTGCGTTTTGTCCGATTTCCAATGGTCGTATCTGTCTTCCTGTGACGCTTGATTCACTGTCGTCGTCGTCTGGCGCGGGTATGATTTACATCGCTTCCCACAAAATTAAACTTGGCAAAACTCTCACGTTGGAATCTCCGTGTGTGCCGTATCAATTTGATGGCAAACCAAGTGATTTTAAAGAGCCTAAAGAATTGTTTGATACTTTGGCACAAGTTCGTATTGAACATCACAAGAACAAACTGGCCAGCATGACGGATAAAAATGAAAGCAGTAAAAAACGTTCGCTTGATAGTGATACGGCCAAGAAAGGTAGGTATCCACGAGTATCCCTTGAACAAAAAGCAGCATTAACATATTGCAACGGATTGGCCTTTGATTGGAATCCATTTACGTCAAGCAACAACAGCAGTAGCACAAGCAGCAGCAGTGCATCGGCTGCTTCCACATCGAATGGAACGGATGAAGAAGAGAATAAAAAAAAAGGTAACAAAAAAGGTGCCAAAAAGACAAACATGGCCTATACGACTACATTGACTCAAACGATCTATTGGTTTAAATGTACCGTGAGCGACGATAACATGGAATATGATGGTGTGTTGGGTATGTTTCCCAACGTGTATTCACATCTTTATCACTTGGCAACATTGACAAAAGACAATATCAAAATGAGCCAGGATGAATCTGGAAAACAACAATTTACGGTCTTGAAAGATGAACATGAATTTGAAATTGTAACCTTGAAAGGAAAACTTGTCGTTATGCCCAAGTCTTTTCGTCAACATCTTCCCTATCCATTAAAGGAAGGGCCGTCGCCTCCTGCGGCTAGTACCACGACTAAAACGGATGGCGATGATGATGCGGCTGCTGCTGCTGTCACAACGGACGAAACAGAAGCTCAAGAGAAAGACGCTTCTGCCTCGGCGGCTTCATCCACTGACGGACCCCCAGCCAAGAAACAAAAAATCGAAGTTGCCGCTTCTGCTCCTGAAGAAGAAACGAATACAACTAAGAAGGAAGACAAGGAAAAGGATGATACGGAGATGCTGCCCCCCTAGATTTTTTGGATGTTTTTTCATTTCGTAAAAAATTCGATATATTTAACGCAATGTTTGGTCTTTGTTTCTAATTTTTTTGCTGCCTTGCAAAAAGATGGGTTGTGCGACATCCAATGATGCTCAAAAAAAGGCAAATGTCTCTGCGCTGGCAGACTATAAATCACCAGAAGAACTGATGAAGGCTCTGCGCCTCAGTGGTGTTCTTGAAGATCTCGAAATCATCGTCGGTATTGATGCCACCAAGTCCAATGAGCTTCAAGGGGCACAATCATTTTCTGGTCACTCGCTACACGATACCAAAATTGCCGGACGGGAAAATCCTTATCAACAGGTGATGCGCACCGCGACAAAATTTTTCAATTGTGACATGGATGCGCGTTTACCTTTGTTTTATTTCGGTTCGGAACATGCCAACGCTCAAGGTGGGCTCACATTAGCCAAGGAATGCCAAGGTCAAGCCGATTTGCTTCAGACTTATGGAAACACGATACATGCTCAAGGATTGTCGGGTCCAACCAGTTTTGTGCCGCTCATTAAAGAAGCGATGCGTCGTGTATGTGAGAGCAATAAATATCACGTGCTTTTGATTATTACGGATGGAGCAGTGACCGACGAGGCGGAACATTATCCTATTTTGAACGAGGCGAGCAAGCATGCCTTGAGTATTGTCTGTGTGGGTGTTGGAGATGGTCCTTGGGAGAAGATGGAACATTTCGATGACAAGATTCCAGAAGGTCGTGTATTTGACAATTTTCAGTTTGTGCCATTTCGAAACGTGTTGGCCAAAGAAAGCAAAACCGCTATGGAAGAAGAATTCTTTTTTAATGCATTTATGGAAGTTCCCATGCAATACGAAACTATCAAACAAAAACTCGGGTACAAACCTTTTAGCGGAACTCGCCTGTCTGCACCATCACCACCACCACCACAAATCGAAGTTAAACGGAGTGATCCACCACTCGTTCAGCAATATGATCATAAGGAAGGCCAACAACCAGGGTTGATCCCAGCATTGGTTCCAAGTGCGCCAATGATGTCTATGCCTGTTGCGAGCATTCCTGTATCGAAATAAAAATGTTGCATTTTAATCTTTTTTCGCATTTTCGTCAAGTAGACGTTCTCGAGATGCAAGACAAATTTCAAGTCATCGTGAATAAACTATCTTGCTGGTTGCCTCAAAATTTAACCAACATCGTGGAAGAATACATGAGCGAATTTGGAGGCGAATATATCCAAAAGTCCAGAATTATGGTTAGTGTCAAAGCGTGTGTGGATGAACTTGCTGATATGAATTTAAACCAAAGATTGGAGTGGTCGTGTTTCGAATGTAAATCTGAATTGATTTTTCAGGGTGGATGGATTTTTGATCAGATTCATCGCATGCAACAAAACAACGAATCCCATACATCATCGTTATATCACATTCCAAAAGGCGAACTACCATTCCACACGAACGGACCGTTTGTGTTAGTGAGATGTATGCATAACAATAATGTCTCGTTTCAATTAATAAATAGGTCCAGAATATTTTTACTTCGTGCCGAAACTTCTCTTGCACAAACATTGTACAGGCTCACAGAATCGTATCCTATTGAATGGTGTGGAGTTGAAGATTCCGATCGCTATGCGAAATCTTGGAACGAAAATGCAACATTAATGAGTCTCTCCATAAAAGGAAACAATGACAGTCAACAAAAAATACTTGCAACGATTCAAAAAAACAAAGACAAATACATTGTCACGCGTATTTGGGTTAAAGAAACCATTTTGGATATTCAATTTCATGGAGATCAAACATTTATTCTCACGCCAACGCATCTGCGCATTTATGAAGACGAAAGCAGTGTTGAACTACCACCATCTTTTATTTGCAAGTGGGTCAAACATCAATTGTTTGTATTGTACGCGACAGGTGGGTTTGCGATTCGAGTACCAAAAACAGATACAGTCACTCTCTTTATTCCCAAACGATTTCAATCACGAATCGATCTTGATATGTGGAAATGAGTGCTTGTATATTTTTAAGATCCTTTCGTCTTGGCCATCTTGCTTTTCATGGAATAGATAATCATGAATGATAAAAGCTGGGGAAACCATTTAAATCTCTTCAAACCCATCCCAGCGAAATTTAAAGAGGCTTCGATGGAATTCATGTCTCGAATCGGAACTTTCGATATTGATCAAAAAAAAGAAAAACTCGAAAAACTCCGCCTCGAAATTTTAAAACATCGAAAACAAGTCGCCACGCTCGGCCGTGAACAAAAGCACGCATACTATCGAGCTATGCGTGGAGAAAGCTTTTTTTTAACAGGCAGCGGCGGACGTGGAAAAACCAAGCTTATTCATTTAATTGAAGAAGGGCTTAAATTACAAGGAAAAGTGGTCGTTCTTGGAGCACCGACTGGTGTTGCTGCAAAAGCTGTCCGTGGACAAACATTGCATCATCTTTTGAAAATACCCGTTGAATTATCAGGAGACAAGCATAAAGAGCTTTCAATTTTGTTGCAAAACAATCGTATTCTCAATCGCACATTGGCCAATTCCGTTGACACGTTGATCATCGATGAAATTTCCATGATCCCAGCGTGGTTGTTTGAATTTTGCAGTGCCGTCTTTAAATCAGCGAATTATTACAAGAGCAATCAAGACATTCCCTTTGCTGGCATTCAAGTTTTGGCGTGTGGGGATTTTTTTCAACTTCCACCGGTCGTAACAGAAAAAGAAGCGAATAATCGGTTGTTTGGTTTTTGTTTTCAATCTTCCGACTGGGAAAAAATGTTTCCCGCTCATCGATGTATTGAACTCTTGCAAAATTTCCGCCAGAAATCAGACCCTGAATTCACCCTGTTATTGGATTCCATCCGTGTGGGATTCGTTTCACCCACAATGATGGCGAAACTCAACATGAAATGTCATGCCTATCGTAATTCTTTAACCTTGTCATCATCATCATCTGTCCCCCCCAAAAAAAAACTAGAACCTCCCCAGCCAAGGGCGCCAACAAATAAAAGTTTGGACATTTTCGCACAAGACCTATTTTCCTCATCGTCTTCTTCATCCGCATCTTCCTCCCAAAAGGAAAAGGAAAAACAAAATAAAACGATTCCAGAAACCTTGTTTCGGTTCCGACTCTTTCCAAAAAACGATCAAAGTGCGCGATACAATACGATGCGGGAAAAGGCATTGGAAAAATTTAATGAAAAGCCGGCAACTGCGTTCAACGGTGGTCTCGAGTTTGTGCCCTATGACCAAAAACAATTGGATTTTCACGAGTTCCAAGCAAGTCAGATTAAAAGAATTCAAAGTGGACATTTATATGTGTCGGATAAAAAATACCAGACCATGCTCAAACAGCACACACAACGTAAACGTTTGAAATCCATGGTGCTCGATAAAATTATTCGACCCAACCTAAAAATCGTTGGATTCAATACAAAAACAAATCGAGGAATCTTGCCATTTCAATTAAATGTGGGAAGCCGAGTCATGCTGACAACCAACGACTTGAAAAATGGATTGGTGAATTCTTCTTGTGGATATGTATGTCGCTGCGAACCGACTGGACCGGTGGTGTTGTTTGACGATAAACCGTCTCCTCAAATGGTTATTCCTCAAATCATTCGATATCCCTGCAAAGAAGGGGAATGGGTAATTGAAAAATTCCCATTGGCTATCGCTTGGTCCAGCACCATTCACAAAACCCAAAGTTTATCCTTGCATCTCATTGATGTGGATTTGGGTTATGTGTTTGCGCACGGTCAAGCCTATGTGGCTTTGTCACGAGTGACGTCTTGGCAAGGGCTTCGAATTTCTGCTCTCCATCCCTATTTTACCAAAGCCACCGATCCAAAAGTTGTCACTTTTTATCATCGGATGTTTCCACAAAATCCCCACTATTGGCCGCGGTCTCGTGACATGACCAACCAATTGGAACAACTCGACATTCAATTGAAATCCGAATTGAAACAATCGGATGAAGCAAAAAAAGCAAAAGAAAAGGCTCCTCCTCTTCAAGAAAAGAAAAAAGAAAAGGAAAAAGAAAAAGAAAAGAAACCGATTCTGCCTTTCAATCCGTTATTGGAGCAAACACTGGCACAAAGCTTTACACAAGAAATGCACGATATTTTCAAAATGCGGCTTGCAAATTTCTTGATTTGACTATTATTCCATTTCGGATTCTTCTTGGTGGGTTTTTGTTTTTGTCTTGATCTTGGTTTTCTGTTTGGTTGTTTGAGTCACCTTGGTCTTTTTGATTGTCGCAAATTGTTGTTTCATTTCCACTTCTCTCTCATCATCTTCTTCCAACTCTTTTTCTTTTCGTTGTATTCTTTCTTTTTTCTCATCTTCGTCTTCTTCACTTTCGGTTTCTGTTTCACTCTCGCTTTCCTCTTTCTTTTCTTTTTCGGCCTCTTTTTCTTCTTCAGATTCAATATCATCTTCGTCGTGGGCTTCCATATCCCAGTTTGAACTAAACTCGAGATCTTCTGTGGGATCGTAATCTGGATCTTCTCGATCCTTCTCCAATTGTTTTTCTTCGCGTCGTAACAATTCCTTTTCAAATTTCAGCGCCTCTTTCTCCTTTTCCTTTCTTTTTTGTTTTAATGTCTTTCGCAACGCTTTTCGTTTAGCGGTAAAGTCGCGTGATTTTACCTGTCCGGTCACGTCCTTGCGCAAGGTTTCTGCGAGCCGAGTCATCACTTGATCCAACAAGACCAAATCCTGGTTACTGATCAACAACATAGCGGTGATCCATTGTCTATATCTCTGACCAATTTCGGCTCCTAAATAAACATTGGATTCCCACCAGAGTTTACCCATCAAAAAACCTTTCCAATCCATTGTCTCGACATTAAATGTCAGATCAAACCCATCCAGTGCCATCTGAAGGATTTTCTCGATCAATGCAAACAGTAAATTGTTTCTCGATTGATTGGACTTGGACAATTTTGTGAGCTCGTCCCGAGTCGTAATTTGTTTGGTTAATGCGTCATACAAGGCTTCAACTTCTCTTGTGAGTTCGTGTGGGAAATAGATTCTTTGATTGATCGTTTTCCACAATCGCTCGACATACGCATTACGACGCAACATCTCGGCGGAAACAGCAAGATAATAATTGGAATCTTGTCGGGCAAATGCAGTGTTTGATGTTGGCGCCGATGCTGAAGCCGAAGCCGAAGCCGATGCCGAAAAAGACACAGATTTATACTCCAACGGTTGTGTCCATGTTGAAATGTTAAACAAGCACCACCAAACCACCAACGATTTTGGGAATTCACAAATTTCATACACCAATTGATTTTTTAGGTTCTGAACCGTCTTGTTATAACGTGTGGTTTCCAATTCCAGTTGACCCTTTTTGTTGATGTTTGTTTTGGAAACTTGATAATGGCGAGTAATGAGGCTGACAAGTTCCTTTTGTTGTTTTACATTCGGATAGACATTGGGTTGAGTTCCATGTCCTTGTGTGTTGACTTGGCGAAATTTTTTCAGATCGGTTTGGATCATTTTGATGACTTCACCATCCAATTCAACCGGCACTCCATTGGGGTTCAGGCACCAATCTTTTAAATTATACATCGCCCATTCAAACAATCCACTCATAGGTTTGGAAATCTTTTGGTCTTGAGACATGCCCAACAGATACTTGTTCAAGATGGTATGGACTTGGTTTTGAGATTGAAGTTGTTGGATCATTTCGAAATATCGTTCGGCGTATTGTTCGGCTGATTCATGTTTCGCGTCCACACGGATAAATTTCTCGTCAAACTCCGCTTGTAACTGACTCAACTGGTAGTGGTGCATCGCGAAAAAGAGAGGACTCACGTGAGGTGCCAAGCTGAGACATTGGAAAACATCCAGCCATTCCAACGGAGCTTCGTCTTTAAACCTTTGTTGGATCAACTCCAAAGAAACTTTTTCGAGTTTGAGACAAAGCCGAAACAACGGACGCAGTTCGTTATGTTTGCCCGATAACCACGCTTCAAAAGTTTCTTTCATATCCACATTCGGAGCCGGTAACTTTTTGCCGGGTTTGTCTTGGAAATCAATCAAAGCAAAACCGGTTTTGGTCACAATGTTGCTGACGGGAAGAGAGCATGGACTCTTCTGATCTTGAAGTGTATTGCTCGTTAAATCGGCGTTCGCTACTACACTCCAGACCACATAACTCATTCCGTTTTGTTGAAGTCGACCCACCAACGTTTCCAAATCTCGTTCGTACAATCCATGTTGTTGACGAAAAACGCGATCCACTTCCACCAAGGCTCTTGAATTTGTGTCGGATTTCAATGCCTCTGTGTCCGCTTTGTATTTAAGCCGTTTGAGTCGTTTCTCTTTTTGGGTTAGCTTTGGATTGGTTAAATCAATCAGCAATTGTTCGAGTTTATTTTTTCTTTGTCTCAACGAGCTTGCTGCCTGGCTCAAATCCGATATGGATATCCATGGTTGTGAATCGGATTGTTCCAACCATGTCATGGGGTTTTCATTTTTTTCTTCTTTTTGAGCAGGCTGACTCATCATAATCTCTTTGTCCTCTTTTCCAGTCGAGGCGAAAGGAAAAGCTCGTTCACTGGCTCGGTTGAAAAAATCGGAGCGGGCATCACAAAAAGGTTCAATGGAACGCAACAAATAACCCAAGACCTGCAACCAACCGATAAACTTCCAATATTCTTGATTGTTTCCAAATTGTTTGATTTTTTCTTCGATAACAAGAACATCACCACCAGATCGTTTACGTTTGCGTTCGATTTTTCTTGGCGGTAATTGATGTGGATAGCCATACAATTCGTTTTCTTCTTGTTCACCGGATCGACATGCGGCAACACAACACCACCAATATTCCAAGACCCATTCACGCTTCAAACGCTGACAAATTTTTTGGATGGCCAACCGGCGAATACATCTCTGATGCCCTATTGTCAATTCTTCTCTAGTGGTGGTGCTCGGAATTTTCAATTCAGTGAAAACCCGATTCATATGGTTTTCCAAGAGCGAAAAGCCATGTTGAGAAGCAGCCAAGTAATGTCTCGTCATTTGCAGCCACAGTTCGGGCTCATGACTTTCACCATATTCGATTCGTTGCGAAGAATAACCTGGCATTTGATAGGCGTCTGACAAAACCACACGTTCGAATTGCGACCGATGCACGAAACGATGATTGACCCATGCCAATGTTTTAAGCATTTCTTGAGCCACTCGCGGATCTTCGATTTTCTTGGCTGAACTCGATACCCCAAACTTTTGAGCCTTGGAATTCCAACGAATCATTTTCAAATTGCTATTGACTTGTTTCAATTCGTTTAACACTAGATGACAATCCTCCAATATCATTTTCAAGTCGGAACCTGGAGGAGGTGATTTGACATCACTTGCCTCTAAATAATGATGCAAGATCAAGCGATCCCATAGGTTGACTTCAGTCAGCCGGCTTTCAAAATACAGCATAACATTGAGAGAAAACCAGGCTTGTTGAACAATGGCTCGTATCGGTATGTGGGGCGCGGTTATACTTTCAACACGAAAATCAGCAGGATCAGTGGTAATTGTCTTGGCGGCATCCGAAGAAGAAGAGGATGCTGATGTGGAAGGAGCAAGCTCCAGAATTTTTCCATTGCGTTCGGTCGTAATTTTACCCACATGATGGTGCATATGCTCATTAAAAGTTCCAAGCCGACGCAGCACGTCATCCCAAGCATCGCTGAGTCGTTGAAACGAAAACGCTACGTTTTTGGTCTCCGTCATCTTAATGCGTGTGTTTTTTTACTACTACAAACACATACATGAACCAATGCCGGGGTGAGCTTACTTTCCTAAGTAAGCGCGTAGAGACGAAAAAGCCCCAATCAATGTCGCAGATTTTTGCGTCCAAATGGATCTTTCAACAACGACAACCACAATTTGGCCATAACCAACAAAAAGGCGGAACGATGATGCAACAAGCCAAGGTTCCCATGGATATACTCAAACTCTATTCAACACCACATGAACGCGAAGAAGCTTTTCGAAACATGGCAAAGGAGTTTCACAAAAAAGAGCCAATGTTTTTAAAAAAGCAGTCTCGCAGAACGGCCAAAGTCGAATATAACCACAAAGAAAATTGTTTGTACTGGGGCGAAGCATTGATTCCCGGCGGGTCGGGTTGGAAAAGCACCGAAAATTTTGATTCTTCATCACAAAGGTTGGGCCGTATTGTGTTGGTGTTGATGGTCAAGAATGAAGCTGAAATTTTGCCTCGTTTATTACATTCTCTTGTGCACGAAATCGATGGGTTTGTGATTTTGGATACGGGTTCGAGTGATCAAACCAAAGAAATCCTTTGGAACACTTTGGTTCTACAACATCATAAAAAAGGCCATATTTTCGTGGCACCATGGTTTGATTTCGGAGCCAATCGCACGATTTTACTTCATTTGGCTCATCAACAAGGCGAATGGCTTTTGCTATGTGATGCGGATTATCGGCTTGTAGCCTCCAATCCAAAGTGGAAATCTTTTTTACCTGTGAAAGAACATGCTCCTTTGCAATTGTTATTATGCACAACGGGCGATAACCAATATTATCGTCCACACATTGTTCAAGGAGATGTGTTGTGGTCGTATGCCTGTCGCACACATGAATATTTGACGGACTCTCCGTTAAATGTAAAAGTGACGTCTTCTTCTTTCCATCATCAAAATTTTCCACATCTCAAGATCGATCACATCGGAGACGGTCGCAGCAAAAACGACAAGTTCCCACGAGATGTTGTTTTTTTACTCATGGATCTTATGGATAACCCAGAAGACAATCGATCTTTTTATTATTTGGGCAACACATTGTCCAACATGGGAAATATGCACGAGTGGATGTTGCGAGTTTACGATCAACATCGGTATTATCGAGGTTGGTTTGAAGAACAAAATTCGGCTTTTATTAAAATTATTGAGGCTCATTTTTATTTGCAACATCCTCCTGTTGAAATCTTGGATTCTGTGATGGATTCTATCCTCAACACTCCCGATAGGCTGGAACCGATTACGTTGTTTTTGAATTACAGACATCGATTGCCTCGAGAATGGAGTTATATTTTGATGAGTATTTCTGCCTTGCTGATCTATAATCAATATCCAGAACATCACTCCCTTTTTATTGACAAACCCACGCATGATTGGGTGTTTTGGCAACGCAATTTTGAAATCTGGACTGAATCGCCAGCCATGCAACAAAAGATTTACATGGCCCTTGGTATTTTGGCGTTTCAACAAATGAGCAAACATGTCCGAGAACTCATTCAAGCCTCGAAACACAAGAAAAAAAAGCCACCGATCACCTCACTCAACAACAAGGAAGAAAAAAAAGACGATAAGCATGAGGAGCAGGAGGACCATGATCAAGAAGAGAACGAAGACTATTGGTATCAATGTACAGATGAAGTTAAAGTCAAAACGCTGCTGAGTTGCAAGCAACGATTAATTGCCACTTTGAATGACATTTTTGCAGAAAGTCGGCTCAATAATTTGGCGTTGATGCGGGTTATGTACGATTATGGACTTGCTTTAGAATCCAATCAACAATATGAACTGGCCGAAGAATATTTTTTGGCGGTATTGTCGCCTTGTGTTTCGTTTCAACTCATTTCGAGTATGCCCATCAAGATTCAAAAGCTTCCAGAGGTTCAAACACTTTCAGAAAAAGTCTTTTACCATGCTATCCACCCACAAGAAAGGGATCACAAAGACCCAAGGGATCAGAAATATCCACAAGCCTTTCGAATCTTGGGTGAAATGTTACCGGATATTGTTTCAAGAAACAAAAAGTTGAATCTCGAACTCATTCTCAAGATCCTTCGTGAGGATCCATTGACTTTATGGAAAGGAGCTAGACGACATGGGGGTGTTCCCAAGTTTCTCGAAATCTTGGCTGGATCTTTTACTTTGGATTTGAATCCATTGGATAGTCAAGCGCTACACAAAATCAAGAATCATTCCGATTACTTGGATATTCAAGCCCGTGTGTGTTGCCGTTTGGTGGATTTAAAATTGAAACAAGCTTGGGTCGATTCGCAACATGAACGTAGTATTTCCTCTGCTTCACTGGCGAAAGAAACAAATAAAGAAATGGCTGGATTTATTTATTTGTTGGATGCATTAAAAATTCATCCCAAACACCCGCTGGTAGTGAACCAAATTCGCAAATACCAATCTGGCCTTCCGTTTTTTCAACGCAATATTTTGGATAAATGGATTCGTTTAACTCACTTTTCGAATATTTCAGGCGGACAAATTATTCATCTCGGAGGACCGCGAATATCGAAACCCACTGAAATCGCCACCACCTCAAAAACATCGTTTGTTGGAACACCATCTGTTGGAACTCCAACTCCCACATCTGTTGTTGGAAATACACCAGGAATGGGGGCAATTGCGTATGCTGTTAGCTTACCCGGAGAATTAGTTCCGGCTCCTCCGCACAGCTTGAACAAATTTAAAAGTTATCATCCATCACCTCGTCGAGTTCAACAAAGAATTGCTCAGCTTTTGAAAATGAAATGACTCTTTTTAGTTGGAATAAGATGCTACAAGGGGCCGTGATGGGAAACGACCACTAAAACTCACTTTTGATCAATATAACCGGAAATCGGATCCGTACTCTGAGAGTTGAAAATCTAATTTAGTGGTCATCTCTCATCTTGGCCCCTATAGATTTGACATTTTTTTGTCCCTTTTTTCCTATTCCTTTAGAGGAGGCCATCCATATCATCATCATCATGTCGATGACCAAACAACAATTCGAAGAACAACAAAAAGCGCATCTTAAAAAAGTGGCAGAAACAAGAGCCAAAATCGAAGCAAAATATCCAATCGTTAAAGCCAAACCAGCCACAACCTGCGCGGGTGCCCTCATCGTCGATTCGGATGCGAAAAAGATTTATGAATACCTCGCCCAACCCAGCGTTGTTTATTCTATCCCCATTGGTAATTTCTTCTTTTTTTAAATGTGTGTTTGAACTATCTATGGCTGTTTATCAGGACCTGTTCGTTGGAAGCAAGTGGTTGGCAATCAAAAGCTGTTGCCCACAAAAGTCGATGAATTTGAAGCCGCGACATTTTCGGTAAACTGTTTGTTGTTTTGTTTTTCTCGTTCTCTCTCTCATTTCCAGTTGGACCCCTATAATAATAGTTGTATCCACCGCAACGTAAACATCCACGAGCATCCATTCATGCCGTTGGAGATGGGCGTGGTATTTTTGTTTACTCGCCAATCCACGTGAGCATGGCCAAATTATGGTCGGTTTTAAACGATTACAAAAAAGAATTCGAAATCATTACGTGCAGCAGCATTACGACCGCAGACCCAAATGAACCGGCGTTTGCTTTTTTGTTAACCTGTGCATTCGGCACAAAAGATGACCCCACGCTGCAAAACAAAATCAAACAAAAACTGAATGAACCAAACAATCTCAAACGTCTTTTCCCGGATAAAATCGCTCAAATTGAGCTCGATCAAAAAAAAGACAAGGACGCTCCTTTTAATGTGGAAATCGATTGTGATTGGAGTTCGTTTTATGAGTTTGATATTGTTCTCGGCTCAGCTCCTTTAGGTGTTCACGACTAAAAAACGATCCATCCACTCGCACCGATTTTTGTAGAGAGAGAAACATGAATTTTTTTTTTAAAAGCGCGTTATGATTTTTTTTTCCTCTTGGAATAGATAAATGTCGCTTCATTGTATCCTCGCACCCATTGTACCAACGATCGCCCCCATTGTACCGACGATGATGATTGCAAGTACAAAAAAAGTGGTGACAACAAACACACCAAGCTTGGAAGAAATTACCAATTTTGAACAATTTACATTATTAGCAAAAACTAAAGGCTTTTCGACACCACCGCCTCTTTCATCTCCATCGCGTGATCAAACGACTGTTTTACCACCAGCAATACCACCTCCGCGACCACCTCCGCCACCCCCACC
>Ga0068862_100001882_pt1 | contig 19025 bp, 13 predicted proteins | sample KBSSwiS52_FD_66598 | JGI IMG/M metagenome (GOLD analysis project Ga0068862, IMG submission 66598) | Switchgrass rhizosphere microbial communities from Kellogg Biological Station, Michigan, USA - KBS Switchgrass S5-2 | ecosystem: Host-associated > Plants > Roots > Rhizosphere > Soil ... | reverse complement strand
GCCAGCGTCAGGCTGCCGGTCGCGTTGGCGGCCGATCGGAACATGTCGGGAATCGTGTCGACGGCCAGGAGGATGCCGATGCCGTCGATCGGCAGATTCGCTGACGCCATCACCGGCACGAGCGCGATGATGCTGCCGCCCGGAATGCCGGGAACCGTAAAAGAGCTCAAGACGGACGTCAGCGCTATCGCCGCGAGCTGCGCCGTCGACAGCGGCAGACCATAGAGCCGCGCGACAAAGAGCACGCCGACCGGCATCGCCACCGCTCCACCGACGCGAAAGATCGATGCGGCCAATGGCAGGATGAACCCGGACACGACCGGCGGCATCTTCGCGATTTGCGCGCTCTCCACCATCGCCGGCAGCGACGCCAGCGACGACCGCGCCGCGAACGCGACCGCCTGGGCGGGCGCGCACAAGGCCACGAACGCGCCCGGCGACATGCCGCCCAGAACGATCCCGATCGGATACAGCAGCACGGCACCGACGACGAGCGTGAGCGACACGACGAGGCCGATATACGCCGCGACCGCGGCGGCTGCCGACAGCCCGAGCTTCGCCGCGAGCGGCACGGCCAGGGCGAACACGCCGATCGGCGCGAGCGTCAGGATCCCCGCCACCAGCCGCTGCATCGCATCCGACACGCCTTCGGCGACACGAAGCACGCCGTCGCGCTTCGGCGCCGGCACTCTCGACAGCGCGAGCGCGAACAGCACGGCAAACACAATCAGCGTGAGCATCGTCCCGTCCGAAGCGGCCTTGAAGACGTTCTGCGGCACGAGGTCGACGATCCATTGACCGAGGCCCGGCGGTGCGCTCGCCGCCGTTCCGGTCGATGTTTCGGGACCGCGCAGCGCCATCGCCGCCGACTGATCGATGTGCAGCCTCGCCAGCAGCGGCGCGGCCACCAGGATGGTGAAGACGGCGGTGATCGTGAGCACCACAATCGCGATGACCGCCGCCCGGATGCCGACGCGTCCCAGCGAGCGCGACGCCGTCATCGATCCGACGTTCGCCACCAGCATCGACATCACCAGCGGAATCACCGTCATGCGTATGAGGTTGATGAAGATGGTACCAACCGGAGTTGCGATCGCGAGCACCGGGCCGGCCGCCGATGGGACAGACGTCAGCGCGAGCCCGAGCAAGAAGCCGGACACCAGGCCAAGGAGAACGCGCGTCGTCAGCGACACGCGGGAATGCTAGCGGAGTGCGCTGATTGGATCCACTCTTGTCGCGCGCGTCAACGGGACGGCAACGGCGAGAAGCGCCACCACCGCGAGCAACAGCGAGACGCCGACGTAGACTCTGATGTCCGTCGCCCGCACGCCGAACAGCAACGCCGTCAGCGATTGCGTCAGTGCCAGGGCTCCCAGCACACCGATCGCGATACCGGCGGCCATCATCGAACCCGCCTGCCGCAGCCCCATCGCCAGGATGGCGCGCGGCGATGCACCAAGGGCGATCCTCACGCCGATTTCGCGAGTGCGTTGGCCGACCAGGTACGCCATGACGCCGTACAATCCTGCGGCGGTCAGCGTCACCGCGATCAGCGCGAACGCCGAGAACAGAAGGAAATTGACTCGCCGCGGCGCAACAGACCGCGCGATCAAATCCTCCATCGACTGGATCGCGGCCACCGGCTGCTGGGAATCCACGCTCGCGACTGCGGCGCGGAGCAACGGCGCGATTGCTGCCGCGTCCAAGGTCGTACGCATCACGACTGTCAGCCCGCGAGCTAAACCCGAGCCCAGCGCGTCGAATCGCTGTGCAAAGGGCATGTACGCCTCCGGCTCCGCGTCGGCGTCCAGGCTGCCATGCCGGATGTCGCCCACGATTCCGACAATCGTCCGCCACTGCTGCGGCGCCCCGAGGCTGATGCGTTGTCCGAGCGGATCTTCGTCAGGCCAGTAGCGGCGGGCAGTGGCCTGGTTGATGACGATGACGTTCGGGGCCGTGCTGCTGTCATGCTCGGTGAAGCCGCGGCCGCGGAGAAGCGGAATCCCGAGTGTCGCGAAGTAGTCGTTCGAGACGACGCGCGGGTGCGCTCGCACCGGCGTCGGCGACGAGAATGCGGCCGTTCGGCGCTCGATCTCGAGGTTGAGTCGGGCATCGAGTCCGCTGAAGGGCGGGGCGCTGGTGAGGGCCACGCGAGTGACGCCAGGCACGGCTTGAAGCCGCTCGGACAGCGCTTCGTAGAACGCGACAACCCGGGCGTAGTCGCCGTATCGGCTCGAGGGTAGCGTCAGGCGCGTCGTCACGACCTGCTCCGCCTGAAATCCGGGAGAGACCTCAGTGAGGTTCCTGAAGCTGACAACCAGAAGCACCGCGCCAACGAGCAGCACCAGCGAGAGGGCCAGCTCCGCGACGACCAGCGCCGTTCGGGCGCGCCGCCCTTTCACGCCGCCGCTTCCGCCGCGCGATTCCTCGTTCAAGGCTGAACCCACCGTCAGATCCGACACCAAGAACGCGGGAAACGCGCCAAAAACCAGGCCGGTCAGCACCGAGACCACGGTGGCGACGCCGAGGACGCGAACATCGATGCCGATAAGGGCGATCCCCGGCAGCTGTGAGAATTGCGTCGAGACGACCTGACGAACCGCTGCGAGGCTCCAGACGGCGACCACCAGTCCGGCGCCGCCGCCGAGAAGCGCGAGCAGCAAGCTCTCGACGAGCATCTGCCTGACGAGACGGCCCCTTGCCGCGCCGACGGCAGCGCGGATCGCGAGTTCCTTCTGGCGGCCGGCCGCACGGGCGAGCAGAAGTGTCGCGACGTTCGCGCACGCTATCAGGAGCACGAGGGCCACGGCGCCGAACAGCACGAGCAACGCGACTCGCATGTCGCCGACGAGCGCGTCGCGTACTGGCCGCAGGTTCGGTCCGTGTCCGGTGTTTTCCTGCGGGAAGTCGTCCGAGAGCCTCTTCCCGATGATCGCCAGCTCGTCGCGTGCCCGTCCAAGCGACACGCCGGGTTTGCGCCGAGCGATGGCGTCGAGAAAGTGCGCCGCCCGCAGCGTCCGGTCGTGATTCGAGAGCGCCAACGGCACGACCACGTCTGGCTGCGACGGCCACCAGAACGCCGGGGCGAGGATGCCGCGCACCTCGTATGTGTTGCCGTCAAGGATCACCGTGCTGCCGACGATGTCCACGTCGGCGCCGAAGCGCCGCCGCCAGAACCCGTCGGTCAGCAGAGCGACGCGGTGACGTCCGAATGTTTCTTCCTCCGGCCGGAAATCGGCGCCGCGGGCCGGCGCCACACCGAGCACATCGAGAAAGCCCGGGGAAACAGAGAGGACCCGCAGGCGTTCTGGCTCCCCCGTACCCGTAATGTTGAGGGCCGTGTCACTGTACGCCGCGAACGACGAGAACGACTGGCTGTCGCGACGCCAATCGTAGAAATCGGCAGGGGAGATCGGTCCGAACAGGCGTCCTTCACGCGGCCGTTGCTCGGACACGGAGACAATGGCTGACGGATCCGCGTACGGAAGCGGCCGCCAGAGGACGGCATCGACGAGGCTGAAGATCGCGGTGTTCGCCCCGATGCCGAGCGCGAGCGCCAGCACCGCCACAACGGTAAAGCCCGGCTGACGCCACAGCATGCGCGCGCCGAACACGATGTCCTGTCGAAGCGTGTCCCACATACTGGCGAACCCTCTCAGCTCGTTGCCGATCGGCGGCAGCGGCCGACCGTGCGCGGTGCGTTCCCACCGGAATATGACTGCCACCCGCGCCGCGTTCCACCACAGCCACGCCGTCGCCAACGCGGCGCCACGGCGCGCGCGCATCCGCAGGTATTCCTCGTGGAGGTCGCCGGCGATCGGTTCCCGCAGATCGCCAGGCACGAACCGTGCAAAGAGTCGCAGCACGCGCGGCTGGTGGGGTGTCACGCGAGTATGCTTTCGAGGCCGCGCCACAACGCCACGAGCGCGCGACGGCCTTCCTTCAACGCTTCAATCGCTCGCGGCCGCAGCTCGTAATACCGCTTGGCGCGACCGCCACGCTCCGGCGTCGAGTCGGCGAGGCGCGACTTGAGAAAGCCCTTCGTCTCCAGCCGATCGAGCGTGATGTAAATCGAGCCGCGCGAGACGTCGCGTCCGGTGCACTGAAGAATCTCGTCCCGAATCGTCACAGCGTAGGCGTCGTCGCCGAGCCGGAGAATCGCCAGCAGCACGACCTGCTCGAACTCGCCGAGGATAGAGACGTCGGTCATCGCCATGAAGTTCAAATGCTGACATAGTAAGCAAAATAAAGTCAAAAGGTAAAAGTCAAAAGTGAACGTCAAGAAAAAAGGCGGGCCGCTCCGATGAGCAACCCGCCTTCTCCTGCCTCTACCTTTTTGACTTTTCGACTTTGACTTTTAACTTCTAACTTTTGACTTTTATCTTTCTAGTGACCGCCGCGCCGACCTCGCTGAGCATTCTCGGTCGACGGCGGCACGATGTTCTTGGAGCGGAGATACACCGCCGCTGTGCCGTACAGCTCGTTGCCGTGCACAAGTACACCGTACAGCGATGCGGCCCGTGTCTGTTCGTTCTGCCCCGCCTTGACCATCTCCGTCGCGCTCGCGTCGGTGAGGGTGGCGAACAGCTCGTCGCACAAGGCGAATGAATCAGCCAGCGCCTTGGTGACTTCGGCTTTCGTCTTCAGCTCCTGCTCGAGCTGCTTGCCGGCCATCGGGTTCGGCACACCTTTCAACCCCGAGCACTGACCGAACTGCGCCTGCGCGATGTGGGCGATGACCTGGGCATAAGTGCGCGCTTCGGGCGTCGAACCCGGTTTGAAACTGTAGTCAGCCTCTGGCATTTTCTCGGCGGCGGCCGTGAAGTTCGTCTTGAAGCCGTTGTACCCGCGCTGCAGGCTCGTCGCGAGCCCGATCTTCTGGCCCTGCATCTGGCCGCCGGGCGCCTGCGAGTACGCCACGGTGGCGAACAGCGCGACGACCGGAATGGCGTAGAAAACTCGCTTCATTCAGTCAGCTCCTTGAAAAAGAACGATGGCAACCCAAAACTGTATGTCAGCCCTGAGCAAATTGGCAAAGAACATCAGGTTTAGGTAGGTTCAAAGTCAGACTCGAGGCAGCCTTCGCCCGATCCACGCTTTCAGATCGTCCGCAACTGAGTGCCCTAACCCTTTCGTTATCAACATTTACATCGCACTCTGAAGTGCGAGTGCGGGTACGGCAATGTCATTGCTCGACAGTTACCTGACAGCAAGTGTGTGTGCCAAAAGATGACTGTGACGAAACGTAAACTTCTCGCGACCATCGTGGCCGCCGCACTCTGCCTGCTGGGCCGCGTGCCATCGGCGTACGCGGGCGCGATCCAACTGACCGATGTCTCGCAATTGACGCCTGGCGGCACGCTCGTGTCCTATCCGGTTGCGCCGCCGAATCCTTTCGACGTCGACGCCGACGGCGTGCTCCTGTCGTTCTCCACACCGCTGGCTTTCAATCAATTCGATCAGGACGGTTCGTTTGCGCCGGAGTTTCCTCTGGGCTCCACGCTCTTGTTCAACCTGCTCGATGGGCCGCTGACGATCGATTTTGCTCCTGGCATCCACGAGGTCGGTTTCTTCGCCCAGGGCTTCACCCTCGACACCATGCAAGCGTTTGCCGTCAACGTGTTCAACGGCTCGTCCCTGTTGAAGTCGTTCGCGGTCGGACCCGATCCCAATGCGGGTTTCCCCGGAACCGCATTGTTCATCGGCGCCCGTGCATTCGGCGCTGACGTGATTACGCAGTTGACGATCAGCAACACCGAGCTCTCACCCGATCCGTCGTTCGTGATCGGCCCGCTGACCTTCTCCGAGGCTGCCGCCACGGACCAGGTGCCGGAGCCGGCATCGCTGCTCCTGTTTGGCACGGGTCTCCTCGGCGCCGCTCGTCTGCGAAAGCGACGGACGCGCGGCTAGCCCCACACGGCGAGAATCCGCACCCGCTCTTTCATCGAACAAGCGACTATTCTAGGAAACGGGACGGCACGCCTTCGCGGTCGCTCCCGGAGCCTGTCATGACGCTCGACGAATTCAGAGCCACGCTTTCCAGCGACGCGTCACCCGCAGTCGCGCCAGCGCTGGTCGCGCTCTGGCACGACGCGCGCGGCGATTGGGACAAGGCGCACGAACTCGCGAATAGTGTCGACGACCGCACCGGCGCGTGGGTCCACGCCTACCTGCACCGAAAGGAAGGCGACCTCGGCAACGCCGCTTACTGGTACGACCGCGCCGGTCAGCCGGTGGCGACGGATTCTCTGGATGCTGAATGGGACCGCATCGCGCGAGCGCTTCTCGGCTAAACCCGCTCGCGCATCGCCGATGTACGTAGTGTCCACCTTCAGGCGGGCCTGACGTGAAGTTCGGCTAAAGCCGGACACTACGTAGTACGGGGAACGAAAACGGCGCTAGGCGCAGCCCGACGTGTTCCCGCAGTTGCTGCACTTGTAGCACGCGCCGCTGCGGATCATGATCGAGCCGCACGTGGAGCACGGCGGCGCATCTTCCTGGTTCTGAATCGTCGAATGGGGATTGGTCGGCGTCGGGGACGGCGCGGCGGCGGCCGTCGGCGTCAGCGTCAGCTGTTCGGCGCTGCCGTTTTCCTCGCGGCCGTTCACGCCGGCGTGGAACTGCGCCTCGTTGGACAGGAACTTCGTCGCGAGCCACCGGAAGATGTAGTCGACGATCGACTTGGCGAAGCGGATCTCCGGGTTGCGCGTCATCCCCGACGGCTCGAAGCGGACGTGGCTGAACTTGTCGACGAGCGCCTGCAGCGGGACGCCGTACTGGAGTGCGTAGGAAATCGCTTGCGCGAAGGCGTCGGCGAAACCGGAGATGGTCGACCCTTCCTTCGCCATCACGAGGAAGATCTCGCCCGGCTGGCCGTTCGCGAACAGGCCCACCGTGATGTAGCCCTCGTGTCCCGCGATATCGAACTTGTGCGTGATCGCCTGGCGTTCGTCGGGCAGCTTGCGGCGGATGGGCTGCGTGATCAGCGCGGCGGCCGCGGCCTGCGCCTGCTCGGCGGCGCTCTTGTCCTTCGACGTATTGAGCGGCTGCGTGCGCTTGCTGCCGTCGCGGTAGATCGAGATCGCCTTGGCCCCGAGCTTCCACGACTGGATGTAGGCCTGCATGATCTCCTCGACGGTCGCCTCTTTCGGCACGTTCACCGTCTTCGAGATCGCGCCCGAGATGAAGGGCTGCGTCGCCCCCATCATCTTGATGTGGCCCATGTAGTGGATCGACCGCTGCCCCTTCGCCGCCTTGAACGCGCAGTCGAACACCGGCAGGTGCGAATCCCTCAGCCCGGGCGCGCCTTCAATCGTCTCGTTGGCGTCGATGTAGTCGATGATCGCGTCCACCTGCGGCTGGGCGTATCCGAGCTTCCGCAGCGCCATCGGCACGGTCTGGTTGACGATCTTCATCAGCCCGCCGCCGACCAGCTTCTTGTACTTGACCAGCGCGATATCGGGCTCGACGCCCGTGGTATCGCAATCCATCATGAAGCCGATGGTGCCGGTCGGCGCGAGCACGGTCGCCTGCGCGTTGCGGTAGCCGAACTGCTCGCCCAGTTCCACGGCATCGTCCCACGCGCCCTTCGCCGCGCCGTACAGATCCGACGGCACGTTGCGCGCGTTGACGTCGCGCATCGCGTCGCGGTGCTTCCGCATCACGCGCAGGAACGGCTCGCGGTTCTTCTCATAGCCCTCGAACGGCCCACCGTGATCGCGGGCGATCCGCGCCGACTGCGCATACGCCTCGCCGGTCATCAGCGCCGTCAGCGCCGCGGCATAGTCGCGGCCGGCGTCGCTGTCGTACGGCAGGCCGCGCGACATCAGCAGGGCGCCCAGGTTGGCATAGCCGAGGCCGAGCGGCCGGTAGGCGTGGCTGTTCCGGCCGATCGCGTCGCTCGGATAGCTCGCGTTGTCGACGATGATTTCCTGTGCCGTGATGAGCGTCCGGATCGCCGCCTTGTAGCCGACAGCGTCGAATTCGCCGTCGTTCTTCACGAACTTCATCAGGTTGATCGACGCCAGGTTGCACGCCGAATCGTTGAGGAACATGTACTCCGAGCACGGATTGCTGGCGTGGATGCGATCGGTCTCCGGGCAGGTGTGCCATTCGTTGACCGTCGTGTCGAACTGCATGCCCGGGTCGCCGCAGACGTGCGTGCCCTCGGCGATCAGCCGCATCAGGTCGCGCGCCCGGTAGGTGTCCATCACCGACCCGTCGCGCACCGACTTGGTTTCCCACTCGGTATCGTCGAGAACCGCGCGCATGAACTCGTCGGTGACCCGCACGCTGTTGTTCGAGTTCTGGAAGAACACGGATGAGTACGCCGGTCCCGTGAAGGAGCCGTCGTAGCCGGCGTCGATGAGCGCCCACGCCTTCTTTTCTTCCTCGACCTTGCAGTTGATGAACTCGACGATGTCCGGATGGTCGGCGTTGAGGATGACCATCTTGGCTGCACGCCGTGTTTTGCCGCCCGACTTGATGACGCCGGCGAACGCGTCGTAGCCCTTCATGAAGGAAACCGGACCCGACGCCGTACCGCCGCCCGCGAGCAGCTCCTTGCTCGAGCGGATCGGCGACAGGTTCGTGCCGGTGCCCGATCCGAACTTGAACAGCATCCCCTCGGTACGGGCCAGCGTCAGGATCGAGTCCATCGTGTCCTGGACCGAGTTGATGAAGCAGGCTGAGCATTGCGGCGCCTTCTCGAAGCCGCAGTTGAACCAGACCGGACTGTTGAACGCAGCCTTTTGATACACGAGGATGTGCTTCAGATCGTCGCTGAACGCCTGAAGGTCGTCTTCGGTGGCGAAATACTTGTGGGTGCGCGCCCACTCGGTGATCGTCGTCACCACGCGGCCGATGAGCTGTCTGACGCTGCGCTCGCGCTCGGGCGTGCCGATCTGTCCCCGGAAATACTTGGAGACGACGATGTTGGTGGCCTGCTGCGACCAGAACTTCGGAATCTCGACGTCGCGCTGCTCGAACACCATCTCGCCGCGTTCGTTGCCGATGGTCGCGGCGCGAATTTCCCATTCCACTTCAGAGAACGGATCGACGCCCGCTTCGGTGAAGAAGCGCGGGAACGTCAGCCCCACCGGGGTCGGCCTCGACTTGGCACGCGGCTTATCTTTTTCCACCAGCGCCTCGATCGGCGGCTGCACCGTCGGCCCGCTGCTTTCGACGGACTGCTGGCCGGCACTGGCGGCTTGATAGGCAGCGCGTTCCTTCATGTACCCTCCACGGATCACGATCGCAGCCCGCCCCGAGGCTGCAACCGTCGACTGTGTTTGGAAATTTCGTGGTTGTCTGAGCCGAAAAAGCGCTGGCGAAGTCACGGAAGCTGGGAGGTTCCCGCTCGTACGCCGGTCGTTCTCGGCGGACAAATATGAGCCCAGGCCGTACGTTTGTCAAGCGTGTAAACACTACATATTGTGCCTTTCTTTTAGGTCACTCGCAAGATGTGGGCAGCCGCCCTTGCCTCAAAAGTCAATCGGTTTTTGCCCGAAAAACTGAACCGTTCGCTGAAGCTCGTGAGAAATCAGACGGAGCGAGGGCTGGGGGGAGGCCATCGTTCGGCCCCCCGCTGCACAGGCAGATGTGAGGGAAGGTTGTGTGTCTTTCCGCAGGGTGCGGAAAGAACGAAGTTAACCCCGTAATGAGCAAGCGCGGTGCCACGCGATGCTCGCGTGTACGGGCCGAAATTCGCGGAAGTGGTATCGCGCGATGCTGAGTGTGAGTAAGCAACTTCAGCGCGATAGGTAACGCGTGGGACTACTTGGGCGCCAGCTGAGCGGCCATCACCGCGGCCTTATCCGCGAGGCTCTTCGCGTACAAGAGGTTCTTCGCGCGAACCGCCTGCTCGGCCTGACGGATGAAACTTTTCGCGGTCTCGTACTGCCCGCGCGCGTCCGCGTTGAGACGCGCGGCGTCGATCCGATTCAAATCGGTCTGCGCGCGCGTCAGCGACGCGCGGATCCCTCGCTCCAGATCCCCTTCGGTATTCGGCGGCGTCGTCTGCAACAGCGCGGGCGGTTTGGCCGGTTCCTCTTCCGGCTTCGCCGCCTCGACCGGCTGTTCGGTCTTCGGCGGCTCCGTTTTCGGGGGTTCGGCTCGCGGCGTCTGCTCGCGCGCCGGAGGACGCAAGCGCGGAGATGGCGTGCGCGCCGGCTCCTCGGGCAGCGGCACCGGCTGCGGTGTTTCGACTTCGATCGGCAGCACGTCCCGCGGCGGCACCGCCGGTACCTCGAGGGGCGGACTTTCGGGCAGCGTCTTCGCGTGCGCGCGATGACAGCCGGCGGAGACGAGCGGCAACGCGACGACGCAGAGCGGCAGGAAGGCAGAAAGGCCGTGCTTCATGGTGGCTTCTCAGGCCTGCGGTAAAAACACGCGGAACGTCGTCCCGCCCCCTGGCGTCGACTGCACCTCGATGTCGCCGTCGTGCATCTGCACCGTACGGTAGACCATCGAGAGGCCAATGCCGCTGCCTTTCTCTTTCGTCGTGAAATACAGATCGAAGATCCGCTGCAGGTGCTCCGGTTTGATTCCGGAGCCGGTATCGGCAAACGCGACCAGCACGCGGCGGCCGCGCGCGGCGGAACACTGGATTCTCAGCGTACCGCCGTTCGGCATCGCCTGGCAGGCGTTGAGCGCGAGGTTGAGAAACGCCTGGCGAAGCATGGTCGGGTCGCCGTGAACGTCCGGCACGCCGAGGTGTTCCACCACGAGCGTGACACCGGCGCGCTTCGCCTCGGGCTGCACGATCGGGACGACCTCACCGAACAGCGCCGCCAGCGACACCGGCTGCAGCTTGAGATCCTCGGGGCGTGTGAACTTCAGGAACCCCTGCACCACTTCGTCCAGCCGCCTGATCTCGTTCGCGATCACCTCGACGTGCTGCAGCGCCTGCGAGGCCGGCGCCTCGGCGACCGCGAGCGCGCCGCTGCCCGCCACCGCGCGGCCCGCCGGCGGCGACGGCTGAAACTGGAGCCGCAGCAGCTCGAGGTGGATCGCCATGGCGTTCAGCGGATTCTTCACCTCGTGCGCGACGCCGGCCGAGAGGCGGCCGAGCGCGGCCAGCTTGCGCGAGTAGCGCACGGTCGACTGCACCTGGCTCAAGTACTCGACGTTGCGCGCGATCATCATGATGCCGACCAGATCGCCCTTCGGATCGTTGATCGCGTGCGTCATCACGAGCCGCTCGCCACTGTCGCCGAACGCCGCCGACAGCGGACCCAGCGATTGGCGGCCGACGAGCGTCTGCTCGAACAGCCGCCGCACGGGGTGATCGACCGGCAGGCCGTCGGTCAACGGCTCGCCGGCCGCCGTGCTCGGCAGCAGCGCCCGCATCGCCGGGTTGTCGAACAGCAGCTCGCCGCGCGCGTTGACGATGGCGACGGCGTCTTCCATGTGGTCGACGGCCGATTCGAGGTTCGCCATCTGACCGGCGAGCTGCAATCGATCCGCCGACAGCTGTTCGCTGACCGCGTTGAACGAGGTGCCGAGCTCGCCGAACTCGTCGTGTTGATTCAGGTCCAGCTGCACACCGAATTCGCCCTTGCCAAGGCGTGTCAGGCCGCTGCGGATGACGTGGATCGGCCGCAACAGCCATTGCGCCAGCAGCGTGGCGACGAGAACCGAGACGCCGAGGGCCGCGCCGGCAATCACCACGGCGGCGCCGAGCGACGCGTCGAGGTCCTGGCGGATCAGCAGCGTCGAGACGCCGATGCGGATCGCGCCGATCTCCATGTTCCCCAGGAGCAGCGGTTCGCGCAGCTCGAGGTTCTGCCCCTCGCTCGAGTAGATCGCGAGCAGCTGCGAGAGCGGCGGCCGTCCCACCAGGCGCGTCAGATCGCCGCCCGCCGGCAGCAGCTGACCCTCGAGCAGCGGATCGGTGTGGGCGACCGCGATTCCGCGGGTGTCGACGATCGCCGCGAACGTGACGTTCTTCGAGTACAGACTCGACTCGAGCACCGACCGCAACCCGGGATCGGTGCGGACGGCCTTGAACGGATCGGCGCCGTCGGCCACCAGGTCTCGCGCGCGATGATAAATGGCGTTCGCCACGTAATCCGCTCGAGCGCGACTCTCGTCGGTGCTCACCTCGGCCAGGCGCGAGAGGTGCAGAACGCTCACACCCATGACCACCACGCCGACAATCGACGTGACGCCGAGGACCTGCTTGCCTTTGATGCCTAGTCGCATTCGCCGGGTCGTCCCTACTCCGTCTTCTTCGGTCGCAGCCTCAGCTTATTCAACTTGTTGTGCAGCGTCTTCAAACTGATTCCCAGAATTTCCGCGGCCCGCGTCTTGTTGTCGCGCGTGTGCTCGAGCGTCATCATGATCAGCCGCCGCTCGGCTTCCTCCACCGTGATCCCTGGCGCCAGCGCCACCTGCGGCTGCTGCGGCGGCGCGGGCTCGTCGGCCAGCACCGGCGGGAGGTGCTTGGGCTCGATGAACGGACCGCTGGCCAGAATGGTGGCGCGCTCGATGACGTTACGCAGCTCCCGCACGTTGCCGGGCCACTGGTACTGCTCGAGCGTCCGCATCGCCTGCTGATCCACGCCGGCGATCGACTTCTGGTTCCGCGTGTTGAACTCGTTGATGAAGGCCTGGACCAGGAGCGGCAGGTCCTCCTTCCGTTCGCGCAGCGTCGGCAGACGGAACGAGAACACGTTCAGGCGGTAATACAGGTCTTCGCGAAGTTTTCCGGCTTTCACCGCCTCCGCGGGATCGACGTTGGTGGCCGCGATGACGCGCACGTCCACCGACTGCTCCGTGCGGCCGCCCAATCGGCGGAAACTCCGCTCCTGGAGCACGCGCAGCAGCTTGACCTGCGTGGCCGGCGTCATCTCGCCGATCTCGTCGAGAAACAGCGTGCCGCGGTCCGCCAGCTCGAAGCAGCCCTGACGGCGATCGGCCGCGCCGGTGAACGCGCCTTTCTCGTGGCCGAAGATCTCGCTCTCGAGCAGCGTCTCCGGGATCGCCGCACAGTTGATCGCGACGAAGGGAAATGTCGCCCTCGGACTCAACTGATGGATGGTCTGCGCGACGAGCTCCTTGCCCGTCCCCGACTCTCCCGTGATGAGCACGGACGCGCCGGTCGGCGCCGCGAGCTCCACCACCTGATAGATCTTGCGCATCTCCGGACTGTTGCCGATGAGCGATCCGAACGCGCCGTGTTCGCGCAGCTGGCGCCGGAGCGCCTTCACCTCGCGCATCGTTTCCAGCCGCTCGACGATCTTGTCGAGGAGAATCTTCAGGCGCTGGATGTCGACCGGCTTGGTCAGGTAGTCGTACGCGCCTTCCTTCATCGCCTCGACCGCCGTTTCGACGGTCCCTTGCGCCGTGAGAAGCAGCGTCGTCACATCGGCACCCTGCTGCTGCAGCGCGCGCAGGAGGGCCAGGCCGTCCATGCGCGGCATGATCAGATCGGTAATCACGATCGCAGGACGGAACGTGGTCACCTTTGCCAGCGCCTCTTCGCCGTCGCTGGCGGATTCGGCCACGAAGCCCCAGCTCTTAACCAGCTGTTCGAGGCCGAGCCGGGCGGCCGGTTCGTCTTCGACAATCAGGACGCGCTCGGCGACCGTTCTGGTTTCGCCTGCGTCGACAGCGACGTCACCCGTAGCTGTGATGGTCACTCAATCACCTCAACCATGTCATTTTTACATTCTGGGCGCCGAGCCCGGCCGATGCAAGCTCAACATTTACAAGTCTTTTGGCCGGTCGGCCACGACCTCGACCGGTGGCGAACCCATTGCAGAGCGTCACTTAGGAGGCGAAGCACTCATGCGACGCGTCACGATCTGCATTTTCGCCCTTGGGATTGGCGTTACCGCCTGCGATCGCAGTGGCACAGGAGACGCCAACTCCCGGCCCGCGACTGGTGTCCCCTCGTCGTCATTGGCAAGCGAGCCCGCGCGCCCCGCGCCATCGCCCGCAGCAGCGGCGCCGACCGGCGCTCCGGCTGCGGCTGCGACCGCCGGCGCGTCCCCGGCCGCAAATGAGCTGGCCGCACGATCGGGCGCGCCCGCCGCATCGGCCGCGCCTGCGTCGCCCCCCGCCATCCGCGAAGCGACGCTTCCGGCCGGAACAACGCTGCGGGTCGTGCTCGACACCGGCGTCGGATCCGACACCAGCCGCACGGAAGAAGCGGTGCAGGGTCACCTCTCATCGCCGGTCGTCGTTCACGGCGACACAGTGCTCGCCGAAGGAACGCGCGTCGGCGGCGTCGTCACCAGCGCCGAGCGTTCGGGAAAAGTGAAAGGCCGCGCCCACATCGCCGTGCGCTTCGACACGATCACGCCGCGCGGCGACGACGAGCGCTATCGGATCCGGACGGCGACGGTCCAGCGCACCGCAGCGTCGACGAAGAAGAAGGACGCGGTCAAGGTCGGCGGCGGTGCGGCAGGCGGCGCGATCATCGGCGCGATCGTCGGCGGCAAGAAGGGCGCGGCGATCGGCACAGCGGTCGGCGGCGGCGCGGGCACGGCCGCGGTGCTGGCGACGCGCGGCGACGAAGTGCACCTGCCGAAGGGGTCGGCGCTGACGCTGCGGTTGTCGGAGCCGGTGACGATTCGAATAAGGCGTTAACCACCGACGGCGCGGGCTCGGAGCTGGAGTACGCTAACGGCGGATGCTTCCAGAGCCGAGCCCCACGAATCCTGAGCCCGCGCCGCCACCGCCTCCGGTCCCCACGCTCAATCGCGTGATTGCGTTTCTCGAGGTGGTGATCTGCTCGGATTTCCTGACGCAGATCGCGCTCGGCGGGACGCTGTCGGTGTTCGGGATCAAGCCGTATCTGCAAGGACGGCTGAGCGTCGCCTACGTCGTCGGCTTGTCGCTGGCCGACTCGATTCTTCTCGTCGCGCTGATCCTGATTCTGTTGCACGCGCACGGCGAGCGCCCCCGCGACGTGCTGTTCGGCCGGCGGCCGCTCATCAACGAGATGGTGGCCGGGGCGCCGATGGTGCTGATCGCCCTGTCGATTGCGCTGACCGTGATGGTCGCGGTGCGGCGCTTCCTGCCGTCGCTGCACACCGTCCCGGACAATCCTCTGCAGGAGCTGCTGCAGTCGCCGCGCGACGCCTGGCTGTTCGCGTTCGTCGTGCTGGTCGCCGGCGGCATCCGCGAAGAGATTCAGCGTGCGTTTCTGCTGCACCGTTTCGAGCGTTGGCTGGGCGGCGGAACGGTCGGCATCATCTGCACGAGCGTGGCGTTCGGCGCCGGGCATCTGCTGCAGGGCGCGGACGCGGCGCTGGCGACGGGTCTCCTCGGCGCGTTCTGGGGCATCGTCTATCTGCGGCGCCGCTCGTGTGTCGCGCCGATGGTCAGCCACGCCGGATTCGATCTGATCCAGATTCTTCAGTTTCTGGTCGCGCGCCGGGTGTAGCTCGACTCAACGTCCCGTCAAGTACAAGTCGACGACGTCGCCGCGGCGGCGCAGGCCGCTGAGCCAATCGTCCATCAGCGCCTGGCGGCGCTCCTGGGCAGAGGCGAAGCGCTGATCGAGGTAGGCGCGGATCCGGAGATCCTGGCGGACAATCTCACGCAACTGTTTTTCGTCGGCGCCGGATCGTTCGAGCGCCGCGACGAACGCCTCGGGCGTGGGAAACCGCATGCGGATGCGCCCGGTCTCCCGATCAATCGCCTCGGCGGTCGGCTCCGGCGGAGCATAGCGATCGACCTCGGCCACGATCAGCTCGCGGTCGATCAGCTTCGACAGGATCCCGCGAACCGGGTCGGCGGCCTCTTCCGCGGTCTGCAACCCCAGCTCGCGTGCCGCGGTCACGTCGCTCAGCGTGATCAGTTGTCCACCCACAACCGCGAGGACGCGATCGATGATTTCCGCCGACGCGACCGGCGTCCCCACTAACAGCGCCAAACAGCAGCCACCAAAGCACGAAAGCACGAAAGAAGATCGTTTTCGTGTTTTCGCGTTTTCGTGGCCAGTGATGCTCGAGATCTGCGGCAACATCAGAACGCCTGCCCGAAGCTGATGTGAAGCGCGGGACGGCTCTCCGCGCACGGACGCGCGACGTTGTCCGTGCCGGTGCACGTGAACGTCTCGACACGGGTCTTGAATCCCAGGTCGACGCGCAGCGGTCCGAACGGCGATCGATAGCGCACGCCGAACCCCACCGCGTTGCGGAACTCGGAGAGATTCAGCTGGCTCACCCGCTGAAAGACATTCCCCGAGTCGAAGAAACTGACGACGCTCAGACCGCCGCGGACCGGCACCCGGACTTCACCGTTGAGCACGACGGTGGCGTTGCCGCCGATCGGAAATCCGTTCTTGTCGATGGTGTCGGTCTGCGGGTCGGCCGGCTCGTGCCGCACGCCGAGCGCGTCGAGCGAAAAGCCGCGATTCGTCGTGTCGCCGCCGGCGAAGAAGCGTTCGGGCTCCGGAATGGGATTCTCGAGGTCGAATTCGGCCGCCATCCCGAGCCGCGCGCTGCCGGCCAGGACGATGCCGCCCGAGCCGGCGATGGCGTAGAACGTCTGCGCCGTGATGAACGACTTCGCGAAACCGACTTGCGATCCGATCGCGCGCGCGGCGACCTGACCGTTGACGCTCAAATAGGCGCCAGACGTCGGGTTGACCGCGTCGTTGCGGGTGTCGCGAACGACCGACGATGAGAAGGACGACAACCGCAGCGGCTCCGGGGAAAACAGCTGCGGAATCAGCGGAAAGGTCGGGTCGTCGGGCTGCACTTTCACGGCCAGCAGTTCGGTGCGCTGAATCGCGTACGCCTCGGTCACGCTGACGGCGCGACTGATGCGCTGAGCGGCCTGCAGCGTCGCGCCGACGCGCCTGAAGTCGAAGCTCGTACGGATCTGCTGTTCGAGCGTCGCCGTCACGAGACCGTCGGTGGCCGTGTTCAACAGGCGCGGCTCGCGGTAGGTGCCCAGCACCCGGTATTCGGTCAGGTCCGCCGTACCGGCGGCCGCATCACGCCTCTGCAGGTGAAGGCTGACGCTGCCGAAGACGTTGAACGAGCGGTTCTTCCCGAAGAGATTCTTGCGCCCGTACTCGAAGAACGTCCGGGGCGCAATGTCGAACTGGTCCGAGGCCACGCCGTTCTCGTCCTGTCTCGCGAGCAGCCGCCCCTCGGCGCCGAGACCGTAGCCGATCGTCGACGGCGGCGATTCCTCGATCGTCACGAGCAGATCGCGCGTCGTCTCCGCGCCGTGCCGCAGCTCCGTGATCTGCACGCGCCGGAACAGTCCGAGCGACGTCAGCTTGCGCTGGCTCTCGTTGATCGCCGAGGTGCTGAACGGATCGCCGGGCTTGGTCTGCAGCTCGCGCTCGATCGTATCGGTGCTGGTCCGTACGTTGCCGACGATCAGGACGCGGTCGACGAATACCCGCGGCCCTTCCTGGACGAGAAACGCGACATCGACACGGGTGCCGCCCTCGGAAAACTCGGTTCGCGGCTCGACGACGGCGGTTTGGTAGCCGAGATCCTGATACGCGCTCTCCATCGCGTTGCGGCTGGCGGCGAGCTGTGCGGGAATGTACGGCGCGCCGGGCTGCACGACGACCCTGGCGCGCAGCGCCGCATCGTCGATGGCCTGATTGCCGGCGACACGGACGTTGCTGACCATCGTGCGCACGCCCTCGGTGACCAGCACGCGCACCGCCACCGGCAGCTGCGCCGCCGGCGGCGTCGGCGTCACGACCTCGACCGCCGAGCGCACCAGTGCGGAGGCAAAGCCGCGCTGCGCGTACGCGTCCTGAATCGCGGCCACGTCGGCCTCGAGCTTCGTGTCGGAAAACGGCTGGCCGTCGCGCGTCCGAAGCGCCGCCGCGAATTCGGCCAACGGCACCGTCGCGTTGCCGGAGATTTCGAACGTCGAGACGCGCGATTGTTGTCCGCGCTTCACGGTGAAGGTGATGATCAGCTCGTTGTTTCTCTCCTCGCGCGTGTGCGGCGCGACCGCCTCCCGGTATCCCTGCGCGCGCAAGTACTCCTCGATCCGGCTGGTCGAGTCCTCGAGCAGATCTTCGTCGACCGACCCTTCGCGCTCGACCGGCACCAGCTCGGCCCGGCGATCGGATGGCAGCGGATCGCCGGCGAACACGACGCGCACGAGCGGACCGGGACTGACGGCTATCGTGATGTTGGCGACGCGATCGTCGTTCGCGAGCTCGACCGCCGTCGCGATTCTCGCCTCGTAGTAGCCGGCCTTCCGCCGCTCCTCGATCGCCCGCTCGATCCGCGCGTTCAGCGCCTGGCGTTGATACGGCGCCCCCGGCTTCAGCCCGAGGCGCGAGAAGAGATCGCGCGCGGACACCACGGGCTGGCCCTCGACGCGGCCCTCGACGCGGAGTTCGCCGATCGTCGTGCGCGGCCCCGGATCGATTGAAAAGACGAGTGTCGCGCGCTCGGGGGCGTGCTCCAGCTCCGATCGCGGCGACACGCTGGCGTGCAGGTACCCCTGCTCGCGGAGCGTGTCGGCAATCAGACGCGTCATGTCGGCCAGCCGCGCGAGCGGCGGCGACGTACCGTAGCGATCGACGATCGCCCGCCGCATGGCGTCAGCGGCGACGCCGGGCGCTTCGGCGGAAATCGCAAATCGTATGCGGCCGACCGGGTGAATGGGGATGAGGTCGTAACGCAACACGACACGGCCGTTGTCGAGCGTCGCGTCGACGCGCACGTCCTCGAAGCGGCCGAGGCTGAACAGGTGCGCGATGCTCGAGCGCACCTGCGACATCGACAGCGGCAGGCCCGGCGCGGTTTCGACGACCTGCGTCAGCGCGCTTTCCGTGGTCTCGTGTCCTTCGACGGTGAGGTGGACGGAGGCCACGGGACGCCCCAGGTAGTCGTCCACCGCACCGATCGCCGGGCGCGCTCCGGCGAACACCGAGCACAGGACGGCGGCGATCGTCCCTATCGTGCGCGCGTGGAACCCCTTGCTCCTGCGTCCTCGGCAGTCGACCGCCGATCCGATCATCAGAAGATGTGCCTCACGCGGAATTCGAGCGCGTAGGTCTGCGAGTCTTCGTTCCGCGACAG
>Ga0068862_100001867_pt1 | contig 19089 bp, 33 predicted proteins | sample KBSSwiS52_FD_66598 | JGI IMG/M metagenome (GOLD analysis project Ga0068862, IMG submission 66598) | Switchgrass rhizosphere microbial communities from Kellogg Biological Station, Michigan, USA - KBS Switchgrass S5-2 | ecosystem: Host-associated > Plants > Roots > Rhizosphere > Soil ... | reverse complement strand
ATTAGCATGTAAGCCTCTAATTCATCAACCATAATATATTTCACTATTTATATACATTATAGATGAAAACGCATATAATATAGAAGGGTCATAATACATTGCTAAAAATAAACCTGTAACCACTTGCATTACTAAAAAATATAATGATAAAACGCCAAAATTTCACCAGTATGTTAAATTAGTTGGCGTTTTATAAAATATTAAAGTATTTTTTGCTTTAAATAATTCAAATGATTTATATCAATATCTCATTTTTTTATAAAAAAATTAATTAAAATTTATTTTATGCAAAAATAAACTTAATGGTTTAAATAATAATATAATAATATAATATTTTATATTTATGTTATATTATTATAATTAAATATGTAATTATAATATATAAAATAAATATATATATTATTTATTATTTATAGCTTTTATTATTTATTGTATATATTACTTTAATTACCTATCAATTTCACCAAATACTAAATCTTGCGTACCTATTATAGCAACAAGATCCGCTAAATATAAATTTTTTACCATATAATCTAAACCTTGTAAATGTAAAAAGCCTGGTGATTTTATTCTACACCTATAAGGTTTACTTATATCATTAGATACTAAAAACACTCCAAACTCACCTTTAGGTGCTTCTACAGCACTATAAGTAAATTCTTTTGGTATATTAAATCCTTCTGTATACAACTTAAAATGATGTATTAAAGCTTCCATACTATACTTCATTATAGCCCTTGGGGGTGGTGCTATTTTATAATCATTAATAATAAAAGTGCTATCATTATTAATGTTTAAAATATGTAATATATTTAAAGCTTGTAAAATAATAAAGCAAGATTCTCTCATTTCTTCAACTCGTATTAAATACCTATCATAACAATCACCGTTTAATCCTATAGGTATTGAAAACTTAAAAAAATTATAAGAATCATAAGGCTCAAATAAACGTAAATCCCAAAGCTTGCCTGAACCCCTTAGCATTACCCCAGAAAACCCATAATTTAACGCATTTTTTAAATCAATAGTACCTATATTTATTAAGCGCTGCTTCCAAATTCTATTTTGAGATAACATATCTTTTATCTCATCAATTCTTAAAAAAAATTGATTTATAAAATTAAATATATCGCTTAATAAACCTTTTGGTAAATCATGAGATACGCCACCAGGCCTTATATAACTAGTATGAAAGCGAGCTCCTGATACTCTTTCATAAAATTCCATTAATTTCTCCCTTTCTTCAAAACCTCATAAAAAAGGCGTTAATGCGCCTATATCCAACGCATGCGTAGTAATTGCTAATAAATGGTTTAAAATTCTTGTAATTTCACTATAAAGCACTCTTATAACTTTAGCTCTAAAAGGTATTTCTAAATTTAATAAATTTTCAATTGAAATAGAATAAGCTTGCTCCTGTACCATCATACTAACATAATCTAACCTATCAAAATAAGGCAATGCCTGCATATATGTTTTATATTCTATTAATTTTTCAGTCCCTCTATGTAGCAACCCTATATGAGCATCTACTTTTTTTATTAACTCACCATCTAAAAATAAAACTAAGCGTAAAACCCCATGAGCTGCAGGATGCTGCGGGCCAAAATTTAATGTTATATTTTTTATTTTATTAAAAAACTTATTTAATATCATTTTTTTATTTAAATAAATTTAATAAACATTTTAATATATATAAATATAACCAATTATGATAAAAAATTATTAAAATATTTAATATAAATAAAAATACAATTAAAATATAAAACGACTTATTTAATTTTATCGTTGTATAAAATTTTATTTTCATATCTTTTTTTTCTATAAAAAATAAAAACCTTATTAACCTAATATAATAAGCTGAACTTAAGACGCTAGCCCCTATTAATAATATTAACTCAACAAATTGGCCCTTAAACGAAACACCAGCAAATATATGCCATTTACTTACAAAACCAACAAAAAAAGGTAAACCAGCTAATGAAACAATTATAAAAGCAAAATATAAAGATAATAAATAATTTTTATTTAAAACAGCATATAATTTACTTATATCATCTAAAAAACATACATTATCATTACTTTCATTTTTTTCATAAAAAAAAAACATAAAACTAAATACAAAAACCATTAAAACTATATAAACTAATAAATAAAAAATTGACGAAGCAGTACCTACTACAGTATTTAAAGATAATGAGTATAATATAAACCCCATATGCACCATAGACCCATATGCTAATAAACGAAAAAAATTTGTTTGATATAACGCTAGTATAGCACCATATAATATTGATAATAATGCTACATATAAGCTATAACTTGCTAATGTATCAGGCAATATAATAAATATTTTTAAAAATAAATATAAATACGCAATTTTTGGTAATGTTGATATAAATAAAGTAACAATTAAATAACTACCTTGATAAACATCAGGAATTCAACTATGTAAAGGAAATAGCCCTAATTTAAAAAATATTACAAAAAATAAAATATATAAACTAAAATCTAATAAAAAACTAAAGTTAGACTCATTATTTAATAATATAGCTAACTCATTTAAAAATAGTGTGCCAGTATATAAATAAATTAAAGAAACAGAAAAAAAACCCATTATTGTAATAAAAGAACTTTGCATAAAATATTTAAACGCAGCTTCAATACCTTTATTAGATTCTTTGTTTAAACCAATTAAACAATATAAACATATATTTACTATTTCTAAAAATAAAAATATTACAAATAAATGATTACTAATAATTATCATTATTAAAGAAAAAAAACATAAAAAAATTAAAACTAAATACTCAACTATAGGCAATTTAATTATGTTATTAAAATTACATACTATAATTAAATAAGCAAAAAAAAATAAAACCATACAAGTTTTTAATAATTGAATAGTATTATTAAAAATTATATGGTTATTAAATAAATAAACAGTAGAACTACAATCTAAGTCTTCTAACGAACACCTTAATAATAAATAAAGGAAAAGCATGCTAACATAAATATAATCAAGAAAATTTAATTGTAATTTAGAAAATTTTACACATAAATGTAAAAAAATTATATAACATATAAAAAATAATAAAAATATTTCAAGTTTTATATAAAAAATGCTATACATTGCTTTATGTGTATCATCTTAACCACGGATTTATATAAGCAAAAGATCTAAACGCTTGAGCTAATTCTATTAGCTCTTTAATTAATTTATTATAAACCTCATCAAATCTTAACTCATAAAAACCACTTAAAGGGAAATATTTTAATAAAGGATGGCCTAAAAACCCATAATCAGTTAAAATTCTTCTTAAATCACTATGAAATATAAATTTTACACCAAACATATCTCATATCTCCCTTTCTAACCAAGATATATTTTTAAAAATTTTATCTAAAGATATAACTAAATCTTCTTTATTTATAAATAATTTCGATATAACACGTAAATTTAATTTATAAGATATTATAAAATAAATTAACTCTATTTCATTAGAAATATCTGGGTAATGCACGCCTGTAAAATCAGTTAAACTTTCAAAATTTAATATCATTGAGCTTTTAAAATCTATAAAAAAATTATAATAATAAAATATATTTAACAATAAAACTAAACAAGAATATTTAATAACGCTTGAAGTTATATATTTCAGATAAAAAATATTTGTTAAATTTAAAATAAAATTATTCATTTTATTAGCTTCAGTTTAACGCTCCTTCATATCATTCATAAATAAACCCTATAGTTAATAAAAATAAAAAAAAAATCATTGATACAACTCCTTGCAATTCTAAGCTATTAAAACATATAACTCATGGAAATAAAAATAATAATTCTAAATCAAATATAATAAATAAAATTGAAATTAAATAATATCTAACTTCAAATTTATTTCTAGCATCACCAAAAGGGTTAAAACCACATTCATACGATGATACTTTTTCGTTATTGGGCTTTTGATATACTAATAAAAAAGAAAGAAAAAATAAAATAAAACCAATTAATAAAAATATTAATAAAAATTTTAATATATATAAATATTCAAAAAACATTTAAATTAAAAAATATTTTAGTTTATAAACATAAAAATAAACATTATCAAACACATTAAAAGGCAAAATTCCATAAAATAAAATTAATAAAAAAAATAAAATTAATAAAAAAAACTCTAAACGAGTAACATCGTTATAAAATCTTACAAAAAAAAATTTTATATACCCATAAAATAATTTATTATATAAAAATAAAGAATAAATAAGGCTAAAAATTAAACTAAAAGAAGCTAAAAATACTATCACAAAAGAAAATGATAAAGCCCCATAAGTTAATAAAAACTCACCTATAAAATTAAAAGTACCTGGAAACCCAAAATTAGATAATACAAATATAAAATAAATAATAGAAAAAATAGGCATAAAAGCAGCCAACCCTCCATAATAAAATATTAAACGCGTTTTATATCTATCATATAATACACCAATACCTAAAAATAAAGCAGATGATGTGATTGCATGGCTAAATATCATAATATAACTACCAGCCAACCCTAATAAATTTTGGGAAAATAGCCCTATTAAACTATAATTCATATGAGCAACTGAAGAGTAAGCTATTATTTTTTTAATATCAATTTGGCATAAAGCCACTATAGAGCTTTGTGTTAAACTAAATAATGCTATAACTAATATAAAAAAAATTAAATCATAACAAATAATTGAAAAAGTGCCTAATAAAAATCGTAAAATAGCATAACTACCTAACTTTAATAATATACCAGCTAATATTATTGACCCTGTTGTAGGAGCTTCAACATGCGCTTCTGGTAATCATAAATGAAAAGGTACTATAGGAACTTTAACAGAAAAACCTAAAAATAATAATAACCAAATAATAAATTGACGCTTTTCTAAAAAATAAGAATATAAAAAAAAATCAAAAGATAAGTTTCCTTTACTTAATAATATATCAAAAATACTTACAAATACAAAAATTGAACCAAATAATGTATAAATAAATAACTGATATGACGCATTTATTTTTCTATTCCTACTCCCTCATATACAAATTAAAAAAAACATTGGGATAACTATTAACTCAAAAAATAAAAAAAAATAAAAAAAATCTAATGAACTAAATACATTTATTAATATTCATAACGAAAAATTTAATATAAAATAATAATAAATAGATTTATATTTTAAATTCCAATAACTTAAAAAACAAAATAATAATAAAAAAGAACTTAATAAAATTAAATTTAAAGATAAAATATCAAACCCTCAAGTTAATTCTATATTCAAAAATAAAGCCTTATAAAAAGTTAAAATATATTGATACCAATATATTGATTTATTATAAAAAATATTTAAAAAAATAATAAAACAAAAAAATAAACTAAATAAATAATATAAAATTATACGTATGATGTTTGGTAAAAATATGAAAAAACTCACTAATAACCAAAAACTAATTAATAAAAAACTACTTATAATTAAAAACATAAATTATAAAAATAATAAAACTAAAAATATACTTAATAAAGTAAAAGCTAAAGATAAAGGTAAAATTATTTTTCACCCTATAAACATTAATTGATCATAGCGATAACGAGGTAAAGTTGCTCTAACCCAAACAAAAAAAAACATTATAAATAATAATTTTATAGAATAATAAAAAGAACCTGCTAAACCATAAAATAAAAAAGGTAATCAACCACCTAGAAATAATATAACAATGATTGAAGACATTAATATTATATTGCTATATTCAGCTAAAAAAAAAAACGTAAACCCAATTGAAGAATATTCAACATTATAACCAGATACTAACTCAGACTCAGCTTCAGGCAAATCAAATGGAACTCTATTCGTTTCTGCTAACGCTGTTATTAAAAATAATATAAAAAAAGGGAAAAAAGGGATAAAATAATAAATGCTTGATTGGCTTAACACAATACTAGAAATATTAAAACTTTCTGATATTAATACAATAGGGACAATTAATAAACCCATTGATATTTCATAACTAATAAATTGCGCCGAAGAACGTAAAGAACCTAAAAACGCATACTTAGAATTAGAAGCCCAACCTGACATTATTATACCATATACACCTAACGAAGAAAATGCAAATAAAAATAAAATACCTAAATTTATATCAGATATCACAATGCCATAATCAAAAGGAATTAATGATCAACATAACATACTTATTAAAAACGTGAATATAGGGGAAAAAATAAAAATATATAAATTAGAAGGGCCTGGTATTAAAGTTTCTTTACTTAATAATTTTATAGCATCAGCTATAGCTTGTAATAAACCATAAATACCTACAACATTAGGGCCACGGCGGCGCTGCATTGCAGCTAATATTTTTCTTTCAAATACAGTGAAAAAAGCTACAGCTAATAAAATAGGGAGTATAATAGGTAAACTCTTTAATAAACTAATACTTAACATATTTATTAAAATGTAAAAAAATAAAATTTTATATAAAATTAACATTAAATAATTATATTAACTTAATTTGAACAAATTATTTTTATATAATGAACAAAAAGACATTACTTTAGAGTTTTTTAAAAAGAAATCCATTGAATAATAATTATTAACAAATTTATTAAATATATTGTTTAAAAATTTTAAATTATAAAATAAATTTAATTTAATAAACATAATATTATTTTTATTAGATTTTAATAAAAACCCAGTAAAATAAAAAAATTCAACATAAAATTTACTAACAGATAAAAAAAAATTACAAAAATAATTTATAAAATTAATAAAATATTTTATAATTTTATAAAATTTTATAAAATTATAAAATATTAAGCTATTATTTTTTTTATTATATAAACTCAATAAAGAAAAAATTTCTCAATCACTAAATAAATTCATATCTAATTTTAAAAGCTGCTTCAAAAATTTAAAGCGCCCTTCTAAATTTAAAAATAAACAATTAGCTTCATAAGGTGCTGATGATGGTAATATAACATTTACATTAATATTAAAACTATTAACAAAACCTTGGTATACTGTAAATAATTTATCATCTTCTAAATTAATTTGATCATTAAACTCATTTGATACTAAATATAAAAAGCCTTTCAAACTATTTTTAAAGTTATTAAACTTACTATATAAAATATTAGAAAAAGAAAAAAAACCTAAATAACTATTTATAAAATTTAACGAACACCAATTAAATTTATTTTTTAAATTTATAAACGATAAAATAAAATTTTTTAAATCACCTCTTTGAATAATTGAATTACCTAAAAAAAAAATAGGCTTTTTATAAAAAAATATATTATTAAAACTTACATAAGAAAAAGCAATAAAATTTTTTATAAAAAAATCACAATAAAAGCGTTGCTTGCCTTCTAAAAATAATAAAAATTTTAATATTGAATTACCTAAATTTTTAACAGGATACAAACTAAAATTTAAAGCTAAACCATATGAATAAAAAAATAAATCATTATTTTTATTTATATTATAATTTTTCTTTAATCTAATATTTAATAAAGGAGACTCTAAACGCATATCGCAAGATACAAATAAAAAAAAATTAATAAACTCTAATTGCTCTAATTTTTTATTTAATATAAAAAAATAATTAAAATCATAAATAAAATTAAATTTAATATTAAATAATATATTTTGACAACCAAACTTATTAAAAAAATTTTTAATAGAAAGCGTGCTATATAAATCAATGAAATTACCTAAAATACAATTTAAACTATTATATTTAAAAACATAATAGTTTAAATTAAAAAATAAAACTTCAATAATAAAGTCTCAAGAAAATACAATAAATTTATTACATAAATTAAATTTCGGATAATATATTCTATTTACTAATGAAGAATCATAAGAAAACCTAGCTTTGTTTGTTATTCATTCTTCATTTGACGATTCATTTAATAAAGGTAATACCCTTACTATTTTATTAAAATAAATATATATACGGACGCTAGACGCCAAACTATCTAAAAAATCAATATTGCTATAAGATTGAGTATCTCAAGGCCTTGCCTTAAACGCATAAGGCATTGATGTAAGAGCACCTACAGGGCACAAATCTATAATATTACCTGACAACTCATCTAATAAATTTAAATTCAAATAAGTGCCTATTTCCATTGATTGGCCTCTACTAAAAATACCTAATGAAAAATCACTAATTTCACTAGCAAACCTAACACACCTAGTACAATGAATACACCTAGTCATTATAGTTTTTACTAAAGGGCCATTTTGGCTAAAATTATCAACTGCTCTTTTTTTTTCTTCATAAAACCTGCCTCTATCTGACCCAAAAATTAAAGATATATCTTGTAAATCACATTCACCCCCTTGATCGCAAATTGGACAATCTAAAGGGTGATTTACTAATAAAAATTCTAAAACAGCCTCTCTTGCTTCATTTACCCTTTTATTATTTGTATATATAACCATATTTTCTGCAATATTAATAGAACACGATACACCTAAATTATTATTTATTTGAACTAAACATATCCTACAATTACCAGCAATTGATAACTTTTCATGATAACAAAAACAAGGTATGGATATACCTTTATTAAAACAAAATTGAAAAATTGTTAAATTACTTAAACTACTATCAAAATCATTTATACTATATTCAATATCGTCAATGCTTAATTTAAGTAACACCTACGCGACTTTCTTGATTTACCCTTTTGCGTATAAAATATAATTTATTTTTATTAAATGTATAAAATTTCCTTCTATAATCTAAAAATTTTAATTTATATATGCGATTATAAAAATAAGATACAGTAATTTCAATACTTGTTTTTATTAACATATTTCTTAATATTAAAGTAACATCAGGTAGTATAAAATTTTTTTTTCTTATAGATATACAAATACCACTAAATATTAAAGCCATGCTTTTTAAAAAAAATATAAATTCTACAATATCGCCTACTTTAAATTTTTTTAATTTTAATGAATTTTTAACTAAAGACCTATTTTTACGCTTTTGTATATAAAACTCAGGCTTTGCTTTAAATTCTTTTTTTTTGTCTAAATAAAAATAATTTTGATTTTGATCGCTCATTATTTAATTTTGACCTGCGGCGCTTAACCTAAAATACTTCTTAACACTTTTATTTAATATGTAACCTTTATTTAATACCTTACCTAATTGACTGCCTTTTATAATTAATGATTGATTTTTACCATATTGATAAAACCCAACTTTTTCAATTAATTTTTGGCTGCTTTGCTTTTTTTTATTTAAAATTAATATAAAACGATAAACTTTAGATTTATTTGGCCTACCTTTTTTAATGCGTATAACATTATGAGGATAGTTCTTCATTAAATATTAAATATTATAAAATTAAATATTAAATATTATAAACCTTAAATAAATTTAACTTATTATAAATTAAATAATAATTGCTAATTTTTTTATTTATATTACTTAAATTATAACCTTCTTTATATATAATTTTTTTACTAATAAGACCATAACTAAAGTTTATTTTATAAAAAAATAATTTTTTATTATAATAAAACTTATTAAATGCCAATACATTATTAAAGCTTAATAAAGAATTAAATAAATTATTTAATCAATAAATAAACAAATAAACAAAAAACAAATAAATAAATAAGCTTAAAGCAAATAAACTAAACAAATTTTTATTTATTTTAAATTTTTTAACAACTTTAAATTTTTTATAATTATTTAAAATAAAAAATTTAAAATAATATTTGTTGCTAAAACTTATGCCTTTATTTATATTTAAATTTAAAAACTGGTTTAATATATTAAAATTTATATTATTAAATAACTTATTTACTTTTAAAAATTTTAATTTATTATTATACAACTTATATAAAAGTGGTTTATAAATTAAATTTTTTTCAATATTAAAAATATATTTACTAAAAAAACTACAAAAAAAAAATTTTGATAAACTAAAAGCATAAAAAAACTTTAAATTTGCCTTATTGTTAAACTTTAAAAATAATAAAATTATATTATACAATAACCCTGTATATAAATTAAAAATAAAAAAAAACTTATAAAAATTTAAAATAATCAAACCCAATAAAAATTTTAATATTTTATAAACATTGCACAAAAAATTATATGCCATTTTATATATTAAAACATTTCATTATACTTACTCTTATAAAAAAGAAGCCCTTCATGGCTTTTATAATGTTTTTTATGAAAAATTCATAAAACCCTTTTATCTTTATTGCTAAATCAATCACTATAATAATTAAATTCAAATAATAAAAAATAAACATAATACCTATACATTAAAGTATTATCTATTATATAATTAGCATTAAACCATATATTAGTATTATTTTGTATATTTAAAAACATAGTAGTATTAAAAAAAAATATATAAAAAATAAAATCAATATTTTGCCCAAGCAATATTGCATAATAATTCTTTAAAAATAAAACTAAATTTTGCAATTTTTGCATACTAAAAATATTATTAAAATTTAATATAAACTTTAACTTATCTAATAAATCAACAAAACGTGACCTTACTATAATATTAGTAATACTTAAAGAAGCCGAAAATTTATCTTCATAAAACATGTTAGATTGAACCGATGTACTTGTATCTGTCCTTCAATTAAAATAATAATGAAAAAAATCATAATTTAAAACATTTAACCTTGTATTTTTTCTAACACCTAACTGAACTAAATTTAAACTAGTATACTCATATATACGCCTTAATTGCCTTAATTGGCGAGGAAAATATTTTCTTCAAAAATATTTTAAACAAAAAGGATCTACAATATAAAGTGATAAATAAGTTAACTTATTATATAAATTAACCATTTTATAATTTTTCATATGATTAATTTTATCATTTAAATTAAATAAATCTTTTAAAAAATAAAAATCCATAAATTTAAAATTATATAACTCTAAAATAAAATTAAAATACATTAACTTATTTTCATTTTTATAATATAAATAAACATCAAAAGGCAGCGTATACATCATATTAAAATATTCATCTAAATCTAAAAACCCTGCCCGCCCTAATTTAAAACAACGAGAAAACTTATTAGATTTTACCCTCATAGCTAACTTATAGCCTTCAACAATATTATGAAATTTTAAAATCCCTAATATATTATCAAAATAAAAATCTTGCACATATTCTTCAATATTATTAATATTTAATAATAAGTTTAAATTTAAATCATTTAATAAATTATTTAATGAATATAAATTAATTAAATTATCATTTGTTATAATTCTTTTTAAATTATAAGTATGCGATGAATAAAATAAAAACCATTTATTAAAAATTCGCTGCTCCAAATATAGCCTAAAAAAATTTACTGTTCATAACTTTTGATATTTTCAAAATGTAACTTTTGTTTTATTTTTACCATATGGGTTATTATGCAAAATAAAATATTTTTTTTTACAAGTATACTCTTCAAAAAAATAATAACTTCTAATATATAAATTATAACGAAAGATCCTATAATATATAGTATAAAAAGTATATAATACAAAAAATAAATGTGGAATCCTCATCATAAAACTTCTAATATCCATAATATTATTATAGTAATTTAAACTTTTTACTTTATTATTAGATAATAACATTAATAAAAATTCATCATAACATTCTGAAAATTCATCTTCAGAATGCTCTTTTTTACTATTCAATGGGTTATAACCAACTTTTGTTAAATAACTCCTGCTAATAAATTTTTTTTTTACTCTTTTTTTTTTTAAACCTACTTTATGAAAAAAATATAAATTAAATATATTACAAAAATAAAAAATAAAATCTAAATGAAACTCATAAATACATAAAGAGTAGTAAATGCTATCTTGATAAACTAATAAAGAATCATCATTTATATTATAATTAATAAATTCAGAATAATCAAAAAAATCTATATCCATTTTTAATATTTTATCCCATTTTTCTTCAGGCGTTAATGCTTTATCATGCTCATATTTGATTAAACCTAAATTTAATAATACAAAAAAAATTAAAGAAAAAGGAAATATATAATAATTAAATAAAACCAAATAATTATAATTATATTTTAAATCTAAAAAATATGCATATATAAAATATTTTAAATCTATATTAAAAATATATAATTCATATAATGAGCTATTTAAAAAATAATAAAATATAGAGTTATTAAATAAAAATAATAAATTAGTATTATCGCCATGCTCCAGGTCATATTCCAACTCTAATAAAGCGTCTTCATAAAAAAATAAAAAACAAAAATATAAAGCATAAAACATTGTATAAAGTATTATAGTTACCTCTTCATTATGAGTTAATCTTTTTGTTGGGTTTTTAGTTCGTATTTCTTTTAGATAACATCATTTACTATTATGCAATACAAATGGAAATTTATAACTAGTACCTTTTGGAACTAAAGAATTTTTTAAAAAACTACAAAATTTTTCAGGCTCATGCTGCTTTATACTTTTATCATTGTATTCGTCATAAAGCAACTTCCTTTTTTCTTTTTCTTTATTCCATATTTTAGTAATATTTAATCTATTCATATATTAAAAAAATTTATTTTTTAATTTTAAAATTTAAATCTAACCCTAACTCTTTTAATATATTTTTTTTTTTTAACTTATTATGCTTTATAAACTTATATAGCTTATTTAATTTTAATAAATTATTATTTTTTTTTTCTTTAACCCTATTTATTTTATTATTTAAAGTATTATATATTCTTTCTAAATTTTTTAATTTTAATAAATAATAATAATCGCCAATCTTTTTATAATGCTTAATTTTTTTTATTAGATCTAAACGCATCTCTAAATTTTTTTTAAATAAGTCTAACTTTTCATTTACCATTCTCTTTTTTATTTCAGATGAATATTTTATAAAATGATTAAATTTTATATTAGACGCATTTTGTTTAGCTACATTAATATTTAATTTTAAATTACGAATTAATTTACTTGACATTTTATTTATTATAATTTTTTTGTAATATAAAAAAATTATAAAAATTTTAAATCAAATAATATTTTTTAATAAATTAACTTTAAAAGATTTATTTAATATAATAAATTTAAAATTATTAAATAATTTAATAAAAATTTTTATAACAAAATTATAAAAATAAAAATAATATTTAAATAAAATATTATTTTTATTTTTATAATTTAAATATTGCTTAATATAAAAATTTTCAAAAAAATAAAAATAAAAAATAGTTTTTATTAAAATAGCTTTATTTTTTAACATAATTTCTTTTTCTTTATAAACTAAATTTTTTTTTTTTGCTTTCGAAAAAAAAGAAATTTTATTATAAAAATTAAATTTATCAAAATTAATTTTTTTTTTATATTGAATTAAAAAAAATTTTAATAACTCTTTACTTTTATAAACATTAAAATTAGTTAAAAACCTATTTAATTTTCTAAAATTTTTATTTAAAAATAAAATTTTTAAATGCTTAAAATTATTATACTTATTATATGTGCATAAACTTATCTTATTAAATTTTAGCATATAATAAAACATATATTTTAATATATAAATATTATTTAATAAAATAAATTTTTTATTCAATAACTTAATATTTCATTTATACATAAAATATTTTTTTAAAAAAATATAATTTTTAATTATATAATTATATTTAATATAATTATAATAAATATTTAAATAATTAAAATTATTTAATAATTTTAAATTTAAAAATTTCATATATGATTTTTTTAAACTTAAATAATGCTCTAATAATCATAAATTGCTTAAATTAAATGAATACATAAGATTACCTTTTATTACTGTAGATAAAAAAATATTCTCTTTTTTTTTATTAAATTTATTAAAATGATTTAAACCATTCAAATTATTATAAAAATAATCAAATTTACTTTTATTAAAATTTTTACTTAAAATAAAATTATTAAAACTTTTTGCATATATAAAATTTTTAAACTCTTTTATTTTTTTTTTTTTATATAAAAAAGTACCTTTTAACCCATAAAAAAAATCTAATAGGAAATAATATTTTTTATTTATTTTTAACGCTTTTTGATAAAAGCTATATTTTAAAAATTTTTTACTTTTATTTGCTTTAAATTCTGCCATATAACTTAAATACGCCTTATATTACGAGTCTTCCTCACGCTGTATGATTTATACAATAAAAAAGTATAACTTAAAACCTTAATTTCATTTAATTTAAACATTTTTCTTAAATTAAAAAAATGCCTCGAAAAACGCTGCTTAAAATAAAAATTTAAAACCTTTATATTATTTTTTAATAATGCAGCCTTTAAATTTTTTATTAAATTTAACATATTAAATGGTGATATTTTTTTTTTTTTATTTTTACCTAACTGACTGCTACCCCCCGTAAATGTTATTAAATGCTTCATTTTATTATTAGATAAAATTAAAAATATATTACTATGCCTTTTAAAAAAAAATAAGTTACCTATAGACTCCGGTTTATACTCAGCACCTTCAATTTTCGCATTACCCATAAAGCTGCTCATAATTATTTTTTTATTTAATCAACATCTAAAATAATTTTATATTTTTTTTTTGTACTTGCATTTGTTCTAGTACGCTGCCCTCTTGTAGGTAAGCTATCTTTATGCCTTAAACCTTTATAGCTTCCTATACTATATAAGTTTTTTATATTTTGAAAAATAGTTCGCTTTATACGGACCTCTAACCAAGTAAAAAATTCTAATATATAAGTTAATATAAAATAATTATACAAATTTAAACTGCTTAAAGAATAAGGATAGGACAAACCTAACCTTGAACATATAAAAATAGATTTAGCTCAGCCTATCCCATAAATGGATTGTATACTTAATATAGCCTCTTTTTTTATACTTAAATTATATTGCTTATATGTAAACATTTGCTTTAAATTTTTTATTTAAAAGTCCTAACTTATATAAATAAGCATAAATATAAAATAAACAATAAACTTTGCTTTTATTTTTAAAATAATATTGCTTTAATAATACTTCATCTAAAAAATAAATTAACACATACTTCTCTTTAAAATCCACATTAAATATAAAACTAATTTTTTTCATTTTTATCTAAATTTATTTTTACCCGGTTTTATCAACAAAATTTGCCTTGGATAATATAGCCCATGCTGCCTATAAATAATAAATTCTTTTAAATATAATATGCCAATTATAATAACAGATAAAGTTTCATTACATGTACTAATAAAAAATAATTTACGTGTCCTATTTTTTAATAAAACACATGAAGGTATATGCATATAAAAAAAATTATTTCTATTAAAAAATATTTTTATTAAATTTTTAGCCACATTCATTATTCGGTAACCCAAGCCTTTTAGTTTTAAATTAAAATAATAAAAAAGAAAAAGTTTACCATAAAAATTAAATAAATGCCTTAAAAAACCTACATAAAATTTTTTTTTTAAAAATATAAATTTTAATTTACTATTAATACCATCTAATTTATAAAAAAATATTGGTGGAATTTTAAAAATAAAAAAACGGAAATTAACTATTATTAATATCATATTACTTTCAAAATTAATATAATAGCTAAATAACTTAGAAAATTTATAACAATTTAAAATATACTTCATTTTATATTTTTATTTTACATAAAATTTCCCCAGATATATTATAATTTCATAAAGCATCATTACTTGTAATTAAGCCTTTAGATGTTGAAATTATATAGAAAGTTGAAAAAGCATACTTCCTATAATTTTGCGATAAAACGTTTAAACTTCAATAAACTCTTCTGCTAGGCTTAGAAATTAACTCTAACGAATATATCACTGGCTTGCCATTTTTATATTTTAAATAAACTAATATATTTTTTTCGTTATTTAAAATATGAAAAGATCTTATTAAGCCTATTTTATATAATAAAAATAAAAAATTTATAGTTAATTTATTTTTTAATACTTTTATAGATAATAAGCGAGCCTTGTAACCTACTCTTATCCGTGTAATTAAATCAGCAAATATAAAATTATTCATTAATAATTAAAATGAAGCTAACCTAACACCTGATGATAAACCATTTAAAAAATAAAACCTACTTAAATACCTACATAACTTAAAAAACCTAAAAACAGAGCGTGACCACATTGTTTTTACACAGCTTCTTCTAAAAAATGAAGAGCTAGAATATTTATAAAAATAAAAATTTCTATATGCCATTTTAATTATTGAATTTGATTTTAAAATACTATATTTATTTAAAAGCATAAATTTGCTTAAATTTTTTTTTAACTCTTTTTTTATCATTTTACAAGTTTCAAATTTACGCTTATTCATTAATTAATTAATTTTTATATTTAAATAAATAAAATAAATTATCAATTTTTAAATTTTCTACTTTAGCTAAAAAAAAATTAAAATTTAGCTTATATTTTAAATTAAAAAAACCTAATGAATTTTTTTTTTCAATAAAAAAATTTATATCATTTATATTAAAATTTCAAGAACCTTTGCCTTTATTTATACTTAAATTTAATTTATTTATCATATAATAAATATCATTAAAAAAAAAATATAAAGGGTAATATAAGCTTTTATTATAAAAGTTATATTGAATAAAAAAACTATAATAATGAATATTTAACTTAAACTTATAACTATAATTACTAAAAAATGGAATTATACCAAAATAATATTTAAAAAAAAATAAATGACTTAAAATATTAATACTATTTAAATCATTTATATTTGCTACATCATAAAATAAAGTTAACTTACCTAATTCTAAAATATTCGTATAATAAAAAAAATTTATACTATATTTTAAATATAAAATATAACGCCCTGTATTTTTATAATAATGATATAAATCTAGCATTAAATTATATTATACAAACAGAAACACAGCCTAAAGAAGGCCATTTCATGCAAAATTCGCGTAAAACTGGTCCATACGCCCTATTAGACAAAGGTACCACTTGCTTTGATACTACTACAATACTATTTTCGCCAAACTTAAAAAAAACCCCATTTATACGCTGAAAATTAACTTTTGCCCTTACTATTAAAGCTCTATGCATTGACCCTACGCTAAAGCGCTTTTGAAAGCGAGGTTTTAATTTTAGATGTTTTTTTATATTAATAGAATTTACACATATAATAATTAAATCACCTATGTTAGCTATTCTATTTTTTGATGACTTTAATACCTTAATACAATATACTTTTACTATCGCTGTTTTATCTGTCGCTAACAAAAAAGTTTTTAGCTGTATCATACCCTTAATAATAATTTAAACATACATTAGTTTTTAAAGGCAACTTACTCGATGCTGACTTTAACGCTTTTAAACCCAAATTAAACGTTGTGCTTAAATAACAAATAACCTCGCAAATAACTTGGCCTTTTTTTACTAAACATATCCAAAGATGATGAGAGCCTTTCCCTTTACCCATTCTTGAAGCTACAGGTTTTTTTGTTATAGAAATATTAGTAAATACTCTTAAATAAACTATACCTTGCTTTTTTAGTATTCGACGTACCGTTTTTCTACAAGCCTCAATTTGATTATAAGTTAATCGGCCATTTTCAATCGATACTAATATTAAATTACCTTTTATCGCACTAAAATTTTTTTTTTCTGTTAAATACAAATTAGAAGAAGAAGGCTTATGATTTTTTTTATATTTTATTCTACTTGGATATTGCTTCATTTATCTTAATATGTTAATAAATATTTAAAATTATCTTTACATAAATTTTTATATAAAATAATCTTTATGCTTATTGCACTATTTTTTAATGGTATTGTAAAAAAATAATAATCTAATTTAATAGACAATGTATTTAAAGGCATTTTACCATGCATATACCAAATGTTGCTTGCCCTTTGTTTGCGACTAAACCTACCTTTAAACGCCATTTTAAAACCTACTAAAGGGCTAAAATGACTTACTTCGTTTTTACTACGTAAATTTCTTGAATTTATTTTTTTTATTCGTAATCACACATATTTAAAATAATTAAACCTTAATAAATTTTTTATAAAAAATATAGAAATAAAAAACTGCTTAAAATTAAAATTAAATTTATAATCTAAATTTATTAGCGTAAAATTATAAACTTTACATAATATGTTACTTAATATTTTTTTTCCTTTTAATAAATTAAACTCTCAATAATAATTTATAAATATATTTATATAAATATATTTGTATAATTTTAAAAAAAATTTAAACTTATTTTTTTTACGACGCTTTTTTTTCTTATAAAAAAAGTAAATAAACCAATCATATAAATAATTATTGTTATTTATATAATATAAATAATTTTCTTTTATATATATTAAAAAAAACTCTTTAACTAAATTTTTAAATTTTAATTTATATCTTTCATTATTAACTTTAATTAAATTATTTAACTTAATAACCTTATTAAAATTTTTTTTTTTATTTAACCTGCATAACTTATATAACTCCTTTTTAACAGGATTTATAATGCTATAAAAGCTATAATTATTTTTTAATTTTATACCAATATAACGGCAAAGCCACCTCGCTGTTATATTTTTATTAGATAAAAAAAAAAATTTATAATAAATATTTTTTACTTTATTTAAAATAAAAAATATACTGCTTAAAACATTCTTTATTACAGCTAACTCTTTAAAAAAAAAATTATAGCCTAAATAATTATACAATAAAATATAAACTTTATTACGAAATTTATTCCTATTTATTTTATTAGAATTATAACTTAATAAAATAGACTTTAATAAAACAATTAAAAAAAATAATAAAAAATTATAATTTAACTTTATTTTTATAAACATATGCCTTAAATATTTTAAAATATTTAAAAGCAATATAGAATATTTTAACTTATATATTTTATTTAAAATTTTATCTTTATGGCTAAAACCTATTTTTTTTAATAAAAATAAAAAAAATTCAAATAATGAAAAATTAGATACTAAATCAATTTTTTTTTTGTTTTTAAAAAGAAAACTTTTTTTTTTTTTTTTTTTAAAAAAAATTTTTTTAAAAAATTTTTTTTTTTTTATTATTTTTTT
>Ga0068862_100001863_pt1 | contig 19097 bp, 18 predicted proteins | sample KBSSwiS52_FD_66598 | JGI IMG/M metagenome (GOLD analysis project Ga0068862, IMG submission 66598) | Switchgrass rhizosphere microbial communities from Kellogg Biological Station, Michigan, USA - KBS Switchgrass S5-2 | ecosystem: Host-associated > Plants > Roots > Rhizosphere > Soil ... | reverse complement strand
CGGACGGCGTGGATCACCGTCGAGTGATCGCGTCCGCCGAACTTGCGGCCGATCTCGGGATAGGAGCGCGGCGTCAGCACCTTGGCGAGATACATCGCAACCTGCCGCGGACGCACGACGGCGCGGGCGCGGCGCTTGGAGCTCATCTCGGTACGGTCGATGCGATAGAACTGGCAGACCGTGCGCTGGATCTCGTCGATGGTGATGCGGCGGCGATTGGCCGAAAGGATGTCGGTCAACTGCTCTTCGGCGAGCTGCAGCGAGACCTGCTGGCCGGTCAACTGAGCATAGGCGATCAGCTTGTTGAGGCCGCCCACCAGCTCGCGGACGTTGCGGTTGATGGTGCGGGCGAGAAACTCGATCACGTCGGCCGGCACACTGACGGCGGCGAAGCGCGTCAGGCGGCTTTCCAGGATCGAGCGGCGCAGCTCGATGTCGGCGGGCTGGATGTCGGCGACAAGGCCCATCGACAAGCGCGAGAGGAGGCGCGGCTCGACGCCATCGAGCGCCTGGGGCGCGCGATCGGCGGCGAACACCAGCCGCTTGCCCTCGGCCAGCAGCGCGTCGATCGTGTAGAGCAGTTCTTCCTGGGCGCTCGCCTTGCCGATAATGAACTGGATGTCGTCCACCAGCAGCAGGTCGAAGCCGCGCAGACGCGCCTTGAACTCGATCATCTGGTTCTGGCGGAGTGCCTGGACGAACTCGACCATGAAGCGCTCGGCCGAGCAGTAGAAGATGCGCGCTTTGGGGTGGCTCGCGAGGTAGGCGTGGCCCACGGCGTGAAGCAGGTGGGTCTTGCCCTGGCCGGTCGCGGCCTTGAGGTAGAGCGGCGAGAACTGTGGCGTCTCGATCGCGGCCATCCGGGTCGCGGCGTTGCAGGCAAGGATGTTCGATGCGCCGATGACGAAGCTGGCGAACGTCTGCGAGGCGTCGATCCCGGCGGCACCCTGGCCCAGCGCGGCAAAGGCGTCGCCTTCCAGCGCGGCACTCAGCGGATCGGAGGCGCCTTGCGCCGAATCGTTCGCCGGACGGCGCGGGCTGCCGCCGTTGCCGAGGCGCAGTTCGGGAAGCTGGCGGCGGCCCGGATGGACCAGGACGCGCACGTGCCGCACGTCGGGACGGGCGATCTTCCAGGCCAGCGAGAGCCGGTCGGCGAAGCGATCCGCCACCCAGTTGGCCGAGAATTCGGTGGGCAGGTAGAGATCGAGCGTGCCCGTCTCCTCGCAATAGGTGCCCGGCTGGATCGGCTTGATCCATTGGCTGTGCGCCTGCTGGCCAAGGTCCTTGCGAAGCCCCTGGCTGATGTCGGCCCAATCCGCCGCCAGGTTCAGCGCCTCGGTGTCCTCGTCCATTTCCACTCGTACCGCTTTCGATTTCTTGCCCGCGCCATTCGCTGGCTGTCCCGCTGAAGAACCCGTCATTCGGCCCACTCCTAACCAGACGCTTCCCCGAGACCGGTACGCTCTCGCACCAGGGAACTTAGCACGTGAAAACTTCTCCATCGACCGCAAACCAAAGGCTTGCGGCCCATTTTTCACACGTTATCGCTGTTTACCCCGGCACGTTTCCGCAACGGCCGCGCCCTTTCTAGGAAGCCATCGCGCGCCAAGGCAAGACAGACCTCCCCAAATAAAAAAATTAATGGGCGTTGACACTCGGAGGACTGACGCAAAACCTTCACATCCGCCCAAGTGGCTCATAACTCAGCAGTTTCTGCACTGCACCCTTGCGAATCGCAGCAATTCCGCGCTTCCTCCGAAGTGGTCATTGCGGTGCAACAAACGGGCACGAAAACAGCCGGGAGTTTCCCCCCGGCTGTCGTTCTTGTTCCGTGCTCGTCGACTCGCTGGAGGCGAGTCGAATCGAGTCCAATTACAGAGCGGCGACGCGCTTGGTCAGACGCGACAGCTTGCGCGAAGCCGTGTTCTTGTGGAGAACGCCGCGCGACACGCCGCGTGCCAGCTCGGGCTGGGCAGCCTTCAGAGCCTCAGCCGCAGCGGCCTTGTCGCCACCGGCGATCGCTGCTTCGACCTTCTTGACGAAAGTGCGGATGCGGCTGACGCGATTGGTGTTGATCTCGGCGCGGCGCTCGTTGCGGCGGATGCGCTTGCGGGCTTGCGGCGTATTGGCCATGTCTGTCCTCGTACTGGCCGGTCGCGGCCTTCGCTTGTCGGTTTGAACGGTTGCGGCGCGCAGAGTCGCCGGGAAGGGGCGCCCTTACAGGCGGCCTCCCGAATCGTCAAGCGCGAGCAGGGTGCCTAAACCGCCTACTTCTGGCACTTCGCGCACCAGAAGGTGCTGCGCCCACCCTGGACGAAACGGCGCACCAACGCGCCGCAGCCGCAAGCCTCGCCCTCGCGCCCGTAGACCCGCCACGAGGCCGCGAAGTAGCCCAGCTCGCCCGAGGGCTGCGCGTAGTCGCGGATGGTCGAGCCGCCCGCCGCGATCGATTCCGTCAACACCTCGCGGATCGCCGGCACCAGCCGCCCGAGCGCCGGCAGGCTGACGCGGCCCGCCTCCTTGTCGGGGCGGATGCCGGCGCGGTGAAGGGCTTCGCAGACGTAGATATTGCCGAGCCCCGCGACGATCGCCTGATCGAGGAGCAATTGCTTCACCGGCGCCGAGCGGCCCGCGAAGGCGCCGTGGAGATGCCGGGCGGTGAGCCCTTCGCCCAGCGGCTCCGGCCCCATCGCGGCAAACGGCGGCCAGCGCTCCAGCAGGCCGGTATCGACGAGATCGACCGAGCCGAACCGTCGCGCGTCGTTGAGCGCCAGGACATGGCCCGCGCCGGTCTCCAGCACCAGATGGTCGTGCTTTTCGATTCGCTCCGGCTCGATCCGCCAGCGGCCCGACATGCCGAGATGGAACACCATGGTCGATCCGCGATCGGTATGGACGAGGCCGTATTTCGCCCGGCGCCCGAGCCCGGTAACCGTCGCGCCGGTAAGTGCCTGGACGAGGCCTTCGGGGAAGGGGCGGCGCAAGTCCGCACGGTTCAGGACGACGCGGGCGATCCTGTCGCCTTCGAGAAACCGCGCAAGGCCGCGCACGGTGGTTTCGACTTCGGGAAGCTCGGGCATCGGCGGTGTATATAGGGCGAGCTTGCCCCGACGGCGAGGCGGTTTACGGCGGCACACCTAACGCCTAAGGCCGCCCTCATGAGCGAAACCGTGTCCTTCGGCTACGAAGAGGTCAGTCCCGAGGAGAAGACCGAGCGGGTCGGCTCCGTGTTTTCCAGCGTCGCGCGCAAGTATGACGTGATGAACGATGCGATGTCGGGCGGGATGCACCGCTTGTGGAAGGACCGTTTCGTGCGCAGGGTGAAGCCCCGCGCCGGCGAGGCGATCCTCGACATGGCGGGCGGCACCGGCGACATCGCCTTTCGCATGGCTGCCAAGGGCGCCAGCGTCACCGTCAGCGACATCAATCAGGACATGCTCGACGTCGGCGTCGAACGCGCGATGGAGCGGGGCATCGACGGCCTCGTCTGGTCGCGGCAGAACGCGGAAGAGCTGTCGTTCGGCGACCGGTTCTTCGATGCCTATACGATCGCGTTCGGCATCCGCAACGTGACCCGCATCGACAAGGCGCTGGCCGAGGCGCACCGTGTGCTGAAGTACGGCGGCCGGTTCTTCTGCCTGGAGTTCTCCACCGTCGAATGGCCGGGCTTCAAGGAAGCGTACGACGCCTATTCGCACAAGCTGGTGCCCAAGCTGGGGCAGGCCATCGCGGGTGACGCGGATTCGTACCGCTACCTGATCGAATCGATCCGCAAGTTTCCCCCGATGCCCGAGTTCGAGGCGATGATCCGCCAGGCCGGCTTCGCGCACACCAGGGTCGAGCCGATCATGGGCGGACTGGTGGCGATCCACTCTGGCTGGAAGGCCTGAGCCGCCTTTGACCCGCTCCCTGACTCACACCCTGCGGCTGCTGAAGTGGGGCCGTGTGCTCGCGCGCCACGGGGCGCTGCGGATCATCGAGGAGGGGCGCAATACGCCGCTGCCGGTCAAGCGGCTGTGCAGGGTCGCGCGCTTCGGGACGCGCCAGCCGCGGGTGCCGGATTATGCTCGCGCCTTCCAGGAGATCGGCCCCGCCGCGATCAAGCTCGGCCAGACGCTCGCCACCCGGCCCGACCTCGTGGGCGAGGAAGCCGCGCGCAACCTGCTCACCTTGCAGGACCAGCTGCCGCCCGTCTCCTTCGACCTCGTCCGCCGCGAGATCGAGGACAGCTTCGACGCGCCGGTCGAGGCGCTCTTCGCCACCTTCGACCACGAGCCGGTGGGTTCCGCGTCGATCGCGCAAGTCTACCGCGCGACCACCGGCAATGGCCGCACGGTGGCCGTCAAGGTCCTGCGGCCGGGCGTGCGCGAGCGGTTCGCACGCGATATCGACACTTACGAGTGGGCCGCCGCGCATCTGGAAGCGCTGGGCGGCGAAGCCTCGCGGCTGCGGCCGCGGCTGGTCATCGCCAACCTGAAGCGCTGGACCCTGCGGGAGCTGGACCTGCGGCGCGAGGCAGCCTCGGCGTCCGAGCTGTCGGAGTCGATGAAGGGTTACGAGGGGTATCGCGTTCCCGCCATCGACTGGGACCGCACCAGTGGCCGGGTGATGACGATCGAGTGGATCGACGGCATCAAGATCAGCAATCACCAGGCTCTGATCGCGGCCGGGATCGACTTGCCGCTGCTGGCGCGCCGGCTGGTGCTGGCGTTCCTGACGCAGGCGATCAATGCGGGCTATTTCCACGCCGACATGCACCAGGGGAACCTGTTCGTGCAGCCGGGCCAGGAGGGGGATGCCACGATCGTCGCCATCGATTTCGGCATCATGGGCCGGATCGACCGGCAGGCACGGCAGTGGCTGGCGGAAATCCTCTATGGCCTGACGACGGGCAATTATCGCCGCGTCGCCGAAATCCACTTCGAGGCGCAGTACGTGCCGAGCTATCACTCGGTCGAGGAGTTCGCGACGGCGCTGCGCGCGGTGGGCGAACCGATGCGCGGCAAGCCGGTGAGCGAGCTGTCGGTCGGGCAGATGCTGGACGGGCTGTTCGCCATCACCCGCGACTTCGACATGCAGACGCAGCCGCATCTGCTGCTCCTGCAGAAGACCATGGTGATGGTCGAGGGGCTGGCCACCTCGCTGGATCCCGGCATCAATATGTGGGACGTATCCGGTCCCTTCGTGAAGGCTTGGATCCGCGACGAGCTGGGCCCCGAGGCGTACATCGCCGACCGCCTGCGCACCGATGTCGACACGCTGCTGCGCCTGCCCGCACTGGTGCGCAGGATCGAGGAGCGCTTTCCGCCCCGGGGCGGGGCGCCCGAACCGCCGCCGCTGCCGCCGATCGAGCTGATCTGGTCTCGTAAACCGGACGGTAACCAGCTTGCCCGATACGCTCTCGCCGCTGTTGGCGGGGGGATCGCGGCTTGGGTGCTGACACATTTCCACGTTCTGGAGCGCCTGCTGGGCTGATCGCTCCGGCCTCGTGCGCTGTCGCGTTCGCGCCGGGGAATCCGGTAGCGCCGCCCGCGTGGGACCGCTTCGCGTGCTGGTCGCCGTTCGCGGCGCGGCTGGGCCTGCTGACGCTGGTGCTGATGCTGCTGGCCGCCGCGCTGGTGCCGCTGGACGGGCCGGAGCGGGCGGCGCCGGTGCCTACGGCGTCCGTGCCGAGCCAGCCGGTCCTCGGCGCCGACGAGTACGATCAGGACATCGCGCTCTACGAAGCCGCCATTCGCAAGGTGCGTGCCGGCCGGAACTACTACGACTTCATCGTTCCCGAGCATCGCCTGCGCGACTATCCCGTGCGGCCCGGGCTATCGGTGCGATTGCCCACGCTCGCCTACCTCATGGCCGGGCTGCAATCGCTGCATCTGGAGGTGGCGGTGCCGATCGCGCTGATGTTGGCGACGATCTTCGCGTGGTGGCGCCGCTTCGGGGAGGGCGCCGGGGTCGGGCGGCTGCGCCGGACGGCGACGGCGCTGGTCTTCGTGGGCGCCTCGCTGATGCTGAACCGGCACTACTTCGCGCTGCACGAGCTGTGGGCCGGGATGTTGCTGATGCTGGCGCTGGCGCTGCATCGCGTCGGCGGCTACAGCGACGGCGGCGGCGGCGGACGTCCCGCCTGGATCGCAAGCTTCCTGTGCGCGGCGCTGGCGCTGTTCATCCGCGAATTGTCGCTGCCCTTCGTGCTGCTGATGGCAGTGACGGCCCTGTGGCACCGCAACTGGCGCGAGTCCGCCGCGTGGATGGCGCTCGTCGTGGTGTTCGTCGTCGCCCTGGCGTGGCACCTGTCGATCATCGCGGCGCAGGTGCGCCCGAGCGATCCCTCGGGGTCGAGCTGGCTCGCCTTGCGCGGCTTGTCCGGGTGGCTCGCCAATGTGGTGCAATCGAGCAACCTGCGGTTCCTGCCGCACTGGCTCGCGGGGCCGGTCGTGGTGCTGATGACGCTGGGCTGGGCTGGGTGGCGCACGGCGACGGGCACCTCGGCCTTTTTTCTCGCCACCGGCTACGGCCTCGCGTTCATGATCGCGGGGCGTTGGGACAACTTCTACTGGGGCGCGATGGTGGCGCCGATGCTGATGGCGGGCATCGCCTTCGCGCCGCGCGCGGTCTCTTCGCTGTGGCGGCAGGCGGCCTTGCGAACCTGACGCCGTCGGCGCGCACCCCATTGCCTCACACCGCCCCCTGTTGCACAAGCCGCGACATGCTGAACCCGCGCATCCTGCTGGTGATCGGTGGCGGGATCGCCGCCTACAAGTCGTGCGAGCTGGTGCGCCTGATCCGCAAGCAGGGCGGGGAGGTGACCTGCGTGCTGACCGATGGTGGCAGCCATTTCGTCACCCCGATGACGCTCGCGGCGCTGTCGGAGAACCAGGTCCACACCACGCTCTGGGATCTCAAGAACGAGACGGAGATGGGCCATATCCAGCTGTCGCGGCAGGCCGATCTGGTGGTCGTTTGCCCAGCCACGGCCGACCTGATCGCGAAAATGGCGGGGGGCATGGCCGACGATCTCGCCACCACGCTGCTCCTGGCCACCGACAAGCCGGTGCTGGCGGTGCCCGCGATGAACGTGAGGATGTGGCAGCATCCCGCCACCCGCCGCAACGTCGCCACCCTGCGCGCCGACGGGATCACGGTGATGGAACCGGACGAGGGGCCGATGGCCTGCGGCGAATATGGTCCGGGCCGTCTGCCGGAACCCGAGGCGATCTGGCGCCGTGTCGACGCGATGCTCACAGCGCCCAAACCGCTGGCCGGCCGCCATGTGCTGGTGACGGCGGGGCCGACCTGGGAGCCGATCGACCCGGTGCGCTACATCGCCAACCGCTCGTCCGGAAAGCAGGGCTTCGCCATCGCCGCCGCCGCCGCCGAGGCGGGGGCGCAGGTGACGCTGGTGGCGGGACCGGTCCATTTGCCGACCCCGGCCGGCGTCACCCGCGTCGATGTCGAGAGCGCGCGGGAGATGGCGGCAGCGGTGGACGCCGCCTTGCCTGCCGATATCGCCGTGATGGTCGCCGCCGTCGCCGACTGGCGGCCGCAAAGCGCTGCCGGCGTGAAGATCAAGAAGGCGGCGGCGGGTGTCCCGACGCTGTCGCTCGCCGAGAATCCCGACATCCTCGCCGGTCTCGCCGCCAGCCCCCGGCGGCCCGCGCTGCTCGTCGGCTTCGCGGCCGAGACCAACGACGTGATCGCCCACGCCCGTGAAAAGCTGGCGCGCAAGCGGGTCGACATGATCGTCGCCAACGACGTCTCCGGCGATGTCATGGGCGGCGATGCGAATGCCGTCCACATCGTGCGCGCCGATGGCGTCACCAGCTTGCCGGAAATGGCCAAGGGCGACGTCGCGCGCGCGCTCGTCGAAAGGTTTGCCGATGCACTCGTCCGATAGCGTACCCGTCCCCGTCAAGCGCCTGCCGCATTTCGAGGGGTTGGAACTTCCCGCATACGCCACCGAAGGCGCTGCCGGGATGGACGTGCTCTCGGCCGAGGACGTGACGCTGGCGCCCGGCGGAAGGCACGCGGTGGCGACGGGTCTCGCCTTCGCGATCCCGTTCGGCTTCGAGATCCAGGTGCGGCCGCGTTCGGGGCTGGCGCTCAAGCACGGGATCGGCCTGCCCAATGCCCCGGGCACGATCGATTCCGACTATCGCGGCGAGCTGAAGGTGATCCTGATCAACCTCGGCACCGAGGACTTCGCAATTCGCCGCGGAGACCGCATCGCGCAACTCGTGCTGGCGCCGGTGACGCGCGCCTCGTGGCTGAAGGTGGACGACCTCGACGAGACGGCGCGGGGCGAGGGCGGCTTCGGTTCCACCGGCGGCGTGGTTTCGCTCCGCAACTGAGGCCGTCCCGGAGCCAATCCGGGACGGCGTTACGTCACATCGTCGTCAGCATCTCGATATGGTGCTGCACCACCGGCACGACCTTGGTGGCGACCGCCTTGAGCGCTAAGTTCTTGCCGGCCACTGCATAACTCTGGTGAGTGGCGAGGGCCTGCTCGTGCGCAGTCTTCTGCTGCATGATATACGCCCGATCCCGCGCGGTGCCGGTCTGCGCCTTGAGCTTGGCGAGCATGTCAGTCTGCGCCGGGGTGAGCATGGGTCGCGCTTTGATCCCGGCGGTCAGGGCCGCAGCCTTGATCCGGGCGGTGCTTTTGGTGTGGTCCTGTATCATCGTCCGCGCGAACGACTTGACCTTGGGATCGGCCGTCGTCTGCAGCACCGCCTCGCTCGACTGGATTTCGTACATGTCTCCCGCGCCGGCGGCGGCGACGTACTGAGCCGATGTCAGCGTTTCGGCCTGAGCCGAGGCGCCGGCGACGAGTACGATCGGAATTGCAAGAGTCAGTAGCTTCATCGGTTCTCTCCTGAGCCGGGATACGCTCCCGGTCTGCCGACCCGCTCCCATGCGCAACAACACGCGAGACGGTGGAGAGTCTCTGTTTGATCAATAAAATCTATACGCCCCAGCTGCTTGGAAGAAACATGTCTTTCGCCCTGGAGGCAATGGCCGCGCCGGAAACTAAAAGGACGGACCCGCCTTGTCGACGGGCCCGCCCCTCGGTGTCTCCCTCTTCGCGGGGGAGCCTGTCAGTTCTTCGTCTTCTCCGGCGCGACGGTAATGCGCACGGTCTCTCCGGAGTTCCCGGGGAAATTCGTGAACATCGCCTCGACCAGATTGGGCACGAGATAGGGCAGGCGATTGGATGTGGACACGGCCTCGGCCTTGCCCTCGAACAGGCGGCGGCCATCGGCGCGGCGGTCGATCTGGATGGCGATCCCGCTGGTGTAGACGGTGTAGGTGTTGACGCTGTTGTCGAAGAACGGATCGTACCAGCCATAGCGCCACGGACCGCCCCAGCCGAACCCACGCCCGCCCCAGTAGCTGAACCGGCCATAGCCGTACCACGGACCCCAATAGGGATAGGAATTGAACCCCGTGGTGCTCACCCGCTGCTGGCCCTTGTCGACGCCGTAGTCGAAGTGGACGAGAAGCTGGGCTTTTTCAGGCTCCGCGACGGGAGTGTAGCCAAGCTTGGCCATCCGCGCCGAGACGAGGCTGGCATACTGCCCGAACTCGATGCCGCCGGCCATCGACGGGTCTTCGGGCACGACCGCGAACGTTTCCCCGGAGGGCGGCGGGAGCTGCGACTGGAAGCGCGACACGTTCGCGCTGAAGCTGTTGGTGCAGGCGGCGAGAGCCATCAGCAGCGCGGCCGCTGCGGCGACCCGGAGCCGCGCCAACCCGGCGAGGGGGCCGGAAACCGACTTGTGTGTCATTGTTCTTTTCTCCAGGTGCCCGGATCGGCTTCGCGCATTCTTGGCCGCGGCCCCCGTTCACCGGGGGCCACACGTATAATGCGACGGCTGAATAGCGGTTGAATAGAGGCTGTTGCGCGGTCAATGGTTCGGTGGGCCGGGCCGCGAGGAAGGGTAAGGGAGGTCATAGGGTCTATCCTTAAGCCTCGTTTGTCCCCGCACCCATCGATGTAGGAGGCGGCCAACGCGATGACGACCAGGATTCTCTCCATCAACTGCGGAAAGGCCGCCCCGTTCCGCGACGAAGAGCAAAGCGCCATCGGCAAGGTGCCGGTCGCGGGGCCGGTGCATGTCGGTCCCCTCGGACTGGCCGACGACGAGCAGGCCGACCTTTCGGTCCATGGCGGGCCGGACAAGGCGATCCACCACTATCCACACGACCACTACGCCTGGTGGCGCGAGAAGCTGGGCGCGCATCCGCTGCTGGAGGCGTACGGTGCGTTCGGCGAGAACGTCGCCACCCACGGGCTGACCGAGGATGCGGTCTGCATCGGCGACCGCTGGCGGCTCGGCACCGCGCTGGTGGAGGTCAGCCAGGGCCGCCAGCCGTGCTGGAAGCTGAACCACCGCTTCGACGGCGCGCCGGTGCTGGCGAACGTCGTCCATTCACGCCGGACCGGCTGGTACTACCGGGTGGTCGAGGAAGGCACGGTGGCGGCGGGCGATGCGCTGGACCTGGTCGCGCGGCCGTTCCCGGACTGGAGCGTGGCGCGCGTGTTCGGGCTGCTCATCGCCGGCGACCACAAGAAGGATCGCGCCGGGCTGGAGGCGCTGGGCGAGGTCGGGCCGCTGGCCGAACCCTGGGTACGGCGTCGCGCCGCTCTGCTGGCGTCCTAGGCGCGCCTGTCGCGCGAGAGCGCCCGACAGTGCCCTGCACGCCAGCTTCGGCGCCGCAGGTTGCCGCCGGGCAGGCCGCGCGGGCGGCCTTTAGCCCCGTACCAGACCGAGCGCGTCGTAGGCCGCGTCGAGCGTCGGGATGGCGAGCGCGCGCGCCTTTTCGGCGCCGGCCTTCAGGATCGCGTCGAGCGCCGTGCTATCCTGCCGCAGCTCCACGAAACGGGCATTGATCGGCCCCAGCGTCTCGACCAGCACCTCGCCCAGCGCGGGCTTGAACTTGCCGAAGCCCTCTCCGCCGAAGCGGGCGAGCACCTCGTCCACGCTCTCGCCCGACATCGCGGCGTAGATGGCGACCAGGTTGCGCGCCTCGGGCCGTCCTTCCAGTCCCGACTTGTCGGAGGGTAGGGGCTCGGGGTCGGTCTTGGCCTTCTTCACCTTCTGCATCAGCGTGTCGGCATCGTCGGTCAGGTTGATGCGGCTCATGTCGGACGGGTCGGACTTGCTCATCTTGGCCGTGCCGTCGCGCAACGACATGATGCGCGCCGCCTCAGGCGGGATGAACGGTTCGGGCAGGGTGAACAGCGGCGCATCTTCGGCGCAGAAATCGTTGTTGAACTTCTGCGCGATGTCGCGGGCCAGCTCCAGGTGCTGCTTCTGGTCTTCGCCCACGGGAACGTGAGTGGTCTGGTAGAGCAGCACGTCCGCGGCTTGCAGCACGGGATAGGTGAACAGCGCCACGCTGGCACCTTCGCGGTTCTTGCCGGCCTTGTCCTTCCACTGGGTCATGCGGTTGAGCCAGCCCATCCGCGCGGTGCCGTTCAGCAGCCACTGAAGCTCGGCATGCTGGGGCACCTGCGACTGGTTGAACAGGATCGATCGTGCCGGGTCGATCCCGCAGGCGACCAGCGCGGCGACCATCTCGCGCGTATTGGCGGTAAGCTCCGCCGGGACGTGCGGCATCGAGATCGCGTGGAGATCGGCCAGGAAGTAGAGGCACTGCCCGCCGCTGGCGCCGACCTCGTCCTGCATGCGCACCCAGTTTCGGATCGCGCCGAGGTAATTGCCGAGGTGCAGATTGCCGGTGGGCTGGATGCCGGAGAGAACGCGCATGCTGGAAGGCCTATTCATTCGGAGAGGTCGGCGGGCTCGCCGCCCGAGTTCGGAGCCGGGCGCCGCCGCCGTAGCTGCGCGAGGTGGCCTTTGTCGAGGGCGCCGACCATCCAGGCGACGGCGAAGAACACGGCCGCGCCGGCGGCGACGAGGATCGTGAGAGAGCCGGCACGTTCCAGCGCGTTGCCGGAGTAACGCGTCGCCATCAGCGGCAGCAGCGCCCAGAGCGCCAGCGCCATCACCCCGGTGGCGGCGAGCTGGCGGCCAATGCGCGAGGCGAGCTGCGCGTTCATCCGATACCAGCCGCGCCCGTGCAGGATCGCGTAAAGGGACGCGACGTTGAGGCTGGAGGTGAACGCGGTCGCCCCCGCCAGCCCGACGATGCCGTAGGACGGGACGACCATGATGTTGATCGCGATGTTGATGAGCAACGCGCCGCCCGCGATCCACACCGGGGTCCTGGTATCCTCGCGGCTGAAGAAGGCGGGCTGGAACACCTTGACCAGCACGTAGGATGGCAGGCCGCAGACCAGCGCCGTGACGATGCTCGCCATCACGGCGCCGTCGTCCGTCGTCATCCGCCCGCCCACGAAGAACGCGGTGACGAAGGCCGGCGCGCAGACCGCCAGCGCGGCGGCGGCGGGCAGCGTCAGCAGCGTCGCCATCTCCACCGCGTTCGACTGCAGCCGCTGCGCACCCGCGTGGTCGCCGGAATGGATATAGCGCGCCAGCATCGGGAGGATCGCGGTGCCCAGCGCGATGCCGATGATGCCCAGCGGCATCTGGTTGAGGCGGTCGGCATACTTCAGCAGGGTCAGCGATCCCTGCGCCAGCGAGGTGGCGAAGAAGGTGTCGACGAACTGGCTGATCTGATAGATGCCGGCGCCGAAGATCGCGGGCAGGATCTGCAGGCCCAGCCGCCGCACTTCCGGCGTGAAACGGGGCCGGGTGAGTTGCAGCCGCACGCCTGCCTTGCGCGTCGCCCAGGCCATGTAGACCAGCTGCACCACCCCGGCCGCGAAGACCGAGACGGCCATCGACCACGCCACGGTCACGTCGCTGCCGCCATGCTCACGCAAGGTGTAGCCGGTGGCGATCCCGGTGATCAGCACGAGGTTCAGCAGGACCGGCACGAACGCGCCCGGCGCGAACCGCGAATGCGCGTTCAGCAGGCCCGATAGCATCGCGACGAGGCTGACGAGCCCGAGGTAGGGGAAGGTCGTGCGGCTGAGCGAGACGGTCAGCTCGAACTTGCCCGGAACGTTCAGATACTCGCCCGCCAGCAGCCAGACGATCCCCGGCATCGCCAGCATCGCGAAGGCGGAGAAGCCCAGCAGGACCCAGACGAACACCGCCAGGACGTTGGTGGCGAAGCGCTCGGCTGCGTCTTCGCCGCCCTCGCTCGCCAGGACGCGGGAATACATCGGCACGAAGGCGACCGAAAAGGCGCCCTCGGCGAAGAGGCGGCGAAAGGTGTTGGGCAGCACGAACGCCAGCTGGAAGGCGTCCGCCGCCAGCCCGGCTCCGAGCACGCGGGCGAGCAGCATGTCGCGCACGAAGCCGAACACGCGGCTGACGGCGGTGAGGCCGCCGATGGTGCCGACGTTGCGCACGAGGCTCATGACGATGACAACTCCGTCGCCCCGGTCTTGGGCCGGCTCCTCCGTGTCCGGGATCTGCTGTGGCGCGTCACGCTCGCCAAGTCCGCGCGAGCGGCCATGTCCTGCCGGTCCCCGCCCCGGGGCATGCCCGGGGCCACGGCCTGTTTACGCATTCCCCTGGGGCGGTGCGCCGACGCCTTGCTGCGCGGAAAGCTGCTGGACGTAGAGGCCGTTGAAGTCGATCGGCTCCAGCAGCAGCGGGGCGAAGCCGGCATCGCGGACCGCCTCTGCCACCACCTGGCGGGCGAATGGAAACAGGATGCGCGGCGCCTCGGCGAAGAGGAAGGCGTGGGCCTGGCTGTCGGGCAGGTTGCGCATCCCCACGAGGCCGCAATAGGCGAGGTCGATCGCAAAGACGGTGCCGGAGTCCGCGCGCGAGGTGACGACGATCTTCAGTTCCACCTCGTGCACCTCGCCCTCGATCGGGCGGGCGGCGATGTTGAACTGGATGTCGATCTGCGGCTGCTCTTGCCACTGGAAGCTGGCGGGAGCGTTCGGATTCTCGACCGAGAGGTCCTTCACGTATTGAGAGATGATCCCCGCCGCCGGGGCGTTGTCCTCGCCATTGGGGTCGCCCAGGTCCAGATTGGAGATGATGTTACCCTCGTCGGCCATGGTTCGCGCTGCTTTCCAGTGGAATGTGGTGTGTCTGAGCGGGGGCGCCTAGCATCAGGCGGGGCGGGCGGCAATGGCGCGAGTCGGGGCGGTGCCCGGCGCGTCCCCCGCGAGGAAAATGCCTGCGCGTGCACATCAGCCGGTCGGCAAGTCCTCACCGATCGGCGAATTTTTGCCCCGAACCGGCAACTCACGCGTTGTTCATTTGTAAAGCCTACCTATCTGGGCCTATGCTGCGCGATCAGTCGGCCCCGATCGACAGTTGCGATCACGGGTGACGGAAGGATGGATAGTTTGTCGTGACGGAAATCGTGATCCTGGCGATGATCGCGGCCTTTCTGGGGCTGCGTCTGTACTCCGTGCTTGGCCGCCGTGCCGAGCATGAGGAAGAGCCGATTGCGAGCCGCTTCGAAGGTCGTCCGGGCGGCAATCCCGCTCCCCGCCTCGCTCGGCCCGCCAAGGCTGACGACGCTGCCCAGTCCGCAGCGCCCCGGGCGCGTGAGTTGCCTGCGACTCCCCCGGCGGTGGAACGGGGCCTGCGCGAGATCGCGTCGGCGGATCGCCGCTTCGATGCCTTCGCCTTCCTGGACGGTGCCCGTGGCGCCTATCGCATGATCCTCGAAGCCTTCTGGAGGGGCGACAAGGCGGAATTGCGCAGCTTGTGCGATGCGGACGTCTACGAGAGCTTCGCCGCCGCCATCGATGCGCGGCAGGCGGCGGGCGAGACGCTGGACAACCGGCTTGTCCGGATCGAGGACAGCTCGATCCTGGCTGCGGGTGTGGAAGGCTCGCTGGCCCGGGTGACCGTGCGCTTCCGCAGCGACATCGCCGCCGTTACCCGCGACGCGGACGGGCAGGTCATCGCCGGATCGCTGGACGATGCCGTCGAAGCGACCGACGTTTGGACGTTCTCTCGCGACGTCGCGTCCGCCGATCCCGACTGGCTGCTCGACGAGACCGACGAGGCCTGAGGCTTGCGAAATTGCCGGGACTTGCGCCTTGTGGCGGCAGTTGCGCTGTCGCTGCTGGCGGCGGCTTGCGGCAGGCTGGTTCCAGAGGTCGAGGCGCCGTCCGCCAAGCCGCCGGCTGCCTCGGCTAGCACGGCGCTGCAAACGGGTCTGCGCGAGGGGCCGCCATTTTCGCAACTCAGCGTGACCCAGGAGGATGCGGCGGCCGCGCTGCTTTCCTTCCATGAAAGCTGCCCCGCGCTGACGCGCCGCACCGATGCCAGCGGCATGACTCGTCCGGCCGACTGGCAGCCGGCCTGCGACGCGTTCGCGACCTGGCCCTACGGGCAGGCGGGCGCCTTCTTCGATCGCTTCTTCGAAACCGTGCAGGTGGGGGATGGCCGCGCCTTCGCCACCGGCTACTACGAACCCGAGATCGCGGGCGCCCGCACGCACCTGCCGGGCTACGACACGCCGGTCTACGCGATGCCGTCCGACCTGGTGCGCGCGAAGGCGGGCGACGCGGCGGTGCTGCCCAACGGGCGGATGCCGATCGGCCGCTACGACGAAAGCGGCCGCTTCGTGCCCTATTACGATCGCACCGAGATCGAAAACGGCGTGCTCGGCGGCAAGGGGCTGGAGATCGCCTGGGTGCGCGACCCGATCGAGTTCTTCTTCCTGCAGGTGCAGGGTTCGGGACGGTTGCGGTTGCCCGACGGGAGCGTGATGCGGATCGGCTACGCGGGGCAGAACGGCCTGTCCTATACCGGCATCGGCGGGCTGATGCGCCAGCGCGGGCTGATCGGCACTGGGCCGGGGCAGTATCCCGGCTCCATGCAGGGCATCGTCCAGTACCTTCACGACCACCCGGAAGAAGGCCGTGCGTTGATGCGCGAGAACCGCAGCTGGGTGTTCTTCAAGGAACTGACCGGGGACGGTCCGCTCGGCGCGCTGGGCGTTCCGGTGCGGCGCGAAAGCTCCGTCGCTGTCGATCCCGCGTTCGTACCGCTGGGGGCGCCGGTGTGGCTCGATGTCGACCGGCGCGAGGCGAACGGCTTGTGGATCGCGCAGGACACGGGCGGCGCCATCAAGGGCGCCAATCGCTTCGACACGTTCTGGGGCGCCGGCGACGATGCGCGGACGATCGCTGGCGGCATGAGCGGGCGCGGGCGCGCCTATGTCCTCGTGCCGAAGGGAACGCTTCAGCGCCTCGGCGCGCGATGAGACCGCCGCGCAAGCTCTCGGCGCAGGAGCGCGAGATCTGGCGCAAGGTGGCCGAGACTGTGACGCCGCTGGTGCGGCCGAAGGGCCGGCCCGCGACCGTCGAGCCCGAACCGCCGGCGCCTGTTCCGCCGATGCCCGCTTCGGCCGCGACCGGCCGGCCGGCAGTGAAGTCCGAGCCGGCGACCCGCACAGCGCCGATCGTGCGCCCGGCTCCTGGCCGGGGCACCGAAGACAAGGTGGGCCTCGACGCCTCGTGGGAGCGGCGGATCGCCAAGGGTGTGCTGGAACCGGATTTCAGCCTCGACCTGCACGGCGCCACGCTAGACCAGGCCTACGTGCGGTTGATGCATGGGCTGGCGCAGGCTCGGGCGATGGGCGCGCGTGTGGTGCTTGTCGTCACCGGCAAGCCGCGTCCGTCAGAGGCGGCGGATCGCGGCGAGCGGCGCGGGGCGATCCGCGCGAAGCTCATCGACTGGCTCGGCGCCAGCGAACACGCCTCCGGCATCGCCGCCATCCGCGGCGCGCATCGCCGGCACGGCGGGCAGGGCGCGCTTTACGTGGTGCTGAAGCGGCGGCGGCAGGGGTAGGCGACGTTCACTGATACCAGCGCATCCGCCGCCTCGGTCCGCCCGTGAGCGAAGGGACCGCGCGCAGCATCACCGTCAGCAGCAGCGGCCAGAACCATGTCGCCGCCATATCCCGCAGGGTATCGTGCCAGCGCCAACTGCCGTGGGCGAGGAAGTCCATGTATTCGTTGCCCAGCTCGAATGCGACCACCGTCAGCAGCGGCCAGATCGAGGCCAGCGGCCGGCGCAGCACCAGCGCGGCCAGTACCCAGATGCCCAGCCCTGCGTAAGTGTGAGCGAACTTGTCGGGCTGCGGGCACAGCTTCACGATGTGCTCGATGGTGCGCTCGTATTGGACGATGAAGCTCATGGCCCGCCTTGTTGCACTGCAACATCGGCGGGTCCAGAGCTATCACTGCATGCGATCGGGCGTCACGCCGCCTCGGCGGCTTCCTTTTGGAACTCCTGCGCGATTTCCTCGACCGGCTCGTTGCGGATCAGGTAGTCGAAGGCGCTGAGCGCCGCCTTCGACCCTTCGCCCATGGCGATGACGATCTGCTTGTAGGGCACCGTGGTCGCATCGCCGGCCGCGAACACGCCGGGCAGGTTGGTGGCGTTGTGCGCGTCGATCACGATTTCGCCGCGCTTCAACTCCAGCCCGGACTCCGCGAGGAACTCGGTGTTGGGAACGAGCCCGATCTGGACGAACACGCCTTCCAGCTCGATCCTGTGCTCCTCGCCGGTCTCGCGGTGCTTGTAGACGAGGCCGTTCACCTTCTCGCCGTCGCCGGTGACTTCGGTGGTCTGGGCGGAGACGTGGATGTCGACGTTCGCCATCGAGCGCAGCTTGTCGACCAGCACCTGATCGGCACGCAGCTTGGCGTCGAACTCGATCAGGGTGACGTGGCCGACGATGTTGGCGAGGTCGATCGCCGCTTCGACGCCCGAGTTTCCGCCGCCGATCACCGCCACGCGCTTGCCCTTGAACAGCGGTCCGTCGCAGTGCGGGCAATAGGCGACACCCTTGTTGCGGTATTCCGCCTCGCCAGGCACGCCCAGGTTGCGCCAGCGCGCGCCCGTGGTGAGGATCACCGACCGCGCCTTGAGCGAGGCGCCGTTCGAGAACACCACCTCATGCAGACCGCCCAGCTGCTTTGCGGGGATCAGCTTGTCCGCGCGCAGCAGGTTCATGGAGTCGATCTCGTACTCCTTGACGTGCTGTTCGAGCGCCGCGGCGAGCTTGGGACCTTCGGTGTAGGGGACCGAGATGAAGTTCTCGATGCCCATGGTGTCCTGCACTTGCCCGCCCAGGCGCTCGGCGGCGATGCCGGTGCGAAAGCCCTTGCGCGCGGTGTAGATCGCGGCGGCCGCGCCGGCGGGGCCACCGCCGATCACCAGCACTTCGTAAGGCGCCTTGTCGGCCAGCTTGGCGGCGGCGCGGGCTTCGGCCCCGGTGTCGAGCTTGGCGAGGATCTCCTCGACGCTCATCTTGCCCGAGCCCCACATCGCGCCGTTCAGGAACACCGCCGGGACGGCCATCACGCCGCGCTCCTCGACTTCCTGCTTGAAGGTGCCGCCCTCGATCAGGGTCGCCTTCACCTTGGGATTGTTGAGCGCCATCAGGGTCAGCGCCTGCACGACGTCGGGGCAGTTGTGGCACGAGAGCGAGAAGTACATCTCGAACTCGAACTCGCCGTCCAGCGCGCGGATCTGCTCCAGCGTCTCGTCGGAGACCTTGGGCGGATGGCCGCCGGCCCACAGCAGGGCAAGCACCAGCGAGGTGAATTCGTGGCCGAGCGGAACGCCGGCGAAGCGCACTTGCGCCTCCGGGTTCGACGCACGGCGGATGACGAAGCTGGGACGGCGCGCGTCCTTTCCGTCGAAGCTGGCGGAAACCTTGTCGGACAAGCCGGCGATCGTGGTCAGCAGTTCGCGCGTCTCAGCCGATTTCGCATCGGCGCCCACCGAGGCGACGAGCTCGATCGGCTCGCGCAGCATGGCGAGGTACTGGGTGAGCTGTTGCTTCAGGGCGGGGTCGAGCATTGTTCAGGTTCCTTTGATGGGGTTTGGTCCCGCTGGGACGCCACCCCCCGCTCCCGTCATCTCCACGCGAAGGCGCGGGGAGACGGGGGTGGGAAGGGCGGCAATCCCCTCGGATGCGTGGTTAGATCTTGCCGACGAGGTCGAGCGAGGGAGCCAGGGTGGCGGCGCCTTCTTCCCACTTGGCCGGGCAGACCTGGCCGGGGTGCTCGCGCCAGTACTTGGCGGCCTTGATCTTGCGGACGAGTTCGGTGGCGTTGCGGCCCACGCCCT
>Ga0068862_100001861_pt1 | contig 19128 bp, 15 predicted proteins | sample KBSSwiS52_FD_66598 | JGI IMG/M metagenome (GOLD analysis project Ga0068862, IMG submission 66598) | Switchgrass rhizosphere microbial communities from Kellogg Biological Station, Michigan, USA - KBS Switchgrass S5-2 | ecosystem: Host-associated > Plants > Roots > Rhizosphere > Soil ... | reverse complement strand
GAGGCGGAGGCCCGTTATATGGCCGGCACGGCGCGGCCGCTCGAGGGCCTGCCGGTGGCGGCGAAGGAGGCGCAGCCGCTGGCCGGGCAGGTGACGAGCGAAGGCTTGGCCGAGCCGCTGCAGCCGGAACCGGCAGCGAGCACCGCCTTCCTGCTCCAGCGCCTGCGCGACGCCGGCGCAATCATCCACGCCCGGACCACCACCTCGGAGCTCTGCTGCATGCCGGTCTCGCACGCGCGGCGCTGGGGGGTGACCCGCAATCCCTGGGACCTCGGCAAGTCGGCCGGCGGCTCCTCCGGTGGCTCGGCCGCGGCGCTCGCCGCCGGCACCGCGACCATGGCAACCGGCAGCGACATCGGCGGCTCGATCCGCGCCCCCGCCTGCCTTGCAGGCGTGGTCGGCTACAAGCCGCCCCACGGCCGCGTCCCAACGGAGCCGCCGAATAACGCCGAGACCTGGCTCCACGCCGGCCCGCTCGCCCGCTCGGTTGCCGACACCGCCCTGCTGGCCAATGCGATTGCCGGACCGCATCCCGGCGACGAGCACTCCCTGCCCGCCGCACCGCCGCTGCCGACCGAGCCCGAAGACGCGGCCGGGATGCGCGTCGCCTTCTGCGTCCGGCCCGGTGACCTGCCGGTCGAGGCGGCGGTCGCCGCCAACTCCGAGCGCGTCGCCGCCGCCCTCGCGGCGGCCGGCGTCGAGGTCGAGCCGATCGAGCTCGACTGGCGCCTCGAGGAGATCAACGAAGCGATGTGGGGCCACGGCGACCTCAGCCGCGCCCGAGCCGCGCTCGACCGCGAGCGCCAGCGGCCCGGCCAGCTCTCCCCCTACGCGGTCGAGTGCTTCGAGCGCTCGCTCGCGGCGGCGGCCGCCGTCCCACCGGACCGCCGCGCCGACCTCGAACGTCGCCTCACCGCCTCCGCCCTCGAGCCGTTCGCCGATTTCGACGCCCTGCTGATCCCGACGATGGGCGTCGCCTCGATGGCCGCCGGCGAGGACTACGCCGACCGCCCACTCCTCGTCGACGGCCAGCCCCTCGACCATTTCTGCGACGCCGCCCTGACCCCGATCTTCAACATCGCCAACGCCTGCCCCGTCCTCACCGTCCCCTCCGGCCTCGCCACCGTCCCCGACCCCTGCGCCACCGCCACCGGCTCCCCGTCCCCCGGCGTCCCCACCGGGATCCAAATCGCCGCCTCCCCCCACCAAGACGCCACCGCCTTTTGCCTCGCCGCCACGATCGAACAGGTCGCCCCCTGGCCAAAGCTCGCCCCGTAGCGGACTTTGACCCGGCTGTAGCGAGGTCAAAGTCCGCTACGGGAATTCGTCAAGGTCCGCTCAGATCGGGTAGTGGAAACGCGAGCATGGCGCCCGCACCGACCCTCCGTACCAACGTTCTGCTGCGCAGCGAGCAGTCCGGGGGCGAGGTCTCATTGATGGAGAACGTGGTTCCGGCGCGCAATCCGGGGCCGCCGCTGCACAAGCACGACTTCGATGAGGCGTTCTACATGCTCGCTGGGGAGCTGATCTTTCAGATCGAGGACGAGCTGTTCACCAGGGGCGCCGGCGAGATTGCCTTCGCCCCGCGCAACGTCCCCCACGCGCTCGCCAATCACAGCGACGCCGAGGCGCGCTACCTGCTGGTCTGCACTCCGGCTGGCCTGGAGCGGATGTTCGTGCGGATGGCGGCCGAAGCAGAGGGCGCCGAGCCCCCGGAGTGGGCCCTGCAGCCGGCCCCCGAGGTGATCGAGGTCGGCCCGCAGATCGCCTGGGAGCGCTGATCCCGGGCTCGCAGGCTCAGCGCATGAAGAGGCCGCCGTTGAGGTCGAGGGTGGCGCCGGTGATGTAGGCGGCCTCGGCCGAGGCGAGGTAGGTGACGGCGGCGGCGACCTCCTCTGGGTGGCCGAGGCGGCCGACCGGGATCCTGGCGGCGATGGCTTGGCGGCGCTCGGGGGGGAGGGCGTCGACCTGGGGGCCCTCGATCGCGGCGGGGGCGAGCGCGTTGACGGTGACGCCGTGGGGGGCGAGCTCGGCGGCGGCGACCTTGGTGAGGACGATGATCCCGGCCTTGGAGGCGGAGTAATGGGCGCCCTGGGCGATGCTGCCCTGCTGGCCGCCGAGCGAGGAGAGGTTGACGATCCGGCCACTGCCCTGGGAGCGCATGCGCTCGCCGGCGGCGCGGATGCCGGCGAGGGTGCCGCGGAGGTTGACCGCCATCACCTCGTCCCACTCGGCGGGGTCGAGGTCCCAGAAGTCGCGGGCGATGGTCAGGGCGGCGTTGTTGACGAAGACGTCGAGGCGACCCTCGCGCTCCGAGGTCTCGGCGACCAGGGCGTGGACGGCGTCCCAGTCGGCGACGTCGACCTGGCGGGCGGTGAGGAGGTCGTCGCCGGCCGCCAGCTGTTCGGCGCTGGCGAGGTCGAGGTCGGCGGCGACGACCTTGGCGCCGCAGCGGGCGAGCCGCTCGGCGATGGCGGCGCCGAGCCCGCGGCCGGCGCCGGTCACGATCGCGACCTGGCCGCCGAGCTCGGGGTCGCCGCTCACCGCTAGCGCTCCCCGGCTCCATCGAGATTGACGCCGTCGAGAGGGGCGCCGGCTTCGGCCGCGCGCAGCGCCACAAGAACCGAGAAGTCACGGTCTCCGTAGCCGTCTGCGCGCACCCGGTCGAAGGTCTGGCGCGCGAGCTCGCCTGCCGCGTGGGGAACGCCGAGCTCCTCGGCGTACTCGCCGACCAGGCGCATGTCCTTCGCCATCAGCCGCACCGCGAAGTGGGCCTCGATGTTGCCCGCCAGGACGGTGCGGGGCATCCACTCCTCGAGGATCCAGCTCGAGCCCGAGCCGCCGCCGATCGCTTCGCGGACCTTGTCGAGGTCGGCGCCGGCCTTGGCCGCCAGCGCCAGGCCCTCGGCGATCCCGAGGACGATCACCGAGCCCATCAGGTTGTTGGCCAGCTTCGCGATCTCGCCGTGGCCAACCGGTCCGACGTGGACCGGCCGCCCGACCGCCTCGAGCAGCGGCCGTGCCCGCTCGAAGCCCTCCTCGCTGCCGCCGACCATGATCCGCAGCGAGCCGTCGCGGGCCGCCACCGGCCCGCCGCTGACCGGCGTGTCGAGCAGCTCGACGCCGCGCGGCGCGAGACGCTCGGCCAGGGATTGCGGCGTCGCCGGGGTGACCGTGCTCGAGAGCAGCACCGCGCTGCCCTCGGTCAGGCCCGCTTCGAGCCCGTCGTCACCCTCGAGCGCTTCCAGCACCTCGGGCGTATCGGGCAGCAGCAGCAGGACGACGTCGGAGCTTTCCGCCAGCTCGCGCGGCGAGGTCGCCGCGGCGACGCCGTGCTCGCTCAGCTCCTCGGCCCGCGCCGGGTCGATGTCGTAGGCCGTGACCGGCAGGCCCTGCGAGGCCAGCCGCTCGGCGATCGCAGCCCCCAGGGTGCCGACGCCGACAACGCCGCAGCGGGTCGCGCCGCTCACGAAGCCGCCCCGGCTGTGCCGACGCCTTTCAGCTGCCGGGCGAACTCGCGGCCGCGCTCCCCAGCGTGGACGGCGAAGGTCCCGAAGGCGTCGACGTCGAGCGCGAAACCGCCTGGGACGACGATCGTCGTGCTCGCCAGCTCGACGATCGCCGGCCCCTCGAGCGCTGCCCCCGGCGCCAGCGCCGAGCCGTCGTAGACCGGGGTCGGCACCAGCCGCCGCTCCTCCGCCGACCAGGCCGGGCGCTCGCCGACCAGCGGCTCGCCGCGCTCACCGATGCCCTCGGGCGCCTCGACCGCCGGCTTGTCGGTACGGCCGACGACGCCGAGCCGCGCCGCCAGCATCTCGATCGCCGCGCCCGGCGAGCTGTGGCCGAAGAGGCGGTCGTGCTGGGCGTGGAAGTCGCGGGCGACAGCCTCGAAGTCGAGCGGCAGCTCGACCGGCACCGTCAGCTCGTGCCACTGGCCGACGTAGCGGAGGTCGAGCGCCGGCCGCAGGGTGCGGCGCTCGCGATCCACTCCCTCGCGGTCGAGCGTCTCCTCGCCACTCGCCTCCATCTCCGCGAACAGCGCCGTCACCGCCTCGCGCTCGCCATCGCCGAGCGGTGCCTTGTGGGCCCGCACGTGGTCGTGCTTGAAATCGGAGAGCAGCATCCCCGCCGCGCAGAAGATCGAGGAGTCGCGCGGTACCAGCAGCGACGGGATCTCGAGCTCGCGGGCGATCGGGGCGGCGTGGAGCGGGCCGGCGCCGCCCGCCACGACCAGCGGGAAGTCGCGCGGATCGAGGCCGCGGCGGACGCTGATGTCGCGGACGCCGGTCGCCATCGTCACGTTGACCAGCTCGTAGACTCCGGCCGCCGCCTCCTCGATGCCGAGCCCGAGCCCCGCCGCGAGCGGCTCGAAGGCTGCGCGCGCCGCGGCGAGGTCGAGCTGCATCCCTCCGTGGGCAAACGACTCCTCGGCCAGGTAGCCGAGGACCAGGTCGGCGTCGGTGACCGTCGGCTCAGTGCCGCCGCGGCCGTAGCAGGCGGGCCCCGGCGCGGCGCCGGCGCTCTGCGGGCCGACGTGCAGCAGGCCCCCCTCGTCGAGCCAGGCGATCGAGCCGCCGCCGGCGCCGATCGTGTGGATGTCGATCGTCGGCAGCGCCAGCCGCCAGCGGTCGACCAAGCCGTCGACCATCAGCAGCGGCTCGCCGTCGCGAACCAGCGCCGCGTCGAAGCTGGTGCCGCCCATATCCACCGTTATGCAGTCGCTGAGGCCGTGCGGAGCCAGCTGCCAGAGGCCGGCGGTCGGCCCCGAGGCGGGGCCGGAGAGGAGCGAGAGCGCAGCCCGCTCGCTGATCTCGGCCGGCGTCGCGACGCCGCCGTTCGACTGCATGATCAGCAGCGTGCCGGCGAAGGAGAGCGCCTCGAGCCGTGCGGTCAGCGCCTCCAGATACTGGGAGATGATCGGCCCGGCGTAGGCGTTCAGCACCGTGGTGCTGGTGCGGTCGTAGTAGCGGACTTGCGAGAGCAGGTCGCTGGAGGCGGTGACGTAGGCGCCGCCGAGGTGCTCTTCGACCAGCTCGCGAGCGCGCCGCTCGTGCGCGGGGTTGGCGGGCGAGTGCATGAAGGAGATCGCCACCGCTTCGACCCCCTCCTCGGCGAAGGCCTTCGCCGCTGCGATCACGTCGTCCTCGGCGAGCGGCGCCAGCTCCTCGCCTTTGTAGTCGACCCGGCCGCCTACCGGCAGCCGCAGGTAGCGCGGCACCAGCGGCTCGGGTGGCCGCAGGGCGTTGTCGTAGGGGTCCTCGCGGGTGCCGTCGCGGAGCGCCAGCGCGTCGCGGAAGCCTGCGGTCGCCAGCAGGCCGGTGCGGGCGCCGCGCCGGGTCAGCACCGCATTGGTGGTGACGGTGGTGCCGTGGACGATCAGCTCCAGCTGCTCGACCAGGCCGGCGAGGTCGAGGTCGAGCCGCGCCGCGATCTCCTCGAGGCCGTTGGCGAAGCCGCGCGAGGGATCGTCGGGCGTCGAGCTCGTCTTGTGGGCGATCCGCACCCCCTCGCCGAGCAGCAGGAAGTCGGTGAAGGTGCCGCCGACGTCGATTCCGACCCGGTAGCTCACGCCCCCACCTCCTTCCGCAGCACCGCGGTGGCCGCGACGTCGACCTCGCGGCCGTCCTCGCTGACGACGACGCCGTAGTCGCTCTCGGCCGCCTCGCGGCTCAGCAGTCCGTCCCGGACCTCGGCGCGGACCAGCTCCGGGTCGCGCCGTCGCGCCTCGCCGTAGCCGCCGCCGCCCCCGCTGATCGACTCGCAGACCGTCCCGACCGGGATCTCCTCGACGATCTCCTTCGAGCCCCAGGCGCGCTCGCTCCCGTCGGGGAAGCGCAGGGTCAGCTCGTTGAGCCCGCCGGGACCGCCGCCGAACAGGCCCGGGGCCGGGTCGGCGCCCTCCGCCGCGACGTCGTCGCCGATCGTCGTCCCCGCCTCGTGCTCGCCGTAGAAGGTCCAGCTCGAGCGGGTCCCGTAGCCGCCGCGCCACTCGCCGTGGCCGGCCGAGCCCGGCAGGTATTCGCAGTAGTGCATCAGGTGCGGGGTCGAGAGCTCGAACATCTCCATGTCGGGGGAGCGCATGCTGCCGGGCGTGCCGGTGAAGCCGAGCGCGTCGTAGCCGTCGGCGCCGCGCATCGCGCCGGGGCCGCCGCGCTGGAAGATCGTCAGCGAGACCGAGGGCTCGCCGGTCCGCGGGTCGACGGCGGAGAGCGCCGTGCAGAGGAACTGGTTCCAGCCGGCGGTGACCCGGTCGGGCAGGGCCTCGGCGAGCGCCCCCATGATTGCCTCCAGCACCTCGTCGCACATCTGGTTGCCGAAGATCGTCGAGGCCGGGAACTCGGGGTCGATCAGCGAGCCTTTGCGGAAGACGGTGCGGATCGGCGCGAAGAGGCCGTGGTTGGCGGGGATCGAGAGGCCGCCGGCGGCGACCAGCATCAGGAAGGTGATCCGGATCGCCCCGACCGCCGAGGCGGCGGGCATGTTGGTGAACCCCGGCGCCTGGTCGTCGGACTCGGAGAAGTCGAAGGTGATGTCGGAGCCGTCGATCGTCACCTCGACCGCGATCCGGTACCGCGCGCTGGGGTCGAGCCCGTCGGACTGCATGAAGCTCTCGCCGCGGTAGACGCCGTCGGGCCAGCGCTCGATCTCGGCCCGGACGCTGCGCTCGGAGGTCTCGATCACGTGGTCCATGTGGGCGTCGAAGACGGCGACGCCGTAGCGGCCGAGCACCTCGTCGAGCCGCCGACGGCCGATCGTGCAGGCGCCGATCATCGCCTTGATGTCCTCGGCGACGATCTCGAGCCGGATGTTGGCGCAGACCAGGTCCCAGACGTCACGGCGCAGCTCCCCGTCGACCATGATCTTCACCGGCGGGATCCGGAACGCCTCCTGCCAGACCTCGCGGGCGCGCGGGTCGTAGCCGCCCGCGGTCATCCCGCCGATGTCGGCGACGTGGCCCTTGCTCGCCGCCCAGGCAACCAGCTCGCCGGCGTGGAAGATCGGCAGGAAGACGCCGACGTCGGCGTTCTGGTTGCCGCCGGTGAAGACGTCGTTGTGGAGGATCACGTCGCCGTCGGCGAGGTCCTCGCCGAAGTACTCGATGATCTGGGCCAGCGGCGGCTGGGCGCCGTTGGCGATGATCGAGGCGTACTCGGTCTGGGCCAGGGTGCGGCCGTCGCGGTCGAAGAGGACGGTGACGAGGTCGCCGATCTCGTTGAAGATCGGCGAGCGCGAAGAGCGCATCAGCACCGTCGCCATCTCGTGGGTGATCGCCTGGACGCGGCGCTGCAGGACCGAGGCGAGGATCGGGTCGACGCTCGCGGGGGCGCCGGGATTGGCGGAACTCATTCGGGTTTAGCTCACTTCCCAGAGGTCGCGGGACAGGTTCGAAAGCGGTGTGGCGCCGCCGTCCTCGACGACGAAGGTGTCGGCCATGTAGCCGATCCCCCGCTGCCCCTCGTCGACGACGAAGGGGTGGAGGGAGAGAACCATGCCGGCGGCGAGCGGCTCGGCCGGCGGCGCGTCGCGGTCCTGGACCACGTCGAGGCCGACCCACGGCTCCTCGATCACGTCCTGGCCGATCCCGTGGCCCGACCAGTAGGCGCAGCTGGTGCCGTGGGCCGCGGCGGCGGCCTCGATCGCCGCCTGGGCGGCGCTCGGCTCGGCACCGGCGGCGAGGGCATCGCCGCCCGCCCGCAGGCCGGCGGCGACCGCGAGGTTGAGGCGCTGCGCCAGCTCGTCGGGGGCGCCGACGACGACCATCCGCGAGAGCTCCATCCAGTAGCCGAGCGGCCCGATTAGCTCGAAGGACAAGGTGTGGACGTCGCCTGCCGCCAGCAGCCGGTCGGCGGGAATGCCGAAGTGGCCGCCGACGGTGCCGTCCTCGCGTTGGCGCCCGTACATCGTCAGGAACAGCAGGTCCTGGCCGCCGGCGGCGAGCGCGGTGCGGGCGACCTCGGCGCCGATCTGGCGCTCGCTGACTCCCTCGCCTGCGACTTCGAGCAGGCGCTCGAAGGCCGCCTCGGCGATTCGCGTCGCCTCGCGGGCGCCCTCAAGCTCGAGCGGATCCTTGGCGGCGCGGACCCGCTCGAAGGCGAGGTTCGCGTCGACGATCTCGGCCGCCGGGAGCGCCGCGCGTACGGCGAGATAGTCCTCGACCTTCATCACCTGGCCGAGGCCGACGACGCCGATCCGGCTCGGGCGTAGCGCGGCCAGCGCCGCCGCCAGCCCGGCGCCGAGGTCGCGGGCGTAGGCGACCTCGATCCCCCAGCGGCCGAGCGGCTGCAGCGCCAGGTTCTCGGGCAGGAGCAGCGAGGGATCGCGGCCGGGCGCTGCGAGCGCGTAGCCGTAGCGGTGGACGAGGTCGAAGTCGCCGACCCAGCGCAGCGTGCCCTTGTGGCCGCGGTAGTCGTTGGCGGCGAGGACGAGGGCGTCGAGCTCCTCGGCCTCGATCAGCTCCTGCAGGCGCTGCCAACGACGGTCGCGCTCGGCCTCGGGCAGGGTGCTGATCTCGGCTCTGTTCATGGCTGGGTCGGGGCCGGCTGAAAGCCGCCCAGCGCCGCCTCGACCCGGGCTGCGGCGAGCAACGCCAGGTCCTCGCGGAAGGGGTTGGCGACGATCTGCACGCCGATCGGCAGGCCGCCTTCCTCGCCGGCCCGGACGACCGCCGCCGGCAGGCCGGCGACCGAGAAGGCCGAGGCGAAGTTGAGCCAGTCGTAGCCGGCGGCGGGCGGGCCCTCGCCGCCTTCGGCCGGAGCCTCGCCGTGGCGCGGCGCTGGCCCCGGGGCGACCGGGCAGACGAGGACGTCCCAGCTGGCGACGAACGCCCGGATCGCGGCGCGCAGCCCGAACAGGCGGCCGAGGGCGTCGAAGGCCTCGTCGGCGGGCGGCGCGGTGGCGGGGAGGAGGTTTTCGACCAGGTCGGCGAAGGCGGCGACGTGGCGGCCGTTGGCGCCGGCAATCGCGCGCTTGATGTGGGTGCCGCCGTCGGCGCCGATCGCTTCGAAGACGAGTTCGGTGGCGGTGGCGAGGTCGGGCGGCTCGACCTCCTCGGCGGCACCGATCGCCGCGGCGGCCTCGCGCACCGCCCGGCGGGTCGCCTCGGTCGGGACGGTCAGCGGGTCGGTCGCGTAGTGGGCGACGCGCAGCTCGAGGTCGGGCGACGCTTCGAGCGGCGGCGGGATCGGCGGTGCGAAGGGGTCGACGCCGTCGGCGCCGCTCATCAGCGGCAGCAGCAGCTCCAGATCCTCGACCCGCCGCGCCATCGGCCCGACGCAGGCGAGGTCGAGCATCCCGGTCGCGCGGGTGCCGGGCCGCAGCCCGGTCTCGGGAACGCGGCCGGCGGTGGCGCGGATCCCGACCGTGCCGCAGTAGTGGCTGGGGAGGCGGATCGAGCAGCCGCCGTCGACCCCGACCCCGACGATCGAGGCGTCGGCCCCGAGCAGCGCCGCCTCGCCGCCGCTCGAGCCGCCGGGGGTGCGCTCGAGGTCCCAGGGGTTGTTGGTGCGACCGAAGCGGGCGTTGTCGGTCTCGGCCGCCGAGGAGGCCTCGGGGACGTTGGTCTTGGCGACGACGACCGCGCCCTGCTCGCGCAGGCGGCGAACCGCGGTGGCGTCGGCGGCGGCCGGGCCGTCGGGCGCGGCGAAGGAGCCGTAGGCGGTCGGCCAGCCGGCGACGTCGAGGGTGTCCTTGACGGTGATCGGCAGCCCCAGCAGCGGTGGCAGGTTGGCGCCGGCGGCGCGGCGGCGGTCGGCCTCCTCGGCCTCGGCCAGCGAGCGCTCCGGGGCAATCGCGACGACGGCGTTGAGCGCGCCGTCGACCGCTTCGATCCGGGCGATCGTGCGCTCGGTCAGCTCGCGTGCCGAGCACTCGCCGGAGTCCAGCGACCGCAGCCAGTCGCGCGCCGAGGGCTCGGCCGCGGTCGCGGCACCGGCCGCCTCCACGCCCTAGCGCTCCGCCCCGGGGGACTTCTCGGCGGCCTCGGTGCTGGCGGGCTCGGCGGGCGTGGCGGGCTCGGCCGGGCGCGCTGGCGCCGGCGGGGTCTTCGGCGCGGCCGCCTCGACCTTGCGCTGATCCTCGCTGCGCTCGTCCTCCTCGTCGCCGGTGACCGCTTTGCCGAAGCCGCGGATCCCGCCGCCGAGGTTCTTGCCCAGCTCCGGCAGCCGGCGGGCGCCGAAGAGGAGCAGGATGACGACGATGACGATGATGATCTCGAGCGGTCCGATGTTCATGGGGTGTCCCTCTCTGCGGTCAGTTCGCCCGCACGCTCGGGCGCGTCCCCAGAGCATGACGGCGTGCTGGCCGGTTCCTACGCTAGCGCGTGTGATCAAACATCACAACCCTCCCTTGGGCCGCATTTCGAGCCACAAAACGTAAGTTATTTTTTGTTTGACAGACCGCTGGCCGGGGCCGATAGTGGCGGCCAGATGGCAGCCCCCAGCGAGCCCGATCAACCCGCGGCGTCACTCCCGCCGACGTCGGTGATCGGCTGGATCGGACTCGGCGAGATGGGCCTGCCGATGGCGGCGAACCTCGTCGCCGCCGGCAACCGGGTGGTCGGCCTCGACCGCGAGCCTTCACGTGTCGAGGCCGCCTCCCGGGCCGGCGTCGAGGCGGCCGGCTCGCTGCCGGCGCTGCTGGCCGCCGAGGTGACGGTGCTGGTGACGATGCTGCGCACCGGGGTCCAGACCGCCGAGCTGCTGCTCGGGCCCGAGGGCGTCGCCGCGACCGCGACCCGGCCGCTCGACGTGGTGATGATGTCGACGATGGACCCGCCGAGCGTCGAGCGCCTCGCCCGCGAGTGCGCCGCGCACGACCTCACCGTGCTCGACGTCCCGGTCAGCGGCGGCGTCCGCGGCGCCGAGGCGGGCAGCCTCTCGATCATGGCCTCCGGCGACCCGGCGGCGCTCGCCCGGGTGCGGCCGGTGCTCGAGCCGCTCGGTGCCCGCGTCCACGTGCTCGGCGAGCAGGCGGGCGCGAGCCAGGCGGCCAAGCTCGCCAACCAGGTGATGATGGCGACGGCGATCGCCGGTACCTACGAGGCGCTCTCGCTGGCTGGCGATTACGGGCTCGAGCCGGAGCCGGTGATCGCCGCGGTCCTTGACGGCACCGGCGCCAGCTGGCCGCTCGCCCACTGGGACTGGATGCGCTCGCTGTGGGAGGAGTACGAGCCGGAAAGCGCGCTCGACATCCTCGACAAGGACATGAAGGCGGTGATCGCCGCGGTCCGCGAGCGGGGCGCCGATCTACCCGTCACCGAGGCGACCTTTGCCCGCCTCACCGGGCTCTGGGAAGGCGCCCGCGCTGCCGCCGCCGAGCGCCGGGCGGCGCAGTGAGATGCGCCCGCAACCGGGGACCGCTTCAGGCCAGCCCGAAGTAGCGGCTGAAGTAGGCGAGGTGGCGGCGCATCGCCTCGCGTGCCGCCCCCGCGTCCGCGGCGGCGACCGCGTCGACGACCTCGTCGAGGTGGGCGAGCATCAGCGGTGGCTCGATCTCCCGCGCCTCCTCGCCGAAGCGACGGAAGGCGGTCGCGGTGGCGCCGACGAAGCCGACCAGCAGCGGGTTGCCGCTCGCCGCGGCGAGCGCCCGGTGGAAGGCGAGGTCGGCGGCCAGCGCCGCCTCGGGGTCGAGCGCGGCCGGGTCGGGGAGCGCTTCGCGCAACGCCGCCAGCTGCTCCGGGGTTCGCTGCTCGGCCGCCTCGGCGGCGCTGCGCAGCTCGAGGTCGTGGCGGACGGCGAACAGCTGCGCGTAGGTCAGCGTCTTCATCCCCAGCGAGAGCGAGATCACTTCGGCGACCGAGCCATCGAGCATCTGCAGCGAGAGCTCCGCCACCCGGTAGCCGCCGCTGCGCCCGCGCGAGGAGGTGAGGACGTGGTCGGCGCGCAGCGTCCGCAGCGCCTCGCGCACGGTCGGCCGGCTGACCCCGTAGAGCTCGGCCATCGCCTGCTCGCTCGGCAGCTTGTCGCCGGGACCGAGCGAGCCGTCGAGAATCGACTCGCGGATGCTGGCGGCGATCTGTTCCGGTGCCGTGCGCACTTGGTGTGCTTTCAGCATGGCGGGAAAGGTAAACCCATTTTCACATGACCTACCTGGCGGGCATCGACGTCGGCGGCACCTTCACCGACTTCGTCGTCGTCGACGAGCGCGACGGCTCCTACTGGGCACACAAGTCGCCGAGCACCCCGCACGATCCGGCCGAGGCGCTGCTGCGCGGCCTCGCTGAGATCGCCGCGCGGCTCGAGCTCGAGCTCGGCGAGTTCCTCGCCGAGCTTTCGGTGATCGTCCACGGCACCACCGTCACCACCAACGCCGTCCTCACCGGCCGCGGCGCCGAGACCGGCCTGCTCACGACCGAGGGCTTCCGCGACGTGCTCGAGATGCGGCGCGGGGTCCGCAGCCGCGAGCACCTCTACGACAACAAGTACACGGCGCCGCCGCCGCTGGTCCCGCGTCGCCGCCGGCTGCCGGTGCCGGAGCGGATCGACGCCGCCGGCGAGGTGCGGCGCGAACTCGACGTCGCGGCGCTGGAGAAGGCGGTCGAGGCGCTGGTCGCCGACGGCTGCGAGGCGCTCGCCGTCTGCTTCATGCACTCCTACGCCAACGACGAGCACGAGCGCCGGGCTCGGGAGGCTGTCGAACGGCTCGCGCCCGACCTCTACCTCTCGGTCTCCTCCGAGGTGCTGCCGCAGGTGCGGCTCACCGACCGCGTCTCGACCACGGTGATGAACTCCTACGTCGGTCCGGTCCTGCGCGGCTACGTCGACTCGCTGGTCGCCGGCCTCGAGCGACTCGGCTTCCCCGGCGTACTGCTGGTGATGCAGTCGAACGGCGGGCTCGCCACCCCCGAGCTGGTCGGCCGGCTGCCGGCGACGACGGTGCTCTCCGGGCCGGCCGGCGGCCCGGTCGCCGGCCTCGCCCACGCCCGCGCCGCCGGCGCCGAGAGCTGCCTGCTGATCGACATGGGCGGGACCAGCTACGACGCCTCGATCGTCAAGGATGGCGAGGTCGAGATCACCCGCGAGGGCGAGATCGACCGCCACCCGATCGCACTGCCGATGACCGACGTGCTGACGATCGGCGCCGGCGGCGGCTCGATCGGCTGGCTCGACGACGGCGGCCTGCTGCGGATGGGACCGCAGAGTGCCGGCGCCGACCCCGGCCCGGTCGCCTACGGCCGCGGCGGCGGCGAACCGACCTGCACCGACGCCAACCTGGTGCTCGGCTACCTCGACCCGGAGTTCTTCCTCGGCGGCCGGATGCGGCTCGACGTCGAGGCGGCGCGGGCGGCGATCGGCGAGCGGATCGCGGCGCCGCTCGGGCTCGGGGTCGAGGCCGCGGCGGCGGCGATGCTCGAGGTGATCACCCTGGCGATGGCGGCCGGGACCAAGGACACGGCGCTGCGGCGAGGCTTCGATCCTCGCGAGCTGCTGCTGATCGGCGCCGGCGGCGCCGGCGGCCTGCACGTCGGTGCGATCGCCGCCGAGCTCGGGGTCGAGCGGGTGGTGGTGCCGCGGATGTCGCCGGTTCTGTGCGCTTTCGGGATGCTCCTGGCGGACCTTCGTCACGACTACGTGCGCAGTTACCACCGCCCCTGGCGCGAGGTCGACCCGGCCGAGGCGGCGGCGCTCCTCGGCGAGCTGGTGGCGAGCGGAATGGAGGCGCTCGAGCAGGAGGGGGTGGCACCGGCGGAGCGCACCGCGGTCGCCACCGCGGAGATGCGCTACCGCGGCCAGCACCACGAGGTCGCTGTCTCCTTCGCGCCCGAGGAGTTGAGCGCCGAGGGTCTGCCGCGGATCGAGGAGGCCTTCCACCGCCGCCACGAGCAGCTCTACGGGTTCGACTCGCGCGAGCGCCTGGTCGAAGTCGTGGCGCTGCGGGTCACCGCCCGCGGCCGCCGCTCGCAGCTGGCGCTGCAGCGCCCTGGCGCCGAGGCGCCGGAGGCACCGCCGGCCCGCGCCGCCCGTCCCGCCTACCTCCCCTCGCGCGGCGAGCTGGCCGAGGTCGCCGTCTTCGACGCCGACCGCCTCGCCCCCGGTCACCGCCTGCATGGGCCGGCGATCCTCGAGGGCGCCAACACCACCGTGCTCGTCCCTGAGGACTTCGACCTCGAGGTCGACCCCTCCGCCAGCTTCGTCCTGACCCGCTCCACCGATGGGCCGATGTCGGGAAACATGGGCACGAAATCGGCCCATCGGCCCCAGGGGGTTGCGTGAGCGACCCGGTCCTCACCTCGATCATCGCCAGCCGGCTGCGCTCGATCGGCGAGCGGATGGGAGTGGTGGTCGAACGCAGCGCCCGCTCGCCGCTCTTGGTCGAGGGGCGCGACTTCTCGGTCGGGATCTACGACGTCGACGGCACCCTGATCGAGCAGACCGAGTACATCCCGGTGCTCGGCTACGCGACTACCCCGGGGATGCGGGCGATCGCCGAGCGCTTCGTCGGCCGGGTCGAGCCCGGCGACGCGATCCTCCACAACGACCCCTACAGCGGCGGCAACCAGCTCTCCGACTGGAAGGTGACGAAGCCGGTCTTCCACGCTGGCGAGCACGTCGCCTGGGTGGTGATCGTCGCCCACCAGGCCGACATCGGCGGCGCCGTCCCCGGCACCTACAACCCGAACGCCACCGACATGTGGCAGGAGGGGCTGCGGATCACGCCGGTGAAGATCATGGAGCGCGGCGAGCGCCGCGCCGACGTCTGGGAGCTGATCTTCGGCAACGTCCGCCTCGACGTCGTCGCCGACGACGTCACCGCGATGATCGGCGCCTGCACGGTCGGCGAGCGCGAGCTCTCGGCCCTGCTCGAGACCTACGGGACCGAGCGCTTCCGCGCCGCCGTCGCCTCCCTGCTCGACGCCGCCGAGCGCTCCGCCGCGGCCGCGATCGAGCGGATCGCCGACGGCGAGTACAAGGCTGAACTAACGGTCCACGACGACGGGATCGATCACGACGGCGCCTGGACGATCCGCCTCGCCGTCGGGGTCAGCGGCGATCGGATCGTTTTCGACTTCGCCGGCACCGACGACCAGGCGCGCGGCTACATCAACACGCCGCGGGCGGTGACGATCTCGGCGGTGATGATCGCCTTCTTCATGATCGCCGAGGGCGAGCTGCCCCACAACGACGGGGTGATGCGGCGGATCGAGGTGCTGACCCCGAGTGGCTGCCTGGTCAACCCCGAGTTCCCGGCGCCGACCTGCTTCGGCAACCACGTCGCCGACCAGCTGGCGGCGGTGATCATGCTGGCGCTGGCGCCCGCCGTCCCCGGCCGCGTCACCGCCGGTTGGAACGCGCTGCTGGCGACCACGGTCAACGGCGTCGACCCGCGCAGCGGCGAGCCTTACGTCGACATCCTGCTCAACGCCTGCAAGGGAGGGGGCGGCGGGACCGAGGGCGCCGACGGCTACGACCACATCGGCCTGATCGGCTCCGGAGGTGCGATCGCCGCCCAGGACCCGGAGATGTTCGAGCTCGTCAACCCGCACCTGCTGCACCGCTTCGAGTACATGCCCGACTCGGCCGGTGCAGGCCAGTGGCGCGGCGGGCTCGGGGTCGTCACCGAGCTCGAGTTCCTCGACGACGGCGCCGAGGCGAGCATCTTCGGCGACGGCGACCTGCCCGAGACCGCCGCCTTCGGCCTCTTCGGCGGCGGCCCCGGGTCGATCAACGAGGTCAGCTTCACCTACCCCGACGGCTCCACCCACGCTCCCCACCTCAAGGACCTCGTCTCGAACATCCCGCGCGGCACGGTCTACCGGCAGGTCGCGGGCGGCGGCGGTGGCTTCGGCGACCCGAGCCAGCGACCCCGCGAGCGGGTGCGCGAGGACCTCGGCAACGGCGTCATCTCTGAGCAGGCTGCCGGTGAGCTCTACGGGCTCGGCGAGGAGGACAACGCCTAGGCGGAATTTCGTGGCAAAGATATCGAATTCGTGATATCTCTGATCAAAGCTGAATATCCGCTGGGACGAACTTTGGGAGGTTCGTATGTGGAATCGACTCCGCTTGCTGGGACTCGCGGTGCTCTGTCTGTCGGCCGTGTTGGCGCTCTCCGCCTGCGGTGGCGGTGACGACACGACCTCCGGCGGAACGAGTGCGGAAACCACGGAAGCCGAATCCGAAGCCGAATCCGAAGCCGGCGGCGAAGAAGCGGGCGGCGGCGAAGAAGCCGCGGCGGAAATCCCGCCCTTCGAAAGCGTCGAAGAAGAAGCGGCCGAAAGCTACCCGGAACCGAAACCGGGCAAATTCTCCCTCGCCTACATGAATCCCGCGGCGGGCAACGAGTTCCTCAAGACCCTCGGCACCGCGATGAAGCTCGAGGTCGAAAAACTCGGCGGCACCTACAGCGAAGTCGCCGCCAAGGGCGACCCCAACGAACAGGTCAGCCAGATGGACCAGCTGCTCGCCCAGGGGGTCGAAGGCATCGCCGTCTTCGCGCTCGACCCCGGCGCCCTCGCCCCTGAGGTCGAAAAGGCCAAGAAGCAGGGCGTGAAACTGGTGACGATCGACCTCAACCTGCAGGAAACCGGGCTCAAAGGCCTGGCCGGCTATGAAAGCCAGGTCTGGCAGCGGCGCGACTACGCCGCCTACCTGACCGCCAAATACATGGCCGAACACCTCGAACCGGGGGCCGAAACGGGGACGATCGAATTCGCGATCAAAGTCCCGTCGATCGTCTTCAGCATCGAACGCGACGTCTACTGGGCGGAAAAAATGGGCCTCAAAAACGTCGGTTCGTCCGCCAACAAGACCGACGACATCGCCGGCGGCGAACCGGCGATGACCGAGCTGCTGAACCAGCACCCCGACATCAAGGGCGTGATGGCCTACAACGACCCCTCGGCGATCGGCGCCTACGCCGCGGCCCGCTCGGCGGGGGTCACCGACATCATCTTCGGCGGCGAGAACGGCGGCTCAGAAGCGTTCTCGGCGATCGAAGGCGGGCGCCAGTCCTTCTCGATCAAGCTCGACGTGCCGAGCATGGGGAAGGGCTTCGCCTGGGGCCTCTACGACCTGCTGCAGGGGACCAAAGTGCCGCCGACGGTGATCGCCGGCGAACCGGTCCTGATCGACGAAGAAAACGTCGAAGAAGTGCCGGAATGGGACGAAACGCTGGAAGAAGAATACGGCAGCAGTGAATGACGGGGACTGAATCCGGTGACTGACGAAGGCGGTATCCAGGAGTCGCCGATGGTGGACGTCGGCGCGATCGAGGAGGTCGCGCCGGGCGTCCACGTGATCCCCGACAAGCGGGTCGAGTTCGTCCCCAACGTCGGAATCGTCGAGGGCGAGCGGGCGGTGTTGGCGATCGACACCGCGATGGGCCACGTCAACGGCCGGTCGATCCTCGACGCCGCGACGCGGGTGGCCGGTGAGCGCAAGCTGTTCCTCACCACCACCCACTTCCACCCCGAGCACGCCTTCGGCGCAAAGCCGTTCGAGAACGGTGTCACTTACGTGATCAACGAGAGCCAGGCCGAGGAGCTGGCCGACAAGGGTCCCGAATACGTCGAGATGTTCAGCACCTTCGGCCCCGGCCTGGCGCAGCTGCTCGCCGATGTCGAGCTGATCCCGCCCGACCTCACCTACGAGGGTCAGCTGCGGATCAACCTCGGCGGCAGGGTCGTCGAGCTGCTCGACATCGGCCCTGCCCACACCCGCGGCGACCAGCTGATCTGGCTGCCGGAGGAGCGGATCGTCTTTGCCGGCGACCTGATCGAGAACGCCTTCTTCCCGATCCTCCCCGACCCCGACGCCAACGGGGTCTGGTGGCTGGAAGCACTCGACCAGATCGCCGCGCTCGGGCCGGCGACGGTGGTCGGCGGCCACGGCGCGGTCGGCGGCCCGGAGCTGATCGACGCCTTCCGCGAGTACCTCGAGCGGGTCCGCGACCGCAACGCCGAGCTCGAAGCCGCCGGCACCGAGGCGGGGGAGATCGTGACCACGATCGAAGCCGAGGTGCTCGCGAGCTACGAGGGGTGGGGCAATGAGGTGTGGATCAAGAGCGCGGTCGAGAGCTTCCAGGGCGGGGCGCCGGCCTAGGGCCAACTGAGCGGTGGCGGGGGCCGTCCTACAAGCGCGCGGGATCGAGAAGAGCTACGGCCCGGTAAAGGCGCTGCGCGCGGTCGACTTCACCCTGCGCGGCGGTGAGATCCACGGCCTGGTCGGCGAGAACGGCTCCGGCAAGTCGACCCTGCTGAAGGTGCTCGCCGGCCAGCTGACGGCCGACGCCGGCAGCGTTTTCCTCGACGACCGAGCGGTCCGCTTCACCGACCCCGCCGACGCGATGGCGGCAGGGATCGCGACCGTCACCCAGGAGACGACGCTGGTCCCCGACCTCTCGGTCGCCGAGAACATCCTGCTCGGGCCGCGCAAGCCGCGGCGCTGGTGGGGGATCGACTGGCGTCGGACGCGGCAGCGGGCGCAGGAGATGCTGGCGCGGCTCGATCTCGAGATCGACCCCGGAGTGCCGGCCGGTTCGCTGCGGCCCGAACAGCAGCAGATGGTCGAGATCACGCGGGCGCTCTCGATGGACGCGCGGGTGGTGATCCTCGACGAGCCGACCAGCTCGCTGCCCGACGACCAGGTCGCCAACCTCTTCGAGGTGGTGCGGGCGCTGCGCGACCAGGGGGTGGCGGTGGCCTTCGTCTCGCACCGCTTCAACGAGATCTTCGACCTGGTCGACCACGTCTCGGTGCTACGCGACGGCGAGATGGTCGGCGGCGGCCCGGTCGGCGAGTACGACCGCGCGCGGCTGGTCCACCAGATGATCGGCCGCGAGCTGGAGGAGCTGAGCTTCGAGCAGCGGCCCGCACAGGACCGCGACCCGGTGCTGCGGGTCCGCGGCTTCACCCTGACGGGGCGGATCCACGGCGTCGACCTCTCGGTCGAGCGCGGTCAGGTGGTCGGCCTGGCCGGGCTGGTCGGCTCGGGCCGCAGCACCCTGCTCGACGGGCTGTTCGGGCTCGAGCCGGAAGCGCTGGGGAGCGTCGAAGTCGACGGCGCCGCCGGGGTTGCAGCGAGTCCGGTGGCGGCGATGCGGCGCGGCTTCGGCTACGTCCCGGCCGACCGCAAGCGGCTCGGCGCGGTGATGGACATGTCGGTGCGCGAGAACCTGATGATGGCGCGGACCGCG
>Ga0068862_100001858_pt1 | contig 19137 bp, 19 predicted proteins | sample KBSSwiS52_FD_66598 | JGI IMG/M metagenome (GOLD analysis project Ga0068862, IMG submission 66598) | Switchgrass rhizosphere microbial communities from Kellogg Biological Station, Michigan, USA - KBS Switchgrass S5-2 | ecosystem: Host-associated > Plants > Roots > Rhizosphere > Soil ... | reverse complement strand
ACCGGCGCAGCCGGCGTCCCACCCGGGCTGCCCTTCTCTTTGGTTACTTTCTCTTGGGCAAGCAAGAGAAAGTGACCCGCTCGCAGGATGCGAGTGGAAAACACAGGGACGTGAGTCGGTTATCGCGTAAGCGCGCAAGACACAAGCAACAGCACATGGATCCCGGCTTCCGCCGGGATGACAAGTGGGAGTGGATCCCGGCTTTCGCCGGGATGACGGAGTCAGATTCTCAGCGAAGTTGCGCGCGCTATCGCGTGCCTTACTGCTCAAACCCACTAGCAAAAATCGCATCCGGTTGAATCGGCGTCAGCACGAAACTCGCGACGCTGTCATCGGGAAGTCGCCCCGTGCCGACGATGACGCCCGAGGCATTGATGGCAACCGCGTTGGCGAATCGCGTGAAGTCCGCCGTGTCGTCGACGACCAAGAAAAGATCGTAGGCGACGCCGTCGCGATATACCCAGGCCTGCAGGCCCGGCACGGGTCCGTTCGCAGTGCCGATGCCCGCGGTGCCGACGATGACGCCGGCGTTGTTGATTGCGATCGCACTGCCGTTTTCCTGATCGAGCGTCGCGCCGGCGATTTCGCTGTAGGAGCCGCCGGTGCCGAACACGACCGGAACGAGATTCGGCGAGCTCACCGCGAGCCCGAGGCCGACGGCGACGCCGGCGTCGTTGACGCCGACCGCGTTGGTCGGGTTCTCGTCGGACGCTCCGCCCATGCCGACGACGGCGGGCGTGCCGACTTCGCCGATCGTCGCGTGCAGATTCGACACGTGCTGGTTCCAGTAGCCGATCAGCGTTCCGGACGTGTTGATCGCCGACCAGCGCGCCTGCTGGTCCTCGACGTTCGGATCCTGGATGCCGTAGTCGACGAGACCGGTCTCCTCGCTCCAGACGAACGCGCGGCTCGGCGTGCCGAAGCCGCCGGCGACGAAGCCGGCATCGTTGATGTCGTTGGGGCGCACGCCCGCGCCGGAATCATCGTTCAACACCGTGAACTGATCCGGCGTCGTCGCGTCCCAGAGGAGTCCCTGAGTCGGCACGACGAAATCGTCGGACGAGCCGACGATCTGTCCGCTGTTGTTGATCGCGTACGCGATGCCGCTGACTTCCGTGCCGTCGGGGCGCGCGAGCTCGTGCAGGCCGTTGGCATCCCACAGCGCCGGGTGGCGTACGAAATCCTGATCGGAATAGCTGCCGACGATCTGGCCGGCGTCGTTGATGTCTTCGACCGTGACTCCGGTCGCGTCGGGTGCGGACAGGACGGTCAGGTGGTAGAGCGGTCCGGCGCCGGCTTGGGCCGGAATCCAGGCGAGGGCGAGAGCGGCGGCGAGCGTCGTGGCGGTGGAGCGGATCGTCATCGTGGGTGCCTTGCGGTGAGGGCCGGCCGGTGGAGCCAGGCTAAGCGTCTGAGCCTCGCCCAGGTACGCGCGGGGCGCATGTATGAACGGTGTAGCGCTCGTATTGCGGCGGTTTCGCAGGCCCGATCGAGGTCATCGCGGCGTGGCGGCGACGTCCGTCAGCATGCGCTCGCCGGCAAGGCGGTGAGCGCGTTCGAGCGCGGCATCCGCCGCCGCCGTCTTCTTGAGCGCTGCATAGACCAGCGCCTCCGCCGCCGCGGCGCGTGCATCGCGATCGGCCCACGGCGCGATGCGACCGTTGATCGAGGCGGCCTCGTCCAAGCGTCCGGCCGCGATCAGGCTGCGTATGTAGGGAAGTCCGACCGCGACCAGATCGTCCGGCACCGCGCGCCGCGACGCGATCTGCATCGCCGCTGCATAGCCTTGCAGCGCCAGGTCGCGATGTCCTTCGGCCGCGGCCTGGTCGGCCGTCGCGAGCGCAAGCTGGACGGCGACCGCGTCGTCGCTCGCCGCCGCGCTGCCTTGCATCGCGGCGATCTTTTCCGCGGCGGCCGTAGTCTGGCCGCTGCATTGAAGCGCGTGGACGAGACTGCGCCAGGTCTTCGCGCGCTCGGCGGCGGTGATGCGTTCGGTCGTCGTTGCGGCCGCGGCCGTCGAGAGCTCGACGGCCTTGGCGCAATCGCCGCGCGCGAGCGCGAGCTCGGCCGCGAGCCCGTTCGCCTGCGCGCGCACGATCGCGTCCTGCTCGCGATCGCTCGCATCCGCGATGCGCGCGAGGAGAGTGTCGGCGTCCGCGAGCCGGCCCGCGCCGGTCAGCGCCTGCGCGCGAGCGAGCACCAGCTCCCAGCGCTGGCGCTGATTGCCGGTGTCGAGCGATTCGAAGCGATCGCTCGCGGCCAGCGCCGCGGGATAGTCGAGCACCGCCAGATCAGCATCGACGATCGCGATCCGCGTCGCGGCCAGCGCGTCTTCGGCCGCAAGCTGCTCGAAGCGCTTGCTCGCGCTCAAGAGAATCGGCAGCGCGCTCGCCGGCTGGCCGCGCTGCAGCGCGTTCATGCCGAGGTTGAGATCGACCGCGGCGACGCCGAAGGCATCGTTGCTCATGTCGAGCAACGTACGCGCGCGACCGTAGTCGGCAGCGGCCCGCTCGAGCTGCATGCGCTGGCTCGCGACGCCACCGCTGCCGATATACGACTTCGCCAGCACGTTGGCATCGCCGCCGTCCGCGACGAGGCGGATCGCTTCGGCGTAGGCCCTGTCCGCATCGTCGATGCGTCCGAGCCGGAAGTACGCGGCGCCGAGCGTATTCAACGCGCGCGCCCGAAGCGCCGGCGCGGCGCTGGCCGGGAGATTCGCAAGCACCGTCTCGACCTGACGTCGCGACGTATCGTAATTGCCGGCGAAGAACTCGACCTTCGCTTCGCTGAGCGCAATCTCCGGCGTCGCCTGCAATGCCGGCGGCGCCGCCCGCACGAGGCTGCGCGCCACGTCGAGCTGTCCCGACAGCACGGCCGCGCTGACGCGCTGGCGCAAGGTCTCCTGGGCCAGCGAAGCGTCGTCGTCATCGCTCGGCGGCGTTCGCCCGAGCTTGATCAGAAGCTCGTCGGCGGCGTTCCGACCGGCTTTCATCGGATCGCCCGCGCGCACTTCGACGCGCAGAGTTCTTTCCCCGCTCTGCGCTTCGAGGCGTACATCCCATTCTTCGCGCGCGAACGTCGCGGTGGGCTGCACGACGAGCGTCGCAGGCCATGCCGCTGCCTCTCTTTCGTTCGCTCGCGCGTTGACGAGCGCGACGACGGTTTCGCTCGGCGCTGTGGCGATGCCGCCGCGGCGCAGCCGAGTCGCCACGAGATCCATCAGGCCGAGCCGAACCCAGCCCGCATCGGTCGGCGCGTCGATCGAGGCCGGGATGACGATGGCCGGCAACGGCGTTGCGCCGGTCTCGCGAACTTCGCGATGCGATGACCGGTTCCATGCGAACGTCGCGAGAGCGATGGCGACCGCCGCCACCGCCGCGACAGCGAAAAAGAATCGCGAGCGTCGCGGCGTATCGCGCTTGGGTTCGGCCAATACGGATTCCGCCGCGTCGACGCCACGCGCCGACACCGTGCCGTCCACCGCTTCTTCGCTCGTCCCCTCCAGCACCCATCGATAACCCAGGCGCGGCACCGTGCGGATCATGCGCTGCTCGCTGCCGGTGTCGCCGAGCACGCGGCGCAGGCGCATGATCGAGTGCGTGAGAGAGACTTCGCTGACGTCGACACGACCCCACACCGCCGCCGCAAGCTCGTCGCGTCCGACCGGACGATCGCGATGCTGGATCAGGTAGATCAGACAGTCGATCGTGCTGAGCGGCAGGCCGATGCGTTGCTCGTCCTCGATGAGCTCGCGCGCCTGCGGATCGAGCCGGAAATGGCCGAACCGGAATACCGTATTGCCCATGCCGACAGCGTAACCGGATTCGGCGCGCGGCGCGGCGATTCACGCCGAATCGGCGCCGTATCGCATAATCGCGAGGCTTTCGAGCCCGCCTGAATCATGACGCCGAGCGACGATCATCCGAACGACGACACGTGGAAATCGCTGATTCCGCACCGCGGCGCGATGTGCCTGCTCGACCGCGTGATCGCGTGGGACAGCGCGCGCATTCACGCGCAAAGCGAATCGCACCGGCGCGCCGATCATCCGTTGCGCAGCGACGGCAAGCTGCGCGCCGTGCATCTCGCCGAGTACGGCGCGCAGGCGATGGCGGTGCACGGCGGATTGCTCGCGCGCGCATCGGGCGGCGTCGCGGCGCCGGGATTTCTGGTTTCGCTGCGCGGCGTCGAGCTCGGTGTGGCGCGCATCGACGATCTCGCGGGATCGCTGGAGGTGTATGCGGAGCATCTACTCGGCAACGAAAGCGGATGGCAATACGAATTCCGCATCGAGCATGACGCGCGCGTAATAGCGCGCGGTCGCGCGGCGGTGCTCGTCGCGAGCTGAGCGGCGCGAATTTTTCAGGCGAGCGTCGCGAACGCACGCACCGGAAACGTGCCGAGCCCGCGCACTTTCGGCGGCACCGCCGAAAAGCGGAAACCCGAAGAAGGCAGTCGATCGAGCGCGCACAGATGCTCGACGATCGGAATGCCTGCGCCGAGCAAGGTCGTATGCACCGGTCGATGGCCGCCGGTGGTGTCGTCGATGTTGAGCGAATCGATGCCGACCAGGCGCGCGCCGGCATTGCGCAGATAATCCGCCGCGTCGGCGGTCAGGAACGGATGATTTTCAAAGTAGCGATCGGTGCGCCAGTGCGCCGACCAGCCGGTGTGTACGAGCACGGCCTTGCCGCGGACGTCGACGGCCGCGAAGGCGCTGCGTGGAATCTCGCGGCCGCGCATGCCGTCGAGGTGAACGACGACGCCGTCGAGCGAAGCGATTTCTGCGAGATCGAAATCGGCGATGTCGGCGCCGTTTTCGTAGCGATGGAAGGGACTATCGATGTAGGTGCCCGTGTTCGCGACCATCGTGATCTTGCCGATCTGGAATTCCGTTCCTGATGCGTATTGTTCGCGCGATTCCGCGCGGCTCAGGTGATCGCAGATCAGCGGCGCCGGCAAGCCTCGATACGTGATCATGCCGTCCTCGATCGTGTGGCTGAGATCGATGAGGCGCGCGCTTTCGCCGGTCACAGCCAGCGGCGCCGCAGTGCGCTTGTGACGCTCGGCGAGGATGGTCTTGTTGCGGATGCGCACTGCGCCGACCATCAAGAGACGCAGATCGCGCACGATGAAATCGGCGAGATCCTTGTCGGAAATGTCGTCGCCGTCGATATCGAGCCGGAACGCCTGGCCCTGGATGCCGCCGCCATTGGAGAAGTCGATCTCGAAATCGAATTGCACGCGCTTGTCGTTGCTCATGAGATCTCGCGTGCCGCGTGCGGCGGCGTTGCGTACGAGCGGCTCCAGGCGCGGCGGAGCTGGCGCGCGGACGCGAATCCGCTGCGCTCCGCGACGCGTTCCATGTCGAGCCGCGTGTTGCCGAGGAGCTCGCGCGCGAGCGACACGCGCAGCCGGTTGATGTAGTCGGGAAGACTCATGCCCGCGTGCTCGTTGAAGAGGCGTGACAGGTGCCGCGGACTCGTGCTCGCGATCTTCGCCAGCGTACCGAGCGTCCATGTGCGTGCGGGATTCGCCGCGACGGCGTCCTGCGCGCTGTGCACGGCAGGATGGATGTGATTGCGACCTTCGAGCCACGGCGAGAGCTGCGGATCGCTGCCGCTGCGGCGCAGGTACACCACCAGATGCCGCGCGACCGCGAGCGCAACCGCCGGTCCGCACCATTGCGCGACCAGGTGCAGCATCAGATCGGTGCCGGCCGTGACGCCGGCGCTGCTGTAGCGATTGCCGTCTTCGACATAGAGCCGATTCTCGAGCACGTTCGCGCGCGGCGCGAGCTCGGCGAGCTCGGCGCAGGACGTGAAATGCGTCGTGCAGTCGCGTCCGTCAAGGAGGCCCGCGCGTGCGGCGCGGAGCGCGCCGGTGCAGATCGATACGACGGTGTGATGCGGTTGCACGCGTGTGCGCAGCCACGAGACGATCGCCGCTTCGTCGCGTTCAATCTGCGCCTCGGGCGGCGACGCGGCGAAATCGAGCGTGTCGACGCTGCCGGGCAGCACGAGCATCGTATCGTGCGGCAACGTATCGGGCAGCGGGTCGACGTTGGCGAGATCCAGGCCGATCGAGCTCGTCAGCGACGCACGAGGGCTCGCATAGCGCACGTCGAAGCGGATCGCGTGCTGCTCGATGTTCGCGCGACGCAAGACTTCCATCGGCCCTGCGATATCGAGCAGCAGCACGCGCGGCGGCAGGACCGCCAGCACCGGGATCCGGCGCGCAGCCGCCGTCTTCACGCAGCGACCTTCGCGTTCGGGCCGGCGAGCGCGTCGTCGACGCCGACGATGCGTGCGAAGCGATCGGCCAGCACGAGCTCGGTGCGCGCCTTGATCTCGCCCGCGCTCCAGCGGCGTCCGTCGCTGCCGGTCATCGCGAATGTCAGCGTCGCTTCGCTGACGAAGTCGACGTCGAAGCCACTGTCGGAGGCATGCCGCGTCGTCGTCTCGCAACACTGCTCGGTGCGAATGCCCGAAATAATCAGGCGGCGGATACCGCGCTCGGTCAACCACACCGGAAGACCGCTGCCGACGAGCGCGCTGTGGCGGCGCTTGTGGAATACGGCGTCGGGCTCGATGGCGATCGGCGACAGCGTCTGCACGTGGCCGCTCGCCAGCGAGAACGCGCCATCGTCCTCGACATGGAAGATCTGCACGATCGGAATCCGGCGCGCCTTGGCGCCGTCGATCAGGGCCTGCAGCCGGTCAAAAAAAGCCGGTGTGTGGTCGGCGCTCCAATAGGGGCGATGGCGGAACGATTCCTGGACGTCGATGACGATCAATGCGGTGTCGGAGGCTTGCATGACAGCTCTCGTATGGCTGAGGATGCGCTATCGTAAGCTCGTCGATTTTTCCCGGCGAGCCCGTCCGGTGACATGAAGCGGACAAAAAAAGCCAAGATAGCAATAGCCGATGAGAGGTCGAAACCGTGCGCCGCACGCCCTCTCGCCTTTGCGCGCGACGGTGCGCAGCGGTTCGACGGCGCCGCCGCGATCGTACTCGAGCAGATCGCGGCAGTCTTGGCGTGCGCCCCGACGGGCCGCGCAGGCGTGCGCATTTTCGGCGTCGAAGCGCTGCGGCGTTTCCTGGAGCCCGAAGGGGTCATCGGCGCCGTCGCCGTCGGCGCTCTCGGTCCGAGTTGCCGTGCCGTGCGCGCGATCTTGTTCGATAAGACGGCGGCGACAAACTGGTCGCTAGGCTGGCACCAGGATCGTACGATCGCGGTCGCCGCGCGGGTCGACGTCGAAGGCTTCGGTCCTTGGACGATCAAGGACGGCGTGCATCACGTCGCTCCGCCTTTCGATTGCCTCTCGAAGATGGTGACTTTGCGCGTACATCTGGACGATGTTCCGGCCACCCATGCACCACTGCTGGTCGCGCCCGGCTCGCATCGTCTGGGGCGTGTGCCCGTCGATCGCATCGAAAACGCCGTCCGCACCTGCGGGATTTATGCGTGTCTTGCGCAGGCGGGGGACATCTGGCTTTACGCCACGCCAATCCTGCATGCGTCCGAGGCCACGGTACTTCCCACGTCTCGACGCGTGCTCCAGATCGACTATGCCGCTTACGCTCTTCCGGGCGGCTTGGAGTGGCTGGGCGTCTAGACGGCTTTCGGACATGCCAGCGGCGGCATCGCCGTCGCGTCGCGAAGCGCTACACGATCACATGCGGCACGAAGCGCGAGCTGTCGCGCGTGATCAGCGATTCGTCTTCGCGCACGCCGATACCAGCGGCGCGATCGCCAATGACCCAGCTGCCGATGAGCGGATAGCCGCCTTCAAATTTGGGCAGCAGATGCGTTTCCTGGCGGATGTACGGCGCGTCGGTATAGGGGCCGTCGGAGGCGAGGCGCTCGCCATCGGCGAGACGTAGTTCGATGTTGGCGCCTTCGCGCGAGAAAAGAGGTTTGCGCGTCCAGCCGGCCGGCAATGCGGCCGAAGGCGCATCGTCGAAGAACGCGGGCAGCAGATTGGGATGGCCGGCATGCCGTTCCCACAGGAGCGGCAGCGCACCCTTGTTGCTGAGGATCGATTTCCACGGCGGCTCGATCAGCACCGTGCGCGAATCGGGAAGTTCCGGACCGAACGTTTCGCGGAACATGAACTCGAGCGGGTACAGCTTGAACAGCGCGCCGATCACGTTGTCGTCGGTGTCGGTGTAGCGGCCGTCGGCGCCAAGGCCGATGTCTTCGATCGCGATGGTGCGCGTATCCAGGCCCGCCTGTTCCGCGCAATCGCGCACGTACGCGATCGTGCCCTGGTCTTCTTCCGAATCGCGCACGGCCGCGAAATAGAGCGGGCGCGGCAGGCGCGGCGCGATCGTCGCCAGCGCTTCGATCAACGCTTCCTGGATGGCGTTGTACTGGTCGGCATCGCGCGGCAGGAGGCCGCGCGTTTTCTGCTCTTCCAGCCACGTCCACTGGAAGAACGCGGCTTCGTAAAGCGACGTCGGCGTGTCGTAGTTGAGCTCGTAGAGTTTCGCCGGACCCTTGCCGTCGTAGGCGAAGTCCATGCGACCGTAGAGATGCGGCGAGGCTTCGCGCCAGCTGCGTGCGATCCATTCCCAATACGCTTCGGGGATGTCGAGCTTGCGCAATAGGGATTCGTCGCGCACGACCTCGGCGACAAGATCCATCGCCATCTCGTGCAGCTCGCCGGTCGGCGCTTCGATGTCGCGCTCGATTTCTTCGAGCGTGAACGCGTAGTACGCGCTCTCGTCCCAGTAGCGCGCGCCGTCGATCGTGTGGAAGCGAAAACCGAGGCGCTCGGCGCTCTCGCGCCAGTCGGGACGCTCGGCGATGGCGATGCGGCGCATGCTCAGCCGCCTCGCGAGCTTCCGCCCCAGCCGCTGCGCGCGGCGGACATCGATCCGAAACCCGAACGTGCTTTGGTGACCGCGCGGTTCGGCGGGATATCGATCGGGCGCAAGTGTGCGCCGGCCGTCGAGGTTCCGGGCTTCGACCACGTCGGGTCGCGATACGACTCGACGTATTGACCGGCGCGCGAGCGATAGATCGGCGACGAATCCAGATACGCCGCCGGACGATTCGGCGCGAGAATCTGCGAGAGCATGAATCCCGCCATCAGCGGCATCCAGATGCTGCCGCCTTCGTGCGTGCGCTCGGAGCAAAGCTCGCCGAATTCGGCGATGCATTCTTCCTTGGTTTTGTAGTGCGGCGCATTCGGCGCGTTCGCGGCCGACTCTGCGGTCTGCGAGGCGCGCTGGCAGGTTTCGGCCGTGTTGCCGTCGCGCACGCAGGCATCGACGCTGGTGTAGAAGCCCTGCTTGTTGACGGGCTCGGGCGCGTTGTCGCACGCGGTCAGAAGCCACGGCGTCTGCGCCATGACCAGAAGCGCGAGTTGACGGGAACGTTTCATAGGGAGCCCTCCTCGGAGCTCGACCGCTGGAAGTTTCAACTCTGGTACGTCATGCAGGCGGCGTTGAGCAGGCCGACGCCGACCGCAAGCGCGGCGGAGAAGATCGCTGCCGCTTTCTCGTCGCGCTCGATGCGTGCCGGAAGATCCTTGAGCAAAAGCCGCGCGGCGAAGAAGACCAGAATCTGCACGATCAGGGCGACGACGCCCCACACCGCGCAGTCGACGAGGTCCACCGAATGCGCGATCGCCGAGGCGAGCGGAATCGCAAACCCTAGGAACGATCCTGCGAACGACGTGGCTGCGGACACGTTGTTGGCGCGGATCAGCGCGAATTCCTTGTGCGGCGTCGCCCACACGTAGACGACGCAAAACGCGAGCGCCAGCGCGATCGCGAGCGCGAAATATTCGAGAAATGCCGGCAACAGGGCGAGCGAAGGGGCGATGTCTTGCATGGACGGAGCTCCGGATGAGGAGGGTTGATCTCGAATCAGGTGATTTCGAAATCGGCGCGCGTCAGCGGCACGCCGAGCGCGTAGCTGATGCAGTACGTGTTCGGCCCCGAATCTTCGGCGGCGATAAGCAGCAGCTCGTTGCGCTCGGCGGCATCGACGCTGCGCTCGTACAACATCGAATAGAGCGTCAAGTCGTAATCCATCGTGCGGGCGTCGTGCTTGTAGACCTTCTCGTCGAACACGACCGGCGGCGTCCAGCGCACGTCGGGACCTTCGCCCCAGACACGCTGGTAGGTGTTGCCGCCGAAGGCGAATGTGCTCGCACCGAGCAGCGAGCCTTCTTCGACCCACGCGCGGAATGCCGCCTGATCGGTCGGATTCGTCGAGTCGACGTAGACGAACAAGGTCGTGTCGCCGACGCTGCCGTTGGTCGATGCGATCTGCAGGAACGCATCGTCGGTGAGATAAAGACGATGCAGCAGCGCACCGTCGCCAAGATCGATCGTGCCAACGGCTTCGATGATCTGCGGTCCTTCCGGACACGCAAAGCCGTACGCATCGCCGGCGAGCCGGAATGAAAGCGCGTCGATCGTGACCGCGCCCTTGATGCGTGCGCCGAGCGGGAACGATGCTTCGCTTGGCTCGGCATCGCTGCCGCGCAGGGAATCGAGCCAGCTCACGAGCGAACCTGGCTCCGTTCGGTTTGCGGCAGCGCCGCGGGTGATGAGTCCGGCGCATCGAGCTGCGCGGGCGGCACCTGCGTCACCGTGGTTTTCTGGAAGCGCGCGAGCACGTCGTCGGCGGACACTTGTCCTTGCACGACGCCCGCCGCGGCGAGACGACGTTGCAAGTCGCCGTCGCCTTCGGAATCGGACAGCGCGTTCGCGGCTTCGATCTGCGCCGCGGCTTCGGCCTGGCGCGTCTTGACCCGCTCGAGCGAATCGAGCGCGGTGCGGAGTTTCGTGTTCTGCCCGCTGTTGCGCGCGGCGATCGCGGACTGCGCGCGCAGCACGCTTTCGTTGGCTTTCACCTGATCGACCTGCTGCTGCAGGCTCTCGATGCGCTTGTCGGCCGTCTTGATCGAGCCGTGCAGCTTGGCGACCGTGCCTTCGAGCGAAGCGAGCGAGGTTTCCTCGCCGGAGATTTCGCCTTCCAGCGATGCGACCTTGGCCGCGACTTCGCGCGCGAGATCCTGGTCGCCCTGGCCGAGCAGGCGCCCGATGTGGCTTTCGTATTCGGATTTCTTGGCGCGCTTGGCGTCGAGCTTGTCGCTCGCGATCTTCTGCTGCGCCATCATGCGCGTCAGCTCTTCCTTGGCGCGCACGCTGGCCGATTGCGCGTCGCGGATTTCCTGGTCGAGGATGCGCGTGGCGTTGTTGTCGACGATGGCCTGGCCGGCTTCGTTCGCCGCGCCGCGGAACAAGGTCAGGATCTTTTCGAGAATGCTCATGGTTGCCTCTTAAGGTCGGATCAGCGCGCGCCGATATAGGAATGCAGCGCCGCGGCCGCTTCCAGCGTGTTGCGCGCGAGCACGTCGATCTCCTCGACGATGTTGACGAGCGGCGAGCGCGTCGAAAGCTCGCCGAACATCATGTAGACGTCCTCGCCGTCGAGCTGCTGCAAGCCGATGTTCGACAGCGGGTTGAGCGGATTGAGGCGAAGGCACGCATCGTTGAATGACGCGCGATCGCGCACCGTCGCGCCGAGGCAGAGCGGCGTCGAGACGAACAGTTGCTCGCCCGAAGCGACCAGATGGATCTGCAAGTCGCCGTGCTCGGGCATCTCGATCGCGATCGTCGGGTCGGCCCCGCGCTCCAGCGAAACGTGAATCGGCAAACGCTCGCGCGCGATGTGCTCTGACAACGCCTCGTGCAGCGACGTCGTGGTCCAAGGTTGAGTCATGGCGGAATACGCCTCCAAAGTGCGGTAGTGGCGGGGGAGAACCGGCTCGCGAAGCACGAGCTCGACCGTCGCGAGAATCTCGCGGTGCTGTGGCCGGATGAAGACTTGCCGGGCGACCAGGCCTTTTTCCCGCATGCGGTCGCGGAAGGCGCGCTGGCTCCTGGCGGAGGTGCTGATGGAAGTTGGCTTGATCACGAGAGACATCGTTGCTTACGAGTAACGTTACTTGTAACGAAATGAGAGGTCAATAGGACGCTCGTCACGAATAGCCCGGATCGAGCCGGCCTCAAACGCACTACACTGGTGCAATGGGACCGCCTTCAAGCCCGCCGCGAACGCTTTCGCGCGATCGCGCGGCGTGGCTGCTGCTCGAGCAATGCGCGACGCCGATGGCGATCGTCGATCGCGACGGCATCGTGCGCGTCGCCAACCAGGCGCTGTGCGACTGGCTCGGCTCCGGAACGCGCACCTGGCGCGGCGAGCCGCTGGCGATGCTCGACGCGAAACCGCCGCAGTTGGTGGCCGCCGCGTCGCGCGCGAGCGGCGGTCAGCGCCGCGTGTGGCTGCGCGATGCGCGACTTCGCACTGCGATCGGGGATCGAGCGGCAGATCTTGCGATCACGCCGTTCGAGGACGACATGCTGCTCGTCGAAGTCCAGGCGCCGGGAACGGAAGCGAACGGCCAGCGCCTTTCGGAATCGCTGCGCGGTTTCGCGCACGAAGTGAAAGGCCCGCTCGCCGGCGTGCGCGGAGCCGCGCAGCTCCTGCGCCGGCATCTGGAAGCGCCGGATCTCGCCGAGCTCGCCGAGCTGATCATGACCGAGGTCGATCGCGTGGCGAGCCTTTCCGATCGACTGCTGCGCGCCGGCGCCAAGCCGCGCCTCGCGCGCACGAACATCCACGAAGTCGTCGAGCGTGTCGCGGCGCTGATCGGTGCCGAAGCCTCCGCGCCGGATATTCGGCGCGACTACGATCCGAGCCTGCCCGCGATCAACGCCGACGCCGATCGATTGCAGCAGGCGTTGTTGAATCTCGCGCGCAACGCCGTCGAAGCAGGCGCGGCGACGCTGACCTTGCGCACGCGCGCCGAGCACGCCGCACGGCTCGGAGAGAGAACATGGCGACTTGCGCTTCGCATCGATGTCGGCGACGACGGTCGCGGCGTGCCGGCGGAGCTTGCGGAAACGTTGTTTGAGCCTTTGGTTTCCGGACGCGCCGACGGCACCGGGCTCGGGCTTGCGATCGCGCGCGAGATCGCGCGCGAGCACGGCGGCGATTTGAGTCACGCGAGTCGCCCCGGCGCGACGACATTCACGCTGCTTCTTCCGGTCTCGGACGCGGCATGACGTCCGTCGATGCCAAGCCCCGCGTATGGATCGTCGACGACGATCGCAGCGTGCGTCTCGTGCTCGGCGCGGCACTGCGCGAAGCCGGTTTCGTGCCGCGCGAGTTCGGCGACGCCGAAGACGCGCTCGCCGCGCTCGCCGAGGAAACACCATCGGCGCTCTTCACCGACGTGCGCATGCCGGGCATCAGCGGATTGAAGCTGCTCGAACGAGTCGCGCTGCACGAGCCGCGCTTTCCGGTCATCGTCATGAGCGCGTTCACCGACATCGCATCGACCGCGGCGGCGTATCGGCACGGTGCGTTCGATTACCTGCCCAAACCGTTCGATCTCGACCAAGCCGTCGCCGCGGCGGAGCGCGCGATCGCGCACGCGAGACCGCATCCGGCGCCGATCACCGAAGGCGCGTCCGCCGAAGCGGAATTGATCGGCCGCAGTCCGCCGATGCGCGAGTTGTTTCGCGCGATAGGCCGCGTCGCAGCGAGCGGTCTCAGCGTGTTGATCACCGGCGAGACCGGCACCGGCAAGGAATTGGTTGCACGCGCGCTGCATCGCGAGAGCGCGCGGGCGTCGCGTCCGTTCGTCGCGCTCAACACGGCCGCGATTCCGGCCGAGCTGCTCGAATCCGAATTGTTCGGGCACGAAGTCGGCGCATTCACCGGCGCTGCGCGCCGTCACGCCGGACGCTTCGAGCAGGCCGCCGGCGGCACATTGTTTCTCGACGAGATTGGCGACATGCCGCTGCCGCTGCAGACGCGGCTTCTGCGCGTGCTTGCCGCCGGCGAGTTCTACCGCGTCGGCGGGCGCGAGCTGATCCGCGCCGATGCGCGCGTGATCGCGGCGACGCATCAGGATCTCGAAGCGAAAGTTACGCGCGGCGATTTCCGCGCGGATCTTCTGCATCGTCTCGACGTCGTGCGCCTGCATCTGCCGCCGCTCCGCGAGCGGCGCGAGGATATTCCGCTGATGGCCGAGCAGTTCCTCGTGCGCGCGGCGACGGCCGCGGGAAGTCCGGCCAAGCGATTCTCGCCGGCCGCGCTCGGCGCGCTGCGCGATTACGAATGGCCCGGCAATGTGCGTCAGCTCGAAAACCTCTGCAATCGTCTGGCGGTACTCGCGCCGGGGCGGGAGATTGCGGTCGGCGATCTTCCGCCCGCGATCACCGATCGCGACGCGAACTCCACCGCAATCGACTGGACGACCGGCCTTCGCGCCTGGGCCGAGCGCGCGCTCGCGAGCGGCGACACCGGCATCCACGCGACGGCGCTCGCCGAGCTCGAACGCGTGCTGCTCGATGCGGCGCTCACCGCGCAGCATGGGCATCGGCAAAACGCGGCCAAGGCGCTCGGGCTCGGGCGCAACACGATCACGCGCAAGCTCGGCAGCTCGCGCAAGAAACGTTGAAGGAATGCTATGCAAATCCTGCGGTGGATCTTTCGCGGAGTGGTTTTCGTGATCGTGCTGGCCTGCGCGATCGTCGCCGCTTACCACTGGCGCGGGCCGACACAAGCACAACGCGACGCGCAGGCATTGCTGGAAAAAGATTATCGGCCGCAGGGCCACAACGCGTTCGCGCGACTGTGGTTCATGCAATACGACGTGTCCGATGACGATCTCGATACCGCGATGGCCGCCGATATCGCGTCGACTCGAAGCGTCGAAGAAACCGCGACCGGCGACTTCTATCGCTCGTCGCGCGAAAAGCTGAAAGAGGCGACCGGCGATACGTCCGGCTTGTGCGAGAGGCAGGCGAAGGATTGCCTCGCCAAGATCGCCGCCGATCCCGCGGCCGCTCGCGCGGCGGTCGATGCGTTTCCGATCATGCGCGCGCGCGAAGAAGCGTTCGAACACAGCGATTTCTCGTGGAGCGAATTCCCGGCGACGGTGCTCTCGGATCGCGCCGCCGATCCCGGGCCCGCGCAACGCGTGTGGCTGAGCGCGTTCGCCGTGCGCTATGTCGAAGGTGACCACGCCGGCGCGCTCGCCGGCGTGTGCCGCAATGTCGCGACGTGGAGGCGCCTGCGAGGACGCACCAATTCGCTACCCGGCGAGATGATTGCAATCGCGCAGTCCGACGCCGGATTGCGTCTCTTCGCGCAGATGTTGGCTGCGTTGCCACGAGACGAGGCGGCGCCTCCCGAATGTAGCGACGCGCTGCGGCCGGTCGATGCCGCCGACCTCGATCGATGCGCCGCGATGGCGCGCGAATATGCGATCTCCACCGATATCGTCCGCGAAATGACCGCGCGCTACGACGAAGAACCCTGGTGGAACCGGCCGATGGCTTGGCTTACCTTCGACGCGCGGCAGTCGCTCGCATGGCGCGCGGAACAGGGCGCGGCATTCTGCGGCGAGAGCGCGTTGCGGCGCATGGCGGCCGATGTGCCGGTGGCGGCCGAGGCATTGAGGGTCACGAACCGCTTCGAATGCGTCGCCAGCGCGATCGGCTGCATCCTGGCGGAAATCGTGGCGCCCACGCATCTGCAATACGATCAGCGCGCGCTCGATTTCGCCGCGCACCTGCGCCTCGCGGCGACGCTTCTATGGCTGCGCGATGCGCCTGCCGGCGTATCAGCGACCCAACGCTTCGAAAGCCGCGGTGAGGCATTGCGCAGCGGCCACAGGAATTCCGGCGTCGATGCGGCAACAGGTCTGTTGTTCGTCGAGAATCTCTACACATCGCGAGAGACGCGGTTCGAGCTGCCGCTCGCCGCCGGCATCCGATAGGATTTGCCCATGCATGCTCCGACCCGACTCGATCCCACCGAAGCGCAAACCGCCGTACTCGATGTCCGCGACGCAACGCGCGAAGACGTCCCGTTCCTCGCCGACTGCAACATCGCGATGGCTTTCGAGAGCGAAGGCAAGCGCCTGGATCGCGAGGTGCTGACACGCGGCATCACGGCGGTGTTCGATCATCCCGAGCGCGGCTTCTATCTCGTCGCGGAACGCGAAGGGCGTGCGGTCGGAAGCCTTCTGATCACGCACGAATGGAGCGACTGGCGCAACGGCGGCTGGTGGTGGATCCAAAGCGTCTACGTCATGCCGGACGCGCGCCGCTCGGGTGTCTTCAGCGGCATGTATCGCGAGGTCGAGGCGCGCGGTCAGGCGGCCGAGGGCGTGATCGGCCTGCGGCTGTACGTCGAAAAGGAAAACACGCGCGCACAGGCGACGTACGCTTCGCTCGGCATGGAGCCCGCGCATTACAGCCTCTATCAGCGCAGCTGGGTCGATCTCGATCGCGATCCGGCAAAGGGATGACGCTGGGGCCCGATGCGGGCGGCGAACGAGGTAACATCGCCACCCCTATCGAGGTCGAGGTCGAAAAGCGGCGCTCATGCAGGTAACGAATTACAAGGCTTTCTGGGACGACAAGGCGAGCACGACCGTGGGTGCGCTGCTCGCGGTCGATGGCAGCGCGAGCGAAGAGGTCGCGCGCCTGACCGGCGCGTACACCGCGCGCCAGGTCGCGAGCGCACTTGAGTTCACGGCACGCGATCGCGTGCTGGAGCTTGGCTGCGGCGTCGGCCGCATCGGACTTCAGCTCGCGCCCAAGCTCGCGCATTGGGAAGGCGCGGACATCTCGGCGAACATGATCGGCGTCGCGCGCGAGCGTCTCGCGGCGTACAAGAACGTCGGCTTCACCGAGCTCAAACGCAGCCGCCTCGACGGCATCGAATCGGCGACGTTCGACAAGGCCTACAGCGTTGCGGTCTTCATCCACATGGACAAGGAAGATTTCTTCCTTTACCTCGAAGACATGGCGCGCGTGCTCAAGCCCGGCGGGTTGCTGTATTTCGATACGTGGAATCTCGCCAGCCGCGTCGGCTGGAAGCGCTTTGCGCTCGAAGTCGGGCAGCATCGTCAGGCCGATCCGAGCCAGCGCAAGGATGTCGCGCGCAATCAGTTCTCGACGCCCGAAGAAGTGCGCATCTTCCTCGAGCACGCAGGATTCGAGCCGCTCCTGATCATGAGCGAATCGCCGTGGGTGCAGGCCGTCGCGCTGAAGCCCGGCGGCAATGTCGATGCGGCGGCGCTTCGTGCGAGCCTGCGCGAGCGCGAGAAGCGCATCGCGTACACGCCGCTCTGGACCGAGCTCTTCGAGCGCATGATCGACGTCGCGCTCGCGGGCACGCCGCCGCAGGTCATGCTCGACGGCCTCGGCGACGAATCGCGCGGCGAGGAGATCGCGATGTTCCGCTCGTGGTTCCTCGATCTGTGGCGCCACAACCAGGCGCACTGGGGACCGCCGCCGGAACGCGCGGGATGATCGCTTCGCGATCGGCGTGCGCTGAATGAAAACGCGACGCGCGCCGCAGCGGCGGGCTTTCGATGCGGCGATGCTCGCCGCGAGGCCCTACAATACGGGCTCGCCGCGCGCAAAACGCGCGGCACGCGTCAAGACATCCGCGAAAGGCACATCGTGACCACGACCAGACGAGTCGGCATCATCGGCGGCGTCCGCATTCCGTTCTGCCGCAACAACACCGCGTACGCCGACATCGGCAATTTCGGCATGTCGGTCAAGGTTCTGGGTTCGCTCGTCGAGCGCTTCGGCCTGCACGGGCTCGAGCTCGGCGAAGTCGCCTTCGGCGCGGTCATCAAGCATGCGTCCGACTGGAATCTCGCTCGCGAAGCGACGCTCTCGTCCGGCCTCGCGCCGACGACGCCCGGCATCACGACCGCGCGTGCGTGCGGAAGCTCGCTCGACAACACGATCATCGTCGGCAACAAGATCGCGATGGGCCAGATCGAGGCCGGCATCGCCGGCGGCTCGGACACGACCAGCGACGTGCCGATCGTCTATTCGCGCGCGCTCCAGCAGCGACTCCTCGCCGTCAATCGCGCGAAGGAACCGCTCGCCAAGCTCGAAACTGCGGTCAAGGGATTTTCGATCGGCGAGCTCAAGCCGTCGTTTCCAGGCGTTGCCGAGCCGCGCACGGGCAAGTCGATGGGCGAGCACTGCGAGCTGATGGCGCGCGAGTGGAACATCGCGCGCGAAGATCAGGACGCGATGGCGCTCGGCAGCCATCAGAAGCTCGCCGCGGCGTATTCGCGCGGATTTTTCGACAACCTCGTGGTGCCGTTCCGCGGCGTCAATCACGACAACGTGCTGCGTGCGGACACGAGCATGGAGAAGCTCGCCAAGCTGCCTCCTGCGTTCGACAAGATCTCCGGCCACGGCACGCTGACAGCCGGTAATTCGAGCGCGCTGTCGGACGGCGCGGCGGCGGTGTTGCTGGCGAGCGAAGCCTGGGCTGAGCAGCGCGGACTTCCGATCCAGGCGTACCTCACGCATTCGAGCGTCGCGGCAGTCGACTTCACGCACGGCGAAGGCTTGCTGATGGCGCCGACGATCGCGATTCCGCGCATGCTCGACGAAGCCGGGCTCACGTTGCAGGATTTCGATTTCTACGAAATCCACGAAGCGTTCGCAGCGCAAGTGCTGTGCACGTTGCGCGCGTTCGAGTCGGCGGATTACTGCAAGAACCGGTTGGGTCGCGATAAGCCGCTCGGCTCGATCGATCCGGCAAAGATCAATGTCAACGGATCGAGCCTTGCTGCCGGGCATCCGTTTGCTGCGACGGGGGCGAGATTGGTCGCCACGCTGGCGAAGTTGCTCGAGGACAAGGGCAGCGGGCGCGGGTTGATTTCGATTTGTACAGCCGGGGGAATGGGCGTTACGGCGATTGTCGAGAAACCTTAGCCTGTCATCCCGGCGGAAGCCGGGATCCAGCTCCTCATCCGTCATCCCGGCGAAGGCCGGGATCCATTTGATCTCGCTTTGATTGTTTGGTTTTCGCAGAAAACACATCCCTGTGTTTTTCCACTCGCATCCCTGCGAGCGGGTCACTTTCTCTTGCTTGCCCAAGAGAAAGTAACCCAAGAGAAGGGCACCCCCGCGGTCGCGGTCGCCGGGCTCCTGCCCGGCGACTAAAGTGAGGACGCTACGGGGTTCGCTGACGGCACATCCGTGTGCCGGCAGCGAACGCGCGGGCATCGTGCCCGCGCCCCTACGGGCTTTTCCTCCGCGCCCTCACCGCGGC
>Ga0068862_100001856_pt1 | contig 19150 bp, 17 predicted proteins | sample KBSSwiS52_FD_66598 | JGI IMG/M metagenome (GOLD analysis project Ga0068862, IMG submission 66598) | Switchgrass rhizosphere microbial communities from Kellogg Biological Station, Michigan, USA - KBS Switchgrass S5-2 | ecosystem: Host-associated > Plants > Roots > Rhizosphere > Soil ... | reverse complement strand
GTCACATTCAAACCCGCCGACGCCGAGGCACTGCCGTTCGCGGACCGCAGTTTCGATGTTGTCCTGTCGACGTTCGGCGCCATGTTCTCTCCCGATCACAATCGCGTGGCGTCAGAGATGGCGCGCGTCTGTCGTCCCGGCGGCCGGATCGGGCTGGCCAATTGGACGCCCGAGGGTTTTATCGGCCAGTTGTTCAAGACGCTGGGGCGCCGCCTGCCGCCGCCCGCCGGTCTGCTGTCTCCCGCCCTGTGGGGAGTTGAAACGCACATCCAGGCACTCTTCATGGACCGATCCAGCTCGGTTACCTGCACGCGTCGTTATTTCAACTTCAGGTACCGTTCCGCTGCGCACTTCATTGAAGTGTTCCGCAACTGGTATGGCCCGCTGCACCAGGCCTTCAAAGTCCTGTCGCCTGCGGATGCGGCCGGCTTCGAGCGCGATCTGACCGACCTGCTGATCAGCCTCAACCGGGCGGGGCCGGATTCGCTGGTGGTACCGAGTGAGTACCTGGAAGTCGTCATCCGGCGCTGAAGCGTGGACCCGAAATTACAAACACGGGTCCAACGATATGGTTGGGACCTCGCCTGCGAAGACTACGAGCCGCTGTGGCAGCAGCAATTGGCGCCCGCGCGCGCCGCTTTGTTGGCTGCCGCCTCGCTCGAGGAAGGCGAGCGGGTCCTGGATGTAGCCTGCGGGACGGGCCTGCTGACCTTCGAGGCAGCCCGTCTGGTGGGTACTGCAGGCCAAGTTGTAGGAACTGACATATCCGGCCGTATGATCGATACGGCGCGCCGCGTGGCACCTCCCGGCGTGAGCTTTCAACGCATGGACGCCCAGAAGTTGGGTCTCGCGGCGGCGAGCTTCGATGCCGTCCTCTGCAGCCTGGGGTTGATGTACGTCCCCGATGCGGCAGCAGCCGTCAATGAAATGCTGCGTGTCCTGCGGCCCGGCGGTCGCGTAGCCCTGGCCGTCTGGGGCGAGCGCTCACAGTGTGGTTGGGCACCCGTGTTTGAGATCGTCGCAGCCGAGGTCTCGAGCGATGTCTGCCCCTTGTTTTTCCGCCTCGGCCAGCGGGACCAGCTGGCCGACCTCTGTGCGCAGGCGGGCCTCGAGGTATTCGACCACCGCCGCCTCAGGTCGACCCTGGTGTACGCCAACGCGAATCAAGCGTGCGACGCGGCCTTTGTGGGTGGCCCGGTCGCCCTGGCCTGGTCACGCTTCAACGAGGAAACCCGGCTACGGGTCTGTCAGCACTATGCCAGTGCGATCGAACCCTGGCGGCACCTCAACGGGTATCGCATCCCCGGAGAGTTCGTGATCGTTGCAGCGAGGAAACCCCTGTTGTTCAATAGGGGATGAAAAAAATATTCTGGGCCTTTGCAGGCTGCACAGTCTTATGCCTGCTCACCGCCAGCAACTTCGCGGCCACTGCGGAAACAGACATCCGCGCCTACACCACGGCGCACCAGCAAGCCATCCTGGATCAGTTCACGGAGCTGTTGAAGATCCCCAACATAGCCAGCGACAAGGACGGTATCCGACGCAACGCAGACGCCATCGCAACCATGATGCAGCGTTTGAATCTCAATCCCCGATTGCTCACACCGTCCGCCACGCCCGATGCCCCACCGGTCATCTACGGTGAGTGGAAGGTCCCGAAGGCCAAGCGCACCCTGGTTGTCTACGCGCACTACGACGGGCAACCGATCAACCCCGCCGAATGGAACACGGCCCCGTTCACTCCAACTTTGCGTGACGGCCGCATCTATGCGCGTAGCGCGTCCGACGACAAAGCCGGCGTAGTAGTCATTCTGACTGCCATCGATGCCCTTCGCTCACTCCACAAGCATCCCACTGACAATCTCAAAGTCGTCTTCGAGGGAGAGGAAGAGGCCGGCTCGCCACACCTGGGTGTCATTCTCAAAGAAAATCGCGCCCTGTTTGATGCGCAACTGTGGGTCGTCTGTGACGGCCCCGTGCACCAATCCGGCAAGCGCCAGGTGATCTACGGTGCGCGCGGCGACATGAATGTGAGCCTGACGGTCTACGGGCCCAACCGACCGCTGCACAGCGGTCACTACGGCAATTGGGCTCCCAACCCCGCCCTGCGCCTCGCCAGGCTTCTGGCTTCCATGAAGGATGATCAGGGGAAAGTCACCGTCTCCGGCTGGTACGACGACGTAGCGCCCCTGGGGCCGACTGAGAAGCAGGCCATTGCCGCCGCCGCCGACTACGATGCGACCTTGAAGCAGCAGTTGGGGCTCGGCGCCACCGAAACGGATCTGCCTCTGAACGAAGCCATCGCGCTCCCCTCACTCAACATCAACGGCATGCGCAGTGGCAATGTGGGCGATCAGGCGACCAACATGATTGCGGAAACCGCAGCCGCGGTCCTGGATCTGCGGCTCGTGGTCGGCAACGATCCCCAGCGCCAGTTCGACAAGCTCCTGGCTCACGTCCGCGCCCAGGGGTATTACGTGGTCGATCGGGTGCCCACCCCGGAAGAGCGTCTGACGCATCCCCTGATTGCCACTCTGTATCCCAGGCCGGGAAGTTACGCCGCCGCCCGCACTCCCATGGATGATCCATTCGCGCGCGCAATAGCGGCGGCGGTGCGCTCCACATCGACCCAGCCGATTGTGGAGCTACCCACCTCGGGTGGCAGCCTGCCGCTGTCAGTCATCAGCGAAGCGCTCGGTACGAAGTCGGTCGTCGTGGGGATTGCCAACTACGACAACAACCAGCACTCCGCCAACGAGAATCTGCGGCTCAGCAACCTGTGGGACGGCATCGACATCTATGCCGCCATCCTCACTCATCACTAGAACCGCAACCCCACGGTAATCGGCACGAGCTGTACCTTGTCACGCATCGGAGCGATCTGCCGATAGCGCGCTTCTACAAAAAACGAAGCGCCGTCGGCATACGCAATCTCCCAACCGAGCCCGGCATTCCACGAGCTGCGCCACGAAGTGGTCTCGTGATCGGTGGCCCTGAAGGGAAAGGTTCCGGTCTCGCAGTGGTAGTAACCGCAGAACGTTCCGGTGTCGTAGAAGATACCGCGCAGAGTCGCCCGTTCGCGGTACCAACCCGCGCCGCCCAACAGGTACAGCTTCGAGCGCGATGAGGAGCGCGCAAGGTCCAACTGCAGATCGACATCGCCGCCGTAGATATCGTCCCAGCCGCGGTAGAAGTTGGGTCCAAACTGCGCCAGGAAAGGGTTTCTGGCGCGGAACGAGCTGTAGCTGCCGTCGACCCGGATCCCCAGAGGCAGTAGCGAGGTGGGGAACCACGCAATGCCAAATCCAACATTCGAGCCGTCGTCGAGCTCGTCGTCGGCATTCCCCACAGTGGCCGTATAGCCACCCGAGATCTGCGCTTCGAATGGCCGGTATCCCAGCTCCGGCTTGGACCGTACCCAATGGCTGGCGGTGGCAGGTGCCGCAGCCGCCGCTGGTGCAACAGCGGGAGAGGCCGATTTACCGTACTGCACAGCGTAACCGCGCCCTTCGAGACAGGCCGTGAAGGCCCGGCGATACTGCTCGCGATGCGCGCCGATTTCGGGGTCGCTCATCCCGGGCGGCGCCCGCAGAGTCGGATCAAACCCACTCTGATCCTTCGCCCACTTGTGGCAATCATACCGGTCGGCCCATTGTTGCTTTTCGTCCTGCCCGTTCCTGGCCGTAATGGTGAGACTGTCCGAGCGCGCAGCCGCGCCGGGCGGCGGTGTCGACATGTATTGGGCAAACCCAGGCACCGACATGGACAACGCGACAATAATACCGGCGCCTATAGACTTCCTGACCATTGGAACCACTCCTCAGCGGTTGGAATAACCGCGTCCCTCAAAGCAAGCGCCCTGGGCCCGATCGAAGTCGGACTGTTGCTCCGCCGTGGCTGTGGCCGCTCCCGTGCGCATGGGATCGAACCCGCTCTGGCCTACCGCGAATCGATAACAGTCATACCGGTCGTGGGCTTGTTGATCGGCCGATTGGCCGCTCTTCGGATAGAGAAATACTTTCGGCACCTTCTGTGTTCCAGCCACGGTCGTGGTGGTCGCCACCGCCGGCACGACTGACGTGGCCACTGCAGGAACAGCCGCTGGCGCCGGCGCAGCAGCCGCACCAACGGCCGGCATGGTTCCTCCGGCCAGGCTGGCCTCGCGCACCACCGCCGCAGCAGGAACCACCGAAGCCGCGGGAGTCGTCGCTGCTACCGCCAGGCTCGGTGATGCTGCCACTGCGGCGTTCGCCCCGGCAGCAGGAGCGCTCGGCATAGCCCCTCCGACCAGCGCATCTGGCGCCGAAGGGGCTGCCGATACCGACTCCAGGGTTGGATCATTCACAACCTCATAACCGCCCAGGTCCGGCCTCGGACGGTAGTAGGTATCGTTGCAATAGAGATAAGAGTCCGCGCCGTGCGCCACCACGGTCGAATACAGCGGCAGTGTTGGTGCAACCAGTCCGATAGGGGGTGCTACAACCATGTACGCAGGCCCCCGCGGCTCGAGCCAGATGCCATCGTGATACCGGTACGACACGCCCGCGTAACTCGTGCCGATCGTTCCCACCGGTAAATCGCGCACAATAGCGCCACGATCTGGATAATTGTGATCGTGACCATGCCGGCTGTCGTGATGTTTGTGGAACGGTTCGGTCTGTTCCTCGGCGGCTGCCGCGCTCGCGGCTGCTTTATGGGGACCCGGCGCCTGGGCCAACGAGGTGAGGGGACTGAGGCAAACAACTACGGCCGCCATGTACAAGAGACCTGAAGCACGCATCGCAGCTCTCCTGAGTCCGAGTCGAGTGGATAACGTGAAAGACTCCTGAGAGGTTGACGCGGTTCCACCATTAGAAGTTCCCAGGAACAACACGTGTATCATTTGTTAATCGCTGGTTGCTAAACGACAGGGGTATCAAAGATGGGTCGCTTTGCTGCGCTGCTCGCACTGCTCGGTATTGCCTCCGTATACGCACAGTCCGACCCTTACCGGTGGATGGAAGGCCCCACCAACCCGAAATTCGCCGATTGGCTGCATACGCAGGCCAAAGAAGGCCGCGCCGCTCTCGACGCCTCGCCCGCTTTGAAACAATGGCGCACCCGCCTGACCGAAGTCAGTGCCGCCACCACGATTAACAGAGATCAACATCGGGTCGGCGACCGGGTTTTCTTCCTCCATCTCGAATCGGGCCAGCAGGGCGTGCTGCGCGTCCGTCTCGGCGACGGCACGGAGAAGGTGCTGTTCGACCCCAACACCCTGGCGGGTCAGGCACATGCTTCGATCACCCGTTACACGGTCTCTCCGGACGGTCGGAAAGTCGCCGTCAATATCGATCGCGGCGGCAATGAAATCACCCAGATCGAATTCTTCGAAGTCGACAGCGGCCGCAAGCTCCCCGATGAGATCGGCCGCATCTGGGGTGAGTTTTCCGCCAGTTGGTCCGGCAACGACGCCGTCTTCTACACCCAGATGTCCGAGGCTCCCGGACAGACGGACAAGATGTTGGGAATGCGCGCCCGCTATCACAAGTTGGGAACGCCCACAGCCGGTGACCTGACAGTCGGTGCAGCGGGCCTCAATCCCACCTTCCCGCTTGCCCCGCAGGAGTTTCCCTCCATCAATACCGACCCGGCGTCCGAATGGGCCCTGGTTTTCGCGTCCGGGGCACGCGCCGAAGCGCGTATTTGTGTCCTGAAAGTAGCCGAGCTGCTCACGCCACACCCGCGTTACCGCTGCCTCATCAATTACGAAGACTCCATACAGGGCGCGGCGATACACGGCTCAGTGTTGTATCTGCAGTCCGTCAAAGGCGCGCCCAACGGTAAGGTGCTGGCGTTGGATGTCAGTAAGCCCGACGCAACGCTGGCGGATGCCAAAGTCGTTCTCCCCGAAGATCCCGAGGCGGTCGTGACCGGCGTGTCGGCGGCGCTCGACGGGGTTTACGTCAAGCGCATGCGCGTAGGCATCGATTCCATCTCCCGCCTCTCCTATGGCGCAACCGCCGCGACCGAGCCGGTCAAAATGCCCTATGACGGCCAGATCGCCCTGTTGGATACCAACGGCAACGAAGCCGGAGCCGTTTTCACACTCCAGGGCTGGACCCGGCCGCGGACTCTGTACGGCTACGATCCCAAGGCGAAAGCGCTCACCGACCTCAAAATCGGTGCGAACTCGCCCAAGGACTACACCCAACTCGTCGAGGCCATCAACACCGAAGCCCGCAGCCTCGACGGCACCTCGATTCCGGTCACCATCCTGAAGCCGAAAGGCGCGCAGGTCACCCCGAACACACTGGCGATTGTGATGGCCTACGGTGCCTACGGCCTGGTCGTCACACAGCCCACCTTCAGCCCCATGCGGCTCGAGTGGGTGACTGCCGGCAATCTGTTCGTGTACGCCGGAATCCGGGGCGGCGGCGAGAAGGGCGACGCCTGGCGCCTGGCCGGCAAAGGCGCAAACAAGCACAAAGGCATTGAAGACATCGTGGCTGCCGCGGACATGCTGGTCGCCCGGCATTACGTCAGCCGCGAGCGCATCGCCCTCTACAGCGCCAGTGCCGGTGGAATCATCGTCGGCGGCGCAGTCGATCGCTTCCCCGAGCACTTCGGCGCCGCCATCATCCACGCCGGCATGTTGAATCCCACCCGCCTGGCGGTCGATACCAACGGCGCCAACCAGTACGCCGAGTTCGGCGATCCGAACACCGAACAGGGCCTCAAACAACTTCAGGCCATGGACGCCTACGTCAATATCAAGGACAAGGTGGCGTACCCAGCGGTGTTGCTCGACGTAGGTCTCAATGACAACCGCGTTGCCCCCTGGAACAGCGGCAAGTACGGCGCCCGCCTGAAGGCGGCCAACACCAGCTCGAGATTAATTATCTTTCGCACGGATGCCGATTCCGGGCACTTCGGCACCTCCCTCAACCAGGAGGCGGCAGAGCGGGCGGACGATTATACTTTTGTTGAAATGACCCTCGGGAGAGCCCAACAACATGCCCAGAAGTAGAATCCTGCTCAGTTTGGTTGCAGCCGTGTCCGCGATGGTGCAAGCCGTCGCTCTCGCCGATGACACACCGCTGCGTCCGGATCAAACAGCCTATCTCGACCTCTACAAAGAATTCGTCGAAACCAATACCACGGTCACCACCGGCAGTTGCACCGAGCTGGCCGAGAAAATCGCCGGCCACCTCAAATCCGCCGGCTTCGAGGACAAGGACCTCACCCTGTTCTCGGTCCCTGAGCATCCCAAGGAGGGCGGCATCGTGGCCATTCTCCCGGGCAGCTCCAAAACCGCGAAGCCGATGTTGCTGCTGGGCCATCTGGATGTGGTCGAGGCCAAGCGTGCGGATTGGGTGCGCGACCCCTTCAAATTCATTGAAGAAGACGGCTACTACTACGGCCGCGGCACCTCTGACATGAAGGCGCTCGATGCCACCTGGGTGGATGCCATGATGCGGTTTAAAAAGACCGGCTATCGCCCCAAGCGCACCCTCAAAATGGCGCTCACCTGCGGCGAGGAAACCACGTACGCCTTCAACGGCGCCGAGTGGCTGGCCAAAAACAAGCCTGACCTGATTTCGGCCGCCTTCGGGTTGAATGAGGGCGGTGGCGGTCGTACCGACGGTCACGGCAAGCTGGTCGTGGAGTCCATCCAGGTCGGTGAGAAAGCCGCCCAGAACTATCATCTGGAAACCACCAATGCCGGGGGTCACAGCTCCATTCCCATCCGCGACAACGCCATCTACCAACTCGCCGACGCGCTGACCAAAATCCGCGACTACGAGTTTCCCGTCAAGATGACCGAGACGACCCGATCCTTCCTCGTCAAGGCCGGCGCATCCCGCAAGGACGCGTTGGGGGATGCAATGGTCGCGCTCTCAAAGAATCCCGAAGACCAGGCAGCCGAGGCCATCGTTTCGAAGGACCGCAGCTATCACAGCATGCTGCGCACAACCTGTGTGGCCACCCTGTTGGATGGTGGACATGCCAACAACGCGTTGCCACAACGCGCCAGCGCGAACATCAACTGTCGCATTTTCCCCGGCGAGACGGTGGAGCAGACGCAGGCGACCCTGGCCAGGGTCATCGGTGATGCGGGCGTCAAAATTACCCCGGTCCCGCCCATCCGGCCGGTGGCCATCCCGCCGCCCTTGGATCCGAAGATCTTAGGCCCCGCCGAAAAGCTGGTGGCGAAATACTTCCCCGGTGTGCCGCTCGTGCCGACCATGTCCACGGGCGCGACTGATGGCATCTTTCTCGAAGCCATCGGGATTCCAGTCTATGGCATTCCGGGTGGTTGGGGTGATCCGGACGGTAACGGCGTCCACGGGCTCAACGAGCGCCGCGCCGTCAAGTCCGTGTTCGTCGGGCGGGATTTCGTGAACGAGCTGATCAAGGTTTACGCGGAGTCGACGCAGTAGGGGTCGACTGGAACTCGGCGCGTTCCAACAGCCGCCAGGCTTCACGCCGTGATTCGTTGCCGTTCGACATGCGGTCGAAGGCAGCCATCACGGCGTTGGAGTTGTTTGCTTTCAGTCCCTCGGCGTAATCCTGTAGCCCCCGGTCCCAGAAAAGCGTCGCACTGACCAACCGGGCGTGCACCAGCGAAGCCAGCGTCCCATCCTTGGGCCGGTTGAACGTCAACTCGCTATACAACGAGCGCCACTGCGGAATCAGCCATTTGTTGATTCCGTCAATGAAGTCGTCACGTGACAGTTGTCCCCACTGCAGCGCCAGCGATGCCGTTCGATACTGCGCCCGCAATCCCTCCATGCGGTCGTCAAACCGCTGGATTTCCGCCAACGCGTTCGCAATCTCCGCGGGCGTTGCCTGCGGTACCGGCGTGGCGGGCAAGGCGACTGTCCTGGTGCTCGGCGCTTCCGAGACCGGCACTTTGACAATCGCCGGTGCGATCGGGCCCGCCTGTCGCATCACAATGTCAGCAATCAGCAGGGCCGCCACGGCAAAGAGACCCACAGCCAATCCAGCCTGCACAAAGCGCCGCCGCGCCCGGCGCCGACGTTGCAATGTTAGAGGCGGCCGCGGCGCCGCTGCTGCCTGGTCGGCTGGTGCAACTTCATACTCGATCGTGCGTGTTGTTGGAAGCAGTCGGACGATCGTTCCGGCGATCGCAGGATTGCCGGTCCAGAACTGGAAAAACGCCGCCGTCCTGGAGTCACTGCGAAGGTCAACACGCACCGCGTCGCCGTCCCGGAAAACTTCACAAATCTCCGAGGCCGGGACAAAGCGCTCGTCCGCCGTGCGAAATCCCAACGGCGACCTTCGTCGCGTCATGACGAGGAGTCCGCGCTCCAGGACGTGAATCGTGCCGGGACCGGTCCAACGGAATGTGTTGTCCCGCCGCGAGTCCGAACGACCGGAGGCCGCACGTGACCGCGAAAATTGCACCGAGAACTGCGGAGCACCGGACCCTCGCGGGGTCAATCGCGGTGCCGGCTCCGGATTGCCTCGACCGGCGGCAGTGATCATGCAATCAATATGGACCCGAAGCCGGCCGGACGCAACCGCACTACAGCGGGTCGAAAAAGCTCGCCTCCACCGGCTTGTTCGCCAGGATCTCCTCGCGGCTCAACCCCTGGATCTCATGGGGGAACACCAGCCACCTGTCGGTGGAATTTACAAAATAATCCGGCTTCAGGGTGCTGCGATTCCGGGTCGGTTTGTAGTAGATCGTGGCAATCCGGATGGTGCCGGGCAGGTTGCGCCGGCAGCGGTGTCGCAACTCGTTCAAGACCGCCTCGAGGCTGCGGCCCGAGTCGAAGACATCATCAATCAACAACAGCCGGTCGTGTTCCTCCAGCCGTGACACCAGGTAGTCGACCGCATGCACGCGCACCGACTTCTCCTGTTGGTCGATGCCGGCGTAGGAGGAAGTCCGGATCGAAATATGGTCGACGTGCACGCCGTGATATTCGAGCACCTCCTGCACAGTGATGCCGATCGGCGCGCCGCCGCGCCAGATGGCAACCAGGAAGGTGGGTCGGAAGCCGCTGCGCAGCACCTGCATGGCGAGCTGCATGGAGTCGCGCAGCAGCGAGTCGGCCGAGATGAATTGCTTGTCGGTCATGGGTCTATTCTAGACCCATACATCAAGAGACCGGAGGCGCGCCGCCCTCGCTCTTGCGCCGTTCCACAAACTCCGTCAGTGCCTGCACGATCGCCGGGTCTATCGCCGGTGCCTGGAAGTTCGCAATGGTCTTGCGCGCGATTTCGCCCGCACGCTGGGTCGAGGTCTTCGCGCCATCAGCCGCCCAGGCACCGTAGTTGCGCCAGTCGGACACGAGCGGGCTATAAAAGGCGTCCCGATAGCGTTCCATCGTATGAGCGGTTGCGAAGAAGTGCCCGCCGGGGCCGGCCTCAGCGACGGCTTCCACGCCAACCTCATCGGGGGTGGCAACGACCGGTTGAAAGATTTCCGCAAACATCTGCAGCATTTCAACATCGAGCACGAACTTCTCGGCGGAGGCGGTCAGTCCGCCCTCCAGCCAGCCCGCCGAGTGCAGAATAAAGTGACAGCCGCCGAGGAGGGCGCCCCACAAGCTCATCTGCGACTCATACACGGACTGTGTGTCCGGCGCGTTGGAGGCTGTCGCACTCGAGCAGCGCCACGGCACGTTGATGTGCCTCGCAAGCTGGCCCGCGCCGAATGCCGCCTTGGTGTATTCCGGTGTACCGAAGGCCGGCGATCCTGACTTCATGTCGACGTTGGAAGTGAAGCTGCCGTACATAACCGGCGTGCCGGGCCGCACAATCTGCGAGAGTGTAATTCCGAACAGAGCCTCGGCGTGTGCGAGCGTCAGCGCACCTGCAATCGTGATCGGCGCCATCGCTCCGGCGAGAGTGAAGGGCGTGACAATCACCAGTTGCCCGCGCTCGGCGAACTTCAGAATCCCGTCCGTCATCGGCAGGTCCAACTGCAGCGGCGAGTTGGTGTTGCAGATGGAGTAGCAATACGCGTGGCTCTCGAAGGTGGCTGCATCGATTCCGAGCGCAATGCGCAACATCGCGAAATTGTCTTCGAGCTGGCCGTCGCCGCGACAGTAGAAATAAGGGACCTTGTCGCCCAGCGTCAATTGCGCGAACGTCGTATCGAGGTGCCGCACGTGAATGGGCGAATCAACCGGCTCGACCATCTGGCCGAGCACGTGAATGACATCGTAGGCCTGCGAAAGCTTCACGAAGTCATGGAAGTCCGCCATGGAGCCCGAGTGTTTCTTGCCGTCCGAGTCGAGCACGGCCGGCGGTCCGGCGACGGGCGCAAACACCACGTGGGGGCCACCAACACGACAATTGCGATACGGGTTGCGGGCGATCAATTCGACTTCGGACGGTACCGTGGCCAGTGCTTTGGCCACCAGTCCGCGATCCAGGCGCACCATGTTCGTGGCTTCGTCGACCTGCGCGCCTGCGCGCGCGAACGCCGCTCGCCCGCGCGGCGACAGCACACGCATGCCCTGATTCTCGAGGATCCCGAGCGCCATCTGATGCAGGCTCTCGACCTGGTCATCCGAGAAAACGCGGGTCGGGACAAATGGATTGATGAGGTTCCGATAGCGGGACGACCGAGTCCCCTCTCCAGCGGCTGGGGCCGCTCCCCTCGTCGTTTCTCTTCTGCGAGCTCTCATGCGCCACCTCGTGCGAGCGAGGATAGGCGTCCCCGGTGCGACCTGTCACCGGAAAACTCTATAGCCCTATCGATTAATGGCATTCTCTAAGGCGCGGTGAAATTCACCGTCTGGTGCATGCAGCCCGGATGGCCCGCCGGGTACGAAATGCTTTGGCCGATTTCCGTGGCTTCGGCATCGAGTTGCGGCGAGCCGGAAGCGCGGACCAGCTTGACGGGATTCTTGAGATTGCCGTTGTTGTCGACGCAGGTGCAAATTTTCGTCTGACCCAGGACGCCGGCGGGCAGCCCCTCCGGCTTCGGGTGATCAAACACCACCTTCTTCGAGGCCTCCGGCGTCAGCTGAATCCGCATCGCCAACCCGGAGTCCTTGGTAACCGGCGCCTCGCAAGTGAGCGGCAGTGGCCCCGCCGGCGCAGGAGCTGGCGATGGCACCGCGCCCGACGATGCCCTTGCGCCTGACGACGGCACTGCGGCTGATGCCGCCGCGCCTGCTGATGGTGTTGCGCCTGGCGATGCCGTTGCAGCCCGCGATGGCTGTGCCGCCTGCGCAGGCGCCGCGGCGTGACCTTCGTCCGACCATCCAGTGTGCACCTGCATCGCCAGCACAATCGCCAGCACCCATCGTTCAGCTTTTACGCGTGTTGTGTTCATGCCCCGTTCATTCTAGCGGCCCCGCCGGCGGAGCCGCCACGCCTCGTGTGCGGCCTATCACAGCCCACTGCCGAGCCCCCGTCTACAGTAACCCCTTCCCTATTTTGGAAGGTCTGGCGACCTGCAAGGACGTTTCTGTGAAAGTGAGTTCTCCTCTTGCTCTGGCCATGGTCACCGCAGTTGCACTCCTGGCCAGCAATCGAGCCCACGCTGAATGGGGCGAGGCAACGGGCGAGCCCGGCCACTTCGGTGTTGTGCTCGACGCCGCCGCGGAGTGGGGCGGTGACAACCTGATCGATGTCGTCTACCGCCACGGCGATACACAGCACATCAAGGCAGGTCAGGGCGTCACGTTGGGCGGTGGCATCCACTATCGTCCAGTCGGTCTGCCGGTTGATTTCGCCGCAACGGTCGGTTGGAAGTTCGTGCGCACCTCGGACTACGACACCGATCTCGGCATCGATCGCGCAGTCATTGAATTCACAGGTACCGTGCCGCTGGTCCACCACTTCTGGGTGACGGCCGGCCCCGTATGGCACACCGCCACCCGGCTGAACGGCGATGGCTACGTACCCGATGTCGATTTCGACGACTCGGTCGGCGGCATGGTCGGATTCGGCTGGCGTTGGATAGGCGTGCGGTACACCTACATGAAGTACAAGGGCGACTTCCCCGGCAGCGTCGACGCCAGCAGCGGCGGTATCAGTTTCAGTTGGAAATTTTGATCGACCCGTCGGTGGATTTGAGCGTCAGCTCAGGTCCACCGCCGTTCAGGGTCCCTCGCACCCGCGACTTGCTGATCTCCCCCTGAACCATCACCGGCACGTCGAGGTGGATGCGGCCGTCCTGGGTGCTGGCATTGATGTTGGCCTGGAAGTCCGGCGGGAGTGACACCTCCAGACTGCCGTCCACAGTCCGAAGGGTCCAGCCGGATGTCATCCTCGACCCCTCGGCCACCTTGGCGACCACGCTTCCATCGGTCGTCACGAGCTTGAGTGCGTCGAATCGACCCTGCGCACGCAGCGCACCGTCCGTGCTCGAAACATCGCACTGACCGTCGAAGTGAGTCACGGTGATGGAGCCGTCCGTGCTGTGCAAACGCACGTCCCCTTTGAATGCATCCGCATTGATCGCGCCGTCAACACTTTGCAGCTCAATCTTCCCGGTGAGTTGAGAAGCAGCGATCGCACCGTCGGTGCTGTGAACGGTGACATTGCCGTTCACCGAGGCCAGATCGACGCGACCGTCGCGCGTCTCGATCTCCAAATCGGCATCGCGTGGCATGTGCACTTCGGTCATCAGGTGATGCTCGGTGTATCCGATGGCAATGCCCGGCTGGTGCAGCACGCTGATCTCCACGCGATCGCCGTCCTGATGGGAGTTGATCTTCAGGGCGTTGCCCAGTGCCAGGCCTGACGTACCGTCGCGGCTCACCTTGAAATCAACTTGCTGCGTGTCGGAGGTGACGACCCGCACCCGGCTGTCATCGACCTGTACGTGCACTGTGGCGCGCCCGGATACGGAATATGACTTCGTATATTCCTCGGCCCGTGCTTGGGAAAGAACGCCCAGCAGTAGCATTCCGGCAGTCCAAAGTCGCATCGCAGCCACCTTTTGTCGCGTTATGTCAGAACTGATCTTTGTCTAAATTTCGGTAGCTTTCAATCTGCTTTCGCCGAAGCGATTTTGTGTTGCGACATTGCGTTCGCCGCTGAGCGCGGTGCTATAGTGAACCAACAATGAAATCCAGCACGGAACAGGGGACTGGATCATGTCGACGGTGACGATGTGTTCGGTTGTAACACCTGCCAACGAGGTGTTCGAGCGTGACGGCTGTCTGACACTCAATTCACTCACGACGCCGGCCGACATCGAGTTGATTCGCTCCCTGCTCGATCCGCTGTTCGCCAAGTTCGACAGTCTCGGCGACCGCGCCGTCGATCTCGCCGGTCCCCGCGAGGCCGGTGTGCCGCTGCGTTCCCCTGAGATCAACGAAGTCGTCCGGCTCGAGCCGCGACTGCGGACGACTTTGACCTACCGACGGTGCCGTGACATTGCCAGCATGTTGTTGGGAACCCCCGTGGGGTACCAATTCGATCACGCGATCTTCAAGCCGCCGATGAATCAGACCGCCACTGCCTGGCATCAGGACGAAGCGTATTCGCACGAAGCGATCCCACTACGGTCGGTGCACTTCTGGATCCCGTTGCAGCCGGTGACCGTCGAGAACGGCTGCATGTGGTTCGTCCCCGGATCGAATCAGGGCGGCCTGCTGCCGCACCACGTGGCGAGCCGCCGATTCAGCGGTCCGCTTGCGGAAACGACGGCCGTAACCCTGGCGACCAAGATCGTCGATGAGTCCAAGGCCGTTGCCTGCCCGCTGCCGTTGGGTGGCGCGACCGTCCATCACCCGCTGACGCTGCATTACACCGGTCCCAACCAGACCAATGAGTGGCGCAAGGCGTGGATCCTGCACTTCGGCGCCTACGGTTGGTTCCGGAAGCACCTGCACCCGAAAGTAGTCGCCGCCAAACTAGGCGTCGGCTCTCACCGCCCGAATTTCGCGTAATCGCCTGCGGTCGTTGCGCTTGGCATATCATCCCCCGGCCATTTCCGGGGGAGCATACGCGTGCGCTACGGCTATATCGGTCTCGGTAATCTCGGCAAGCACCTGGCAGCGAGCCTGCTGCACGCCGGCTTCGACCTCACGGTCCACGATCTCAATCGCGACGCAGCAGCCGACCTGATTGCAGGCGGAGCCCAATGGGCAGACTCTCCCAAGGAGCTCGCCGCCGCCGTAGACGCGGTGATCACCTGCCTCCCTTCGCCGGCTGCCTCCTCAGCCGTACTCACCGGCGAGAACGGGGTCCTAAACGGACTGCGACCCGGCGGCACCTGGATTGAAATGAGCACCACCGACCAGAACGAGATCGAACGCATCTCGCTCCTGGCAGCCGAGCGTGGAATTGCAACATTGGCGGCCCCAGTGACGGGCGGCGTACACCGAGCCGCCGCCGGCGAGATCACCGTTCTCATTGGCGGCGACCGCGCCGTCTATGAAGCGCACGTGCCGGCACTCGAAGCCATGGGCGGCGCGATCTTCTACATGGGCGACCTGGGCCAGGCCTGCGTCATCAAGGTCATCACCAACATGCTCGCCTTCATCCACCTCGTCGCAGCGGGGGAGGCGCTCATGCTCGCGAAGCGCGGAGGTCTCGATCTCGCGCAGGCGTTCGCCGCAATCAAGGCCAGCTCCGGCAACAGCTTCGTGCATGAAACGGAGAGTCAGCTCGTTCTCAACGGCAGCTATAACGTCGGATTCACGATGGATCTCGCGTGCAAGGACCTGGGATTTGCCTACGGCTTCGGTCGAGCGTTTGGAGTTCCATTGGAGCTGGCAGGTCTCACCGAACAGATCTTCCGTCGCGCACGCGCGCAATACGGCGGCAACGCCCAATCTACGCAGGTCGTCAAACTCCTGGAGGATGCCCTGCACACCAAGTTGCGCGCCCCCGGCTTCCCCGCGGAGCTGACATGAAACTGACCGACATCAAAACCTACGTCGTCGGCAATCCGCCGCCGCATTACGGCGGCCGCTACTTTGTGTTCGTCAAACTCACGACCGACAGCCGCGTCGAGGGAATCGGCGAAGCCTACTGCGTCCCCTTCGATCCGCATCTCGTCGCGACGATGCTCACAGATGTGTTCCAGCGCTATCTGCACGACCAGGACCCGCACAACATCGAGAAAATGTGGCGGCGCGTATATTCGGCCGGCTTCACTCAACATCCGGACCTGACAATGATGGCGGTGTTGAGCGCCCTGGAGATGGCGTGTTGGGATATCGTGGGCAAGGAGGCCGGTCAGCCGATCTACAATCTCCTCGGCGGCCAGGTGCATGAGAAGCTCCGTGCCTACACCTATATTTACGCACGGCCCGGGGATGCGACCGACGTGTATCGGGATCCGGACCTTGCGGCCGAGCGTGCGGCTGAGTACCTGGGGCAGGGGTTCACGGCGCTCAAGTTCGACCCCGCCGGCCCTTACAGTGCCTTCGACGGTCGGCAGCTGAGCCTGGCGGAAATCGACCGCAGCGTGCGGTTCTGCCGCCAGTTGCGCGAAGCCGTGGGTATGAAGGCCGACCTGCTGTTCGGTACGCATGGTCAGATGACCGCAGCCGGTGCCATCCGGCTGGCAAAGCAACTCGAGCCCTACGATCCGCTCTGGTTCGAAGAGCCGGTGCCACCGGACGCACCGCAGGAAATGGCGAAAGTCGCCCGCGCCACCTCCATTCCCATTGCGACCGGCGAACGGCTCGCCACCAAGTACGATTTCGGGCGTTTGCTGCGCGCAGGAGGCGCCGCCATCCTGCAAATGAACCTCGGCCGCGTCGGCGGCATCCTGGAGGCCAAAAAGATCGCCGGCATGGCCGAAGTCGATCACGTACAGATCGCCCCGCACCTGTACTGCGGCCCCGTGGTGGGTGCCGCCAACATCCAACTCGCCACCAGCAGCCCCAACTTCCTGATCCTCGAGAGCATCGAGCGCTGGGACGGCTTCCACGCGCAGATCCTGAAGAAACCGGTGCGCTGGGAAGACGGCTACGTCATTCCCCCCACCGAACCCGGCCTGGGCATCGAGTTGAACGAAGCGGTCATCGCGCGGTTCCCCTACACCGGCTCGCACCTGCACCTCGAGATGGCCGACGACCCGGTCAGCTGGCGTTAATGCCGGCACGCCGCAACTCAACTGACTTGCGCTGTCCTGCCCGAGCTGATGGATAACCGTCAGCGGCTGCACCAACCCCTGCGATAGCGCCGCGGCGACAGGATCGCTATTCTCGCCTCGATACGGATCGGTCACGGCGAGGCGAATCGTGGTTTCAGCCGGTGTCGTTGCATGGTGGTTTTTTCTCTGTGGCGCCGCAGCGCTCAACATCGCGGCCTGGTGCCTGACGGCAAAAACGGTGGCGCGGCGGCACCCCGGCCTGCCTGTTGATGCCTTCGTCCGCTGCAGGCTCCAGTTGCTCCTGTCCGCAGTGTATGTGTTGGGTTGTGCGTACAGGTCGGTGCTGCCGGTGTACGACATACCGCGGCTGTGCCTGTTCGACACCTTCTTCTCGAGCGTGCTCGTCGGCAGGTCGGTGGCGACTATTGCCGAGCTGTCTTTCGCGGCGCAATGGGCCGTCATGCTCGATGCCACGGCACAATCCACCGGCAGCCTCACTGCCCGCATCGTCTCGCGCCTCATCATGCCGCTCATTGCGACTGCCGAGATCTGCTCCTGGACCGCGGTCCTCACCACCGACAATCTCGGCCACATTTTTGAAAACTCACTCTGGGGTGTCGCCGGTGCCCTGGGAGTCGCCGCGATCGTGTCCGTCATTCCCCGTTGTGCCGCCGAGCGCCGGCGCGCCATGGTTGCCTGGTGTGTTGCGGGCGCCCTGTACGTGACGTTCATGTTCAGTTTCGACGTGCCCACCTATGCATCGCGTTGGGCAGCCGATCAGGCCGCAGGCAAACACTATTTGACAATCGCCGAGGGCCTGGAGGATGTCGCACACCGGCGCGTCGTGTCGTACCGGTGGGAAGATTGGAAAACGGAAGTCGTGTGGATGTCGCTTTATTTCAGTGCAGCCGTGTGGATCAGCATTTCCCTGGTGCAGGCACGCATCCCAACCACCGTGCTCGCGCGCGAAGCAGCCCGTCTGCGGCTGGGAACCAACTTGCTTTTTAAGCGTTAAAGGGTAACATCGGGCCGGATCGTTCCTCGAGCCTACATGCACCTTCCATCCGACAACCACTTTTGCTTGTTAGAACGCGCCTTCTGGCGCAAGCGCAAGCATGGCTATGTCCGGCGTGCTGTCCGCAGGCTGCAGAAATCCGCTTATGCCCTGCTGGGCAGCTCCATGGTCTCCAACACGAGCGGCCGGGCCCTGAGCTCCGGCAGCGCGCGCCAGGCCTCGGTCTCTCTTCCAACCTAGACCTTCCCATCCGCAGCAGCCTGCATCGCGGTTGACGCGGCTCGCGCCCGTTACCGTGCGGTTGCGCTGTTTGATCATTTCCCGTTGCCGATGAATTTCCGTCCGCGAATGCGGTGAACGGACGCGCAGTCGCGCGTGCGTGGGTTGGTGTTTGCTTTCATGATTGTTCTGAAGAATGCTTTCTGGCTGTCCGTATGTCGATTCGCGGCGGACTTCTCGAGTCTGGTGCTCTTCACCTTCATCTCGCGCGATCTCGGTCCCGCCTCGACAGGTGAATATTCGTACGCGTTCGCGTTAGCTGCGTTCATTGCAATCTTCGCCGCATCCGGCCTGGACCAGTACGGCGTGCGCCAGTACATGCGTCTGACCACGGATGAAGAGCGCGCCAGCTGTTGGCAAAGCATGCTGATTGCCCAGGGTCTGCAACTCGTCATGGGTCTCGGCCTGCTGGGACTTGCGATCGCCTACCTGGGCGGGCGCAACGCCAATCCGCTGGTGATCCTGGAGCTGACGGTGTTCCTCGTGGGCTGGGGCTTGTCCCGTACCTTCTTCATACCGGCATCGGCCCGTCAGGCCATGGCCGTCCCCGCCTTCATCGAGCTCGGGTGTCGGGCGATCGCCGCGCTGATCTCGCTGGTGCTGCTCCTCGCGGGCGTCCATTCGATGCAGCTCATGTTGTTGCCTTTTCCCATTGCGGGCGTGGCCCTGATCGGCCTTTCCCTGCGCAACGCAACTCTGAACGGCGCGCCGCGGCGCTCGCGGGCCAACTGGAAGCAAGTCTCGGAGATCGTGCGCGGCACTGCGCCGTTCACCTTGTGTGAAGCCCTCGGCCAGTTCTATATCCGCGCCGACATGTTGGTCATTGT